>Ga0207716_100087_pt1 | contig 118822 bp, 104 predicted proteins | sample TtaePargueraPR_FD_187739 | JGI IMG/M metagenome (GOLD analysis project Ga0207716, IMG submission 187739) | Aerobic enrichment media microbial communities from Bioluminiscent Bay, La Parguera, Puerto Rico - Tt and P2 (5) (SPAdes) | ecosystem: Environmental > Aquatic > Marine > Unclassified ... | reverse complement strand
ATCTACACCCTGATACTGACATCCGGGCTCGGGCAATTACCGGTCGAACCATCGCAAGACCAGTGGCAACAGTTGCGCGATTTCTGGCGCCATTCACTGACTACCGCCCTCACCGCCCGCACCCTCGCCACGCTGACCCGTTACCCGACCCCCGACGAAGCCTTCCTGCTCGGCATTCTCCACAATATCGGGGAACTCATCGCCCTTGCCATGCCGGAAGGAGATGCCCGCCAGCAGGTTCTCAACGACCAGGCAGAGCTTGGCGCCCGCCTGGTCACCGACTGGGGGCTCGGGGCGCTGGCGGGGGATGCCCTGCGCTACCAGCAGGCGGCACCGGACGACATTATCGATGGTGGCCACCTGGCAAAACTGGTCAACGTTTCCAGCCGGCTGGCCCTCAGGGATGCGGCCGGTATCGCTGCCGCCCGGACGGTCCTCGGGCTGGAGGAAGAGCTGACCCAGGAGCTTTGCCTGCGGATCGAGCGCGAGGTGGCCACCCTGGCAAACTCCCTCGGAGTTCCCCTCGACACCCCCTATGACCCCGCGGCGGCGGGCAGTGAACTGAAAGCAAGCCTGATTGGCCAGGCGATGGTGAGACAGGCCATCGATTTTGCAGGCCAACGGGGAGCAACGGGTTTCCTCGCCGGTGCCACCAGTAGCCTGGCACTCATTGCGGGCAACCCGGTGCTGTGCTTTGAACTTTCCCGCGACCAGCTCATCCTGCTGGCCTCCAGCGCCGGCGCCGTGCCTTTGCTGAGCATTGATCGCGAACCGGCCCGCAGCCTGCTGACCCGTGCCTGCACCTCACGGCAACCGCTGGCCCTGGGCGACCACCCGCCTGGGGTACTGGACCGCCAGCTGATGTCCCTGCTTGGGGCAGCATCGCTGATGGCCGTGCCGGTGTGGGACACCACCGATTGTCGCGCGGTTTTTGTTGTGGCTTGCGATCATCAGGGTGCCGGGGCGCTGGCAGCGACCGCCGCCCGGTTTGCCCGTCACCTGGGCACGGAGCTGGAGCAGGACAGCCACCCGGCCGGAGCAGGCGACGGCAACATCGCCGGACTGCTGGCCCGGGAATCACTGCGGCGCCAGGTCCATGAGATCAATAACCCGCTCACCATCATCCGCCAGTCTATCTTCCAGCTGCAGGACCGGCTCAAAGACCCGCAGGCCCGGGAACAGCTGGAGGTGATCCGGGAAGAAATCGATCGCGCCGGAAACCTGCTGGCGGAACTCGGTCAGGGCCCGTCCGACCGCGGTGACCAGTCGTCATCCAGCGCGCTGAACACCGAGCTGCAGGCGCTCGGCGAGCTGCTGCAAACCAGCCTTTTCAGCGCGGGCTCGGCCCGACTGAGCGTGGCAACCTGCAGTAATGAGACCATGGTCGCGGCAACACCGGCGACAATCCGTCAGATTGTCATCAACCTGGTGCGCAACGCGGCAGAAGGTCTTGCGGGCCAGGACAAGGCACACGTCTCCCTGCGCACCTCGGCGCCGGTCTGGCAGGACGGCAGGCAATGGGTTGAACTGGAAATCGAGGACAATGGCGCCGGCCTGCCGGAACAGGTTCAGCAGTCCCTGTTCCGGCCGGTCGCGTCCACCAAGGGGGCTCAACACAGTGGATTGGGGTTGAGCATCGTCAAACAGTTGGTCGATGACATGGAGGGCATCATTGGCTGTCGCACCGGACGGACCGGAACCCTGTTCCGTATCCTCTTCCCGGTGGCAAGCGGCGAATCCAACGCATAATCACACCAGGAACCGGACGGAAACCACCGAGATGAAACCTGAACTCACCGACTCCCCGGCTAAAACGGCAACCGCAATGTCCGCAACAGCAGAACGCCCCGCCCATATCCTGGTGGTTGATGACGACCCACGCCTGCTGAACAGCCTTGCCTCACTACTGCGATTCAGAAAGTATCGGGTAACCGAAGCCCTCGGTGGCGTGCAGGCCTGCGAGAAGTTGCGCCAGCTGGAATTTGACGTGGCCATGCTCGACTTGCGGATGCCCGACATAGACGGTTTCGGCGTGATGACTGAAATCTCGCGATTGCAGCCGGACTGCGGCGTGGTGGTGGTCAGTGGTGAAAGCGGGTTCACCGCGGTCAGCCGGGCGTTGCGACGCGGCGCCCTCGATTACATCAAGAAGCCCTACGACCCGGAAGAACTGCTGACCACCCTGGAGGCAGTCCTCCACCAGCGTTCCCTGGTTCGTGCCCATGCGGCCATCCAGTGCCGCCTGCAGAAATCCGAGGCTCTGCATCGTTACATCGTCAACAGTTCACCGGACATCGTGTTCATGCTCGACAAGGACGGCCACTTCTGTTTCGTCAACAGCAAGATCAAAACCGTACTCGGCTATGCGCCGGACGAACTGCTGGGCAGCCATTTCGGCGCCATTCTCGACGAACGGGATGTAAGCCGCGGCACCCACGCACTGAAAGGCCCGAATATCAGTGCCGACAACCCCCGCACCCTCGAAGTGCGGTTAAAGGCCCGCGGCAGCCGCAAAGCAACCCGCCATTTTGAAATTACCGCCTTCCCGATTGACCCGGAAACCTGGAGCCATCAGGACGGCACCAGCACCGGGCACCGTGACGCCCGCTTTTACGGCACCGCACGCGACGTGACCGAGCGCAAGGAAGCGGAAGCCTTTATCAACTTCCAGGCCTATCACGACCTGCTGACCCGCCTGCCCAACCGGGCACTGTTCAAGGACCGGCTGAACCTGGCGATGACCCAGGCCAAGCGGGCAGGACAGGAACTGGCGGTGATGTTTCTGGACCTCGACCGCTTCAAGGTGGTCAACGACACGCTCGGTCATGCCATGGGCGACCGCTTGCTACAGGCGGTCGCGCAACGCCTGGATCGCTGCCTGCGCAAGGGCGATACCCTGTCCCGCTTTGGCGGGGATGAATTCACCCTGCTGCTGCCCGCCCTCAACAACCATGAGGATGCCCGCCGGATTGCCCGCAAACTTATCGAAGCCCTGCGTGCGCCCTTCCAGCTCGGCGAACATGAGGTTTTCGTCGGTGTCAGCATAGGCATTGCGATGTATCCCGAAGCGGGGGATTCCCTCGACCAGCTGATCCAGAACGCCGATATTGCGATGTACCACGTCAAGGCCCGCGGCAAGGACGGCTACCGCTTCTACTCCCGCTCCATGTGCATCGACTCGGCGAACCGGCTGAGTCTGGAGCGGGACCTGCGGCTGGCACTGGAGCGGGACGAATTGCGGGTGTTCTATCAGCCCCAGGTTTGCGCCGTCAGCGGTCGTACCGTTGGCCTGGAGGCCCTGGTGCGCTGGCAGCACCCGGAGCAGGGGTTGCTGTATCCGGGGGATTTCCTGCCCCTGGCGGAAGAAACCCGGCTGATTTCCACCCTCAGTGAGCAGGTGCTGGCCAAAGCTTGCCGCGATGTCGGGGTGTGGATCCGCAATGGCCATCCGGACCTGCGTCTCGCCGTCAACCTGTCACCGGTGCAGGTGGAGCATCCGCGGTTTGTCGAGTCACTGATGGAACAGCTGGAAGCGTGCGACTTCCCTCCACAGAACCTGGAAATCGAAATTACCGAAAACGTCATCATGAACGACCTGGACCAGATCAGCCAGAAACTGCGGAAGCTGGCCGACTTCGGCATTCGCATCGCGATCGATGACTTTGGCACCGGTTACTCCTCGCTGAATTACCTGCACCGGCTGCCAATCCACACCCTGAAAGTCGACCAGTCCTTTGTGCAGGGTATCCGCAGCGGCGAAGACGGCGCCTGCATCGTCAACGCCATCGTGGCCATGGCCCACGGCCTCAAGCTGGATATTGTTGCCGAGGGCGTGGAAAACGACGTGCAACTCGCCTATCTGCGCAGTCTCGGCTGCCATCAGGTACAGGGGTTCTTCTACGGCCGACCGGCACCGGCCGACGCCGTCGTGGGCTCGCTGCAGAATGCGCCGTTCCGGGCGACAGCCTCCTGACTCCGTCCGACATAATCGGATTGTCGGACACTCTTATTATAAATATTGATGCAGTTTGCAAAGCGTTGCAGTGCGTAACTTTGTGTATCCCGAAATGTGGGCCACTGCACATCTTTCCCACCTCCCGTTATCTAAGCTGATTCTCGCCCATACCCGCAGCCATGTTCTGGTCAGGAGCCCTGCGCCCTGCCCGCAACAGTCACAGCCACAATAACCACAACAACGGCGCGCGGGCTCATAAGGACAAGAACAGGTGACCGCGATCATGCGTGATAAATACAAGTACATCGGCCCCGTCTATGACTTCCTGAGCAACCTGTACAGCGGCAAGAACATCCACCGGTGCAAGACCGCCATGCTGGATGTGGAAACCGTAAAACCCGGTGCCCGCATTCTGTTTGCCGGTGTCGGTCATGGCCGCGACGCCATCCGTGCCGCCGAACTGGGTGCCGAAGTCACCGTGGTGGACCTGTCAGAAACCATGCTGCGCAAATTTGCCGAAGCCCAGCGCCGGGAAGCCCCTAACCTCACCATCCGCCGCATTCACAGCGACATCATGAAGGTCGATGAAGCCGGGCAATACGACATGGTGGTTGCCAATTTCTTCCTCAATGTCTTCGACGAGGACACCATGGTCAAGGTGCTCGAACACCTGATCCGGCTCGGCAAGGCCGACGCCAGAGTGGTGGTCGGTGATTTCTGCTACCCCAGCGGCAACGTGGTCGCCCGCCTGTTCAAGAAGGTCTACTGGTACCTCGCGGTGTTCATCTTCTGGCTGTTCGCCAATAACGCATTCCACAAGATCTACAACTATCCCGAGCACATGCAGAAGCTGGGCCTGCAGGTTACCGACAAGAAGCATTTCAAGTTGCTGAACATGGATTGTTACTGGTCGATCCTTGGCCAGAAACAGGCATAGCCCATCCCCCTGCCGCTCAGACCCGGCAGGGGCAGCCCGTTACGGCGCACGCCACCCAACAAAAACAGGACAGCGGGAGCAATCAGATGGCCGATCAGATTCTGGCCCTGGATCAGGTCGATTCAGCGGAAGCAGGTTCCTTCAGTTTCACCGAGCGGGTGGACTACCTGAAGCAGTATGGTACCCATTCGCAGTCATTCTCTACCCTGCAACCCGGCATGGCGTATTTTGACCTGCCAGGCATTGGCTACCTCGCCTATATGCGCAAATGGGGCATGACCTTTGTACTGTCTGATCCAGTGACCGCCCCCGAGCACTTCCCGCTGATTCTCGAGGCGTTCCACAAACGTCACGCCAACGCCTGCTACATCCAGGTATCCGCTGCGGTAGTGGACATACTCCACCGTCGCTTCGGGCTGTATGGCACCCAGTTTGGCAGCGAATCACGCATCGACCTGGCCAGCTGGAGCCTCAGCGGCAAGAAAAAGCAGATCATCCGCACCGCCCTGAACCAGGCCAGCAAGGCCGGCATCACCGTCCGGGAACGCTTCAGCGACGACCATACCCGGGAAATTTCCGAGGCCTGGATCCGCACCCGAAAATGCAAAAGTAACGAGATACGCTTCCTGATTCGCCCCATGGAGATGGACTACCGGGAAAACGAGCGGCATTTCTACGCCTACCAGGATGGCAAGGCGGTCGGTTTTATCTATTTCGACCCTGTCTACCGCAATAACCGGATCATCAGTTACGTACCCAATATTTCGCGGGCCAATGCGGACTTTCGCCAGGGCATTTTCTACACCCTGATGGCCCACGCGATGGAAGTCTTTCAGGGGGAAGGCACCCCCTACCTGGATCTCGGGCTGATTCCCCTGTCCCTCGACCCGTCTACCGAGCACCAGGAAAGCCGGATTCTCAAGCGCATCCTGCACAGTCTCTACGACAGGGGAAACTTTCTATATAACTTCAAGGGCCTGGAGTTCACCAAGTCACGTTTTCGCGGGGAGAGCTTCAAGACTTACTGCTGCCACCGCCGTAGTCTGCCGGCGCTGGAGTTTCTCGCCATGTTCAAGCTGACCCGGTTGCTGTAGCACACCGGCTGGCGGCCACCGGCCAGTGGCCATGAATCCGCGCTGCCGTCAGTCCCAGCCCGCTCAGGAAGCTGGAAAGGCCCGCAGGCACCGTGCCGGAGAACAACGCCGCATCCACCGGTTGCGCCAACGGAAGTAAAGACTCCACCGGGCACCCCTGCTGCGCCAGCAGATGTGCCGTGCGCCGCGCAATGGCCTCGCCGGAATCAACCCAGGACAAGACCTCTGGCAAGCACTGTTGCAGCACCTCGCCAATCAGCGGGTAATGGGTGCACCCCAGCACCACCGTATCCACCCCGGCATGCCGGAAAGGCGCCAGCATGGCGTCCAGGGCATCCGCCGGCAGGGGCTCTCCGGCTACCCAGCTTTCAATCCAGCGAACCAGGCGAGGATCCCCCAGGCGGGTCAACTCGCAGTCGGCGGCAAACTCCCGCACCAGCTGGTCCAGATAGGGCCGGCGGATGGTCGCCGGCGTTGCCAGCAAACCGATCCGGCGATTACGGGACAGCTGGGCCGCCGGCTTGATGGCGGGCACCACCCCCACCACCGGAACCGTCGTCATCGCCCGCAGATGTGGCAGCACCACCGTACTGGCGGTGTTACAGGCGACCACGACAAGATCACTGGGCCACGCCTCGAGGGCCGCGGCCGTCAATTCGAGGCAACGGCGGATAACCACCTCTTCCGGCTGGTCACCGTAGGGAAAACAGGCATTATCTGCGAGATAGACCAGGTGCACACCGGGCAGCTGCTGATGGATACAGCGGGCAATGCTGAGCCCGCCCACGCCGGAGTCAAACAGCAGCACCCTGGGCGCGCGGCTACCGGAAGTCAGCTTGTCTGGACTCACCGGCCGCTCCCCACGGGTGACGGCCCGGCGATTTCCCGCGCCATTGCCCGGATCAGACGCCCGGCAATCGTGGTTTCCGGGGGCACCGGTGGCAGGTTGCCTGGCACAAACCAGCCGGCATCCGCCAGCTCGTCCTGCTGCAACACCAGCTCTCCGCCGGCATAGTCGGCAAAGAAGCCCACCATCAACTGGTGGGGAAAGGGCCAGGGCTGCGAACCCTGATAACGCACCGCGGTAACGTCCAGCCCGGTCTCTTCCCGTACCTCCCGGACCACGGCATGCTCGAGGGTTTCACCGGGCTCGACAAATCCGGCAATCAGGCTGTAGAAGTGGCGCTTGACCCGGGAAGAACGCGCCAGCAACATCCGCTCACCACGGCGGATGACCACGATGACGCAGGGCGCAACCCGCGGATACCAGGGGACACCGCAAGGCTCGCACCACTTGGCCCGTTCCCTGGGGTGGATCTCCGTGGGATGGCCGCAGCGGCCACAGAACTGGTGGTCACGCCACCACTGGCTGACCTGAAAACCCAGCCCCAGCATGTCCACCGGCGCATCCGCCGTCGCCAGCAATGCCTCCCGCAGCGGAATCGCCTCGACGGTGGCCGCCAGCCTGTCCGGCTCCACCTCGGCCACATAAACGGACTCACCACCCCACTGCCCGAGATAAACCGGGGCGGCACCGGAAGCCAGCGACCCGGCACCGTCCTGCCAGTGCATCAGCCAGTGCTGACCATTGCGCAGCACCGACGTACCGGCAAAGGCCAATAGCCGGTCTGCGGGAGCCGGAGGCCGGACAGACCAGCCGGGCGACCATGAATCCATAACAATACATCCTCAACCTGATTGACCAAGAATGTACCACACCGTGGTCAGGGGCCAGAAGAACAGCCTGTGCTTTGCGCCGTGCCCGCGAGCAAGTAAACTGAGCGCCTGTTTTCAGACCGGAGCCAGACAATATGCGACTTTTCCCGGGCCTTCGCAGCCTGATCCTGACCTTTTTACGGAAAATGCTCTTCTTATGGGTCCGGACAGACGTCAGCGGCAACAGCCGCGAAGCCCTGGGACTGGATCCACAAAAACCGGTCTGTTATGTCCTCCAGTACAGTTCGCTCTCGAGCCGGCTGGTGCTGGAGCAGGAAGTCCGCCGCGCCGGCCTGCCCGGTGCGGAAGCGGCGCTGCCGATAACCTCGGCACCTCCCCATTCCTTTTTCTTCCTTTACCGCCGCACCGGTGGCATGTTCCGCCGGCGCCAGACACCTGTGCTGACCCAGCAGTTCCGAGACCTGGTCAGCGACGGGGTGAGCCATCCGGAGCTGGATGTACAGCTGGTTCCGGTGTCGCTGTTCTGGGGGCGCTCTCCGGACAAGGAAAAATCCCTGTTCAAGTTGCTGCTGTCCGATACCTGGTCGGTAGCTGGCCGGCTGCAGAAGCTGCTGATCATCCTCGTGCACGGCCGTAACACCTACGTCCAGTTCAATCGTCCGCTGTCCCTGCACCAGGTGGTCGAGGAGTACCGCGACAACGAGGCCCGCGCCAACCGTAAGCTGGCCCGGGTCCTGCGCACCCATTTCCGCCGCGTACGCCAGGCGGTGCTGGGTCCGGATTTGTCCCATCGCCGCACCCTGGTAGAAGGCCTGGTCCGCACCCAGGCGGTCAAGGATGCCATTCGCGAGACCGCCCGCCGGGATGACATTCCGCCGGAAAAGGTCCGCGCCAAGGCCCGCAAGTACGCCGATGAGATTGCCGCCAGCATGTCCATCGTTACCATCCGCTTTCTCGAGGTGGTGCTGAGCTGGCTGTGGAACCGGATCTACAACGGCATCGCCGTCAACAACATCACGGTCGCCAAGGAAGTGGCCCAGGACAATGCCGTGGTATACGTGCCCTGCCACCGTTCCCACATCGACTACCTGTTGCTGTCCTATGTGCTTTACCGCAACGGTCTGATGCCGCCGCACATTGCCGCCGGCATCAACCTGAACATGCCGATTGTGGGCCCGATCCTGCGTCGCGGCGGCGCCTTCTTCATGCGCCGCAGCTTCCGTGACAATCCCTTGTATGCCACGGTATTCAACGAGTACATGCACGTCATGTTCTCCCGCGGCTATTCCGTGGAGTATTTCGTGGAAGGCGGCCGCAGCCGCACCGGTCGCATGCTGCAGCCCCGGCCCGGCATGCTGTCGATGACGGTGCGCAGCTTCCTCCGCGATCACCGCAAACCCATCGTGTTCGTGCCGGTATACATCGGCTATGAGAAGGTCATGGAAGGTCGCTCCTACCTGGGCGAACTGCGGGGCAAGAAAAAGCAGAAAGAGAGCATCTTTGCCCTGGCCAAGACCCTGCGCAAGCTGACCAATTCGTTTGGCCGGGTCGCCGTCAATTTTGGCGATGCCATTCACCTGGCCGAGGTGCTCGACCAGGCACACCCGAGCTGGCGCCAGGAAGCCTATGACTCGGAATACCGGCCGGACTGGCTACCCGTGGCGGTGGACGATCTCGCCAACCGGGTGGCCACCGGCATCAACGCCTCGGTCGCCGTCAACCCCATCGGCATCACTGCCACTGTCTTGCTGAGTACCGAGCGCCTGGCGATGGATGAGAGCCAGCTCGCCCGGCTGATGGACCAGTTTGCCGACCTGTTGCGCCGCTTTCCCTATGCCATCACCACAACCCTGCCGGAAGGCAACGGCAAAGACTGGATCGCCTACTGCGAAAACATGGGGCTGGTCACCCGCCAACCCCAGAAACTGGGAGACATCATCGGCCTCGAGGGCAGCAATGCCATCCTGATGACCTACTACCGCAACAATATCCAGCACCTGTTCGCCCTGCCCTCGCTGATTGCCTGCCTGTTCGAGAACAACCGGTCACTGCGGCGGGAAAAAGTCCGGTCCCTGTCGGGCGTGGTGTATCCGTTCCTGCGCTCGGAACTGTTCCTGCACCATCCGGTAGCGGATGCCGAGGCGGTGATCGACCAGTGGATTGACGTCCTGATTGAACAGGGCCTGCTCAGCGTTGACGGCGACCGTATCTGCCGTCCGGAGGAAGGTACCGATGCCATGCTCCGTCTGCGCACCCTGTCCCGCTTCATCATCCAGACCCTGGAGCGCTATCACCTCGCCATTGCGGTACTGCGCAAGTATGGGCCGGGCAAGATCAGCGCCAGCGAACTGGAAGAGCAAAGCACCCTGATGGCGGAGCGCATGTCCATTCTGTTCGGCCTGAACGCGCCGGAGTTTTTCGACAAGACCCTGTTCCGCAACTTTATCGCGAAATTGCAGGAAAATGGCGTCATAACCACGGACGACCACGGTCTGCTGAGCTACACGGAAGGACTGGATGAAGTGGCTGAGGACGCCGACCTGGTGCTGAGTGTCGAGAAGCGCCAGGCCATCCAGCAGGTAACCATGCTGGGGGCCTGAGCCGCCCCTCAGGCCCGCGGCAGGGCTTTCAGGGAGTAAATGTCGTAGCGGCTGCTCTTGCCCTCCAGGCGGGTCGTCGGTTCCGGGCCGGCAATGGAGGGCGCCTTGCGGGGGCGCTTGACGACGACACGATACCTGGCTACCGCCAGTGCCGCCGCCAGCAGGTCCGCCGAATCGTCATCGTCACCCACAACCGAGCGGAACACCTGCATCTCCTTTTTGACCAGGGCGGATTTGTCCCGGTGTGGAAACATCGGATCCAGGTAGACGACATCGGCGTCGGCGGCGTCCGATCTCAACCAGTCGATACTGCTGCCTTCCCGCAACGTCATCCGGGCCACCACCGTCGCCGCATCTGCGTTTAGCCGGGCTCTTGCCAGGCCATCGGCCAGCAGGGCATGGATAACCGGTGACCGTTCGAACAGGGTTACCCGGCACCCCAGGCCGGCAAGCACAAAACCATCCTGGCCAAGCCCGGCGGTTGCATCCACTACATGCAGTTGTTGCCGGGTTTTCTGCAGCCCCACAGCCCGGGCCACCAGCTGCCCGGTGCCGCCGCCATGCTCGCGACGGTAGCCGGCCTTGCCACTGACAAACTCCGCCCGGACCGGCCCGGGCGCCCCTTTGCCGGTCAGCTGTAGCGCCAGACCGGACTCGTCGGCGTACAGCAACACCTCGACGTCCGTCACTTTGCGGGGATCGGTCGTGCCGAGAAAGGGAATACCCAGGTCCCTGGCCAGCTGACCGGCCTGATAGGCATCCCCCAAGGGACTGCAGGCAACTGCGAGGGAAAGAGTGTCCGGTAATGTCATCATCCGGCCATCATGCAGGATTTACCAAAGCACAACAATCAGCACGGCGCCAAGGATGAGCCGGTAGATCACGTAGGGTAACAGGCCCAGCCGTTCCAGGAACTTGAGGAACAGATGAATACAGATAACCGCACTGACAAAGGACACCAGGGTGCCCGTCAGGATGGCGTTCCAGTCCGCCGCCTCACCAAGCTCGACCAGCTCCAGCGTTTTCAGCAGGCCGGCGGCGGTGATCAGTGGAATCGACAACAGGAACGAAAACCGCGCGGCCGCTTCCCGGGTAAACCCCAGGAACAGTGCCGCAGTCATGGTGATGCCGGAACGGGAGGTACCGGGAATAAGCGCCAGTGCCTGAGCCAGCCCGATCACAACCGCATCCCTCATCCGCAGGGCCGGCAGCCCCCGCTGCTGGCGCCCCACGGCATCCGACCACCAGAGCACCAAGCCGAAGCCGATTGTGGACGCCGCAATCACCAGGCCGGAGCGCAATTCGTTTTCGATAAGATCGTTGAACAAAATGCCCGCCAGTCCCGCCGGCACCGTCGCGGCAATGATCGCCCAGGCCAGGCCACTGTCCTCACTGATGCGGACACGAAGGGTATCACCGGTCCAGGCCGCCGCAAGCCGCAGTACTTCATGGCGAAAGTACCAGACCACCGCGGCCAGGGTGCCCACATGCACCGCAACGTCAAAGGCCAGGCCCTGATCCGGCCAGCCCAGCAGCTGGGATGGCAGAATGAGGTGGGCTGAACTGCTGATCGGAAGGAATTCCGTCAGCCCCTGAATCACAGCCAGTATGATGGTCTGCCAGAGTTCCATGGCGGGAAGTACCGGTATCGAGAGTTTGAAAGGAACGAACGGCTAGCGGCCGGGAAGTTTTTTCCAGGCAACTTCGTCGCGAAGATAAACCGGCTGGGCCTCGGCCGCCGGGACGCTCCGGCCACGGGCATAATCCCGTACCGCCAGGCGGGCGACAAACGCGGCCCGGGGCACCAGGCCATCGTCAACGGTTGTAACCCGACTCACCACCTCCGGCGGCATTTGCTCACTGAAGGCCCAACCCGACCCTGCGCCCAGCCAGCCTGTCACACCATCCGGCAGGGTCACCGCGTCCGGAGGGCATACGCGTTCGTCGGCGAGCAGTTCGGGCAGGCCACCAACATTGCGGTAGCACCCCCAATAGACTTCCCCCATCCGCGCATCGAACGCCACTGCGACACCTGCGCCTTCGGCAAGTTCGTAACGCATGATGGCTTCTGCAGCCACCGCAGCAAGTGACGACACCGGCACCACCGGCCGTTCCAGGCCATAGGCCAGGCCCTGAACCACACCGGTCGCTATCCGCAACCCGGTGAATGAGCCCGGACCACAGGCAAACGCCAGCGCATCGAGTGCTGCCGGGGCCATACTTTCGGCCGCCAGCAATTCACGGATCATCGGCATCAGCAGGCGGGTATGGCCCCGCGGTGCCAGCTCGAAACGCTCGGTAACCCGGCCGTCCAGCGACAGGGCCGCCGAGCAGCCTTCCGACGAAGTGTCCAGTGCAAGCAGTTTCACAGGCAGGTCGAAACCACTCAGCCCAACTGCTCGAGGATCATCGCCCGAATGTCGTCCAGCGAGCCGACACCTTCCACGCGCACATACTTGGGTGCCGCGGCCGGCGCCTGGGCGGCCCAGCCCTGGTAGTAGCCGATCAGAGGTGCGGTCTGGTCGTGGTAAACCTGCAGGCGCTTGCGAATGGTGGCTTCCTTGTCGTCTTCGCGCTGGACCAGGGGCTCGCCGGTCTCGTCGTCCTTGCCTTCAACCTTGGGCGGATCGTACTTCACATGGTAGGTACGGCCGCTGGCCTCATGAACCCGGCGACCGGACAGGCGGTTGACGATTTCTTCATCGGCAACATGGATCTCCACCACATAGTCGATACCGATCCCCTGGTCTTTCAGGGCTTCAGCCTGCGGGATAGTGCGTGGGAAGCCGTCCAGCAGAAAGCCGTTTTTGCAGTCCGGCTGCTGAACCCGCTCTTCGATGAGCGCAATGATGATGTCATCAGAAACGAGACCACCGGTCGCCATGACTTCCTTGACCTGCAGACCAAGCTCGGACTCCGCCTTGACCGCGGCCCGCAGCATATCTCCGGTAGAAATCTGGGGAATCCCGAATCGCTCGGTAATAAACTGGGCCTGTGTCCCCTTACCGGCGCCTGGCGCCCCTAACATGATGATTCTCATAACGTTGTGCTCCCATTTTAGTCATTATCATTTAAGAAGGTGTGGCAAAACTCCGCAGCTTTGCGACAACCTCTCGGCGGAGAAAACGCACGACCCCGCGAAAAAAGCACGCGCATTATACGAACTCAGCGGGGTAAGAGAAAGTGGACCTCCGTAGCATGACCGGCCCACGGTCATGCTGGCCTGTCGGAGCCGGTGCTCAGGTCGCAACGGCAGCGGTCAGCATATCCAGGTCCTCTGCTACGCGCCCCGCCTCTTCACGGAGTTCGGCCAGCTGCTCCGGCCGGAGGCCAAGTCGGGCGGCGACAGGCTCGGCAAGCGCCGTGTTGAATTCGTCGCCAATGCCCCGCTCTCTGAGCAGGGCATTGGCAAGCTGGACCATCAGTACACTGGTCTCATGGTCGCCATGATACTGCGGATTCTGGTGCACCCCGGCCGCTTTGATCACCGCGTCTGGTAACTGCCAAAGGCGCAGCAGGATCCCGCCCATGGCGCCATGACTGACCGCCTGCAGTTCCTCGTCGTTGCCACCACCGAAAACCTGTTGCTCCAGCACCGCCATGGTAGCCTCCGGGCTGGCATCCCTCAGCGCATCCAGCTCGGCGAACTCCGCCGGATACAGGTGCGCAATCAGTAACAGCCCGATGTTGTGCAGCAACCCGCACAGATACGCCAGACTCCGCTCGGTACCGGTCCAGCTCGCCATGCGCTGGCACAGAAAGGCGCAACTCAACGAGTGACTCCAGTACTGATCAAGGCCCAGACTGCCACCTCGGGGGATCGCAAACGGCTGTTCCGCCGCCATGCCGGCAACGGCATGGGCGACCCGATCCCAGCCTAGCTCCCGTACTGCGTCCTGTACCGAATTAACCGCCACCGCCTCATTGAACAACGCCGAACGGGCATAGCGCATAATCTGCGCAGTCAAGCCCGGATCGAGTTCAATCAGTTCAAGCAGCTGCTCCCGGTTGACGTCAGCACCCCCGGCAAGCTGCCCCAGGCGCGGGGTCAGCGCCGGCATCGGGGGCAGACGATAAAGCCGCTGCAGTTGTTCGGCAGCGTCCTCCAGAGTGACTCCGGCAGACCCTCTGGCCATCGGGCCAGCGCTGATCAGCCGGCCAACGCGCGCCCCCGCCAGCACTTCCCGCAATGAGTCTTCTTCCAACAGCACCAGGGTATTGGCGGCACCGCCCGCCATTACCGCCCGGGACATCGCCAGCACATCTTCATCCACCATTACCGGCAGCTGATAGGCCTCACCCACCGGCGGCTGAAACCCCGGCGCACAGTCACCGAACAGGCGATCCGCCTGACGACTGGTGAGAGGCTGCAGTTTACGCCCGGTCAGGCAGTAGACAGCCTCCGGATCAAGCACACTGCGAAACGGGTGTACCGCCATCACCGCGCCATTGATATCCACCAGCAAGGTGGCACGGATCACATCCGCCGCCAACCTGCCAGACGCGCTGACCACTGCCTCCAGGCTGGCTGCCGGGGAAACCGGCAACTCAATGTACGCAATGCCCTTGCGACTGAAGTACTGCTCCAGTTGCGCCGCTACTGCCAAGATCTGACTCCTTTCCTGCTGCTCGCTGTTGCAGGGAGTGCGCCACCGGGTTTAACCGGTATTGCGCATTCCGGCGGCGATGCCTGCCATGGTGACCTTCAGCGCCCGTTCCACCAGTTCCGGAACCTCGCCCTTACCCTCACTTTCCCGATCCCTGCGCAGCAGTTCTGCCTGCAGGTAATGGAGCGGATCAGTATAAGGGTTGCGAACCCTCATGGAATGGGCAAAGACCGGTTCGTCGGCCAGTAGCCGGTCCTGCTGCTTGAGCTCGAGCAACCGGTTGGTGCAATCCTGCAGCCGGTGCCGGAGATTTGCACCCAGTGCCCGCAGTTGCGGGTCGTGGACGAGAGTCTGCTCATAGTAGTTGGCAATCCGCAGATCTGCCTTGGCAACCACCATTTCCAGCATGTCGACGTAGGTTTTGAAGAACGGCCAGCGCGCCATCATTTCCCGCAACGTAACAAAACGATCGCTACGGGCCGCCTCCTCCAGGGCGACGTCGCTCCCCAGCCAACTGGGCAGCATCAGCCGCATCTGGGTCCAGGCAAATATCCAGGGAATGGCCCGCAGGCTCTCCACACCGCCGGAAGGTTTGCGGCGTGCCGGCCGACTTCCCAGGGCCAGTTTGCCGAGGGCCTGTTCCGGGGTCACCTGGCGGAAATAAGGCACGAAATCCGGATTCTCCCGGACCACCTCCCGATAGGCCTTCAGCGAACGCTCGGTAAGCCAATCCATGGTCTCCCGCCACTCCGGCTCCGGAGCCGGCGGTGGCGCCAGGGTGGCTTCCACCACCGCGGTGGTGTAAAGGGTCAAGCTCTGTTCCGCCAGCCGCGGCAAACCAAACTTGAAGCGGATCATTTCGCCCTGCTCGGTAATCCGGAAACTGCCATTGACCGAGCCCGGAGGCTGCGACAGGATCGCCCGGTTGGCCGGGCCGCCGCCGCGGCCAACCGTGCCACCGCGACCGTGGAACAGGGTCAGGTGGACACCGTAGCGGCCAGCCACCTCGGTGAGCTGCTCCTGGGCCTGGTACTGCGCCCAGGCGGCCATCAGCTGGCCGGCATCCTTGGCGGAATCGGAGTAACCGATCATCACTTCCTGACGATCACCGCAATACTCACGGTACCAGTCCACCTCGTACAGGGCCATCATGCTCGCGGGCGCGCCGCGCAGATCGTCCAGGGTCTCGAACAGCGGTACCACACGCATCGGGTTTTTCATCCCCGCTTCCCGGAGCAGCAGGATCACGCTCAGCACATCGGACGGCGTACTGGCCATCGAGATGACATAGGAGCCCAGCGCCTCCGGGGTCTGCGCCGCCACCACTTCACAGGTGGCGAGCACTTCCGCCACCGGTTCCGATGGCTGCCAGTTGCGCGGTACCAGTGGCCGGCATCCCCTGAGTTCTTTCACCAGAAAGTCCTGGCGCTGCTGCTCCGGCCAGGACAGATAATCTCCGATCCCGAGGTGCGCCACAATTTCCGCGATCGCTTCGGCATGGCGGGAAGCCTCCTGGCGGATATCGAGGCGGATCAACGGCAGCCCAAAGCTGTGGGCGCGACGGATGGTATCGAGCAGTGGCCCGTTGGCAATGCCATCGAGGCCGCAGTCAATCAGTGAGCGGTAACACAATTCCAGGGGGCCGGTGAGTTCGTCGTTGTCGAACAGGATATCGTTGCTGTCCGCAACCCTGTCATGGACGCCCGCCTCGGCCCAGTCGCGGGTACGCACGAGCCGCTCCCGCAGCTGCCCGAGCACCACCCGATAGGGTTCCCGGGTGTCGCCGACCACCGCCCGCAACTCATCGCTGGCCTGCCACATGGACAGCTCGGCCCGCAGTGCCTGGATGTCCCGGAGGTAAAGGTCCGCGGCCATCCAGCGTCCGAGCAGGAACACCTTGCGGGTGACGGTGTGGGTGACGTTGGGGTTGCCGTCACGGTCGCCGCCCATCCAGGACGCCACCCGGACCGGTGAGGCCTCCAGCGGCAGCCCCTGACCGGTGGATTCGGCAAGTGCGCGGTCCAGGCCGCGCAGGAACCTGGGCAGCGCCTGCCACAGGCTGTTCTCGATAACAGCAAAACCCCACTTGGCCTCATCGACCGCGGTGGGACGCTCATGACGGATCTCGTCGGTATGCCAGGCTTCGGCGATCAGTCGCCGCAGTCGCTCGGTGATTTCTTCCTGTTCGGCCGGCAACAGGTCATCGTGGTCCAGCCGGGCAAGGCACGCGGACATCTCGTCGTATTTCATGATCAGCGTGCGGCGGGCAACCTCGGTGGGATGCGCGGTCAGTACGAACTCGATGCGCAGATCCGCCACCCGGCGGTGCAGCTCGTCCGGCGCAATACCCCCGGCCTTGAGGCGTTCGAACACCTCCCCCAGGGATTCCACCATCAGGTCAGACTGGTGCCCGCGCTTGCGCCGGATACCGTGATACTGTTCCGCCAGATTGGCCAGGTTGAGAAACTGGTTAAAGGCCCGGGTGACCGGCAACAACTCGTCATCACCAAGCTCACTGAGCAGCTTCTCAAGGCGCTGGCCCGATCCGCTCTCCTGACGACGGTCCGCCTTGGCCGCCGCGCGGATCTCTTCGATCCGGTCGAAACATTGCTGCCCCGGATACTTGCGGATGCTCTGTCCCAGCAGCTCTCCGAGCATGCGGACATTTTCTCTGAGGTCGGGATGTAGTTCGGTCACATTGCCATCCTTTTAAATTGACGAAAGCCCGGCGTAGTAACGATACTAATAACGATTAAAAACAGTGGCCGCAAGGAGAATGCATGAAAGTTACAGATCTGCCCAAACACTGGGAAAGCAAGAAAGAACCGGTCGAGCGGACCCATGATTACAACTTGCGCCTGCCCCTGGAAGATGCCGCAAGGGTAGCAGCCCTGGCAGAACTCTATCCGGACCGTTCCGAAAGTGACATTCTCAACGACATGATTGCGGCCGCACTGGATGACCTGGTGCGCCAGAGCCCGATCCGGGACAAGCTTGAGGCCAGGGACAAGAAATAACCGGGAAGTGACGGCGCCCGTGTCGGGCGCTGACCGGGCAAACCGCTACACGGAAGGCAGCGACGACAACACCCGGGTGACAGGCAATCACCCGGGTTGACAAGAAAGCGATCGAGCCCCCGGGTCAGGAGGTCAGGCGACCGACTCCAGCTGGCGGGACTTGATGCGCTGGATGTGCTTCTGGCTGAGACTCACAAACCGCGGGGTCAGCCCCTTGTCCTCGTAGATCTCGAAGCCATCCTCATCGAGAGCCACCACCTTGGTTCCCTGCACATACGGGAAGCTGGTTTCCAGCTCGTCGAGGGATGCGGAGATCAGGTCTCGCATCAAATCCTGCGGTGACTTCATCGGGTACAGCGCCGCCAGTTTTTCCAGCCGCTGATGGTGTTGATCTGACAGGGCCATAAAATACGCATCACGGGTAAGACGTCCCCGTGCGTGCTTGTCCCAGTAATTCACCAGATCCTTGATCTTCATGGTGCCGCTACTCCTGCCTCTTGTTTTGGCCAAACCCGGACCACGGATTGGTCCCGTAGTCCTTTAAGCGGAGTGTAGTCGAAGGCGCTGCGGACAGCCCGTCAAAATGGTAACGGATTGTACCTACCGAAGATTACGGTTTGTTTTCAACCCCTTTGACGGACTGCCAGATGGCATCCAGAGCCTCCAGGGGCTCCGAATCCAGGTCCCGGCCTTCGGCTGCGAGACGCGCCTCGATCGCGCGGAAACGGGCCTCGAACTTGTGGTTGGTCCGCTTCAGTGCCTGCTCGGGGTTGACCCTGAGAAAGCGGGCGAGGTTGACACAGACGAACATCAGGTCGCCGAGCTCGTCTTCTACCGCATCGCGGGCGGAGTCATCGGCCTGGGCCTCCCGCCAGGCCGCTTTAAGCTCATCGATCTCTTCATGAAGCTTGTCAAACACCGGGCCGATGTCCGGCCAGTCGAAGCCGTGGCTGGCCGCCCGGCGCTGGAGTTTTTCAGCCCGAGCCATGGCCGGCAGGGTGCGGGCAATGCCGTCGAGCCGCCCGGGCGCGACAGCCTCGCCCTGCCCTGACGCCGAAGCCGCCCGCTCTTCTGCCTTGATTCGCTCCCAGTTGGCCTTGATTTCGGCTTCGCCGGGCCGGTTGTCCGGGTCCACCCGGCTCGCCAGGGTGCCCTCCGGAAAGACATGGGGATGACGCCGAATCAGCTTGCGAACCAGGTTGTCCACCACCGAGTCGAAGGAAAAGTGGCCGTCTTCCTGCCCCATCTGGCTGTAGAAGATCACCTGGAACAAAAGGTCACCCAACTCATCTTCCAGGTGAGGATAATCTTCCCGCTCGATGGCATCCGCCACCTCGTAGGCCTCCTCCAGCGTGTGGGGCACGATAGTGCTGAAGGTCTGTTTCACATCCCACGGGCAACCGGTCTGCGGATCCCGCAGCCTGGCCATCAGGGTCTTCAGGTCATCGATACTGTAGCTCATGATCGCTTCCGCCGGACGTCGATGATATTGGGCAGGTTACGGATCTGGGCGAGCAGGCGGGCCAGCTGTTCAAGACTGGAGATTTCCACGGTCACCGTCATGGTAGCGGTGTTGTCATCCCGATTTGACTGGGTGTGCAGGGACAGCACGTTACTCTTCGACGACGTCAGCACCTGGGTAATGTCCCGCAGCAGTCCGGACCGGTCATAGGCTTCGATCTCGATATCCACCGGGTACACCGATTCCTGGCGCCCGCCCCAGTTTACTTCAATGATCCGGTTGGGCTCGAACTCGCGCAGGTTGAGGAAGGTGAGGCAGTCCTGGCGATGCACCGTGACCCCGCGACCCACCGTGATGTAGCCGCCAATGGGGTCGCCGGGGAGTGGCTTGCAGCACTTGGCCACCTGGGTTTTGAGCTTGCCGACCCCCAGGATCTGGATGTCCGACTCGGTATCGTAGGTTTTGTTACGCCTGGCTCCGAGCTTGAGATCGAGCTGCTGGGTCCGTGGCTCCAGCATCTGCTGGGCAACATGCGCAACGTGGGTCGGGCGCAGGTCGCCGGCACCCACAGCTGCGAACATGTCCTCGGCAGCCGGATAGTTTACCTTGACCGCGAGATCGTTCAGGTCGACGTCGTGCAGCGACAGGCGTTTGAACTCATCCTCGAGGATGGCCCGGCCATCGATGATGTTGCGGCCACGATCCTGTTGTTTGAACCAGTGCGTCACCTTCGCCCGGGCCCGGGACGTCTGGATGTAGCCGAGGCTGGAGTTGAGCCAGTCGCGACTCGGCGCCAGGTTGTTCGAGGTGAGCACGAACACCTGGTCGCCGGTTTTCAGGGGATAGGTCAGCGGCACAATACGGCCGTTGACCCGGGCACCCCGGCAGGCATGTCCGATTTCGGTATGCACGCGGTAGGCGAAGTCCACCGGGGTCGCACCCTGGGGCAGGTCCACCACATGACCCTCCGGCGTGAACACGTACACCCGGTCTGACGCCACGTCCGACTTGAGGTGATCGGCCAGGCCGGAGATATCACCCAGCTCCTCCTGCCATTCCAGCACCTGGCGCAGCCAGTTGATCTTGGCATCGTAGCCGGCAGACTTGTTGCCCTTGTCGGTACCCTTGTAGAGCCAGTGCGCGCAGACTCCCAGCTCCGCCTCTTCATGCATCTTGTGGGTGCGGATCTGCACTTCCATCACCTTGCCTTCCGGGCCGATCACCGCGGTGTGCAGGGATTGATAGCCGTTCTCCTTGGGGCTGGCAATGTAATCATCGAATTCATTGGGGATATGGCGCCACAGGCTGTGGACGATGCCAAGGGCGGCATAGCAATCCCGCACCTCCGGCACCAGGATCCGTACCGCCCGCACGTCGTAGACCTGGGAAAAATCGATACCCTTGCGGCGCATCTTCCGCCAGATGCTGTAGATATGCTTGGCACGACCCGACAGCTCGCCCTCAATGCCCGCCTCTTCCAGTTCGCCACGCAGGGTATCCAGTACCCGCCGGATGTAACCCTCCCGGTCGAGCCGTTTCTCATCCAGCAACCTGGCTATTTTCTTGTAGGCCGACTCGTGGAGGTAACGGAACGACAGGTCCTCCAGCTCCCACTTGATGTGACCGATGCCCAGGCGATGGGCCAGCGGGGCGTAGATGTCGAAGACCTCCTTGGCCACCCGCATGCGCTTTTCCGGAGACACATCCTTGACCGCGCGGATGGCGCAGGTCCGCTCGGCCAGTTTGATGAGGGCGACCCGGACATCGTCAATCATGGTCACCAGCATCTTGCGGACGTTGTCCAACTGCCCCTGGCTCTGGCCCAGCACGTTGCCCTTGAGGGGATGGTGCATGGACGAGATGGCCGCCATCTGCTGGACGCCGTCGATCAGGTTGGCGACTTCATCACCGAACTCGGCACGAATCTCCGCCAGCGGGACCCGCTCCTCCCGTACGGCGCGGTACAGGATGGCGGCCACCAGGCTGGCCTGATCCAGGTGCAGCTCGACCAGCACCTGGGCCATTTCGATCCCGGTGCGAAAGCTGCTGGCTCCGGGTGCCCACAGACGGTCTTCCTGGACCGCCTTCAGGTCAATCTCGGCCGCCTTTTCGCAGGCCCTGCGGAACTGGTCGGGATTCTCCAGATGGGTCTGTGACTCGATCTGACGCACCCAGCGCTCGATGTCCACCTGACCGTCCCCGGTCACTGCGTAATCTTCGCGAACTTTTACCATGCCGTAACTGCTCTACCTGTCCGTTACCGGCCCGCCAGCGGACCTGTGGTTTTCCCGAGGCGCTACTTCTTCTCGAAAAGTGCGATGGACTCCACGTGGGTGGTGTGGGGGAACATATCCATCACGCCCGCCTGCACCAGGCGGTATCCGTTCCTGACCAGCACCCCCGCGTCCCGCGCCAGGGTTGCCGGGTTACAGGATACATAAACGATCCTGCTGGCCCCGAAGGCCGTCAGATACTTGCAAATCTCCTCCGCGCCAGTCCGTGGCGGGTCGATCAGAATCTTGTCAAAGCCTTCCTTCGCCCAGGACTGTCCGGTGAAATCCCCGTGCAGGTCGGCACCGTGAAAGTCGACATTGGCCAGGCCGTTGAGCCGGGCGTTCTCCCGGCCCCGCACCACCATGGCGTCATCACCCTCGACACCCACCACATGGCCGCCCTTGCGGGCGAGCGGCAGGGTGAAGTTACCCAACCCGCAGAACAGGTCGAGCACCCGCTCGCCGGGCTGGATATCCAGCCACTGCACGGCGCGGTGCACCATGCTGCGGTTCACCTCCGCATTGACCTGGGTAAAGTCCATCGGATGGAAGCGCATGGTGAGATCGAATTCGTCCAGCCGGTACACCAGGCGCTCCTGGCCGTCAGTGTCACCGGCACCCTGCTCCGGCCAGATCCGGTGAACGGTATCCGGGCCTTTCGGCTGCAGGTAGATATGCAAATCATGGGCCTGACCGAAAGCGATCAGCCGGGCGGTGTCGGCATCGCTGAGCGGGTCCATGTTCCGGAACACCATCGCGGCCTCGTCATCACCACAGGCAACCTCCACCTGGGCAATACGCTGATACGCCTCAAGGCTGTGGATCAGCTCCCGCAGTGGCACAATCCGCTCACCGATGCGGGGATCCAGCACGGCGCAACGGCTGATGTCGGTCAGAAAACTGTTACGTTTCTCCCGGAACCCCACCAGCACCGACTCCCGCGCCTGTACAAAGCGGACGCCGAGGCGCGCCTTGCGGCGATAGCCCAGTGCGGTGGAGCGCATGGGCGCAATCCACGTTTCCGGCTCAATGCCCCCAAAGTGGGCAAAATGCTCCCGCAGGGTGTCTTCCTTGAACCGGATCTGTGCGTCACTACCCATGTGCTGCAGGCTGCAGCCGCCACACAGGTCGGCAAACTCACACGGCGGCGTTTCCCGCTCTGCCACCGCCTCAAGCACCTCGGTGGTGCGCAACTCATCAAACTTGCGACGGCTGCTCACCACCTTCGCCATGACGGTCTCACCGGGCAGGGCTCCGTCAACAAACTGGATCTTGCCGTCCTGATGGGCAATACCGCGGCCATCGTGGCTCAGTTTTTCAATTACACAACGGACGGGCTCTGCCGGCAGGGCCTTCCTGCGTCTTCTGCTCATACTGAATTCTCTTACTGGGCGAATCAGGCGCCGGGGAAGACCCCGGTTGACAGGTATCGGTCACCACGGTCACAGATAATGGCTACGATCACCGCGTTTTCAACCTGCCTGGATAATTGCAGGGCGGCGGCAATGGAGCCACCGGAAGAAACGCCGCAGAAGATGCCTTCCTCGCGGGCCAGTGCCCGCATGGTCTCCTCGGCGTCCTGTTGGCCAATATCGATCACCTGGTCAACCCGGGTGGCATCATAGATTTTGGGCAGGTATTCCTCCGGCCAGCGCCGGATGCCCGGAATGGACGCGCCTTCCTTCGGCTGCAGACCGATGATCTGCACATCCGGATTCCGCTCCTTGAGGTAGCGCGACACGCCCATGATGGTACCCGTGGTCCCCATGGAGCTGACAAAGTGGGTAACCTGCCCCTTGGTCTGTTCCCAGATTTCCGGCCCGGTAGTGCGGTAATGGGCCAGCGGGTTGTCCTGGTTGGCGAACTGGTCAAGCACCTTGCCCTGGCCTTCGGCTTCCATACGCTGGGCCAGGTCTCGGGCACCTTCCATGCCCTCCTGCTGACTTACGGTGATGATTTCGGCACCGTAGGCACGCATCGAGGCCCGCCGCTCTTCACTCATGTTGGCCGGCATGATCAGCACCATGCGATAGCCCTTGATGGCAGCCGCCATGGCAAGCGCAATACCGGTATTGCCGCTGGTAGCCTCGATCAGGGTATCCCCCGGGCGGATTTCACCCCGGCGTTCCGCTTCCTGGATCATGCTGATGGCAGGGCGGTCCTTCACTGAACCGGCGGGGTTATTGCCTTCAAGCTTGGCCAGAATCACGTTACTGGTGTCGCCAGGCAGCCGCTGCAGGCGCACCAGGGGCGTATGCCCCACATAATCTTCAATGGTCGGGAACTGCATCTTGCATCTGTCTCCTGTCAGCAGAGGCCGGACCGGATTCCCGGTAGTGACGCCGACCGCCTGTGGTACACTTCGGATTCGCATGATACGCGTATCAGCCGCAGTCTCCCAATACAGCTTACCGCTATATCCATGACTGCCGGCTATAACTGGCATCGAATCACAGTCATCCGGTGCCGGATCAGCTATCCTGTCACGGAAGACAGCCGGTTACCGGAGCGCGCCGGCGGAGTCGTCCGGCCAGGCGGGTTTCAGGCCGGGCAGTTATCAATCGGGAACACCAGATGCGGCGTTGGGGCATTCGTAAAAAAGTTCTGGTGGTGACACTGGTCCCCACCCTGTTGACCACTCTGTTGCTGGGCATCTTCTTCACCTACAGCTGGGTGCGGAACATTGAACAGCTGCTGGTGGACCGGGGCGACTCGTTGTCACGGCAACTGGCCGCCGGCTCCGAATACGGCATGTTCACCGCCAACCGCAGCCTGCTCAGCAGCCTTTCCAATGCCCTGCTGGAAGAGCAGGACGTGCGCTCGATTACCTTTTACGACAGCAGCCGCAACCGCCTGCTGCATACCGGACCGACCCTGGAATCCGGTCTCGGGGCCGCCGCCCTGCGGATTCACAAGACCACCTTTGACCATCGCCAGAACAACCAGGCCAGCACCGCCTTCGTCACACCGGTTTACCTCCAGGACCTGATGATCGACAACCTGCTCGAACTCCGCCCGGATGGCCTCGGGGGCAGCAGCGGCGAACCCATCGGCTGGGTTTCGGTGGAGATGTCCCATATCCGCACCGAAAAGGAAACCTACAAAGCGCTGCTGATCTCCTTGCTGGTCATTCTGGCCGGGGTCATTCTGAGCCTGTTAATTGCCGTGCGATTGAGCCGCTCGTTCACCGATCCGGTCTTTGAACTCAACGCCGCGGTTGCCAGACTGAAGGAAGGCAAGCTGGACACCCGGGTCTATACCGGCGCCGGCCCGGAATTCGAGCAGCTGGAATCGGGGCTGAACGCCATGGCGGAGGAGCTGAGCAAGGCCCAGGCTGAAATGCAGCAGAATATTGACCAGGCCACCGAAGACCTGCGCGAGACTCTCGAAACCATCGAAATCCAGAATATCGAACTGGACTTCGCCCGCAAGGAGGCGCTGGAAGCGAGCCGGATCAAGTCCGAGTTCCTGGCCAACATGTCCCATGAAATCCGTACCCCGCTGAACGGGATCATCGGTTTCACCGAACTGCTGCTCAAGGGCCCCATGCCCCGCCAGCAACGGGATCACCTCAACACCATCCGCAAGTCCTCCGAGATCCTGCTGACCATCATCAACGACATTCTCGACTTCTCCAAGATCGAGGCCGGCAAGCTGATCCTCGACCGGGTTCCGTTCCAGCTGCGGGATATCATCGAAGACGTCATGGTCATGCTGGCGCCCGCCGCCCATGCCAAGAACCTCGACCTGGTGCCGCTGATCTACAACGACGTCCCCGACAACCTGATGGGGGACCCATTACGGGTCAAGCAGGTCATTACCAACCTGGTGAACAACGCCATCAAGTTCACCCAGACCGGCGAGGTGGTGTTGCGTGCCAGTCTCGAAGAGGAGGATGTCGAAAACCACCGGGTCACCCTGCGCCTCAGCATCACCGACTCCGGGGTAGGACTGTCCCGGGCCCAGCAGCAATCGCTGTTTAATGCGTTCAACCAGGCCGATGCCTCCACAGCCCGCCAATACGGCGGCACCGGACTCGGGCTGGCAATTTCCAAACGCCTGGTGGAAGAAATGGGCGGCAAGATCGGCCTTGAAAGTGAGCTCGGCAAGGGCTCGACCTTCTGGTTTACCCTGTCATCGGAGCTGTCAGCCAGCGGCGAGGCCATGCCACCGCGGGATGCCCTGCAGGGCGAGCGGGTGATCTACCTGGAACACCAGAAAACCACCGGACTGGCGGTCGAGCATCTGCTGCGGGACTGGGGCATGACCGTCGACCGGGTGGCAACGCCCGCGGCCATGCAGGAGCAGGTCGAGGAAGCCCAGAAAAGCCAGGCCGGCTATGCAGTTGCCATCGTGGGCATTACCCGGCACCTGCTGCGTTCCAGCCAGTACTGCGGGCTGATCCGGAACCTGGAACTCGACCGGGATTGCCGCACCCTGTTGCTGACCCCCACCCTCGATACCCACGACACGCCGGTGTCCGAGCTCGCCAGCGGACACCTGACCAAGCCGGTAAGCCGGGACCCGCTCTATGACGAGCTGCTGCTGCTGGTCCATGGCATCAACGCCGGCCAGCAGCGCCTGCCCGGCAAGCCGGCTTACCCGGTACCACAACCGGTGGCCGGCGGGGTTCCGCGGATTCTTGCGGTGGACGACAACGAGGCCAACCTGAAACTGGTGATGACCCTGCTGCAGGACTGCCAGGTCGAGGCGGAAGGCGCAGCCAGTGGATTCGAGGCACTCAGCAAGGCGCGCCAGCAGGGCTTCAGCGGTTACCTCGCCAAGCCCATCAGCAGCAGCCAGCTGCGGGAAACCATCGAAGAATACACCGGCTACGCCTGTCACGGGGGCAATGGCAATCAGTTGCCGGTAGCCGAGATCCGCGATACCCGCCGCCGTATCCGGCCCTCCACCCGCCAGCAACAACGGGAATGCGTCAGCGTGGATGAAAGTATTGAACTGGCAGCCGGCAAAGAGGATCTGGCCGAGGAACTGTTCAGCATGCTACTGGAGCAGCTGCATACCGACCTGCCGGAAATCCGCGCGCGGTGGCAGCAAAACGACCTCGACGGCCTGCTCGACATCGTCCACAAGCTGCACGGCGCTACCCGTTACTGCGGCGTACCCGAGCTGCGGGAAGCCGCCAACCGGCTCGAAACCGCCCTCAAGCGTGCCACCCCGGACCGGGAATACCTCAAGGACCAGCTCCTGGGTGCCATGGAGCGCCTCCAGGCATGGAGTGAGCAGACCGACTGGCAGCCGATGTTCCGTGGCCACCGGCACCGGGTCAGCGCTGACTGAGCTCAGCGGCGGGCACTATCAAGGATTGCCCGCATGTCGCGCACCGCTTCCTTGAGACCGGTGAACACCGCGCGGGCGATGATGGCATGGCCAATGTTGAGCTCGTTGATACCACGGATCGCGGCAACCCGTTCGGTATTGTGGTAATGCAGGCCGTGGCCGGCATTCACAATCAGGCCTTTCTTACGGGCGTAGTTAACCGCTTCAACCAGCTTGGCAAAGGTTTCCTCCACCGCTTCCGGCGTCGCCGCCTCGGCATATTCGCCGGTGTGCAGTTCGATGACCGGTGCCCCGCAACGGACCGCCGCATCAATCTGCAGCGGGTCCGGATCAATGAACAGCGATACCTCGGCCCCTATCCGGGCCATCCGCTCGCATGCCTTGGCAACGCGTTCCTCTTGCCCGTCGACGTCGAGCCCGCCCTCGGTGGTCAACTCCTCGCGCTTCTCCGGCACCAGACAGACACAATGCGGCCGCACCTGCTCGGCAAACGCCAGCATGGCGTCGGTAACCGCCATTTCCAGGTTCATTTTGGTGTTGAGCATCTCCCGCAACATCAGCACGTCGCGTTCCTGGATATGGCGGCGATCCTCCCGGGGGTGAATGGTTATGCCGTCGGCACCGGCTTCTTCCGCCAGCAGGGCAGCCTGCACCGGATCCGGATACCGCGTACCGCGGGCCTGCCGCAGGGTCGCCACGTGGTCTACGTTCACACCAAGCAAAACTCTAGGGTTCATGGGGTTCTCCTCGACCATGACTGAACAGGGTTCGGCTGTGCAGGGGGCGCCCCTGCAACAGGTAATCAATCAGTATACGCATTACCCGCTTGGCAAGACGACGACAGGCCACAGATTCCAGGTCGCCAGCCGCAATCGCCAGCAGCGTCTCTCCCGGCAGGGCACTGAGGTGGAGGCCCACACCCGGGACACGCACCAGTCCCTGCTCGGGGTCGTAGCAGTACAACTCGCCGGGCATCACGTCGGCTCCGGTATCGGTGGTGCGGTCCCAGGCAAAGCCAAGCCCCATCGCTTCGGCAAACGCCATTTCGAAACGCCGCAGTACCGGCTCGACATCGGCAGATTCGGCCAGTGCCGAAACCGCTTCGATGTAGGCCGCGAACAGGTCCGGATGGGGGTCACCGGCGGGTAACAGCCGCTGCAGCACTTCATTGAGGTAAAGCCCGCTGTACATGGCGGTGGTGCGGGTCAGCGCTGGGCCATGGCGGGTTTCGGCCTGGGTCAGGGTTTTCAGATCACCCCGCCCCTGCCAGTCGAGCAACAGGGGCTGGAATGGCTGGAGCTGGGCCTTGAGAGGACTGCGGGGACTGTTCGCACCGCGGGCAACCACCGTCATGCGGCCATGGTTGAGGGTAAACAGATCCACCATCAGGCTGGTATCCCGATAGGGCCGGCGGTGGATCACATAAGCGGGCTCCTGCTGCGACGCCCCCCTCATAACCGCCTCAGAGATCGTTCATTCCCAGGCTCTTGAGGGCCCGGTCACTGTCCGCCCAGCCGCGTTTGACCTTGACCCAGAGCCGCAGCATGATCTTGCTGTCGAACATGCGCTCCATATCAACCCGGGCTTCCTGGCCAATGCGACGCAGGCGCTCACCCTTGTCACCGATCATGATCTTCTTCTGACCTTCCCGCTCCACCAGAATCAACGCGGACACGTGCAGGGTCTTGCCGTCACGGCGGAATTCCTCGATTTCCACCGCCACGGAGTACGGTAATTCGGCACCCAGCTGGCGGGTAATTTTTTCGCGCACAATCTCCGACGCCAGGAAACGCTCACTGCGATCAGTGATCTGGTCATCCGGATAGAAGTGAACGCTTTCGGGCAGGAAACGCCCGACCGCTTCCTCCAGGGGCGCCAGATTCTGCTCCCGCAATGCCGACAGCGGGATGATCTCGGCAAAATCCCGCTTCTGCGACAGCATCTGCAGATGAGGCAGCAGCACTTCGCGGTTCTCGAGTTTATCGACCTTGTTGATGGCGAGGATCACTGGACAACGCAGCTTGCTGAGCTTTTCCAGCACCATTTCGTCCGCGGTGGTCCAGTTCAGCTGATCCACCACGAATACCACCACGTCCACATCGATCAACGCGGAGGTCGCAGCCTTGTTCATATACCGGTTGATCGCACGCGGCTCTTCCTCGTGCATACCCGGCGTATCCACATAGATGGCCTGGACCGGACCCATGGTCTTGATGCCAAGGACCTGATGGCGGGTCGTTTGCGGTTTGCGGGACGTGATACTGAGCTTCTGCCCCAGGATGTGGTTCAGCAGGGTCGACTTGCCAACATTCGGGCGACCGACAATGGCGACGAAACCGCAGCGGCTGTCCGGATTCTCCGGACGGGTAATATCATTCATCAGTGCTCCTCGACACCCAGTGCCTTCAGGGCATTGCGTGCTGCCTGCTGTTCGGCGATTCGACGGCTGCTACCCACACCTGTGGTTGTACGATCCAGTGACGGCAGGGCGCAGGATACGTGGAAGGTCTGGGCATGGGCCTCACCTTCCACCGATATGACATCATACTTCGGCAACGGGAACTGGCGCGACTGCAGGTATTCCTGGAGCCGGGTCTTCGGATCTTTCTGGGTGTCCTGCAGGTTCAGCCCCTTCAGGCGATGCTCGAACCAGCGCAGCACCTGGGCGCGGCAGGTTTCGAAATCACTGTCGAGATAGATGGCGCCAATGATCGACTCCACGGCATCGGCGAGAATCGACTCGCGGCGGTAACCACCGCTTTTCAATTCACCGGACCCCAATCGCAGGTAATTCCCCAGCTCGAATTCCCGGCCGATCTCAGCCAGGGTGACCCCCTTGACCATCCGTGCCCGCAGCCGGCTCAACTGCCCTTCCCGCGCTTTCTCGAAGTGCTGGAACAGGTATTCGGCAATCACCATATTCACGATCGAGTCGCCGAGAAATTCCAGCCGTTCGTTGTTGTGATTGCCATGACTGCGGTGCGTCAGCGCCAGCAGCAGACGTTCCGGGTCGCGAAACTGATAGCCTATGCGGCGCTGCAAGCGGTCAAGGTCGGGTCGGGAAGTCACTTGCCCTTCATCTCGTATTCATGTTTGAAACTGACAACAGTGTCGACGTTGCGGAAAATGTTGTTACGAACTTCGTAGTCCACTTTGATGACCACGAATTCGCCGTTCTTCTCCACGAGAATCTGCTTGGCGTCAAAGCCCCGTACGTTATTCACGCTCAGGCGCTTGTTGATCAGCGTGCGGACCTGCGCCGGGCCCATATCGGAAAGCCCCTCGGTACCGTCCAGGCTCTCAAGGGCTTCCTGGATGGTAATGTCATCGAGATAGGCCGGCCCCAGCTTGATCACCAGCGTCAGCAGGCTGCCGAAAAACAGCACCATAATGAGCATGGTGATCGCAGAGGCACCCGCCTGACTGTTTATGGAGGAAAGATTTCTGGTTTTCATGATATTCCACGCCCTGACATGAGTTTCTGATTATTCTATGCCGCCTACGCGGTCAAACGACGGCAGGCTGGTCAGTGATTTCCAGTGCATCCAGATGGCAAAAGCCTTGCCCACCACCAGATCGTCTGGCACGGTTCCCCAGTAACGGCTGTCGTTACTGTTATCCCGGTTGTCCCCCATAACAAAGTAATGGCCTTGCGGGACCACCCATTCGCCCTCCCCGGAGCCACTCTGGCGCCCCATGGTCAGGAAGATGTCGTGCTCCACGTCACCCAGGTACTCGCGGCGCAGTTCCACCGGCGGCAATTTCGCTACAAACTGGCTCGCCACCTTGTCCCCGTTGACGAAAAGTTCCTTGTTGCGGTAACGGATGTGATCGCCGGGCAGGCCGATGACCCTTTTAATGTAGTTGGTTTTACCGTCCTCAGGATACTTGAAGACCATCACGTCGCCGCGCTCCGGATCTGCGAGATCCACAACCTTGGTGCCGGCAACGGGCAGGCGCAGCCCGTAGGAAAACTTGTTGACCAGGATAAAGTCGCCCACTTCCAGGGTCGGCAGCATGGAGCCGGAAGGAATCTGGAACGGCTCCACAAGAAACGAGCGCAATACCAGAACGATGGCCAGCACCGGAAAGAATGACCGGCTCAGATCGACCAGATACGGCTCCCGCGGCTCAGCCTGCGCTTCGTCACCGGTGACTGCAGCCGGCACCGCACCTTCTGCTTCTGCGGCTGCCTGCCGTCGCGCCCGCAAAAACAACTTGTCGGCAAGCCAGATCAGTCCGGTCGCCAGGGTCAGAACGACCAGAATCAGGGGAAAATCGATATCCATTCAGGTGCCTTAGTTATTTATCCACTTTCAGTACGGCAAGGAACGCTTCCTGAGGCACCTCGACGTTACCCAACTGCTTCATGCGCTTTTTGCCTTCTTTCTGTTTCTGCAACAGCTTCTTCTTACGGCTGACGTCACCACCGTAACACTTGGCCGTGACATTCTTGCGCAGGGCCTTGACGGTTACCCGGGCCACCACTTGATTGCCAATCGCAGCCTGGATGGCGATATCAAACATCTGACGGGGAATCAGCTCTTTCATCTTCTCGACCAGGGCGCGGCCTTTGTAATGGGCCTGCTCCTTGTGGACGATCAGCGCCAGGGCATCGACACGGTCACCGTTAATCAGCACATCCAGACGTACCAGGTTGGCGGGCTGGAAGCGGACGAAATGGTAATCCAGCGACGCAAAACCACGGCTGGCGGACTTGATCCGGTCGAAGAAGTCCATCACCACTTCCGCCATCGGCAACTCATAGGTGAGCTGAACCTGGCTGGACATGAAGTGCATGTTCTTCTGGATACCGCGTTTTTCCTCGCACAGCGCAATGACATTACCCAGGTGCTCCTGGGGCACCAGAATGTTGGCCTCGACAATTGGCTCACGCATCTCCTCGATGGACCCAATATCCGGGAGCCGGGAGGGGTTGTCCACCGACACGGTCTCACCCTGTCGGGTCACCACCTCATAGATGACGGTAGGCGCGGTGGTAATGAGATCGATGTCGTATTCCCGTTCAAGCCGCTCCTGGATGATTTCCATGTGCAGCATGCCGAGGAATCCACAGCGGAAACCAAAACCGAGAGCATCGGAATTTTCCGGCTCGTAGAACAGGGAGGCATCGTTCAGGGTCAGCTTTTCCAGGGCGTCACGGAAATCGTCGTAATCATCCGCGCTGACCGGAAACAGGCCGGCATACACCTGCGGCTTGACCTTCTTGAAGCCCGGCAGCATCGGTGTTTCGTCGGCAAACTTGTGGTGCACGATGGTGTCGCCCACCGGAGCACCGTGGATATCCTTGATACCGGCAACCACAAACCCCACATCACCGGCCTCAAGAATGTTGGTGTCGGTCGGCTTGGGATTGAAGATACCCACCTTGTCGGCGTTCCAGGCTTTGCCGGTGGATTTGATGACGATCTTGTCACCCTTTTTCAGCACACCCTGGGTCACCCGCACCAGCGACACCACGCCCAGGTAATTATCAAACCAGGAATCGATAATCAGCGCCTGAAGGGGCGCCGAGCGATCCCCCTGGGGCGGCGGAATCTTCTTGATAAGATCCTCGAGAACATCCTCGACACCCATACCGCTCTTGGCACTGCAGCGCACTGCGTCCTGGGCCTCGATACCGATAATGTCCTCGATTTCCTTGGCAACCCGCTCAGGTTCGGCCTGCGGCAGGTCCATCTTGTTCAGGACCGGCACGACCTCAAGGCCCTGCTCGATCGCGGTGTAACAGTTGGCCACCGACTGGGCCTCAACGCCCTGGCCGGCATCGACCACCAGCAATGCGCCCTCGCAGGCGTACAGGGAGCGGGAAACCTCATAGGAAAAGTCGACATGGCCCGGGGTGTCGATAAAGTTGAGCTTGTACTCGACGCCATCCTTCGCCGTATAGTTGAGCGTCACACTCTGGGCCTTGATGGTGATGCCGCGCTCGCGCTCAAGGTCCATGGAGTCGAGCACCTGTTCGGCCATTTCGCGGTCGCTCAGGCCGCCACAAATCTGGATAAACCGGTCAGCGAGTGTGGATTTGCCGTGGTCGATATGGGCGATGATCGAAAAGTTGCGGATACGGCTCAATTCAGTCACAGACAATGGGTACTCATAAAAGACGAAGGATCCGATCCGGAAAGGCCGGACAGGCGGCAGATCGGGCGCATTACCCGAACCACCGGCAGGCTCTGGCCAGACCGGGAATTTGGTAACTGCGGGATTTTACCGGTAACCAGCCGCCATTGCCATGATCAGGAGATAAGGGGTCGTTCATACTGCCGGACCAGGAAGCCGATAAGGGCATCCTCGTCCAGCGGATAGCTGAACAGATTACCCTGGCACTGGGTACAACCCACCGACCGGAGAAAGCTCAGCTGCTGCGGGGTTTCCACCCCTTCGGCCACGACCGTCAGATGCAGCTTGCGCGCCAGCGCGATGACCGCGGAGGCCACATCCGTTGCACTGACGTTGTACGGGATATCGCGGATAAACCGGTGGTCTATTTTTACCACGTCCAGCGGCAGCTGCTGCAGCGCCGCCAGCGAACAGGAGCCGGTTCCGAAATCATCGAGGATCAGACACACACCAAGATCGTTCAGCGCTCCAAGAATATCCCGCAACATCCGCGGATCCTCGTTGAGCAGCTCAGCCGGCATCTCCAGCTCGAGCCGATCCGGCGACACTCCGGTTTCGGTGATAATCTGGCGGAACAGGTCCAGGAAACCATTGTCGGTGACCTGCTGCACGGACAGATTGACGGCCACCCTGAGCGATTCAAAGCCGGCCCGCTCAAGGGCCTGGATCTGGATGCAGGCCTGCCGCAAGGCAATCTCGCCGAGCCGGACAATCAGCCCGGTCTCTTCGGCCAGGCCAATGAATTGCTGAGCCGACACCAGTCCCTTCTCGGGGTGCTGCCAGCGCAGGAACGCCTCGACACCAATCACCCGGCCATTCTCGAGATTGATCTTGGGTTGGTAATGCAGCAGGAAGCGGTCGCCTTCGAGGGCGCTCGCCAGCTCTTCCTGCTGCAGCAGGCGACGAGCGGCCTTGATATTCATCGCCGGAGTGAAGAACTGGTAGTTGTTACGCCCCCGTTCCTTGGCCCGGTACATGGCGAGGTCGGCGTACTTCATCAGCACGCCCGGGTCGTCACTGTCGAAGGGCACCATGGTGACACCGATACTCACTGTTACCCCCACCTCATGTTCACTCAGGCGAACCCGCTGACACAACCTGCGCAGGATGGTTTCGGCAACCCGCCCGACCGCTTCCGGGCCGCTGATTCGCGACAGCAACACCACAAATTCATCGCCACCGAGGCGGGCGACCGAGTCTTCCTCACGAACACAACCGGTCAGCCAGAAGGCCACCTGTCGCAGCAACTCATCGCCGGCCTCATGACCGAGGGTGTCGTTGATGCGCTTGAAGCCATCCAGGTCAAGGAACATCAGAGCGGCCGCTTCACCGGTGCGCTTGCTGCGCCTTACCACGTGGGCCAACCGGTCACGGAATAACTGGCGGTTGGCCAGTCCGGTCAGCGGATCATAGAACGCCAGGCGGTGCAGCTCGGACTGCGCAGCCTTCAGCTGGGTGAGGTCCCGCAGGCTGAGCACCACGCCGTTTACCCCGGGCACGTCCAGCATGGCGGTGTAGGTGCCTTCCATATCCCGCCACTGACCCGAGGAATCCCGTACCCGCGCCCGCACCACCGGCAACTGGGTGCCCGGCGATCGCACCGCCTCACCAAAGCCGGCCTGCAACTGGGGCCAGTCGTCCCGGTGCACCACGGTCTCGAAGTCCATATCCCGCAAATGATCAGGCTCAAAACCGAGAATGTCGCGGGACGACGGGCTGGCATAGTTGGCGCGGCCATCCCGGTCGAGCACCAGGGTCACGTTGGCAGCACCCTCAGTGATCGCACGGTACCGGCCGGCACTGACCTGCGCCAGCAGCCGGGAGCGGATCAGCGACAGACTGAATGCAAACAACAGGAAACTGATGACCAGCCCGCTGCCCAGCACAATGGGTGGCCGCGGGTCAGAGGCGAGGAAGTCAAACGCCGGCGTCGAACGGGTCTGCAGCAGCCAGGTACGGCCACCGTAACGGATCGTCTGGCTCAGTTCGAAACTGAAGTTGTCATCAAGCGAACCGAGATTGGACCCGTACATCAGGGTATCCCGCCGCGGCTCACTGCCGTCGTGAATCCGCACATCGAGGAAGGGCGCAATCAGCCCGACGATGCCATCAATCAGGTTATTCATCCGGAATGCGCTGAACACATAGCCCCTGAGCATCCCATGGCGCTCCGCCAGTGTTGCCGGCGCTTCCCCGCCGTGATAGACCGGGTAGTACATCATGAAGCCGGCCTGGTCCTCGGCCAGTTCCTCCTGAACCAGCACTACCTTGCCGGTCACCACCGGACTTGCCTGATCCCGGGCCTGTACCATGGCAGTCCGGTGAACAGGGTCGGTTGAGGCGTCATAGCCAAATGCCTTGCGATTGCGCGCGGTACCCGGTTCCATGAAAACAACAGGCAGGTACTCGTCGCGCGAGCCGGGCGGCCGCACCTGATAGCCGGTATTGCCCTGCTCCCGCACGCTGCTGACATGGTCCGCCACATCCTCCGGAGCGAGGCGCCGGACATAACCGATGCCCTGAATACCCGGGTAGTAACGTTCGATATCCACATTACGGATATAGGTACGCCAGTCTTGCTGACTGACCTCCCCGGTAACCGCAAATAGCCCCGCACTGCCGGCAAGCACCTGCTCATAGTTCAGCAGGCGTTCCTCGATGGCTGTCTTGAGCTGGAGCGACTGGGTGCGGAAACGGGCTTCCGTGCGGTCCTCGACGAGGCGGACGGAGAACTGCCACAGCAGGGCTGTGATAATGATAGAGGCAATCAGCAGGAACCACGCAACGAGCGCGTGGGGCAGCCGCAACAACTCCCGGAGGGAGACATCCCTGGCATTCATCATGAAGATACGGTCCGATCCATGGCCTTGAACGGAAATTATTTTTTTCGAGTATAACAAACAACCCGCAGGCTGTCGTTCACTGCCGACACCCTGCGGGTTGCGCCCGCGATGGGAGACCGCGGCCGCAGAAGCGGCCGCCGTCAGCTCCGGATCAGGGCTTCATTACCAGGTAGGTTGCCATCCCCTGGCGAACCACCCGGACGGAAACCGCACGATTTTTCGGCAATGCCGCCACCACCTTCCGGAAGTCCTCGACGGAGCGGATTTCCTGACGGTTCAGCTCGGTGATCACATCCCGCGGGCGAATTCCCGCCTCCAGCGCCGGGCCCCGGGCGACGTTGCTGACCAGCACCCCGCCACTCACGCTCAGGGAGCTGGCCAGGTCTGCAGGCAACGGCTGCACAGTCAGCCCCAGGGGTGCCGACGATGGCGCCGCATCAGGTGCCGGTGCCGCCGCCTGCTGCTGCCCTTCCTCCGGCAGCTGGCCGATCTCGACATCCAGCATCATTTCACGACCACCGCGCAGCACCTGCAGGCGGGCGGTTTCCCCCACCGGCGTACGACCGACCATTGGTGGCAGGTCCGACGACATCACGATCGCCTCGCCGTCATACTCCAGCACAATATCCCCGGCCTGCAGACCGGCCTGCGCCGCGGGCGACCCTTCCATAACCTCGGCAATCAGTGCACCGCGGGGCCGCTTCAGCCCAAAAGTCTCTGCCAGATCACGGCTGACCTCCTGAATCAGTACGCCCAGCCAGCCCCGGGAAACCGACCCTTTGTCACGAATCTGACGGAAAACGTTCATCGCATCGTCGATGGGGATGGCGAACGACACCCCCATGAAGCCGCCGGAGCGGGTGTAGATCTGCGAGTTGATTCCAACCACCTCGCCGTCCAGATTAAACAGCGGGCCGCCGGAGTTGCCGGGGTTGATGGCCACATCGGTCTGGATGAAGGGTACGTAGTTCTCGGTCGGCAAGGAGCGGCCCAGCGCACTGACAATACCGGCGGTTGCGGTGTAATCAAAACCGAACGGCGAGCCGATGGCCAATACCCACTCACCGGTTTTCAGATCCTTCGACCGGCCGATCCGGACCACCGGAAGGTCGTTACCATCTTCAATTTTGAGAACAGCAAGGTCGGATTTCGGGTCAGTACCAACCAGGGTGGCCGGCAGTTCACGACGGTCATTGAGACGCACGATGATCTCATCGGCGCCCTCGATCACGTGGTTGTTGGTCAGCACATAGCCGTCCGACGAAACAATGAATCCGGACCCCATGGAACGGCGCGGCTCAACCTGTCCGGGACTGCCTCCCCCGAAGGGTGAGTGCGGGCCACGGAAGAAGTCCTGGAAAAATTCCGGCAACTGCTCCAGCTGGCGCTCGTCAAAGGGCATCGCCCGGCCCTGCGCCGGCACTTCCTGGGTGGTGCTGATGTTCACCACGGCTCCGGAGTTCTCCTCAACCAGTTCGGTAAAATCCGGCAGGCTGCGGGCAGCTGCGCCCTGCACCCAGAACATTGCGACAACCAGCATCAGCAGAGCGGTCATGGTCATCCCGGAACGGAAACGGGACGGTCTGAAAATCATGGCTTCTGACATTTCGTACCCCTTGTTGTAGTCAGTCCAGGTGATCGGTTTTAACACCGGTATGGGATGTATTCTGTGGCCTGGCAAGGCGATTTCAACTTAACAAACTGTAGGATTTACAGACAGGTGTCGCGTTCTGCCGTACCGGTCCGTATCAGCCGCGGTGCGTAGCGGGCATCTGCACCGACCCGACGGCTGCGGGCAAACCCGAATCCGACCGCCATGCCAATGACCGCACCAGCAACCGCAGCAGGCTCGGCACCACCCGACAGCCAGTGACCGGCCAGTGCACCCGCCACAAACAGCAAAAGGGGCAACGCATAAACGAGTCCCGATGCCGCCAGCAGAGCGGACTCGGAAATGGCCACGGTCACTTCGTCACCTACCCGGACCCCCAGGGTATTGTCCACCAGCACCCGGTTAGCACGCCCGGCGGTGAAACTCGCCAGCGCCTTCTGACCGCAGCCATGGCGGGCAGCGCAGCTCGTGCAGGCGCTCTGGCGGATGGTCTGGACCCACACCTTGTTGCCTGCCTCTGCCACGACCTTGCCGGATTCGGTTATCACTGTGGCTGCACCGTGAACGCCATGGCATCATCGATGGCAACCGAGTTCGCAACCCGCCGGGCGGTTGCCGGTGGAATTTCTCCCACCACGGTGACCAGAAAGCCATTCTTGCCTGCATCCAGCTGCCGCATATATGCCGTGGTAGCGCCGATACGGGACGCTCCGGTGGGCATGTCCAGCCTGCCCCGCGGCTCAACAAACACCGAGAACGCGGCCACGCCGTCGGAAAACGCAACCGCCTGACCGCTGCCGGAACGGGGCGCCGCGGCCGGCATGAAGCCATCCGGACGCCAGCCCAGGGTCCAGCCATTCATTCTGGCCGGAGCCGGGGACGCCGCAGGGTCGGGCAAATCCCGGCGCACTTCCCGCCCCTCCAGCTGAACCTCGAAGTCACTGTCAGGCAGGTCGTCGGTGATCTCCAGGCTGGTAAACTGAAAGCGCTCCAGCACCTCGCCAGCCGCCGTGCGAACATGGCTCTTGACCAGCAGACCGGTGGTTTTTTCCAGCCACAGCCGATGATCGTAGCGGAAGCCATCCCGTGCCTTGAGCGCCACCACGACCGAGGCATAGCCGGCTACCCGGTCCTCCCCCACCTTTTCCGGGACATACCACTTGCTGACCTGCAGCGGCTGGCTGGCAAAGGCTTCGGCAAAGGGACCTGAAGGGATGACCTGGTCCAACTGGATCCGACCGTGATCGGGCAGCACACACACCACCCGCATACCCTTGCGGACAATTTCACCATTGGCGCCATCCTGCTGTACCAACCGCTCCTCCACGTAACCATCGCGATAGCGGTGTGCCACCCGCATGGTGCTGACCTGGTCACCCCGCGCATAGACAAAAACGCCACGGTAGCTGGTCATGTTCAGCGCCGGCCCCAACCGTTCCAGCCAATAATCGGCGTCCGCCGCGCTATCAGCAGCAATATCCGCCCGGACCGCCAGCGCTGGCAGTAGCAGCAGAAAGGCCAGGGCACGCACCACAAGCGTCATGTCATGTCCTCGCAGTCCCATAACATTAAGCATCCACTGCACGGGTCAGTAGGCCGGAGCCGAAGCACTGGCAAGGCGGGCATAGCCCACCGAACCGCGGCCGGCTCCGACACTGTTGTGTTGGGCGTGTTCCAGCAGGTAGCGACTGAGCTGCTCCCACTGCTCATCGTCCAGCCCCTGCAGCGCAACTTCCGGAACCGGATTCTCATCTGTCCCGGGCGGCTGCGCGGAGGCCGCAACGACCGCAGGTTCCATCTGCTCCCAGCCGCTGCCAACACCGAAGCCGACCAGCAGACCAAAGGTCACCATGGCTGCGGCAGACCAGCGCCACATGCCGCGCCGGCCGGCACCGCTTGCCTGGCGAAACCGCTGCGGCGAAGAGCTGTCGAGGCTCTGGCGAACCTGTTCACTGACATTGATCCCTCCGGCAACCGGCTGACTGCCATCGTGCATCAGGTCCCTGACCTGCTGCCAGCGCTGCCACTGGGAGCGGACCTCGTTCTGGTCGCCATGGGACAACAGCCGGCGCACAGACAGTTCGTCCGCCTCGTCATCGAGCATGGCCGAAAGTGTTTCTCTGAGACGATCATCCATGGGATGTAACCTCATTCATTACGTCAGGGAGTCATTCAGCAACGGACCAAGACGGCGGTCCACTGCATCCCGGGCCCGGAAAATCCGGGACCGGACCGTTCCGATCGGACACTCAAGCACTTTCGCAATATCCTCGTAGCTCAGGCCATCGAATTCCCGCAACAGGAACGCGGACCGGAGCTCCTCCGGCAATTCTGCGATTGCCTTGCGCAACTCCCGCTGCAACTGCTCGCGCTGGAGCATGCGTTCGGGCGAGGCATTGTCCCGCAGCCGGCTGCCATCATCGAAATTCTCTGCCTCGGCTGCATCGGCACTGCCCTGGGGCCGACGACCACGCGCCTCCAGGAAATTCTTCGCGGTGTTGACCGCAATCCGGTACAGCCACGTATAGAAGGCACTGTCACCGCGGAACCGGTCGATCGCCCGGTAGGCTTTGACAAAGGTTTCCTGCGTCAGGTCCAGCACTTCCTGACTGTCAAAGACATAACGACTGATGATGGAAGCGACCCGCGACTGATACTTGATAACCAGCAGATCGAACGCCGCACGGTCGCCATGGCGCACCTTCCTGACCAGCTGCAGGTCGGTCTGGCTGTCAGGCGTTTCCTCGGGGCGGTTGTCGGTTTCCGGAGTCATGGATGAAGTGCCGGGCCTTGCACGTTGCTGGCTCAGGGAACCAGTGGGTGTTTGCTTCAAAAGCGTCATGCTACTGCCTTGTCTGGCGTCCGGTTTATCACTGGTGCCCGGAAGTTTGCGGGCACACCCCGTTTCGCCAAATAGACAGCAAGCGTAAAGTTTAGTTCAATACACGTCCACATTATGGCCTGCGATTACAATCTGATGCCACAATCATACGAATACGACGTGCTCATCATCGGCAGCGGCGCTGCCGGGCTGACAGTTGCGCTGAACCTTCCGGGCCATCTGCGCATCGCTGTCATCAGCAAGGCCGCCATCACCAGTGGTGCCACACTCTGGGCACAGGGCGGGATCGCCGCCGTGCTGGACGATGCCGATTCGCTGGAAAACCACGTCCGTGACACACTGGATGCCGGCGGCGGCCTGTGTCACGAGGATGCCGTCCGCTTCACCGTTGAACATGCCAAGGAAAGCATCGACTGGCTGGTCAACAGCGGCGTCCAGTTCACCCGTGACGAACACGAGCAGCTTCACCTCACCCGGGAGGGCGGCCACAGCCACCGCCGCATCATCCATGCGGCCGACGCTACCGGCCAGGCGGTGTCGACCACCCTGAGCGAGCAGGCGGCAGCCCGGCCAAACATCGACCTGCTGTCCCAGCGGGTCGCGGTCGACCTGATCACCAACCGCAAGCTGTCCCTGCCGGGCAACCGATGTGTTGGCGCCTACATCCTGAACCTGGCCGACAATCACGTCGAGTTGTTCCGCGCCCGCTTCACCGTGATCGCCACCGGCGGGGCCAGCAAGGCCTATCGCTACACCACCAACCCCGATGGTGCGTCCGGAGACGGTATTGCCATGGCATGGCGGGCAGGCTGCCGGGTTGCCAACATGGAATTCAACCAGTTCCATCCGACCTGCCTGTACCACCCCCATGCCAAGTCGTTCCTGATTACCGAAGCCGTTCGCGGTGAAGGCGGATTGCTGAAACTGCCGGACGGATCCCGCTTCATGGACCGGTTCGATCCGCGGGGCGAACTGGCGCCCCGGGATATTGTCGCCCGTGCCATTGACCATGAGATGAAACGGCTGGGTGCCGACCACCTGTACCTGGACATCAGCCATAAACCGGCGGACTTTATCCGCCACCACTTTCCGACCATCTATGAGAAGTGCCTGGGCTTTGGCATCGACATCACCCGCGAGCCGATTCCGGTCGTTCCTGCCGCCCATTACACCTGTGGCGGCATCATGAGCGACGAACGGGCCCGGACCGACATCAACCAGCTCTACGCCGTCGGCGAAGCCGCATTTACCGGCCTGCACGGTGCCAACCGCATGGCCAGCAATTCCCTGCTGGAGTGCCTGGTGTACGGCCGGGCGGCAGCCAGTGATATCGCCCGACGCGAAGCCGATATTCCCCCACCGCCCCCGGCGCCGGACTGGGACGAGTCCCAGGTACGGGACTCGGACGAGGACGTTGTGATCTCCCATAACTGGGATGAACTGCGCCATTTCATGTGGGACTACGTTGGAATCGTACGCACCACCAAACGGCTGCAACGGGCCAAACACCGGGTCGACCTGTTATCCCAGGAAATCAGCGAATTCTACAGCAATTACCGGGTCTCCAATGACCTGCTTGAGCTGCGCAACCTGGTCACCGTTTCCGATCTGATCATCTGCTCCGCCCTGCAGCGCAAGGAGAGCCGCGGCCTCCATTACACCCTGGATTATCCCGGATTGCTCAACGAGCCCGGGGACACCGTACTGGTTCCGGCCAACTACAGGACCCCAGCGTCCTGATCACCCGTTCACTCAAGCGAGACCGCCGATGTCTGACAATACCGAATTCAAACGCCTCTGGTGGCATAGCCGCCGCGGCATGCTGGAACTGGACGTACTGCTGGTTCCCTTCCTGGAAGAAGCCTACCTTGACCTGCCGGAAGAGGATCAAGCCCGCTACCGCAAGCTGCTGAGCTGCGAAGACACCGACATGTTCGAATGGTTCATGCAGCGGAGCCGCCCGGAAGATCCGGACCTGCAGCGCATCGTTGATATCATTCTCCAGCGTGTCCAGCCGGATTGATGTCCGCCTGGCGCCGTCACTCAGTGCCGGCGCCCTGGCCAGCCTGCCCTGGCTGGCACTACTGACGTTTACAGCCCTCGCCGGGCTGCTCACGCTGCCGGCGCTGCTGTTCTGCCTTCCGCTGATCGTCGCCGGCGTTATCTGGCAGGCCCGCACCAGCGGTTTGTTGCGGGGCCGGCGTGCCATCACCGGGCTGCAGGTCGAGGACGACCAACTGTTTGCCGTAACCGCGTCAGGCACGCCCCTGGCCGCACGGATTGCCCCGGAAAGCCGTATTACCGCTCGCCTTGCGCTGTTGAAAGTCTCCACCAATGACACCATATCCCGGTCACGACTGGTCATCCTGGTGGATGCCGGTCCATACTGCTGCAACGTCCGCGGGGAGGATTTCCGCCGCCTCAGAGCCTGGATCCGGTTATCCGGCTCCGCGGCTACTGGTGGCAACCCGCAACGGTCCTGAACCCGGCGGGCGCACCATCCGAACCATAACCTGGGAGTTTCCATGAGCCAGTCTGCCAGCACCCAAGCCCACAAGCCCCTGCCCCGGCCGGCGGCAATTTCCCTGACCGATCGGGCGGTTATCCGGGTGTCCGGAGCCCAGGCCGATACCTTTCTCCAGGGCCAGTTCAGCCAGAACCTGGCGGACGTGACCGAAGCCTTCTCCCCCAGAGCCGCAGCCTGCAACCCGAAAGGCAGGGCCTACTGCCTGACCCGCCTGGTCCGCGATGGCGAGGATGTCCTGCTCGACCTGCCCGTTGAAAGCGCGGACGCGATCACCGGACACCTGCGCAAATACCTGATGCTGTTCCGTGGCACCACCATGGCCGTCGAAGAGTCAGCCCGAATTACCGGTTTGCTGGGCGACGAGATCGCCGACCGCCTGTACCCGGCGGCCGCGCAACAACTGCTCCGCCCCGGCGACAGTGTCAAGACGGCATCCGGCCACCTGATTCGCACTGAGAACACGGCCGACGGACTGGCCCGCTACGAGTTCTGGCAAACCCGCCGCAGCGATAGCAGTCCACTGGACACGGCGACCGGTGGCAGTCTTGCCGACTGGTATGGCAGTGAAATTGCGGCTGGCGTGGCTCGCCTTACGCTGGCCAGCCATGACGCCTACGTTCCACAAATGCTCAACTGGCAGCACGTCGGCGGCATTCACTTCAAGAAAGGCTGCTACACCGGCCAGGAGGTGATCGCGCGCATGCATTTCCTTGGCCAGCTGAAGAAAAGCCTTTTCCGACTGACCGCCAGCACACTCGCCGAAGTTCCCGAGTCGGGGCAGGCAATTCTGGCTGGTGACCGGGCCGTGGGCGAGGTGGTCAATGCCGTTGGCTATGACGATGGCAGTGTGGAATTGCTGGCAGTGCTGCGTCACGATGCGGCAAACCAGGCCCTGACCGTGGACGGCATGGGCGCGGTCGCGCTTGCTCCGCTGCCGTTACCCTATCAGGTACCCGAGCGGGAATAACGGGCCAGCAGCTCGGCCCGGGTGGGCAGTGCCCAGTCCACCGGCATCCTCCCCTGCCCGGTCAGCCATTGGTTGGCCCGGGAGAAATGGCGACAGCCGAAGAAACCACGGTAGGCACTGAGTGGTGACGGATGCGGGCCTTCAAGAACCAGGTGACGGCTGCGATCGATCATTCCGGCTTTCTTGCGGGCATGGCTGCCCCACAGCAGGAACACCACGCCATCCCGCTGCCCGTTAACGGTCGTGATGACCTTGTCGGTAAAGGTTTCCCAGCCGAGCCCCTGGTGGGCGCCGGCCTTGCCCTGCTCTACCGTAAGCACCGTATTCAACAGCAGGACGCCCTGCTCCGCCCAGGGCTGCAGGCAGCCGTGATCCGGAGCCGGAATGGCGAGATCACTCTCGATTTCCTTGAAGATATTGACCAGGGAGGGTGGTGGCGGAACGTCGGGGCGAACCGAAAAACACAGGCCGTGGGCCTGGCCGGGACCATGGTAGGGGTCCTGCCCCAAAATCACCACCGCCACCCGATCCAGGGGCGTGCTGTTCAGGGCATTGAAACAGTGCTGACGCGGCGGGAACAGCGTCTTGCCTGCCTGCTCCTCCGCTGCCAGGAACTCTGCCAGCGTCCGCATGTAGGGCTGGCGGAACTCCCCGGCAAGGTACTCGGACCAGCCCCGGCCGGGCCGGAGCTGGTTTGCCAGGACCTCAGCCGGGTGCATGGCTTACTGCGTTCCTTCCTGGTCGTCCGCGGCCTTCTGGTGCTCGGCCTTGTGTTCCGGCCGCATGTGCGGGAACAGGATAACGTCACGGATGGACGGCGAGTTGGTCAGCAGCATGGCCAGACGGTCAATACCAATACCCTCGCCGGCCGTGGGCGGCAAGCCATACTCCAGCGCCATCACGTAGTCGTCGTCGTAGAACATGGCCTCGTCATCACCAGCATCCTTTTCCGCCACCTGGGCACGGAAGCGCTCAGCCTGGTCCTCGGCGTCGTTCAGCTCGGAGAAACCGTTGGCGATTTCGCGGCCGCCAATGAAGAACTCGAAACGCTCGGTGACAAACGGATCGCTGTCCTTGCAGCGGGCCAGCGGCGAGACTTCCTTCGGATAGTCGGTAATAAAGGTCGGCTGGACCAGCAGGTGCTCGGCGGTAGCCTCGAAGATTTCGGTAAGCACCTTACCCAGTCCCCAGGTGTCCTTGAGCTTGATGCCCAGGCGCTCGGCAACGTGCCGTGCACTGACCTCATCACCCAGCTGACCGGCCTGGATATCCGGATTGTGACGGAGGATGGCATCCACCACCGTCATCCGGTCGAACGGCTTGCCGAAGTCATACTCGACCGTCTCCACCTCACCGCCAGGCAGCTCGCGGGTGTTGACCACGGTGGTGGTACCGAGCACTTCCTGAGTCATCCGGCGCAGCATGTCCTCGGTGAGGTCCATCAGGTCGTTATAATCCGCATACGCCTGGTAGAACTCCACCATGGTGAATTCGGGGTTGTGCCGGGTGGAAAGCCCCTCGTTACGGAAGTTACGGTTAATCTCGAACACCCGCTCAAAGCCGCCCACCACCAGACGCTTGAGGAACAGTTCCGGCGCAATCCGCAGGTACATATCAATACCCAGGGCATTATGGTGGGTGACGAACGGGCGTGCGGTTGCGCCGCCCGGAATCACCTGCAGCATCGGGGTTTCCACTTCCATGAAGCCACGTTCGGCGAAGTAGTTACGCATGCTGTTGATCAGCCGGGTACGGGTCTGGAACACCTTGCGGGTGTCCTCGTTGACCATCAGGTCGACATAGCGGTGGCGGTAGCGCGCCTCCATGTCCGTCAGGCCCTTGTGCTTCTCCGGCAGCGGTCGCAGCGACTTGGTCAGCAGCACATACTCGTCCATGTTGACGTACAGGTCGCCCTTGCCGGACCGGGACAGGGTGCCGCGAACACCGATGATGTCACCGAGATCCCAGTGGCGGGTTTCTTTCTGGACATCCTTGGAGGCATAGACCTGGATCCGGCCGGTCATGTCCTGAACCACCTTGAACGCCTTGCGGTCGAGCATCATGCGACCGGCAATGGCCACCCGGATGCCCATGGACTCCAGCTCTTCCTTGCTCTTGTCAGCGTATTTTTCCTGCAACTCTGCAGCGGTGCTGTCCCGACGGAAGTCATTGGGAAACGGATTGCCCTGCTCGCGCATCTCCGCCAGTTTGGCGCGGCGCTCGGCAATCAGCTTGTTGTCCTCGTGCTGGGCGACGTTATGGGTTTGTTCGGTCATGATATCTCACTAAAAGTGTCGGATTCAGATTCGGTCCGGGGTAATCAGTCCGGGGCCTTTGCCGGTCATCACAGGGCCATTTTCAGGCTGGCTTCGATGAACTTGTCGATGTCGCCGTCCAGTACCGCCTGGGTATTGCTGGTTTCCACTTTGGTGCGCAGATCCTTGACGCGGCTGTCGTCCAGCACGTAAGAACGGATCTGGCTACCCCAGCCAATGTCAGACTTTGCATCTTCCTGCTTCTGCTTTTCGGCGTTGCGCTTCTGCATCTCCAGCTCGAAAAGCTTGGCCTTCAGCTGCTTCATTGCCTGGTCTTTGTTCTGGTGCTGACTACGACCGGCCTGACAGGCCACTACGATGCCGGTCGGATTGTGGGTCAGCCGCACCGCCGACTCGGTCCGGTTAACGTGCTGACCACCGGCGCCGGAGGCACGGTAGACGTCCACCCGCAGGTCGGCCGGATTGATTTCGATTTCAAAGCTGTCGTCTACTTCCGGAGACACAAACACCGACGAGAATGAAGTATGGCGACGGTTACCGGAATCGAACGGCGACTTGCGCACCAGACGGTGGACACCGGTTTCGGTGCGCAGCCAGCCATAGGCGTAATCGCCCTGGATATGGATGGTAGCGCTCTTGATGCCGGCCACTTCGCCTTCCTGCAGTTCGACGATCTCGGTCTTGAACCCGCGACGCTCGGCCCAGCGCAGATACATCCGCAGCAGCATATTGGCCCAGTCCTGGGCTTCGGTACCGCCGGAGCCTGCCTGGATATCCAGGTAAGCACTGTTGGCGTCCATCTCGCCGGAGAACATGCGGCGGAACTCGAGTTTTTCCAGCTCGCCGTCCAGGCCCTCGAGGTCGGCGGCGATCTCGTCAACCGTGCCTTCGTCGTCTTCTTCGACGGCGATGTCGAGCAGACCCTCGGCATCTTCCAGGCCGGAGGTCAGGTTATTGATGGTCTTGACGATGAGCTCAAGGTCGGCACGCTCCTTGCCCAGGGCCTGGGCGCGGTCCGGGGCGTCCCACACCTTGGGGTCTTCCAGCTCCCGCTCTACCTCGACCAGCCGCTCACTGCGCAGATCGTAGTCAAAGATACCCCCTAAGCGCATCGGTGCGCTCACGAAGCTCTTTAATCTTCGTCACAATGGGATTGATTTCCATGAAACCGTCACTCGCTTGCAAAAAATGGATGCGATGAAAACAAGACGCGAAATTCTACCGGAATTCCGGTGGCAAATCAGCCGGGGTTATCCGAAATAACCCCGGCCAGGGTCAGGCCGGTTCCAGGTAGTCGATCAGCAACTGCAGGTTGGTGCGCCCGCGAAAGGTATTGGCATCGGGCTTGTAGACCACCCGGGCCCCGGTGCGGGTATAGTCAGGCACTTCTGCGCCGGTATTGAACGCGATGCCGTCAATGATGTCGCCACCGTCCAGCGGCTGAAGGACCAGCTTGAGATGGCTCTCGCCGACAATCCGCTGGCGAATCACCCGGAACTCGCCATCAAACAGCGGCTCCGGGAAATGCTGACCCCACGGGCCGGCGCGCCGCAGCAACAATGCGGTTTCAAGCCGCAACTCATCGGCACTCAACGGGCCATCTGTGGTAATGGCCGCCTCCAGGTCCTCCGCCCGGAGACTGTCCCGCACTGCCCGGTCAAAGGCCTCGCTGAAGACGCCGAGATCACCACGACTGATGGTCATACCCGCCGCCATGGCGTGTCCACCGTACTTCTTCAGCAGGCCGGGATGACGGGCATCCACCACGGCCAGCACATCGCGGATATGCAGCCCCGGAATGGAACGGGCCGAGCCCTTGATCTCCTGGCCATCTTCGCCGGGAGCGAAGGCAATGGTCGGGCGATGGGTCTGTTCGCGGATTCGCGCGGCCAGTATACCGATCACCCCCTGGTGCCAGTCCTCGTCAAACAGCGCCAGCCCCCAGGGCAGCCCCTCGGTGTCCAGTGACATTGAAGCCAGCAGGTCCTGGGCCTGGGCTTTCATGTCCTTTTCGATACTGCGACGTTCACGGTTGAAGGTGTCCAGCTCCCTGGCCAGGCGCATGGCCTCGTCACCACTGTCCGCCAGCAGGCAGGCAATCCCGATACTCATGTCGTCCAGCCGGCCGGCGGCATTAAGCCGCGGCCCGACCACAAAGCCCAGATCAGTCGAGCTGATCTCCCGGTAATCCCGTCCGGCCACTTCCAGCAAGGCCAGGATACCGGGGCGCGCCTCACCCTGCCGGATCCGGCGCAGGCCCTGTTCCACAAAAATCCGGTTGTTGTGATCCAGCGGCACGACGTCTGCCACGGTTCCCAGTGCCACCAGATCCAGCAGGGTACCGAGGTTGGGCTGGGGCTCCGGCAACAGCCCCTGCTCCCGCAAATGCTTGCGCAGCGCGGTCAGGACATAGAACATCACCCCGACACCGGCGGCATTCTTGCTCAGGAAGGGACACCCGGGCTGGTTGGGGTTCACGATGGCATCGGCATCCGGCATCACCTCGCCGGCCAGGTGATGGTCGGTAACCACCACTTTGATACCGAGATCCCGCGCAGTCCGCACCCCTTCCACTGCAGCAATGCCGTTGTCCACGGTCACCATCAGGTCGGGCAACTCCCCTTCCTGTTGCAAACGGTGAATGATGCCGGGGGTCAGGCCATAGCCATCGGCAAACCGGCTCGGCACCCGAAAATCGATATTCCGCACGCCCAGCATGGCCAGACCGAGCACGGCGACCGCGGTACTGGTTGCACCATCGGCATCAAAATCCCCCAGCACCAGGACACGCTGACGCTGAACGATGGCATCGGTGAGCAAACGGACCGCCTGGTCGATCCCGCGCAGATCCATCGGGGACGCCAGGTGTTTGAGGGTATAGCTCAGCTGCTCGTCCGAGGTCACGCCACGGGCGGCGTAGAGCCGGCGGAGAATCGGAGGCAGGTTTTGCCCCCATTCCGGACCCGTGTCCGGAACGGGGCGACGCAGGATCTTTTTCGGTGTCATACCGGATCAGGCGTTTTTCCAGTGCCCGGCGATAAACTCCTGCACTGCGGTCACGTCGTTATCAAGCACGGTATAGCGCTCTTCGCGTTCGAACAGGTCGGCCATGTGTGCCGGCAACTGCGGCTTGATGCTGAGCCCGGCGGCTGCGATGGCATCGGGGAACTTGGCCGGGTGGGCAGTACCCAGGGTGATCATCGGCACCGCCGGATCACGACGGCAGTTGCGGGCGGCACGTACGCCGATAGCCGTATGGGGATCCAGCAGGTATTCGTTCTGTTCGTAAACCTCGCGAATGGTATCGCAGGTGGTCCGGTCATCCACCGCATCGCTGTCGAACAGCTTGCGGGCGTGTTTCCAGCGGTAGTCGGCAATACTGACCGGCCCCTTGGCGGCATTCTCCAGCAACTCCCTGACCGCCGCACCATCGCGGCCGTGGAGGTCGAACAGCAGGCGTTCGAAGTTGCTCGACACCATGATATCCATACTGGGCGACAGGGTATGCTCAAGCTTGTGCTGCTCGTACTTGTTGCCGCTCATGAAGCGATGGAGGATATCGTTGCGATTGGTGGCAATGACCAACTGGGAAACGGGCAGCCCCATCTTGCGGGCCAGGTAGCCGGCAAAAATGTCACCAAAGTTACCAGTGGGCACCGAGAACGCCATGCTGCGATCCGGACCACCCAGCGCCAGCGACGCCTGGAAGTAGTATACAATCTGGGCCATGATTCGCGCCCAGTTGATGGAGTTCACCGCCGCCAGCTGGGTTTTACCCCCAAGGAACGACTGGTTGCCGAAGCTCTCCTTGACCATCCGCTGACAGTCATCAAAGTTGCCCCGCACCGCGATGTTATGGATGTTGTCGCCCTGGACAGTGGTCATCTGGCGACGCTGAACTTCCGACACCCGCTCGTAGGGATGCAGGATGAAAATGTCCACATGCTCGCACCGGCGGCAACCCTCAATGGCTGCGGACCCGGTATCCCCGGAGGTAGCACCCATGATCACCACGTGCTGGTCGCGGGCGGCCAGCACATAATCCAGCAGCCGGCCCAGCAGCTGCAGGGCAAAATCCTTGAACGCCAGGGTCGGGCCGCGGAACAGCTCCATCACCCACTCATTGGTATCGAGCTGAACCAGCGGAGCAACTGCCTTGTGGGCAAACACACCGTAGGTTTCGTCCAGCATCTTGCGGAAATCGTGCTCCGGAATGGCCCCTTCGACGAACGGGTACATCACGTTGAACGCGAGCTCGCTGTAGGACAGGCCGCGCCAGCCGCGGATTTCTTCGAGGCTGAAGTGGGGCAGCGATTCCGGTACATAGAGCCCGCCATCAGGGGCCAGGCCCGTCAGCAGAACGTCTTCAAAGCCCAGGGCCGGAGCTTCGCCCCGTGTACTGATGTATCTCACCTTGCGATCCTGTCAGTTAAAGTTTTCGGCGCGGATGCGAACAACCTGACCGTCGATATCGGCCAGGGCTTCCAGTTCTTCGATAGCACGGTTCACCTGGCGCTCCTGCACGGTATGGGTCAGGATGATCACCGGGATGCGGCCGTCCTTCAGTTCGGATTCTTTCTGCATGATGGATTCGATGTTGATGCCATGTTCACTGAGAATCGAAGCCACTTTTGCCAGCACGCCCGGACGATCCAGGGCCTGGATGCGCAGGTAGTAGGCTGACTGGATATCCTCCATCGGCAATACCGGCAGATCCTCCAGCGCGGCAGCTTCAAAGCCGAGATAAGGCACCCGCTGGCTGCTGCCGCTGGCAACGGTGCGGGCAACGTCGACGATGTCGGCGATAACCGCCGAGGCGGTCGCCTCATCACCGGCGCCCGGGCCGTAATACATGGTCTGGCCAACGGCATCGCCGTCCACCAGAACCGCATTGAGCACACCATCCACCTGGGCGATCAGGTGGCTCTGGGGAACCAGGGTGGGATGAACACGCAGCTCGATACCGTCCTCACGGCGACGGGCCACGCCCAGGTGCTTGATCCGGTAACCCAGCAACTCGGCATGGGCGATATCGTAGGGGGTGATCCTGGAAATGCCCTCGGTATAGGCTTTCTCGAACTGCAACGGCACACCGAACCCCGCAGAAGCCAGGATGGTGAGCTTGTGGGCGGCGTCGATACCTTCGACGTCAAAGGTCGGATCGGCCTCGGCATAACCCAGGGCCTGGGCCTCTTTCAAAACTTCGCTGAATTCACGGCCGGCGCGCATCTCGGTCAGGATGTAGTTACCGGTACCGTTGATGATACCGGCAATCCAGTCGATGCGATTGGCAGCCATGCCCTCACGGACGGCCTTGATGACCGGGATACCGCCGGCGACACCCGCCTCATAGGCAACGATGACACCGGCAGCCTCGGCAGCTTCAAAGATTTCGTTACCATGAACGGCGATCAGCGCCTTGTTTGCGGTCACCACATGCTTGCCGTTGCGGATGGCGGCCAGCACGAGCTCACGGGCAACTTCATAGCCCCCGATCAGCTCCACCACGACATCAATGGCCGGATCGTTGACGACGTCGAAAATGTCGGTACTGAACGGAATATCACCCAGCTCAAGGTCATCACGGCGGGCGCGGCTCGCGAGGCGACCGATCCGGATATTGCAGCCGGCACGGCCCGCAATCAGGCTGGCGTTACGGGTCAGGACATTAAAGGTACCACCACCGACGGTTCCCAGTCCGCAGATTCCGACACTGACGTCTTTCAAACTCTCACCTCTGTAACTGTTGGATAGCTGTATGCGGGCGTTGATTTACGCGCCGCACAGTATACCGGTAAAGGGGCCTGCGAATAAGCCCCGCGGACATCAGAGCAAGCCGAGGCCCTGGGCCAGCTTGTCTGCCGGAACGTAACCGCGCACCATGGCGCCGTCCTCAAGAACGATCGCCGGCGTGCCGGTCACACCGACCTTGTTGCCGAGGTCAAACTGTGCCCGCACCGGATTGTCACAGCTGGCATCGGCGACCTTGCCGCCCTGCTTGGCCACGTCCATGGCCTGTTGCTGATCATCAGCACACCAGACCGACTCATACTTGCGGAACGACGGCGTATTGGGGCCAGACCGGGGGAACGCGTAGTAGTTTACGGTTATCCCCAACTCGTTGAGGCGCGGCACGTCGTCATGCAGCTTGCGGCAATAGGGGCAGTCGATGTCGGTAAACACGGCAATTTCAGCCTTCTGCTCACCCTTGGCAGGGAAGCGGATGACACCTTCCTTGCCAAAATCTGCCATGGTCTTGGCCCTGCGCTCAGAGCGGGCGTTTTCGGTGACATTGGCAATGCCGGTGGGCGTCAGCTCCAGCAGGTCGCCGGTGAGCAGGAAGCGGCCGTCCGCGGTGGTATAAATCATGTCACCACTGTTGCTTTCAACCTCGTAAAGCCCTTCGGCAACGGACTGACGCACGCTGGTAACCTTCAGGCCGGGAATCGACTTCGCCAGCTTCTCCGCTATGGCATCCTCGGTCGCCCCGGCCTGCGCGCCGAATGCAGCCAACAGGCCAAGGCCTGCCAGGGCGGCGCGTACGCCGGTCATGATGCTGAGTTTCTTGGACATAAACCATCCTGCTGTGTGTTGAATATGGCCCGGACCGCGCCGGGCGCAATGGCTGATCTTTTGCGACATTTGCCGACCGGAAAAGTTCAGCGACCAGGGCTGCTCATAGTCCCCTATTCCGGCGCCGGAGACAAACCCGTTACCTCCGGTCAGCCCCGCGGGTGATGAGCCTGGTGCAGTGACTGCAGGCGCTGCCGGGCAACGTGGGTATAAATCTGGGTCGTTGACAGATCCGCATGCCCCAGCAGCATCTGCACAACCCGCAAGTCCGCACCGTGGTTCAGCAGGTGGGTCGCAAACGCATGGCGCAGGGTATGCGGCGACAGATGCTTGCGGATTCCCGCACTGACGGCGTAGTGGCGAATTCGATACCAGAAAGCCTGGCGGGTCATCGCCTCCGCCCGGTTACCGGGAAACAGGGCATCGCTGGGCTTGCCCCGCAACAGCTCCGCCCTGGCTTCTTTGACGTAGCGAAGCAACCAGTCCACCGCCTCTTCCCCCAGCGGCACCAGCCGTTCCTTGTCACCCTTGCCGGTAATCCGCACAACTCCCTGGCGAAGATTGACCTGGTCGATCCGCAAGCCCACCAACTCCGAAACCCGCAAGCCACAGCCGTAGAGAATTTCCAACATGGCCCGGTCCCGCAGCTCGAGGGGGATGGCGGTGTCGGGCTCCGCCAGCAACCGCTCGACATCCTCCTCTGACAGCGTATCCGGCAACCGGCGCGGCAGACGCGGACTGTCAATTCGCAGGGTGGGATCTTCAGCGATCACCCCCTCCCGCAACAGGTAGCGATAGAACCGGCGGATGCCCGACAGGCGCCGCGCGGCCGTGGATGCCTTCTGCCCTTCAGCCAGCCCCCGCGAAATCCAGTTCAGCAGATCCGTGCGCCGGGCAGCGGCCAGCAATGGCCGGCCGGGCTGAACCACCAGCCAGCCCGCCAGCTTTTCCAGATCACTACGGTAGGCCATGCGGGTTTTCTCGCCGAGGCCATCTTCCAGCCAGATCGCATCGCAGAAACGACGGATGACATCCTCATCCGCGGCCCGCAACGGTTGCCTGGCGTTATCAACCGGCCCCATCACCACCTCTCTCGCAACCTGCTCTACCAGAACCTATGCCAGCACCACGCACCCAATCCGCCCCACCTGGCGGGCATAAACAAAAAAGGCAGCCTGTTGAGGCTGCCTTTTTTCGCATTGTCATGCGTACTGCGGTCCGCGCTTCAGGAATCCGCGCAAGATCGATGCCCGAAGGGCAAAGATCAGCCCAGCTTTTCCTTGATGCGGGCTGCCTTACCAGACAGGTCACGCAGGTAGTACAGCTTGGCCTGGCGAACGTCGCCGCGACGCTTGACGCTGATGCTGTCAATCAGCTTGGAGAAGGACTGGAAGGTACGCTCAACACCCACGCCGTAAGAAATCTTACGAACAGTGAAAGAGGAGTTCATACCACGGTTGCGCTTGCCGATAACCACACCCTCGAACGCCTGCAGACGCTCACGGTTGCCTTCGGTAACGCGAACCTGAACAACCACGGTATCACCCGGCGCGAACGCAGGGATTTCCTTGGTCATCTGTTCCGCTTCAATCTGACTGATGATGTTGTTCTTGCCGCTCATCGTAATGCTCCTGATACCCAATCTTTTAATGCCCTGATGATTCAGAGGCACCCGGTTCGTTCAAAATCTCTTCCAGCAGCACACGCTCTTCGTCCGTAAACACCCGCTTCTCCAGCAGGTCGGGGCGTCGCTCCCGGGTTCGCCTCAGCGACTGCTTGAGCCGCCAACGCCGGATCTGATCATGATGACCGCCTAATAAAACATCCGGCACCGCCTGACCTTCATACACTTCGGGCCGGGTGTAGTGCGGACAATCCAGCAAACCGTCGGCAAAGGAATCCTGCTCTGCCGACTGCGCATGACCCAGCGCTCCGGGGATGAGGCGTGTAACCGCATCAATGACAGCCATGGCTGCCAGCTCGCCGCCGGACAACACAAAGTCACCCAGCGACACCTCCCGATCGACTTCTGTGGCGATCAGGCGCTCATCAACACCTTCGTACCGGCCTGCCACCAGAATCAGCCGCTCTGCCGCTGCAAGCGACTCCACGACCGACTGATTCAGCGTTTCACCCTGAGGCGAAAGATAAACTACACAGGCTTTTCCGGGTGCCGCTTCCCGAGCCGCATGGATCGCATCCCGCAGCGGCTGGATTTTCATCAGCATGCCGGGACCGCCGCCATAAGGCCGGTCATCCACCGTACGGTGACGGTCGTGGGTATAATCCCGCGGGTTCCAGCTCCTGAAGGTCAACAGACCGTCACGAACTGCCCTGCCGGTTATCCCGTAATCCGTTACCGCACCGAACATCTCCGGGAACAGACTGACTGCGCCAATCCACACCCGTCAGAACTCCGGATCCCAGTCCACCACCAAACGATTGGCCGCCAGATCCACCTCCCGCACCACCTGGTCCGGAAGATAGGGAATCAGCCGCTCGCGCTGGTCAATGGAGGACTCACTGGCCCTGACCACCAGCACATCGTTAGCGCCGGTCTCCACGAGGTGGTGAACGAAGCCAAAGCACTCACCGTCGACCGTAAACACTTCGAGCCCTTCCAGTTGATGCCAGTAGTACTCACCCTCGGGCAGTGCTGGCAACTCCTCGGTCGGGACGCGAATTTCCGCACCGCTATAGGTCAGTGCGACATCACGATCGTCAATACCTTTAAGCCTGACGACGATCCCCTGGCCTTGCCGGCGACCTTCCTCAAGCCTGGCCGGAATACGCTTCCCGTCATGAACCAAAGTCCAGTCACGGTAGTTCAGTATTCCGTCTTTCGGGTCAGTATAGGAGAAGACCTTGAGCCACCCCTTGACCCCAAACACCGAGGTAATCCGGCCAATCACAGTTTCCTGCGGATGCTGTGTCATGCCCCGAACCCCGGTGTCAAAACGTGATTACTCAGCGCCTTTCAGCAGCTGGGCAACGCGATCACTGGTTTGAGCGCCCAGACCCAGCCAGTAGTTAACGCGATCACGATCAACGCGCAGACGCTCTTCCTGGCCACGGGCAATCGGGTTGAAGAAACCAACGCGCTCGATGAAACGACCGTCGCGGGCCTTGCGGCTGTCAGTGACTGTCAGGTGGTAGAACGGGCGCTTCTTGGAGCCGCCACGAGCCAAACGGATTGTTACCATTTAACCAATATCCTGTTCTGTTGTACGAACTTTGTACGATTCACACCCGCCAGACATTGGCTGGCGTGAAGACCCATACTCGAAAGGGGCGCTATTCTATTCTAAAAAAGCGCCGAAGAAAACAGGGAATCTGAGCGAAAGCCTGTTTTCTGCATACGGCTTTCTACATACGGCCAAACGGGGGCATTCCGCCACCGCCGCCGGGCGGCATCATACCACCAAGACCGCGCATCATATTAGACATGCCGCCTTTTTTGCCGAATTTTTTCATCATCTTCTGCATCTGCTTGTGCTGCTTGAGCAGACGGTTCACGTCCTGAATCTGGGTACCCGACCCGGCAGCGATCCGGCGCTTGCGCGAATTGTTGATGACGTCGGGATAGCGACGCTCCTTGGGAGTCATGGAACAGATGATGGCTTCCATCTGCCCCATCGACTTGTCATTGACCTGCTGCTGGGCGAGCTGCTTCATCTGCCCCATGCCCGGCAACTTGTCGAGCAAGCCACCGATACCACCCATATTCTTCATCTGCTGCAACTGGTCGCGAAAATCCTCCAGATCGAAGCTCTTACCCTTCTTGATCTTGGTGGTGAGCTTCTGTGCCTTCTTCTGGTCCAGCTTGCGCTCTGCCTCCTCGATCAGCGACAGCACGTCGCCCATACCGAGGATCCGCGACGCCACGCGATCCGGGTAGAACGGCTCCAGCGCTTCGGTCTTCTCGCCCACCCCGAGGAACTTGATCGGCTTGCCGGTGATATGGCGCACCGACAACGCGGCACCGCCCCTGGCGTCACCATCGGTCTTGGTCAGCACCACACCGGTCAGCGGCAATGCATCGTTGAACGCCTTGGCGGTGTTGGCGGCGTCCTGCCCGGTCATGGCATCGACCACGAACAGGGTTTCCACCGGCTTGACCGCCTGGTGCAAACGGCCAATCTCGCCCATCATCTGCTGATCGACATGCAGGCGACCGGCGGTATCGAGAATCACCACATCAATGTGCTTCTTGCGCGCCGCGTCAATCGCCCCCTCGGCAATAGCAACCGGATCCTGATCTGCGGAACTGGGATGGAACACCACCCCCACTTCGCTCGCCAGGGTTTCCAGCTGCTTGATGGCGGCCGGACGGTAGATGTCCGCACTGACCACCATCACCGATTTCTTCTGCCGTTCCTTGAGCAGCCGGGCAAGCTTGGCCACGGTCGTGGTCTTACCAGCACCTTGCAGACCGGCCATCATGATCACCGCCGGGGGCTGAACCGCCAGGTTGAGGGACTGATTACCCTCGCCCATCACCCGCTCCAGCTCCTGCTGGACGACCTTCACGAACACCTGGCCCGGAGTCAGGCTGCGCTGAACCTCCTGGCCCACCGCGCGCTGCCGGACACCTTCGATAAAGTCTTTGACCACCGGAAGCGCAACGTCGGCCTCCAGCAGGGCCATGCGCACTTCGCGCAGGGTGTCCTTGATGTTGTCATCGGTAAGCCGCGCCTGACCTGAGATCTTGCGCAGGCTGCCGGAGAGTCGTTCTTGCAGGTTCTCGAACATGTTGGTCTTCCGTACCCCGAATATTTTGGGTGCATGAAACAGGGAACCGGTTGATTCCGGTTGCACAATCGCGACATTATAACCAGACTATCGCCCTGAAACGACCAACCCGGTCAAATCGGTTAATAACCGTCTGTTTTTTCTGCCCAGCAAGTCAAAAAGGATGCCATGGGAACGCTCATTCTTGCGGTTACCACCCTCTTTCTTTACAGCGTCGGGACCTGCCTGCAAGCCCTTCGCTTTCGGGGACGGGTCCAGACGAGCGTTGCAGTCACCACCCTCATCGGCCTCCTGGCACTGACCAGCCACGGCCTGCTGCTCTGGCAACTGGTTTACCAGGACGGCGCGTTCAACCTGGGCTTCTTCCAGATCTCGGTACTGATTTCCTGGCTGGTGGTCCTGCTACTGCTTGCACTGAACCTGCGCAAACCGCTGCAGAATCTGATTCTTGCCATCTACCCGATTGCCGGGCTCAGTATTGTCACAGCCCTGATCACCCATACCCCGGCGCGGTTCATTCCGGACAGCAGTTTCGGCCTGCTTTCCCACATCACCCTGTCGATCACCGCCTACAGCCTGTTCACCCTGGCAGCAGCCCAGGCGGTGTTGCTGTACATCCAGAACCGTCAGCTCAAACACAACTACAACAGCCTGCTGGTGCGCAACCTGCCCCCGTTACAGACCATGGAGTCGGTGCTGTTCGAACTGGTCTGGGCCGGCGTGGTGTTGCTGGTGCTGGCCGTCATTACCGGCGCGCTGTTCGTCGACGACCTGTTTGCCCAGGACCTGGCCCACAAAACCGTTTTCTCCCTGTTGTCCCTGGCCGTCTTTGTCGCCCTGCTGATCGGCCGCTATACCCGCGGCTGGCGCGGCATAACCGCCAGCCGCTGGACTCTGGCAGGGTGCGCCCTGCTCATGCTGGCGTTCTATGGCAGCAAATTTGTACTCGAGCTGATCTTCCAACGCGGCGGCTGAGTCAGGGCAGCGGCACTTGACAGTGCCGGCCCCCACCTCTTATTTTCCTGACTTACCCGCAACATAAGGACACCCCTTCTTGAACGAGACATCGCTTACTGCGCTGTTCGCAACCCTCGTCGGCCTGATTCTGCTCTCCGCATTTTTCTCCAGCTCAGAAACCGGCATGATGTCTCTGAACCGGTACCGTCTGAAACACATGGCCAAAACCGGCCACAAAGGTGCCAGACGAGCGCAGAACCTGCTGGAGCGCACCGACCAGTTAATTGGCGTGATCCTGATTGGCAACAACTTCGTCAACATCCTGGCTTCATCGATCGCCACGGTTATTGCCATCAGAGTATGGGGCGATGCCGGGATCGCCATTGCCACCGTGCTGCTGACCATCGTGATCCTGATTTTTGCCGAGGTGACCCCGAAAACTCTCGCGGCACTGTTTCCGGAAAAAATTGCCTTTCCCGCCAGCCACATCCTTGGCCCGATGATCAAGATCCTTTATCCCCTGGTGTGGGCGGTCAATCTGTTTACCGGAGCTATCCTGAAGATTCTGCGGGTATCCGCCAAGGATGCCACGGCCGACCACCTCAGCCGCGAGGAACTGCGAACACTGGTCAATGAAGCCGGCGCACTGATTCCCACCAAGCACAAGGATATGCTGGTAAGCATCCTCGACCTGGAAATGGTCACCGTCAATGACATCATGGTGCCCCGCAATGAAGTGGTTGGCATCGATCTCGACGACGACCTGGACACCATCCTTCGCCAGCTTCGCAGCAGCCAGCACACCCGGCTCCCGGTCTATAAGGGCGACATCAACAACATCCAGGGCGTTATGCACCTGCGCAACAGCTCCAAGCTGCTGATGCAGGAGGAAACCAACAAGGCGGCGCTGATGCAACTGTGCCAGGAGCCTTACTTCATCCCGGAAAGCACCCCTCTGAATACCCAGCTGATCAACTTCCAGAAATCCCGGCGCCGCTTCGGCATCGTGGTGGATGAGTATGGCGACGTCCTTGGCCTTGCCACCCTGGAGGACATCCTGGAGGAGATCGTTGGCGAGTTCACCACCGACTACGCGGCCACCAGCCCGGACATCATTCCCCAGGACGACGGCACTTTTATTGTCGATGGCGCCGCCGCACTGCGAACAATCAACAAATCCCTCGGCTGGAAGCTGCCCACCGACGGACCGAAGACCCTCAATGGCCTGATCACCGAAACCCTGGAAAGCATCCCGGAAACCAACGTCTGCCTGAAGGTAAAGGGGCACCGGATCGAAGTCCTGCAAATCAAGGACAACGTGGTCAAGGCCGCCATTGTTCACCCCCTGAAACGGAAAAAGCGCAAAACCGGGGCCTGACCCCTCCCCGGTTTTACCACCTCAGGATCGCCCTTGCGTTATATCAATCCGTTCTAGGCACACCCTTCCTAGAAAGATCAAAATTTAACCGCTTCCTTGACCGTACGCCCCCCCGTTACAACACTGAAAGAGGAGATTTCAATAACAACAACGGGAGTACCATCCATGAGCCTGACACACACCCTTGGCTTGTTAACCCATCCCGACAGGGAATGGGAAGCTATTCGCAACGAATCGGAATCGGTCGGCAAGCTCTACTTCGGCCATGTGTTGATCCTCGCCCTCATCCCGGCCGCGGCAGCCTTTTACGGCAGTACCCAGGTGGGCTGGCAGATAGGTGATGGCCAGGTGATTCGACTGACTGCCGCCAGCGCCCTCCAATTGAGTGCACTGTTCTATGCCGCGATGCTCGCCGGCATCTATATCATTGGCCGTTTCATTGATTTTTTTGCCGCCACCTACGAAGTCAGGGAGCGGACACCGCGCGGCGTGACGCTGGCAGCCTATACCGCCACTCCCGTTTTTCTGCTCGGTGTGATTGCAGTCTATCCCAACATCTGGGTGAACATGCTGGTCGGGCTTGCCGCCATAGCCTATGCGGTATATCTGCTCTATGAAGGCCTGCCCATTCTGATGAAGATCCCCGAAGATCGCGGTTTCATGTTCGCCTCTTCAGTGCTGACGGTGGGATTAGTGATGTTTGTCGGACTTTTGGCCATCAGCGTAGTGATCTGGAGCATGGGCATCGGACCGGTTTACGTCAGCTGAGCGCGGACGCCGGAGCACAGCGGTTTGACGGAGGGCAGCGTACGCGCTGCCCTACAATTGTTTACAGGAAAGGTTATTATTATTAGTAGATGGTCATGTTACCCCGGGCCAATTTACGGTAAATTACGCTGATTATCAGAATGAACGCGGTAAGCTCGGTTATGTATCCGGTTAAGGCACAATAGGGAGTCGGCCATGAACAAGCAGTCCGGCATACATTTCATTGGCGAGCGCATGGGGGCACCCACACCGCCAGGCCTTCCGGGTGAAGTCGTCCGGATCAGGGATACCGTCGTGGCCGGGTTGGGCGATCTGCTCCAGGGTGCGTTCGATGCAGTGGATGATTCGTTGTTCGAGCTTGCCAACAATGCCCGCAGCAACAACGAGCAGAACCGCTACTTTGAAGCCATGCGGGAGATCCGCATCAAGCGCAAAGGTGTCGAGAAGCAATTCCAGAGCGCTGTCGTCAAGCTGTTCAACCAGCCTCCCCGCTCCGGCCAGGAGACCAGCGTCGCTGCGCCAGTCCGGCAACCGACGGCCGACAGCCTCTCACTGGTACAGAACGACGAACTGGAAGAACAGGTTGCGCTGAACGCGATGATCAGCAAGGCCCGCGCCCACTTCCAGAGCCCCCTGATACAACTGCAAACCCGCTTCAGCGTTGCCTACCCGGGCGAAAGTGAAGACGCTCCGGTCAACCCCATGGCACCGGAACATCTGTGTAATGCTTTCGCCAGCGCCGCCGAAGCTCTCGACATCCAGATCCGGGAACGGCTGATCGTCCTCAAACAGTTTGACCGCTACGTTGTGTCCAACCTGGGCATGCTGCTGGACGAAGCCAACCGCATCCTCATCCAGGCCGGAATCGTCCCCAACTTCCGTTATCACGGCAAATCGGGCGAACAGGCCCGCCAGAAAGCCGAGACCGTCGGCCTGTCCACTGGCGGCCAGCCCGGAAGCGCGACCGCACCCTCCACGGCATCCTCCACAGCACCCACGACGAACTATCGTGGAGACGACGCCTTCTTCGAACAGATCCGCCAGTTGCTGGCGGGCCAGCGCACCCTGTCGGGAGCACCGGGCCGGGTCGGCGACCCGAATATTCATATCATCGGTGATGCCGAGCTGGTCAATCTGCTCGGGGCCCTGCCACAGTTGCAGGCCAGTGCGCCAGCGGGCAACCTCAGCGCCGGTGATCCGGTGGTGATCGACCTGCGCGAGGCCGTCGCCAGACTGCTCCGGGAAAACAAAACCAGTGACGGCAAGACACCGGCACTGACGGAGGTTGATGAAGACCTCATCAATCTGGTGTCCATGTTGTTCGAGTTCATTCTCGAGGACTACAACCTGTCAGCTCCAATTCAGGTGCTGATCAGCCGGCTCCAGATCCCGGTACTGAAAGTAGCCATCAAGGACAAATCGTTCTTCAGCAAGGCCAATCACCCGGCCCGGCGTTTGCTGAACTCGCTCGCCCGCGCCGGCATCGGCTGGAGCGCCAGTGACGAGAAAGCCCGCGACAAGCTCTATGAGCAGATTCACGCCATTGTGCTCCGAATCCTCAACGAATTTGACGACGATCCCACCCTGTTCGAAACCCTGAGCAACGAGTTCGACCAGTTTCTTGCGCGGGAGAACCGCAAGTCCGCTCTTGTGGAGCAGCGTACCCGGGAGTCCGAACGGGGCCGGATCAAGTCCCAGAAGGCTCAGGAAACCGTCGACCAGCTGCTGCAGCAGAAGCTGTCCCGCCACCGGGTGCCGGATACCGTCCGCGACATTATCCTGAATGGCTGGAGCCGGGTGATGTTCCTGGCCTACCTTCGCGACGACATCGAGCACCGCTGGACCCAGAGCGTACGGCTGGTGGATGATCTGATCTGGTGCCTGCACCCTCACCTTGAAGACGATGAACGGGAGCAGTGGGTCAGGGTCGTGCCGGGGCTGATCAAGGCACTTCGTGCCGGACTCGAGGAAGTCTCCTACAACTCTGCACGCCTCGACGAAATGATGTCGGAACTTAAACACGAACTGACCGAGGCCTTCCGCAACCATGCCCTGGCAGAAGCCCGTGCCGATGATCCGACCCGGGCCGAACCCGAGATCGAGGAGCCGTCAGCGATTCAGCTGACTGCGGTTCAGCGGCAGCAGGAACTGGAAGATGCGGCGATCGCCGAATACATCAATCAGATCGATGCCATCGAGATCGGCGAATGGGTGGAATTCAGCCTGGTCAACGGGGCCAGTTTCCGCTGCAAACTGTCTGCCATCATCGAGGAGGCCGACTGTTTCGTCTTCGTCAACCGCATGGGGCTGAAGGTGATCGAGAAAACCCGCACCGAACTGGCGCACGAAATGCGCCGCGGCCGCCTGACCCTGCTGGAGCAGGGCGCGCTGTTTGACCGGGCAATGGACGCGGTCATGGGGAGCCTGCGAGGCAAGACCGCCTGACCGGCTTACAGGGGCCCGGTTTATCTGTCGCCGGGCCGGGGGTGACGCTATCCGACCATTTACCCGCCCGTGCCGGAGCCCGGCCGTATGACCAGCGTTCCGGATAAACACCGGCTAATACTGGCCATCTCACTGGCCTTGCTTGTCCACACCCTTGTGCTGGTGCTCGCTCCCGAGGTCCGGCAACCTGAGGAGCTGGCGAGTACCACCCTGCGCTTCAGCCTCGTCCAATCTGCCAGCTTGCCGGCACCGGCGGCCTCAATCACCAACAGTCAGGCACCGGCAATTCCGACACCACCTGCTTCCGCTGATCGCAAACCAGAAAACAACACTGAGGTATCACCCAATCCGGCGATCGCGAATCCGGCACCAGCAGCCCCGAAATCGCAACAGTCTCGTCCTCCAGAGACTCCGTCACGGCCACTGACGCCGCCCTCGCCCGCTCAACAGCAATCCCGGACCCCGGCGGACACGGCCACTCCACACCCGATCCGGGAACCCGGTGAGGACAGGCTCAACCAACTGACAACCAGAACAGCGGAACAGGATCCCTACGCCATCCGGCTTGCGCAGCGGATCGCCGAGTTCCAGGCAGGTCATAGCGTGGCGGCGGCCGTCAGCGCGCTCCCGGAACCGGTAACCGTCACCCTGGATCTGCAACTGTTACCAAGCGGAACCCTGACCCGGGCCACCATCATCGGCTCGTCCGGCCACGACAGCATTGATCGTGCTGCTTACCGCACCGCGCTGGCCGCAAGCCCGTACCCGGAGCCGCCGGAAGACGTGAAAGACAGGAAGAGTTTTCAGGTGAAACTGACGTATACACCAGAGCGGCTCTGAGGAGCCTGCAACGACAGGCACGTGCAGCCCGTTATGGACCGCACTGCCGGCCAGCCCTGCCAGAGGATGGCAGGGCGTAATGGCTCAGGCTTCCTGCTTGTTGGCAGCAGCCTTGACCATGGACGCAAGCTCCCCGCTCTCGGACAGCTCAAGCACGATATCGCAACCACCAACCAGTTCACCGTTGATGTACAGCTGGGGATAGGTGGGCCAGCTGGAGTAAACCTTCAGCGCATCACGCAGCTCCTGGTTGTCCAGGATATTTACAAAGGCAAAGCGCTCGCCGCAAGCCATCAGGGCCTGAACGGTCTTGGCAGAGAAACCGCACTGGGGCGCCTGCGGTGTACCCTTCATGTACAGGATAACCGGGTTCTCTTCCAGCTGGCTCTTGATGGTGTCGTTGATATCCATGGACAGTTACCTCTCTTTGGAACGGGGGTTGCCGGCGGGCAACACTTTGCCGCTATTGTACACATCCCGCCCACTATGCACCAAGAGGCGGCCCTTGTCCCAGATCCATCCGCTCCTGCCCGCCCGGCGTTGTCATCCCCGGCCCGACCCGCTAGACTTGGCGGTCTGCCTGTCATCAGGCACTCAGATGGCTCCCGCTTGCTGCATCGCCGGTACGGATAATTCCGTAGTCCGGCCTGTTGTCGTTTCGGGTTACCGGCCCCGGGGAATCGTGTAGGCAATTCAGTAAAAGGCCTTAGATATGGCAGTTAGACACTTTCTCACTCTGAATGACATGTCCACCGCGGAACTGGAGGACCTGCTTGTCCACGCCAGCAAACTTCGCCAAAGCTGGCACAACGGCGAGATCCGCGACTCCCTGAAAAACCGGGTGCTGGCCATGATCTTCGAGAAATCCTCTACCCGGACCCGGGTGTCCTTTGAAGCCGGAATGTTCCAGCTCGGCGGCTCTGCCCTGTTCCTGTCCCCCCGGGATACCCAGCTCGGTCGCGGTGAACCCATTGAGGATTCCTCCATCGTCATTTCCAGCATGGTCGACGCTGTGATGATCCGGACCTTTGCCCATGACATCGTCGAGCGGTTTGCCGCCGCCTCCCGGGTACCGGTGATCAACGCACTGACTGATGATTTCCACCCCTGCCAGCTGCTTGCCGACATGCAGACCTACCGCGAACATCGCGGCAGTATCCGCGGCGCCACTGTGGCCTGGATCGGCGATGGCAACAACATGTGCAACTCCTATATCAATGCGGCGGAAAAATTCGACTTTCACCTCAACGTCGCCTGTCCCGAGGGCTACGAGCCGGATCCCGCCATTGTTGAAAGACACCGGGACCGGGTATCGGTGATCAGCGACCCCGCCGAAGCCGCCCGTGGCGCCCATCTGCTGGTGACCGATGTCTGGGCCTCCATGGGCCAGGAAGACGAACAGCAGGCCCGTACGAAGGCCTTCCACAGCTACCAGATCAATCCGCAGCTGATGGCCCTGGCCGACAAGGATGCCCTGTTCATGCACTGCCTGCCGGCCCACCGGGGTGAAGAGATTTCCGAGGACATGCTGGATCACGCCAGCTCCGTGGTCTGGGACGAGGCGGAAAACCGGCTCCACGCCCAGAAGGCGCTGCTTGAATTCCTGATCCTCGGCCAACTGGACTGAACCGGCATGACTGACAACGCAACACCGAAAACCGACTGGCTTCTCGAGGTGAACAACCTGTCCTGTGGCTACGGTGACGGCTCCGTTGTCAAAGACATCAGCTTTGCCCTCAGCCACGGCGACATCGGCTGCCTGCTGGGCCCCAGCGGGTGCGGCAAAAGCACCATCCTGAGGGCGCTGGCCGGCTTCTTGCCCATTTACGGCGGCGAAATCTGCCTGCAATCCCATACCATCAGCCTGCCGGGACGCACCCTCGCGCCGGAAAAGCGCAAGATTGGCATGGTATTCCAGGACTACGCGCTGTTCCCCCACATGACCGTGGCGGATAACGTCGGCTTCGGCCTGCGCAACGAACGGGGCCCGGACAAGCGCACCAAAGTGATGGAACTGCTGAAGCTGGTCCATCTGCAGGACCTCGCCGACAGCTATCCCCACGAATTGTCCGGCGGCCAGCAGCAACGGGTAGCACTGGCCCGTGCCCTGGCTCCGGAGCCGACCCTGATTCTGCTGGACGAACCCTTCTCCAACCTCGACGCCGACCTGCGCCGGCGGCTGAGCCTGGATGTGAGAGACATTCTTAAAACCCTTGGCATCAGCGCGATCCTGGTCACCCACGACCAGCAGGAAGCCTTTGCCATGTGCGACCAGGTCGCGGTGCTGCGGGACGGCGAAATCCAGCAGTGGGATGTTCCCTTCAACCTCTACCACGAACCAGCCAACCGCTTTGTGGCCAGCTTTGTCGGTCAGGGAGGCTTCATTCCGGGCACGGTTCTGGGGCCGGACACCATTCAGTCAGAACTGGGGGTCATCCGTGGCAACCGGGCCTACAAGTGGCAGAACGGCACCCTGGTGGATGTACTCATCCGCCCGGACGACATCGTCTACGATCCCGAATCAGGGTTGAAGCCGCGAGTGGTGGAGAAAACCTTTGCCGGTACCTCGACTCTCTATCGCTTCCGTATGTCGGAAGAAACCGAGTTCGAAACCCTGTTCCGCAGCCACCTCGACTTTCACCTCGGCGAAGCGGTACCCATCCGGGTCGAGGCCGACCACCTGATCGCCTTCGAGCGCACCTGAACCCGCAGGCTCAGTGATTGCAGACGCGCTCTACGGCGTCCAGCCAGCCGGCGTACAGGGACTCCCTTAACGCCGGCTTCATCGCCGGGGTAAAGCGGCGCTCACGGGCCCATAATGCGGTAATGTCATCAAGCCCGCCATAGACGCCCACCTGCAGGCCCGCCAGATAGGCCACCCCGAGTGCTGTAGTTTCGGTGACCTGTGGCCGGTCTACCGGCACGTTGAGAATATCGGCAAGAAACTGCATCAGCCAGTCGTTTACCACCATCCCGCCATCAACCCGCAGTGATTCCAGCCGTGCTCCGTCGTTCTGGATGGCGCGGACCAGGTCCTTGGTCTGATAACAGACAGATTGCAGCCCCGCGGTAACGATCTCGGCAATCCCGGTATCCCGGGTCAGCCCCATGATGGCGCCCCGGGCATGGGGATCCCAGTGTGGCGCGCCGAGCCCGGTAAACGCCGGCACCAGATAGACCGCGTTATCCACGCCTACCGCCTCGGCATGGGCGGACGACTCGCTGGCATGAGTGATCAGTCGCAAACCATCCCGCAACCACTGCATCGCTGCGCCGGCCACAAAGATACTGCCTTCCATCGCGTAACAGGGCTTACCCTCAAGGCGATAGGCCATGGTGGTCAGCAAGCGGTTTTCTGAGCGCACCGCCCGGTCACCGGTGTTGAGCATCATGAAACAACCGGTACCGTAGGTGCTCTTGGCCATGCCCGGCGTAAAGCAGGCCTGCCCCACCAGCGCGGCGTGCTGGTCACCGGCAATTCCCGCCACCCGCACCGCGGCACCCAACAACTCCGGTATGACTTCGCCGAAGTCCGCTGCCGAATCCCGCACGTCCGGTAGCAGCGCACGCGGCACGTCGAACAGCTCCAGCAACTGGTCATCCCAGCACTGCCGGTGGATATTGAACAACGCCGTACGTGAGGCATTCGTCGCATCGGTCAGGTGAGACCGGCCTCCGGTAAGATTCCACAGCAGCCAGCTGTCAACCGTACCGAAAGCCAGCTCACCCGCCTCGGCCCGCCGCCGCGCACCTTCCACGTGGTCCAGGATCCAGGCTATCTTGGTGGCCGAAAAATACGGATCAATCAGCAGCCCGGTCGCTTCCACCACGGTATTTTCATGACCTGCAGCCTTCAGCTGGCTACAAACCTGGGCGGTCCGGCGATCCTGCCAGACAATCGCGTGGTGCACCGGCTCGCCGGTCATCCGGTCCCACACCACCGTGGTCTCGCGCTGGTTGGTGATCCCCGCTGCGGCCAGCTGGCCGGCGTCGATACCCGCTTTGGCGATGGCGTCACGGCAAACCGCCAGGGTGCTCTGCCAGATCTCGATGGCATCGTGCTCGACCCAGCCATCCTGCGGGAAATACTGGTGGAATTCCTGCTGTGCTACTGCCCGGATAACCCCCTGGCGATCAAACACAATGGCCCGGGAACTGGTGGTTCCCTGGTCGATAGCAAGCAAATACGTGGTAGGCATCAGGCAGGTCCCTGTTGTTGTTCTGCGGGGGTGGATGTCAGGCCTGAAAAAATAGCAAAAAAAAGGGCCGGAAAATACCGGCCCTCAAATGACGAATGAAACAAGGAAAGTTCGTAAGAACTACAACCTCAAAAGTCATCCCTTACCCGTGCAGTATCGCCAACCGGAGCCGCCGGTTCAGTAGGCGTTGTGTGTCGCCTTGTAACACTACGTGAGGTGGTGAGACCTGCGTCACATAATTGAATCGTCGAGCTTTTTTCTCGGCCACACCAGGCTGAAGCGGGCCCCGCCCAGGCGTGGACTACGGCTGACAAACGCCTGGCCGCGATGCCAGAACAGAATACGGCGAACAATGGACAGGCCCAGACCATAGCCACCCGAGGTGCGGGTACGGCTGTCGTCGAGCCGGGCAAAGGCGGTAAACACTTTTTCCCAGTCCTGCTCCGGCACGCCCGGGCCATCATCTTCGACGTCCACCCGACAGGTGTCCTCGTCAATGTGGCAATAAACCCGCACGTTGCTGTTGGCATAACGGGCCGCATTGCCGACCAGGTTCTGAATGGCCCGATGGATATACCTCGGCTCGATGTCCGAGAGCGCCCAGGGTTCAGAATCGGCGGCTATCTCGGCTTCGATGCTCACCTCGGGGCGGATCAGCTGCTGCTCACTGACCACCTGGCGAACAATATCCGTTACCGAGGCCTCCTGCAGGTTGAACACCGGCCCTCCCTGCTCCAGCCGGGCATAGGTAAGTATCTCGTCAATCAGCTCATCCAGTTCCTGGATGTCTCCATCAATGCCATCAAGCTGTTTTTGCAGGCTGGCCTGGTCCTTACAACTTTCGAGCATCTGGACCCCAAAGCGAATCCTCGCAACGGGCGTACGCAGCTCATGGGACACGGCGTGGATCATTTCACGCTGCACCCCCACCAGCCGCTGGATGTGTTCTGCCATGCCATTGAACGCATCTGCCAGCCGCGCCACCAGCGCTCCCTCACCGGCCTCGACCCTTGCCCCCATCTCACCCCTGGCGATTCGCATGGCCACCGACTCGACGGCCCTGAGGTTCTGGTCGACGTCCCGCAGCAACAGGAACAGCGCAGCCGCAAGGATGCCGCCGGCGACCAGCACCAACATCAGCAGCACCGGCCAGGACCAGCGATTGAACGGCGGTGGCAGATCAAGGCTGACCAGGGTGCCATCCTGCAACCGGATCAGTGCGCCTCCCGGACCTCCGGGCCCCGCCCGATGGAAGGCAATGCCGCGATCCATGACCCGCTGCAGCACCTCCGCGGATGGCAGCCGTGCAGGATCCTCCAGACGCCGGAGGCCGACCCCGAAGTGCTCCGACATCTCGGCCATGGCATCGTCCCGTTGCCCGGGCAGCACATCGTTAAGGTGCCAGGCCGAAATCAACGCCAGGGCCTCGGCCACATCCCGGTAGGTATCGCGAAAATGGATCTCGAGGATTTCACCGACGTCATTGCGAACCAGAATTCGCTGGCCGAGACCGGTTGCTTGTGCCACCACCTGGCCATAGGACAGGCGTTCGGCGATGACCGGCGACAATGCCAGTTCGGCACGGTCGGCTACCCGGAAATCATACAGTGACGCGAGCCAGTGGTACTGCTCGGCGGGCTGCGGAACTGCCGCCAGCCAGCGCATCAGCGGCGCAGGAAAATGCTCCTGCCAATAATGGCCGCGCACCGAGCTGACCCCCGCGAACAAGCCGGCACACAGCGCCAATACCAGACCCGTCAGGGCAACCAGGCGGACGTACTGCTTCAGGAAAAACTTCAGGGACATGGGGAAACCCTGGCGGTCAACGCCGGCCCCGGAGCCGGCGAAGGTATCAGATTGATCAGGCTTCCTTTACAAACAGGTAGCCTTTGCTGCGGACGGTCTTGATCCGCTTGGGGTGGACCGGATCATCGCCGATCTTGGGCCTGATCCTCGACACTCGCACATCAATGGAGCGGTCCTGGCCGTCGTACTCGATGCCCCGCAGGGCGGTGAAAATCTCTTCACGGCTCAACACCCGGCCGGCATTGCTGGCGAGCAGCCAGAGCAGGTCAAACTCGGCACTGGTAAGATCAATACTCTGCTCGTCCAGCCAGGCTTCCCGCATGGATCGGTCAACTACCAGGTCATTGAACTGCAGCCGGACAGGCTCATCACCGGACGGCTGCTCGCCACTGCCCTGACCGGTTTCCGCAACCCGCCGCAGCAGGGCGCGGATGCGTGCCAGCAGGACCCGCGGCTGAACCGGCTTGCCAATATAGTCATCGGCGCCCATTTCCAGGCCAAGAACCTGATCAAGGTCGTCGGTCCTTGCGGTCAGCATAATGATCGGACCGGTGTAGAAAGGCCGGACACGGCGACAAATAGACAAGCCGTCCTCTCCCGGGAGCATCAGATCCAGCACCACCAGGTCTGGCTGCTCGTTACGGATCCGCTCGACGGCATGACCGCCATGGGTCTCGAGGGAGACGGTCAGACCATTGTTTTCCAGGTATTCCCTGGTGAGGTCTGCCAGCCGCTCGTCGTCTTCAACGATGAGAATTCGCCAACTTTCGTTCGTCTGTTCCACGCCGTCCATCTCTGATTTTGTTTTACCAAGTGTCGTGTTCCCATTAATCCGGAACGCTTGACCCGGAGCGCTGGCAACCGGACTGTCTGCCGCTTGTCCGGTTGTCATGACGATACAGGCAACGCCCTGTAACAGCAATTATACATGCTATTCAGAAATATACATGGAACAGCCTGTTCGTTACACCCCGTGACAAGTGTCACAGGATCCTCCCATCCGGGCCCTCTGTCACAGACTCGTCACTGACAGGTCACTTCGCTGTCACACCCGGTTCATAGCCTTGTCTCTAAACCGACATCAAGGGACATTGCCATGACCGCTCAAACCGCCCGTGTCAGCCGCCCGGCCCGCCGCCTCACCACGGCCATCACCCGCGACCGGGAAATGGTGCAGGCTGCCCAGCGCCTGCGTTACCGGGTTTTTTCCGAAGAGTACGGATCAGATCTCGGAGCCACCACACCCGGCATTGATGCCGACCAGTTTGACCCGATTTGCGACCATCTGATGGTAACCGACGCCGGCAGCGGCGAACTCGTGGCCACCACACGGGTATTGCGCGATGACGCCGCCCGCCAGGGCGGAGGATTCTACTCGGAAGGTGAGTTCGACCTGTCCCGCATTCACAGCCTGCCTGGCACCGTTGCCGAGCTCGGCCGCACCTGCGTCCACCCCGACTACCGCAATGGCGCCACCATCAGCCTGCTGTGGGCTGCGCTTGCGGAGTACCTGGTACTGCACCGGGTAGACTATCTGATTGGCTGCGCCAGCATCGGCATGGCCGACGGCGGCCACAAGGCCTGGAAGATTGCACGCTTCCTGCAACGGGAATACCTCGCCGCCGACGCCTTCCGGGTTATACCGAAACGGGAACTGCCCCACCTGACCGACGCCGGCAGTGACGAGCGGGCGATGGAGGTACCGGCACTGATCAAGGCTTACATGCGGCTGGGCGCACGGGTCTGCGGCGAGCCGTGCTGGGACCCCGAGTTCCGCTGCGCCGATCTGCTGGTCCTGCTGGAGGTGAATAAACTGGCGGCACGATACAGCCGCCATTTCATGCGTCAGGATCCTGGCGCCCCGGCTCAAATCTGAGCGGTACCGAAGAGGCCACAGCCATGGGTACACTGCGGTTATCCGTCAGACTGACGCTCTTTGTCCTGTTCCTGCTGGCAACAACTCTGCTGGCGCTCTGTCTCGGCATCGCCGAACGGATCCGCGGTGACCGCATTGACCGCGCGCCCTGGTCAAGACGCTGCTTCAGGGCCTGTTGTGCCTGCCTGGGGCTGAAGATCCGTCAGCGGGGTGAACCCTCCCCCGTGCCGGCACTGGTGGTGTGCAACCATATTTCCTGGACTGATATTCCGGTTCTGGGCAGTCTGTTTCCGGTCACCTTCCTGTCCAAGGCCGAGGTCGCCCGCTGGCCGCTGATTGGCTGGCTGGCCACCCAGGGCAACACCCTGTTCATTCACCGGGGCGCCGGCCAGGCAGCAAAAAGTCGCGAGGATATCAGCCGGACCTTGCGTCGCGGTCAGTCCGTGCTTATTTTCCCCGAAGGCACCACCACCAGCGGCCTGACCGTGCTGCCCTTCCACCGTCGCTTGCTAGCCGCGGCCAGCGCCGCGGAGGTCCGGGTCCAGCCGGTCAGCATCGGCTATCTACGCGACGGCCAACCCGACCACCTGGCGCCGTTCATCGGCGAAGACAGCTTTCACCACCACCTGATTCGCCTGCTACAGCAGCCCGCGCCGGAAATCCGGGTCATCTTCCACTCGCCGGTTGAGGTGACCGACGCCACAGCGGCAGAGCCGCTCGCGCGGCAACTCCATGAAACGGTGATGAACGGGTTGCAGCAGATTGGCCACGGCGGGCCGGCCCCGACGACGGAAACCGGCGATAAGACTGGAATCGCAAGGCCCGGCGAGGCCTGGAGCTGAATCAGTACAGCGGGCGACCTTCGGCAATTTCCTCGTCCGTGGCCTCACGCTTGCCGATAATCTCGAGGTCGAAGTAGAGGGTAAAGCCGGCCAGGGGATGGTTGGCATCGACCCGGACCAGGTTGCCATCCATACCCATCACCTGAACAATCTGGGCATCGGCGCCGGTATTGGTCTGGAATTTCATGCCGATCTTCAGATCCTCAACACCATCAAACGCCGACCGGGGCACTTTACGCACCAGGTCGGGGTTATGCTCGCCATACGCCATCTCCGGGGGCACCGTGACTTCCAGGCAGTCACCCACTCCCCGGTTTCGTACCGCTTCCTGAATCCCTTTGATCACGCCATCCGTGCCCATCAGAAAGTGCAGCGGTTCTGCGCCCTCGGAGGTGTCGATAATCTCGCCAAGCTTGTTTTTCAGCCGGTAGTGAACGGTATAGACAGCGGGTTTTTGCATCAGTTTTTCGATTTTCCTGTAGCTGGCGAATTTGCGGTCATTTGCAGACCGTGAATGACCAGGCGGCGCTCAAGACGGGCTTTCGGGTCCGAGGGATTGTGCAGCGCCATGCGTTCAAGCATGGACTCGAGATACCCCTCCTCGTCCCGGGCCCGCAGCGCCTGCAAGATCGTCGTCAGTTTACCACGGGGCGTGGCCGTTGCGGCCTTCAGAGCCTTGAGTGCCTTACCTAGGATCAGCTCTTCCTCGGTAAAGTCACAGCCAAAGGGAAACGCCGGGAACAGGCTGGCATCACCACAGCCGGCAAGGGCCTCGCGGACAGCCTCCGGCGTGTTGCCGGTCCAGTCCACCGGCAGCTGGAAATCCGCCGGCACCTTGCCTGCCTTCTGGGCCTGCCGGAGCAGATCCGGCTGGAACCGCGAGTCGGCAATCCGGATCAGTTCCAGGTATACATCTTCGTCAGAACGACCCCGTAAATCGGCAATACCATACTCGGTCACCACAATGTCCCGCAGATGGCGGGGAATGGTGCAGTGACCATAACTGAACACAATATTCGACAGCGTCTTGCCGCCGGCCTGGCGGGTTGCCCGCATGGTCAGGATGGAACGGGCACCGGGCAGTTCGTGGGCCATGGCAACGAAGTTGTACTGGCCACCCACCCCACTGACCACCCGGCCATCTTCCAGGCCATCGGACACCGCCGCCCCGCTGAGGGTGTACATCATGGTCGAGTTGATGAACCGGCCGTGGGAGCGCTGGGCAACCTTGAGACGCTGGTTGCCAAAGCGGTGATCATACAGGTGGTTGATGTAATTGACGCTGGTCATCGAGATCTTGTCCCGGAGCTGCGGACTCAGCCCTCGCAGCTTCTCGTAGAAGTCTTCCGGCCCCACGTAGAAACCACCGTGCATCAGGACACCACCGGTCAGCCGGTCTCCCAGCGCCAGCTGCGCAAGAGCCTCGCGAGCGGCCGCATCGTCGAGGTCCGGCACCAGCGACTGCTCACCCACCACCAGCCGTCCGCCCCGGAACACCACATCCGGCTTGAGGATTCCGTATTGCTGCAACCACTGCACATCCCGCGCCCGCAGGGGCGAATCCACCAGCTTTACCCGCCGCAGTACATCCAGGGTTCGCAGCGAGACCTCGTCACTGATATGACCCTTGTTGATCAGCTGCTGCAACCCGGCATGATCAAATACTTCGCGCTTCAGAACACCGGCTTCCAGCAAGTGGATAAAGCCATCCACCATCATTTCACTGCAGCCATAGAGCCCCTTGGCAAAAGGAGCCGAGCCACCTTCGGTCAGGGTGAGCGGAAACCGGTCCCCGACCCGCAGGCGGCTGAACAGTTCCCGCCAGACCTTGTTGTTGGTATGGCGCATGATGGTGCTGTACACCAGCGCGGCACCCAGCGACCCGATGCCGACCTGGAGCGTGCCGCCGTCTTTCAGCAAGGCACTGGCGTAGAAGCCGATCAGGTGGTCTTCCGGACTGATCGCCATCTGTGGTGCGGAAAACAGCGGGTAATCGGAAGCCCGGTGCTCCAGCACAACATCAAACTCTGTCAGCGGGAGGGCTGACTTGTGCCCGAAGTATGGCAGGTTACTGTTCTTTTCCCCGACCAGCGCAACCGCGGTGCCGCCTCGTTCCCGCTCCCGCAACAGCGGAAACAGGTCGAGGGAGAGATCGGGATTACAGCTCAGGCTGACGTGGCCGGGTGCATGCTCCGGCGACGCCGACACCAGCTGGCCGATGACATTGACCCCCAGTGACATCAGGTCACGCACCGCGTGAGTGTAGTTGGTGCAGACATAATTGCGCTGTTGCTCCTCGTGACGGAGGAAGGTACCTGCCTTGAAGAAAAACTCCGACACCCGCACGTTATCCGGAAGCTGACCATTCACCACATCACGGGCATAGGCCAGTTCCGGAATCCGGCCATAGAGCCGCTCGGTGAACGGCCCCATGAAGCGCTTTTCAAGGGAGGAGCCGCCCTGAGGTGCCAACAGGGAAAGCGCGGTGACGATATGGAGATTGAGAGTGGGATCGTCTTTGGCACGCTGGTAAAGCGCATTGATGAAGCGGACCGGCTTGCCCAGCCCCAACGGCAAACCGAGCGTGATGTTGCGCCCGACTTTCCCGATTACGGCATCCACACAGGCATTGACATCAGACACCGTCAGCGGTTTGTCTGCAGACATCGCAACACTCCTTTATCACGCTTGAATCAGCTTGGTCAGATAATTACACGAGACCATACGGCAAACAATGAGCCAGATCACCCCGGACGGAGTCATACTGGCCTGTTGAAACGGGCATCAGAACGGGAAGCGGCAGCACCGGGAGTCAGCAGGCACCGGTTCGCGGTAATGTCAGGGTAACAAAGGCAGGATCAGAAGTTCCATTTCAGGTTCAGGCAGGCGCCTTCTTCAAGCAGCGCAACACCATGATCCGGGCGGGCCGCATGGGAGGCGTAATAGCGCTCATTAGCATAAGACTTGCTGAGCTTCAGGCTGAGCAGGCGGGAACCAATCTCGGCGAGGGCATCCGAGGTGTCGTCGGAGTCAAAATCGCCCGACATCTGCTCCTGCAACTCGTAGATATCCTGCTGCGGAATCTCATCCGCAAAAACGCGATTCTCACCCGCTTCGGCACGAACCACGAAAGCGACCATATTCAGAGCGAGAAGTGCGATAAAAATGCGAATAATCATGGGACCACAACGACCTTTTCAGGGTTGGAAATTCTAGAGCCTTACCCTGCTAAAGTCTAATGATTGACACCCTAAAAGATGTGAAAACCGACACATTTGAGTCGGTTTTTTGTCACGTTAAGTCAACTTTAGTGTCAAGAAATACTCGGTTTTGTTGTCGAATGTAATCCGCAGCCGCTCAATGGCTATCCCGGGGAACCGACAATCCCCGGGATAGCCCTGCCGGAACTAGGGGCAGGGGTAGGTATAACGGGCGTGGATCGCCTCGATCTCCGTCAATACCTCATCACTGAGGGTGACCGTTGCTGACTCCAGGTTCTCCCGCAACTGCGTCATGGTGGTGGCACCAATAATATTGCTGGTCACAAAGCTGCGACCGGTGACATAGGCCAACGCCAGGTGCACCGGCGACAGATTATGGGCACGCGCCAGCTCCACGTAGGCGCGGACCGCAGCATCGCCCTGCTCCCGGGTATAGCGACTGAACCGCTCGAACAGGGTGAGGCGACCGGCCGGGGGACGCTGCCCGTCCAGGTACTTGCCAGACAGGGTACCAAAGGCCAGCGGGGAGTAGGCCAGCAATCCGACGTCCTCGCGATGGGCAATCTCCGCCAGCCCCACCTCGAATGAACGATTGAGCAGATTGTAAGGATTCTGGATACTGGCCACCCGCGGCCAGCCCTTCTCCCGCGCCAGCCGCAGGTACTCCATGGTGCCCCAGGCGGTCTCGTTGGACAGCCCGACGTGACGGACCTTGCCCTCCTTTACCAGCTCGTCGAGGGCACCCAGGGTCTCCTCGATCGGCGTCATTTGTTCGTCGGCCTTGTGGACATACCCCAGCTTGCCGAAGAAATTGGTATTGCGGTCCGGCCAGTGGACCTGGTAGAGATCGATATAGTCTGTTTGCAGGCGCCGCAGGCTGTCCTCACACGCCTTGCGGATATGGTCACGGGTCAGTCTGGGGCCGTTGCGCAGATAACCCAGTCCATTCCCCGGCCCGGCCACTTTCGAGGCGATCACCAGGTCGTCGCGCCGGCCGCGGCGGGCCAGCCAGTTCCCCAGAAACGTCTCGGTCAGCCCCTGGGTTTCCGCACGCGGTGGCACCGGATACATTTCGGCCGTATCGATAAAATTGATCCCGGCAGCGGTTGCCAGATCCAGTTGTTCAAAGGCTTCCTGTTCGCTGTTCTGCTCGCCCCAGGTCATGGTACCAAGACAGATTTCAGTCACTTCGAGGCCGGTTTTGCCGAGCGTGCGCTTCTGCATGTTTCCTCCGGTTCAGATCCACCTAACGGGTAAAAGTATTGTCACAGGACTGTCGCCTGACTGTCACACGGGCTTTCCATAGTGGAACCATGAACCAGGCCAGTTTCACAGGAAGCACCATGACGGAAAGCCCCCAGCCCCCGGGACGGACCAGCCACATTACCATTGTTTCGGAGACCTTTCCTCCGGAGATCAATGGTGTGGCAAACACGCTCCGGCACCTGTGCCACGGACTGATGGCGCGCGGCCACCGGGTGACTGTCGTCAGACCCCGGCAGCGCCACGAAACCACCGGCACGGCTGACGGCCCGGGTGAAGCCCTGTTCACCGCAGAGCACCTGGTTGCCGGCCTGCCCCTGCCCGGCTACGCCGACCTGCGTTTCGGCCTGGTTCGCAAACGCACCCTGGTCCGCTACTGGCAGGACTGCCGGCCCGACGCCGTTTACGTTGCCACCCAGGGACCGCTTGGCGTGGCCGCCATTGCGGCCGCCCGCAAGCTGGACCTGCCGGTCATCTCCGGCTTCCATACCAATTTCCACAGCTACAGCCATTACTACGGCGCCGGTTTTCTTGAGAAATTCCTCTGTGCCTATGGCCGCTGGTTCCACAACCAGACCGCGGTAACCCTGGTGCCGACCGGTCGCATGCAGCGGACTGTTGCGGCCATGGGCATTACACCGACCGCCATCTGGAGCCGGGGCGTGGATTGCAACCGGTTCTCGCCCCGCAAGCGGGATGACGACCTGCGCAGCAGCTGGGGACTGCGCCCCGGCGATCGTGCGGTGCTCTACGTCGGACGCCTGGCCTCGGAGAAAAACCTGCAAATGGCCGCCGCCTGTTTTGAACGCATCCGCGGCATCCACCCCGCCGCCCGGTTCGTCCTGGTGGGCGACGGGCCACTGCGCCAACGCCTGGAGAACCGCCACCCGGACTATATTTTCTGTGGCATCCGCCGCGGCGAGGACCTGGCAAGGCACTACGCCTCCGCCGACCTGTTCCTGTTCCCCAGCAAAACTGACACCTTCGGTAACGTGGTCACCGAGGCCATGGCCAGCGGGCTGGCGGTGATTGCTTTTGATGATGGTGCTGCCAGCGAGCATATCCGTCACGAAGAGAATGGCATGAAAGCGAGCCTTGACGATGACGATGGCTACATTGATGGCGCACTCCGGCTGACTGACCAGCCAACCCTGCTGAGCCGGGTTCGCACCCAGGCCCGGCTGGACGCCCTTGACCTCAGCTGGCAGGCCCAGGTCGAACAATTCGAACAACTGGTACTGAAGCCACCCACAAAGGCCAAACACCATGTCCTCGACAAGCAAAGCGTCTCGCTTCTTTAACCTGGTGGATCAACGGGAATTCGCCCTGTGCCAGGCGATCAACCGGTCCACCCGCTTCCGCCCGGTACTGACCTATTTCCAGGTAGTTTCAAGGCTCGGTGACGGCTGGCTGTGGTATGCCGTCATCCTCGCCATGCCCCTGCTGTTTCCCACCAACGGACTGGCGCTCGGCCTGCTGCTGGCCCTTACCGGACTGTGCTGCACCCTGATCTACAAGCTGCTGAAACGCTGGCTAATCCGTGAGCGCCCGTTTATCTCCTTCCCGTCCATCAGCTGCGGTACGCCGCCGCTGGACCGTTACAGTTTTCCCTCCGGGCACACCCTCCACGCCGTCTGTTTTACCACCGTTCTGGCCCTTACCGCGCCGACCATGGCCTGGGCCCTGTTGCCCTTCACCCTGAGCGTGGCGGCGTCACGGGTGATTCTCGGCCTCCACTACCCCAGCGACGTCATTGCCGGCGCCATCATCGGCGGCGCCATGGGGGTGGTCATGGTGAACGGACTGGGGGACAGCCTGGTGACGGTGTTTGGCGGCTGAAGGTCAGGACAGCGGACGATGCCGGCGTCAGTCGAATAACCGCAGCTGCATGACCGGCGCGTCGTCATTACGGAACCGCACCCCCAGGCCCAGCAGCCGGACCGGCCGCTGGCTGTCGGTCACCAGCTCATCGAGCAGCGGGCGGTAATCATCGACGGCCGGTTCGCGGACCTGGTCGCGGATCCGCTCCAGGGTATGGGTGGAAAAGTCACTGTACCGCACCTTGACGAACAACTTGTGCAACGGCTTGTGACCGGCCTTGCGGCTCAGACGCCGGTTGAGGTCATCCACCAGCCCGCCAAGTACCGCCTCGCACGCTTGTTTGTCCGGCAGGTCACGGGAAAACGTCCGCTCGACACTGACCGACTTGGCTATCCGGGTAACCACCACCGGCCGTTCGTCCCGGCCATGGGCCATTTCGAATAACCTGAAGCCTTGCTTGCCGAAGCGCTCGCTGAGCACCTCCACCCCAACCCTTTGCAAATCGCTGCAGGTACTGACGCCCATGTCGTGGAGCCTGGCGGCTGTCACCTGGCCCACCCCGAACAGTTTTTCCACCGGCAGGGTTGCCACGAAAGCGGCCACATCCTGCGGGCGGATCACAAACAGGCCGTCAGGCTTGTTCCAGTCGCTGGCAACCTTGGCGAGGAACTTGTTGGGGGCCACGCCGGCAGACACGGTAATACCTACCTCGTCACGCACCCGCCGGCGCAGGTACTCCGCCATCAGGGTGGCGCTGCCGTGATGGCTGTCCACCTCGCTGACATCCAGGAATGCCTCGTCCAGCGACAACGGTTCGACCAGATCCGTGAGCTCCCGGAAAATATCCATCACCTGTTTTGACACGGCACGATAACGCGCCATGTCCGGCGGCACGGTCACCAGTCCGGGGCACAGGCGGCGCGCCTCACCGCCGGGCATGGCCGAGCGCACCCCGAATTCACGGGCGCGGTAGTTGCAGGTGGTGACGACGCCGCGGCCACCCTCACCGCCTACCGCCAGCGGCACATGGCGCAACGACGGATCGTCACGCATCTCCACCGCCGCATAAAAGCAGTCACAGTCGAGGTGTATAATCTTGCGCTGACTCAGGGACATGGCGACCGGGTAACCAATCTGTACATATATACAGCCTTGTATCTTACGGTAACATGCCGAGAATGTCAGGAACCCTTCACTACGATGCGAGTATCTAATGACAACACCAATCCCGGAACAGACCCAGACTGAAATCGAAGCCGCTGCCTTCCGCCGCCTGGTCAGCCACCTGCAGGAACGTACCGACGTACAGAACATTGACCTGATGAATCTGTCCGGCTTCTGCCGCAACTGCCTGTCGAAGTGGTTCCGCGCCGAGGCGGCGGAGCGAGGCTTCGAGATTTCGGACCCCGAAGCCCGGGAACGCATTTACGGTATGCCCTACGAAGACTGGAAAGCCCGTTACCAGCAGGGCCCGAAACAGGAACACAAAGACCACCATCAGGACAGCAACGGACCGGACGCATGAACATCAACGATGCCCTGCGTATTCACCTGGCCGCACTGGACGCCGGCCGCTCCGACTTTGCCGACACCCTGGCCCTGATCGAGCGCCACTTCGATTACCAGCCCACCGGCTTCCACAATGGCCCGCTGTTCAACGGCCCCGGGGAAAACGCCGGCTCCTGCCGGGTGTTCGCCCTCGGCCAGTACGGCAACCTGAGTGAAGCCGATACCCTCCGGCTGTTTGCCCAGCACTACCAGGAGGTAATGGATGAGCCCGCCGGCAGCAGCCACGGCAACATCCGCCAGTTCATCAGCACCGGCTGGTCCGGCATCCGCTTCGAGGGCCAACCGCTGCGCCTGAGGGCGGCCCCGTTAACCGAAGATGCCAGTGAAGGGAGTCGCTGATGAGTGAAACCGCGCCAGACCTGAAGCAGTGCTTCCAGCTCAAAAGCGCCAATGTGTCGATGACGGCCCTGGAGCTTTACTTCTATGATGAGACCGACTTCGAGAGCACCCTGCGGGACAAGATCAGCCAGGCCCCGGGCTTCTTCCGGGACATTCCGCTGATCATCAGCCTGGAGAAGTACGAAGGCCTCAACAGCGAACTGGATTTTTTCAAGATCATCGGCAGCTGTCGCCGTCACAACATCCATGTGATCGGCGTGCGCGGTGGCGATGACGACCAGCGCCGGCTCGCCCGCGGTGCGTCGCTGGCCCTGTTCCCGGCCGGTAGCCAACGCAACGGGCCGGCTCCGCAAGCCGACGGTCCCGGGCAGCCTGCCACCAGCACAGCGGAGCCGGAACCGGTTACCGTCGCTGAGACGGTGAGCGCAGCGACCCCGGCGCGGATCATCAGCCAGCCGGTCCGCTCGGGCCAGCAGGTCTATGCACCGGAGGGTGACCTGATCATTCTGGCCCCGGTGCAGGCTGGAGCCGAGGTACTGGCAGCAGGTAACATCCACGTCTACGGACCCTTGCGAGGTCGTGCCCTGGCCGGTATCCATGGCGCCGAATCGGCGCGGGTATTCTGTCAGTCACTGGAGGCAGAGCTTGTGTCCATTGCGGGACACTATAAAATCTCGGAAGATCTCCAGGACAACGGCTGGAAGTCCGCGGTCCAGATCCAGCTCAGGGACGACATGCTGGTGGTTACGCCACTGGACAGGGCCTGACCGGTTAGCACTGTACTGAACATGAATGAAACATAAACACCGGAACGTTCGTAGCAGGGCCGCTGCACAAGAGCCTGACGAAACATCCACAGCAAAACAGGATTGCAACCTTGGCTAGAATCATTGTCGTTACCTCAGGAAAGGGTGGCGTAGGCAAAACCACTACCAGCGCCTCCATCAGCACCGGTCTCGCCAAGCGGGGCCACAAGACCGTCGTCATCGATTTTGACGTAGGCCTGCGCAACCTCGATCTCATCATGAACTGCGAGCGCCGGGTGGTGTACGACTTCGTCAATGTCATCCAGGGCGAGGCCTCCCTCAACCAGGCACTGATCCGGGACAAGCGGGTCGATACCCTGTACATCCTGCCGGCCTCCCAGACCCGGGAAAAAGAAGCCCTGACCCGGGAAGGTGTCGAGAAGGTCATCAACGAACTCTCCGAAACCTTCGACTACATCGTCTGCGACTCCCCGGCCGGCATCGAACATGGCGCCCTGATGGCGCTCTACTATGCCGACGAAGCCATCGTAGTGACCAACCCGGAAGTGTCCTCGGTGCGGGATTCCGACCGTATCCTGGGCATCCTGCAGAGCAAGTCCCGCCGCGCCGAGATGGGCCTTGACCCGGTTCGTGAACACCTGCTGCTGACCCGCTACAACCCCGCGCGGGTGGAAAAAGGGGAAATGCTGTCGGTCGCGGACGTCGAGGAGATCCTTGCCATCCCGCTACTGGGCGTGATTCCCGAGTCCCAGGTGGTGCTGAACGCCTCCAACCAGGGCGTACCGGTCATCCTTGAGGCCGAGAGCGATGCCGGCCAGGCTTACGACGACGCCGTCGCCCGCCTGCTCGGCGAGGAGCGAGAGCACCGCTTCATGACAGCTCAGAAAAAGGGCTTCTTCTCACGGATGTTCAAGGGAGGCTAACGGATGAGTTTCCTCGATTACTTCAGAAGCAAGAAAACCGGCACTGCCAGCGTTGCCAAAGAACGCCTGCAGATTATTGTGGCCCATGAACGGGGCCAGCGGGAGCAACCGGACTACCTGCCCCAGCTGCAGCAGGAGCTGCTCGCGGTCATTCGCAAGTACGTGCAGATCGACGATGACATGGTGCAGGTCGAAGTGGACCGCAACGAACGCTGCTCGGTTCTCGAACTCAACGTCACCCTGCCGGAACACTAGGCACCCCGGGTCGTCCTGCCGCTGCACGGCGGCAGGCTACCCAAAGGGCCATTACCAGCGCGCGTAATGGTCCTCCATCAGCCCCCTCAGCCCCGTTACGGCCAGTTCCCGGCCCTGATCGTCCACCACAACACCCTCAAAGGTGCCGGCAAACTGGCGGAAGTTAGAGGCCAGCACCAGCGCATTCAACCGCTCCCTGCGTACGCCGGCCGGCACAAAATGCAGGTCCACCCGACCGTCACTGGTGGTTACCCGCCAGGGTGTTTCCGGCCGGTAGCGGTCAAAGCGGAAGTCTGCCAGGCCCAGCCGGATGCAGCGGCCGTCGAGCCATAACGCGTTCTCGGTGACGCCGGTTTCGTTGACGCCCGCCGCCAGGTTCAGCCCCAAGGACCGGCCATCGCCAAGCCGCCCCGCCAGACAGGCCCAGTTCCACGCGGTTTCACGCCGCATAAAACCGCAACTCCAGTCGATAGAGCCCCGGCACTGCTCATCACAGCGCCACACCCGGTCGCCCCAACGCACTTCGCCATCCACCGGCAGGCCAGCGGACTTGCGGGTGAACGCCCAGCCGTTATAGCCGGCGCGGCTGACCAGGCGCAGGGGGTCTTCGTCCTGTTGCAGGTCGAGCAGGATACGGATATCGCCGGGCGCGGTGATCGTCAGCTGACGGGAATGACCATCGGCCAGGATCCGCATGTCCACACCGCCCTTGCGATAGTGGGCCGCGCCATCCTCGGGCCGCGGTTCAATATGGGTACCCCGCGCCAGTGGCTGCAGGCTACTGTGTTCCAGCAGGGTTCCGGAGGTGAAGTCGTAGAGATAGAAAAAACCATTGGCGATCAGCTTGAGATCCGCCACGGCCGCCCCGAACACCCAGTCCCGGGCCATGACCCCGATGAACTGGAACTGGTTGAAGCGCCAGCGCCGTGCCAGCCGCGAGCGACGCCGGTCCATCACATTTCTCAGGTCGTAGTCGAGATAATTGACCTCCGCTACGGCCTGCGGTAACACCCCGGGTGTCACCTGGCCACGCTCATCAATCAGTTTGCTGCCGTATCCATTCATCGCAATCCACTCATCAAATCGGGCCATTTTCCGGGATCAGGCAACCCGCCGGGTTACCCAGTTCACAAACCTCCGGTTACATCCCGCAGGCTCCGGGGGCGCCATGCTAGACTCCGCCCAAATCCATCAGGGAAGTCTACTCCATGGCCAATCAACGCGCCCATACCGTAACGGGCCGGCTGACCGCGCTGTTCTGTATCACGGTTCTGCTGGCCACCAGCGCCCGACTCTCGGCCGCGCTGCCGGCCGAAACCGACCCTGCCTGGACGCTGCGCAAGGAAGCCGGCGCCATCCGGGTCTACACCATCAACCAGCCTGACTCTGAATTCAAGGCCTTCAAGGCGGAGGCGGTGATGGACGTCCCCCTCGAAAACCTGATGGCCGTGATGGTCAACCCGCAGTCCTGTGTCGAATGGGTCCACAACTGCAGCGAGTCCTATGCCTTTGGTGACGGCCACTTCCACGACCGCTTCGCCTATTCCGTCAACGACATGCCATGGCCGGTTGCAGACCGGGACTATGTCCTGCATATCCGCACCCGCGGCGACCGTACCAGCGGTGAGATCATCATGGATCTCAACGCCACCCCCAATCGCCGCGACCCGGTTGAGGGCCATGTCCGGGTCGACCGTTCCGATACCCTGTACCGATTCGTTGCCCAGGGTGATCAGACCCGCATGGTCTGGATCCAGCACACCGATCCTAACGGAGCTATCCCGGGCTGGCTGGTAAATACCCTGCTGGTGGATATCCCGGTACGATCCATGGAACAGCTCGAACGCGTGGCCCGTACCGAACGCTACCAGGACCACCGGCTGATCTGGAACCGGGACGGCGAACTGGTTGGCGTGGAAGGAAATCCCTGATCGGAGGTGACGGCGCCGGTCTGAAACGCTAAGCTTCCCGATAGCAGGACTAACAACTGGCAGGACTCCGTTTAATGACCGTTCTCGCTTACGAGATCATGACTCCCAGCATCAAGGCCGTTCCCCAATCCTGGACCATGGACCGGCTGGCCCGCTTCCTCACCGACAACGAAATCACCGGCAGTCCGGTCACCGACGAAACCGGTGAGATTGTGGGCATTGCTACCCTCAAGGACATCACCGAGTTTCGCTGGAACGCCTCCCGCAGTGAGGGCGGCAAGCAGCTGACCGCCGAAGAACAGGAAGAGGCCCGTCGCCTGCGCATGGTGATTTTCGAGGAAATGGCAAAAGTGCCGGTGGAAGTCAGGGACATCATGACCCCGATCGTACTTTCGGTTGACGAACGGACGCCGGTACGCGAAATTGCCGACATTATGATGCGTGAGCACCTGCACCGGATCTTTGTCACAAAAGATCAGAAAATAACTGGCATCATAACAACTTACGATATGCTAAAACTCATTTCAGACAAGGCACTGACCACCCGCTGCGCCGGGGAAGACTGACCCGCCAGCAATCCACAGCCGCCTGCCCAGAGAGGTATCGAGCCTTATGCCAAGAGCACCGCAAGCTCGCAAAAAAATGTATGTTCTCGACACCAACGTGCTGATCCACGACCCCAACGCCCTCCTCAACTTTGAAGAACACGACGTCATCATCCCGATGACGGTCCTCGAAGAACTCGACAGTCTCAAATCCGGCAAGCAGGCGGTGGCGGCCGACTGCCGGCAGGCGATCCGCCACATCGACAAACTGCTGGGCGATGCCACCCCGAAAGAGATCGAAAAGGGCGTGCCGATCGTGCGGGGCAAGGCTGACCCTCTGGGCACCCTGTCCATCCTGATGAGTACCGAGGGCCTGGCCGACCACGCCCTGCCCAATAACCTGAACGACAACAAGATCATCAACAGCCTGGCCGCGCTGCAAAGCCGTCACAAGAGCCGGGAAATCATCCTGGTGAGCAAGGACATCAACATGCGGCTGAAGGCCCGTGGATTCGGGGTCGAAGCCCAGGATTACCACAACGACCAGCTGCTGGATGACATCGACCTGCTGCCCCAGGGCTACCGTGAGTTCCCCAACTCGTTCTGGGAAACCATCGCCAAGGTGGAAACGTTGCAGCGGGAAGGCATCACCGAACACATTCTCAAGCGCGAGGGCGAGCTGGCCAAGCTCAACATCAACGAGTTTGTCATTGACCAGCAGGGCTTCATCGGCAAGGTGACCGACCTGAGCGACACCCAGGTGGTGATCCGCGACCTGCACCAGCACGACTTGATGAATGAAGAGGTCTGGGGCCTGGTACCGCGGGATATCTACCAGGCCATGGCCCTGAACCTGCTGCTGGACCCCGACATCCACCTGGTCAACCTCACCGGCTCCGCCGGCTCCGGCAAGACCATCCTGGCACTGGCGGCCTGCATCGAAATGACGGTGGCCAGCAAGATGTACAAGCGCATCATTGCCACCCGCAGCACCCAGGGCCTGGATGAAGACATCGGCTTCCTGCCGGGCACCGAGGCGGAAAAAATGGAGCCCTGGCTTGGCGCCATCGTGGACAACCTGGAGGCACTTCACGAGGACGACGAGAACATGACCGCCAGCGTCGACTACATCCTCAGCAAGGTGCCCCTGCACTTCAAGTCGATGAACTACATCCGCGGCCGCAGCTTCCAGCACAGCCTGATCATCATTGACGAGTCCCAGAATCTGACGCCACACCAGATCAAGACCATCATCACCCGGGCAGGCAACGGCTCGAAGGTGATCTGCCTGGGCAACCTGGCGCAGATCGATACGCCCTACCTCAGTGCCCTGAGCTCCGGGCTGACCTACATGACGGAGCGCTTCAAGGGCTTCCGTCATGGTGGCCATATCCATCTGCAGGGCGTGCCCCGCTCGGCGCTGGCCGAGTATGCCGAGGCCAACCTCTGACACGGTACTGACGGGGCCCGGACATCCGGTGTCCGGCCCCGCCAGCATCGCCAATAACACGCCACCAACGCCGCCCCGACCTGTTGGCCAAACCGACAGCCCGCCCGGGCTATCTGGCCATCCACGAAACCGCGCCGCCGCCTTACTGTGAAGCCAGTCACACTCCGTAACTGTCGAAACAAATAATTACAAAGGCGAGACCATGAACCATCGGACATCCCCGGCCCTGATTGGCCTGAGTACACTGTTGTTGGCCGCCTGTGGCGGCGGGGCGGCGACACCGCAGCGACCTCTCCCATCGCCCAGCCCGAAGCGATCGTCGGTGGCGACCGCGAAGTGCATGAGAACGACGCCAGCGCCAGGCCGCTACCTGCCAGCCTTGCCGCACTGGCGCCGGCCTCCTGCCAGCCTTGCCGCACTGGCGCCGGCCTCCTGCCAGCGCGAGGAGCATCTGGCCGGCGGGCGCAGCTATCGGGTCGAAATGCCCTCCCGCATTGACGGTGCCGCCATTGTGTTCAACGTCTTCGAGCCCACCCAGTTTGACTGCCAGGGCGGCCATCCACTGATTCTTCAGGGCCACGGCTTCAGCGGTTCGCGCTCCACCAGCGCCGGGGAAGATCCGCTGTCGCCGATCGAGCCACTGGTGGATGCCGGCTATGCTGTCATCAGCATTGACCAGCGCGGCCATGGCGAGAGCGGCGGCACCATCCGGGTGATGGACCCGGATTTTGAAGGTGAGGACCTGGTGCAGATTGTGGACTGGGCCGAAGCCAATCTGGACTACCTGAAATACCGTGATGACAACCTGTTGCTGGGCGCCGTCGGCGGCAGTTATGGCGGTGGTTTCCAGTATCTGCTGTACAACGTGGATCCGGACCGACGGATGGATGCCATGGTCCCGCAGATAACCTGGCACGACCTGACCTACAGCCTGAATCCGGGCAATGTCACCAAGAACTACTGGCTGGCCTTCCTGTCGGTCATGGGTGACACCGGCAGCGGCGGCTCCATGGACCCGTTCCTGCGGTCGTCGCTGCTGGACGGTATCCTGCAGAACCGCTTCCCGGATACTGCCCTGGATTTCTTCCACTACCACAGCCCGAGCTACTTTGCCGACAACGAGCGCGGGCTTGAGCTGTACGACAGCGGTAACAGCCAGGAATACCTGCTGGACCCGATCACGGGCCAGCTTCCGGTCACCAGTGACGGCCGTTACATCATCAAGACACCCCGAAGCATGCCCTACCCGGTGGATGTGCTGATGTTCCAGGGCATGCGCGACAGCCTGTTCCCCTTCAACGATGCCTATGACAACTACCTGGCAATGACTAGGGCCGGGGGCGACGTGCGACTGCTGACCTACCCGTTCAGCCATCATTACCTGGCGCCAAACGTGGGGCTGATCCAGGAAACCCTGGACAGTCTGGGCTTCTACGGTGAGGCCCTGCCGGAACTGCCGGCCGAGGGCCTGAATGTGCTGGCCAGCTGCGGCGACATCGGAATCAATCAGGCGACTCTCGCCTGGTTCAACGACAAGCTGCTGGGGAAAGGGGACGCGGATAACGTCATCACCACCGGCCAGCAAATCTGCTACACCTTGTCGCCGGGCGACAGCGTATCCGCCCCGGAAGTGACGGTGGGCGGCGCCAGCTTCCCCATTGCCTACGACCTGCTCGGCCAGCAACTGCCGGTAGTCGCACCGATCGGGGTACTGGGTGCTGTACCCACACTGGTGCCGCTGCTGACGGTCGAGGAAGACGCCGTCATTGCCGGCATTCCGACCGCCGAGCTGTCCCTGAGCCTGGGCGATGCGGCCCTCGATGAGCTGTGCCTCGACAGCTCGGACCCGATGGCCGCCACCGGCACCTGTGACGCAATCCTGTTCCTCGGGGTGGGCGTGGTCCGCGGCGGCGCCAGTATCCCGGAGCTGATTGATGAACAGGTTCAACCGGTTCGCGGCCTGGGCAGTCACCGCATCCAGCTCACCGGTATCGCCGAGCGACTGAACGCCGGTGACCAGCTGGTGCTGATGCTGTACGGCCAGCACCCGACCTTCGTCGGCGCCTTCTCGCGGGACCTGGCCAGCCAGTATGTGACGGTCAGCGGTCAGGTGGCGTTACCGGTGCTGAGTGCGGACGGCCAGGCACCATTTACAGTGTCAGCATCGAACTGAGCAACCAAACCCTCGCAGCTCAGGCACGGGCGCGCTTGCCGGTGCGTGAGCTGCGACGCAGCAGCGCACCCGCAACCAACGGGATAGCCACCAGAACACCACTGCCCACGGCGCGCAACCAGTCGGCCAGGTGCAAGGGGCTCAGATGAAGCGCCACCGCAACGGCATCCGGCTGGATTAACAGGGGAGCGGATAGCAGACCAGCCACCGTAACCATTACCGCCACCCTCCCCCTGAGCCGGCTCAGGCCAGCTGTCATCACCGCTCCTGCAACGATCAGTGTCGCAAGTGCCATCGAACGGGCATGAGCCACATCCTGCATTTCGCCCAGGCTGCGCAGGAAACTCCAGTAGATCAGGGCGGTCGTCAGCAGGCCCACAACGAGCACCTGGATAACATCCTGGCGGGAGAACAGAATTGCCTTGCCGGTTCGCGTCGCCAGCGGTAAGCGGGCGTGTTCCGGAAGGTTCTGGAACACCAGCAAGGCGGTTGGGTGAATAATGAGCTCAAGCCAAACGATGTGGATTGGCAGATACAGCACCGGAAACCCCAGCAACGGAATCAGCGTTGCCGTGATGACCAGCGGGATGTGAATCATCAACAGGTACTGGAAGCTTAGTTTCAGGTTACGGAACAGCTGCCAGCCTTCCTCCATGGCATGGACGATGGTGCGAAAGTTATCGTCCATCAACACGATCGATGCGACTTCACGGGCACTTCGGGTACCGCGCTCGCCCATGGCGATGCCGATGTCCGCCGCCTTCAACGCCGGTACGTCATTGACCCCGTCTCCGGTGACCGCCACCACTTCTCCCGCGGCCTGCAGGGCCTTGACCAACTGCAGTTTAACCGTCGGTACTGCCCGGGCAACGACATCCACCCGCTCCAGATCATCGGAGTCGCCACTGGCGAGACAGGCACTGAGTTCATCGCCCGTAAGCACCCGCGGGGTTGCTCCCCCCAGGCCAATCTCCCGCGCGACGGCCGTCGCGGTCAGCGGATGATCCCCCGTCACCATAATGACCCGGATTCCTGCCGCCAGACAGCTGCGCAATGCCTCGGCCACACCCTCCCGCACCGGATCCTCGAACGCGAGTAAACCGCTGAAGCTAAAGCCGGTATCCGGTTCAGTGTCGACGGCGTGGCCTGGCGGCAGTACACGGTGCGCACAGGCAATGACCTTGTGACCGGTGGCCGCCAGCTCCGCCACCCGGTCCAGCCACTGCTGCCGTGTCGCGGCATCCTCAGCGCTGAGAGCCAGGACGGTTTCCGGCGCGCCCTTGACCGCTGCCTGCAGAGTGCCCCCCTGGCGAAATAGGTTGGTCTCGTGTTTGCGGTCTTCGGTAAAGGGAAAGCTCGCTACCGGTTCAATCGGCGGATGCTCCGCAACGGCCTCAAGAATGGCTGCATCCATGGGATCACCCGATTCCCCACGCGAGGCAGCGGCTGCTATCTGCAGCAGGATCGCACTATAACCCTCCGCAGGAAACTGATGCGCCAGGACCAGCTGACCGGCGGTCATCGTCCCGGTCTTGTCAGAGCAGATGGCGGTTACCCGGCTGATGTTCTCCACCGCCACCGCACGCCGGACCAGAGCCCGGCGCCGCGCCAGCCGGAACACGCCCAGCCCCAGAAAAAAAGTCAATACGACGGGAAACTCTTCAGGAAGCGCGGCCACCGCCAGCGTCACAGCACTGAGTATGGCATCCAGCATGCCGTGCCCCTGCCACAACCGGGTCAGCGCGAGTACCAGGCAAATTACCAGCGCAACGGCGAGCAATACCCGCACCAGTTCCGCAACCGCCTGCTGCAGCGGCGTCCGTTTCAAGGTACCTTCCACCGCCGTACGAACGATTTCACCGTAGGCCGTTTCCCGCCCGGTGTAGGCAATGCGGACGCGGGCCATGCCTGTCAGCACCCGTGTTCCGGCGAACCCCCAGCCATCACTGTCCGCATCGCCGGCCACGGCACCGTCCGGACCTGAGCGTACCCCGCTTTTGCGCACCGGGTAGGCTTCACCGGACAGCGCCGATTCATCGACCTGCACGTTGTCGGCAGCGACAATCAGTCCATCGGCAGGAAAAGGCTCGCCGGCACGTACCTCAACCAGATCTCCCGGCACGATGTCTTCGGACGGCACCGTCACCGGGGTAGTGCCCACCAGTACCCGTGCGGAAGTCAACAACTGGCTTTTAAGGCCTGCCGTCGAGGCCTGGGTGCGATGGTGCAGGAAGGCGTCCATGCCCAAAAACGGGATCAGGGCAACGACCATCACAACGGCTTCCGTCCACTCGCCCACCAGGAAAAATACCGCAGCGGTGCCTATCAGGAACCACAGCATCGGGTCCCGGAGTGAATCCTGCAGTACGCTCCAGATACCGGACCGGCCATGCTCAACAATGCGATTGGGACCATAGCGCAGCAGCCGTTCGCCACGCTCCTTCTCATTGAGGCCTGACAAGGAGCCCGCAAGGCCGGTCAATCGGTCTGTGGGTATCAACTGTTTCATTAGGCAAGATCCCTCCGCACCAACACTGTAAGCCTCAACGGGAAGTTCTTACCGGGGACTGACCTTGGGTCTGTCCCCGGAGTGTGCTTCGCCGTCAGTCTTTGAACTCCGCCTTGTCGAGGCCGTGTTTCTTCATCTTGTCGTAGAGGGTCTTGCGGGCAATGCCCAGTTGCACCATGGTGTCCTTGATGCTGCCGTGGCAGTGGTTGAGGGCACTGATGATGGCTGAGCGTTCGAAGCCGTCCATCATTTCCGCCAGGGTCTGACGGCCGGATACGTTACCGGCGGCGACGGGGTCACTCTCGTTCAGCGCCGCAGGGCCCAGCAGCACATAGCGCTCGGCCAGGTTGCGCAGCTCCCGCACATTGCCCGGCCAGCTGTGCTGCATCAGCCGCGCGGCCTGGCCGGCATCCAGCGGCACACTTTCCCGGTCATAGCGGGCGGCAGCAATCAGTACGAAGTGGTGGAACAGCAGCGGGATATCTTCCTTGCGCTCCCGCAAGGGCGGAATATCCACCTTGACGACGTTCAGCCGGTAAAACAGATCCTGACGGAAGGTGCCTTCGTCACTGAGTTTTTTCAGGTCGGCCTTGGTTGCGGCGATGACCCGCACATCCACATCAATTTCCTGATTGCTGCCGAGCCGCTCCACCCGGCGCTCCTCCAGCACCCGCAGCAGTTTGATCTGCAGGGGCATTGGCATGCTTTCCACCTCGTCGAGGAACAGCGTGCCCTTGTCGGCATACTCGATCTTGCCGATGCGACGCTTGTCAGCCCCGGTAAAGGCCCCCGACTCATGGCCGAACAGTTCGCTTTCGATCAGGTTCTCTGGCACCGCGCCACAATTGATGGCCACAAAGTTGTGGCTGCTGCGGGGGCTGTTTTCATGGATGTAGCGGGCAATGGCGTCCTTGCCGGAGCCGGTTTCCCCGTGCAGCAGGATGTTGGCGGATATATCCAGCAGCGGATCAATGGTCGCCATGACCTTGCGCATCGACGGCGAGTCGCCAAGGATTCGGGGCCCGGGGCGGGCCAGCAGGCGCAACTGGGCGCGCAACCGGCGGTTTTCCAGCGCCAGGTGGCGCTTTTCCAGGGCGTGGCGCAGCAGCTCAATCAGCTCGTCATGGTCGAACGGCTTCTCGATAAAATCATAGGCGCCCTGCTGCATGGCGGACACCGCCGTACTGATGTCCCCCTGACCGGTCAGGATGATGACCGGAATCGCCTCATCCAGCTCACGGATTTTCGCCAGCAGCTCGAGGCCGTCCATACCCGGCATGTTGTAGTCACACAGCACGATGCCTTCGTAGTCCCGGGAAATGGCCGCCAGACTGGAGGCGCCGTCGGCAAAGCAGGCCACCGGCAAATCCTCCAGGGTCAGGGTCTGGCCCATCGCCTGCCGGATGTGCGGGTCATCATCGACAAATATTACCGCCGGCTCTGTCATTCCTCTCCCTCTCGCTTGTTCAGTGTCAACACAAACTCGGCCCCGGGGCTGTCGGCACGGTTACGGCCGGTCAGGCTCCCCCCCAGGGCATCCACGATCTGCCGGGATATCGACAACCCCAGCCCCAGGCCCTGCTTCATGGACTTGGTGGTGTAGAACGGCTCGAAGATCTGCTCGGTATCCGCCGGCAGCCCGGAACCGTTGTCCCGCACCCGGCAACGCCAGCACCCGTCGTCGCTGGCGATATCAATGGTGATGGCCGGCTGGTCAACTCCCTCGACAGCCTGCACCGCGTTGGCCAGCAGGTTCACCATCACCTGCTCCACCCGGATCAGGTCACCATGACACATCACCGCATCCGCCGGCCGCTGCCAGTCAAAATCAATGCCTTCGCTGGCAGTCTGGGCGCCAATGATTTTCAGCGCGGCATCAATGGCCAGCCGCAGATCCACGCTGCTCGGCGGTCCCTCGGATTTGCGCGCAAACACCTTGAACTGGCGGGTCAGCTCGGCCATCTTGTCGCACAGCACGATGATCTCGTTCAGATTGGCGTCCACCATGTCGCTGGCCCCCCGCTCAAGGAAACGGCGGCTGTTACGGGCATAGGCCTGGATCGCCGTCAGCGGCTGGTTCATTTCATGGTTCAAGCCGGCGGACATCTGCCCGAGCACCGCCAGCTTGGCAGCCTGAATAAGCTCCTGCTGGGTTTCCCGCAGTTCGTCCTGGGCCTTTTCCCGCTCCGCGATTTCTGCCATCAGCTGTGCGTTGGAGCGCTCCAGGTCGGCGGTGCGTTCTGCCACCCGCTGCTCCAGCTGCTCGCCCCGCAACGCCAGTTCGGCCTCGCGGCGATAGCGCTCCCGCAGGTAGAGCCAGGCCAGGAAGCAGCCAAAGAACAACGCGGCTCCACCCACCACAAAACCCAGCCGTATCCACAATACCGGACGGGTACCCACCATCACCTGCAGCACCCAGTCCATGCGGGGCAGCGGTGTGCGCACACTGAGAAACTCCCGTACCTCGCCATCTTCGGTCAGGCGAACCCGGACTGACTGGTCCGAAAGGCCGAAGGGGCGATCAAGGTAGTCAATGGCAATCGGCAGCAACTGACGGCGGGGGTATCGCTCCAGGGTCTGGGAGCCCTTGTTGGCCGCACTGTCAGGCTGGAAATCCCGGTACAGCCAGCGCGGGCGACTCGCCAGGAAGCTGATGCCCGCGCCGTCCAGCACAACCATTTCCGCCTCCCGTAATGCCGCCGGCCGGTGCCATTGGGATTCCAGCTCATGAACCAGCACCTTGACCGAAATGATCCCCAGTACCCGGCCATCGTGATCCCGGACCGGATGGGAGAAATACAGCCCCCGCTCACCGGACATCAGCCCGAGGGCAAAATAGATGGCTGCACCGCCGCTTGCCACTGCCTCGCTGAAGTAGGGCCGGAAACTGAAGTTACGGCCCACGAAGCTGTCGGACTGGAGGTAATTGTTGGCCGCAATGGTCAGCCCGGTCAGATCCATCAGGTAGACGTCTGAACTGCCGACGATGGTGGCCATGCGCTGCATTTCTTCATTGGCGCGCAGGATCGCACCGGCGTCCTGTGGCGCCCGCAGGGCCTCGGCGAGCAGCGGGTGCTCGGCCATCAGTTCGGGAATGGGAAGGTAACGATTGAGTTCATTGGCCACCAGCTGCCGGTAGCGGAAGGCTTCTTCCAGGCTTTCCTGTTCGACCTGGCGATAACCCGCCCAGCCACCCAGCCACCAGGAGGCAGCGAGGGTCAGGGCAAACAGAACAACAGCACCGATTCGGTAGGACATTACACCGCTAACCTGCAGTAAAGTCGCCAGCGTAGCGGCGACCGGGGGCCAGCACAAGCCCGCAACCCCGTCGGCATAAAGCGCCCACGGGGATACGGAACCGGCATCCCTGCCGGTCGTTGCGGTATCAGGCTGTGGCCAGTTTCAGTCTGCGCTGGCGCTGGAGGAGAAACGCCACCACGGTGAGGCCGATACCGGCAAGGTCGGTCCACAGACCGCCCTCGATCATCAGCAGTGCGGCAGCAATCAGCATGATCCGGGTCAGCCACAGGGCACTCACTTTGGCGAACCAGCCCAGCACACCACCGGACAGCAGGTACACACCAAAAGTCGCGGTGACCAGGGCGCGGGCAATCTCGAACCATGCACCTTCCATCAGCAGCGCACTGTTGTAGAAGAACATAAAGGGAACGATGAAGGCAGCAATGCCGATACGGAACGAGGCCACCGAGGTTTCCATGGCGTTGGCGCCGGAAATACCCGCCGCCGCATAGGAAGCCAGGGCCACCGGAGGCGTAATGGCAGACACCACCGCAAAATAGAACACGAAGAAGTGCGCCGTCAGCGGCTCAATACCCAGCTGCACCAGGCCCGGCGCCACCACAGATGCGGCCACCGCATAGGCCGCCGTGGTCGGCATGCCCATACCCAGCAGGATGGAGATGAACATGGCGAACACCAGCGCCAGCAGATGGCTTGCGGCCGCCACATCCAGCAACAGTACCGAGAACCGGGCGCCTACGCCGGTCAGGGAAATCACGCCCACGATGACACCCGCCGCAGCACACACCACGATGATCTGGATCGACATGATGGCCGCAATCTCAAGGGCATTGAGAATCTGGCGGATGCCCATCTTGTTCGGCGACAGCCAGCTGACCACCGCCGCAGACACCGTTGCCAGCGTACCGGCACGGATTACCGAATATCCCATGAACAGGGCCACAATCAGGATGAGAATCGGCACGAACAGGTAGCACTGCCGGATCATCCGGGACAGCTTGGGCAGCTCGTCCTCACGCATGCCACGCATGCCCAGCTTGGCCGCCTCGAAATCCACCATGAAGTAGACCGAAGCAAAGTACAGGATGGCCGGAATGATCGCGGCAATGGCAATCTCGGTATAGGGAATACCGGTAATCTCCGCCATGATGAAGGCGCCGGCGCCCATGATCGGCGGCATGATCTGGCCACCGGTAGACGCCGCAGCCTCAACCGCGCCGGCAGACTTCTTGCTGTAACCCACCTTTTTCATCAGCGGGATCGTCAGCGAACCGGTAGACACCACGTTACCGGCACTGGTGCCGTTGATCATCCCCATCAGGCCGGAGGCAAAAATCGCCACCTTGGCAGGACCGCCGCGGGACCGACCGGCCGCCGCAAACGCAAAGTTGACGAAGTAGTCACCCACCTTCGACGCCTGCAGGAAGGCGGCAAAGATGATGAACAGGATGATGTAGGTGGAAGACACCGCGGTGGTCGGCCCAAGGATACCGGCATCGGTATACACCTGGCTGAAGAAACGCTGCACCGACAGCCCCGGATAACCGAGGAAGCCCGGCAGGTAGGGACCGGCGAAGACATACACCAGGAAAACCAGGCCGATGGTCACCAGAGCCATGCCCGCCACCCGGCGTGTCAGCTCCATAATCAGGGCGGTACCGGCGATGGCCGCAAAGGAAATGCCAATAGGGGCGAATGAGGTACCCGTCGACATCCGCATCGCCGAGTTATAGGCCACCAGGAAGTAGGCGGCAACCGCCAACGAACAGACAATCAGCACCAGGTCAGGAATACTGAACCGGCTGCGCCGGCGCTGGTGGAACCAGCTCATCACGATGCCCACAGCAGTGGCCACCAGCAGCGGCCAGCCAAAGTGCCAGGTTTCCAGCTCGGCGGCAATTCGCAGGGTACCGGACTGCACCTGGCTGTAGAAAGAACCGGTCTGGTAAAGCGCGTACAGGGCCGGCAACAGGGCCACGGCAGCGATCCAGGTGGTCCAGCGGTGGCGGGCCTCGCCCTCTTCCTCGGACACAAAACGGGCACCGGCATACAACATGAAGCCCAGCACCAGGGCACCGGCAATGTGGACAATCCGGAACGACCAGGTTTCCAGCGGTGCAATATTGAGGACGTACAGGTGAAAGGACGAATACGCAATGGCCAGCAGGATGAACAGCTTCAGCAAGCCGCCCTCAAAAAGCCGTCGGTTCTCCTCAATAGGCTCTTCATCGACGTCGTGGGCGAGAACGTGGTCGGCGTCCTCGGTAATCTTGGGGGTGTAGTGTGATTGGTTTTCAGTGGTCATGATGCACCCTGCAAACGGGGAATCCGGGGCCGGCAAGACACCGGCGAGTAATGGGAGCCGCCGCAGCGGCTCCCTCAGGCAACAGGCTTACTGCTTGATCTTGTCCGCTTCGATGGTATACCCGTTTTCGTTAAACCAGCGAGCTGCACCGGCGTGCCATGGCAGCACGTTGTTCTTGGTGTAGTTCTCCGGAATCGAGGTACGGGCCGCCTTGTGGATGGACACCATCTTGTCGTTGTTTTCCATGGTCAGCTTGGTCATTTCATAAACCAGGCTTTCGGAAACATCACAGTTGGCAACCGCAAAGTTCCACATGGAGACCACGCGGGAGTCCTTCTCAAGGGACTGGTAGGTGCTCGCCGGAATCACAAACTCCGAGACCGGATACGAATCGGTGATCTTCTTCAGCTCTTCGTCGGTCATGCCGATGATGTTCACGTCGGTCTGCACTTCAAGCTGGCTCACCGCCGGAATGGGCACGCCTGCCGCAAAGGCAACCACATCGATCAGGCCGTCCTGCAACTGACCACCCAGGTCAGACCAGCTGCCGTTACGACGCTCGAAGTCCACGCCCAGGGTTTCCATCATCTTCGGGAAATAGGTATCGGAGGTGGAACCCGCCGGACCGAAACCAATGGTCGCGCCCGCAGGAATGTCAGAGATGGACTTGATGCCGGAGCTGGTCAGCGCGGTTACCGAGAACGGTGTCTCGTACATCGGGAACATGGCGCATACGTTGTCCATCTTCATGCCCGGTGCCAGCGGGCTGTTGCCTTCCATGGACTCGCGGGCCGGACCCATAGTGGTCAGACCGAAGTTCAGGTCACCGGTGTGCACCAGGGCCATATTCTGCATCGGACCACCGGTAATCTCGGCGCCACCGGAAATGCCCAGGTTCTCGGCCACAAAGTTGGCCCAGCCAGCGCCATAGGCAAAGTAGGTTCCGCCCTGGCTGGCGGTACCCACGGTAAAGTTTCCCGGCCAGTCGGACTTGTCCTGGGCGGAAACCGGACCTGCTACGGCGAGAGTGGAAACCAGTGCTGCTGCCATCACGGCTTGAGTCTTCATAGAGATTGCTCCCGATATCGTTGTGTTAGTTGGGTGCCAAGCGAAGCGACAAGGCTTCGATCTCTGTAAAGATAGCAAGGGATGGGCCATGTTGTGGGAAATGCTTATGTGGTGCGGCCTCCGGGGACTCCGGGGAAAATCCGGGGGGACCGAATGGGTGGAAATTCACCCATCGAGATCTGTCATATGTGTCGACATCGACCCATTGACCAACTCACCACCGCCCCTGCAACGTCGCCACCACCCGCCGCGGCCCGCCGTGGTCGCGGTGCTCACACAGGTAAATGCCCTGCCAGGTGCCCAGTGCCAGTTTGCCATCGGTCACCGGGATGGACAGGGAGCTGCCGATCAGCACGCTCTTGATGTGGGCCGGCATGTCGTCCGGGCCCTCGGTGAGGTGTTCATAGTGGGGTGCGTGCTGCGGCACCATTACGTTGAAGTGGCGTTCCAGGTCGCCCCGCACGTCGGGGTCGGCGTTCTCGTTGATAGCCAGGGAGGCGGAGGTGTGCTGGATAAACAGGTTGAGCAGGCCCACCTGGCAATTGGTCAGCGCGGGGCCCTGCGCCAGGATGTCATGGGTGACGAGGTGGAACCCGCGCGGCTGCGCCGGCAGGGTTATGGTGGTCTGGTCCCAGATCATGGCAGTTCTCCTTGATGGCGACGTCCTGGCCCCGGGCGGGTAGTTCCCGGAGCCGGCCGGCTATTTTTGCAGCTCATCCCACGGGTGGACCGGTACCACCGCCTCGCTGACTTCGGCTTCCACCGAGCTGCGGAAGTAATCCATGGCTTTTTCGGCTTCGCTGAGCTCGTCAAAGCGGGCAATGTGGTAGATCGCCTCGCCTTCATTGACCAGCGGCAGGTTGTTCACGCAGATCACGATACCGGAGCACGGCGAGGTGATGGCCACCTCGGCCTCGCCGAACGGATCCGCCACCATGGCCAGGCGCTGGCCCTTGCGAACTTTCTGGCCGAGACTGGCCACCGGGCGCATGATGCCGTCGATATCGGCCCTCACCCACTGGGAGTTGGCGGCGGTTTCCGAGCGTTTTTTCGGCGCCCGGGGGCCTTTTTTCTGTGGCACCATTTCCAGTTCCCGCATCACCCGGATCACGCCTTTGACACCGCTGGTGATGACAACCTCGTCAAAGCGCAGGGCTTCGCCGCCTTCGAAGGTGACCACCGGAATGTCGAGGGAGTCGGCATAGGCCCGCAGGCTGCCCTCCCGCAGGCCGGCGTTGATGATGACAGGTGCGCCGAAGGCCTCCGCCATGCGGGCGGTTTCCGGGTTCTTCAGTTCGGCCCGCACCTGGGGCAGGTTGAAGCGGTGAATGGCGCCGGTGTGCAGGTCGATAATGTGGGTGACGTGCTCCATGATCTGGGTCCGCAGCAGGTAGGCAATGCGGCCACCAAGCGACCCGCTTTCGCTCCCCGGGAAGCAGCGGTTGAGGTCACGGCGGTCCGGCAGGTAGCGGGAGCGCTGGACAAAGCCGAAGATATTGACGATCGGCACCGCCACCAGGGTGCCGCGCAGGTGCCGCAGCGCGGAATTGCGCAACACCCGGCGGACAATCTCCACTCCGTTGATCTCGTCCCCGTGAATTGCGCCACACACCATCAGCACCGGGCCATCGCGGCGGCCGTGGACCACCTCAACGGGAATATGCAGGGGGGTGTGGGTGTACAGCTTGGCAACCGGCACTTCGACGGTTGCCCGGGTGCCGGCCTTGATTTCGGTGCCGGCGATGACAAACGGAGCTCGGGCCAAGTTAACCTCTCCCTTTGGTTTTTGTTTTCCAGGGTTTGTAGTTCTTTTCGGTCCAGTTGATGATCATTCCGGCGACGTTCTTGCCGGTGGCATTCTCGATGCCCTCCAGGCCCGGTGACGAGTTCACTTCCATCACCAGCGGCCCGCGGCTTGAGCGCAGCAGGTCCACACCGGCCACGTTGAGGCCCATGGACTTGGCGGCGGTAATGGCGGTGCGACGCTCCTCGGGGGTGATACGGACCAGCGAGGCGGTGCCGCCACGGTGCAGGTTGGAGCGGAACTCGCCTTCGGCGCCCTGGCGCTTCATGGCTGCAATCACCTTGTCACCAATGACAAAGCAACGGATATCGGCACCGCCGGCTTCCTTGATGAATTCCTGCACCAGGATGTCCGCTTTCAGGCCCATGAAGGCCTCGATCACACTTTCGGCGGCCTTGCGGGTTTCCGCCAGCACCACGCCAATTCCCTGGGTGCCCTGCAACAGTTTAATCACCACCGGGGCGCCGCCGACCATCTTCAGCAGTTCGGGCACGTTGTCCGGCTTGTTGGCGAAACCGGTCACCGGCATCCCCACCCCTTTGCGGGCCAAAAGCTGCAGCGAGCGCAGTTTGTCCCGGGAGCGGGTGATGGCGACGGATTCGTTCACCGGGAATACGCCCATCATTTCAAACTGCCGCAATACCGCCGTGCCGTAGAAGGTTACCGAGGCGCCGATGCGGGGAATCACTACGTCAAAATCCTCCAGGACCTCCTCGTGATAGTGGATCTGGGGGCGCGCCGAGGTGATGTTCATGGAACAATGCAGGGCATCGATCACCCGCACTTCGTGACCCCGGTTGATACCCTCTTCCACCAGGCGACGAGTGGAATAGAGGTGGCGGTTACGCGAGAGTATCGCAATTTTCATTTCTTGGTCCTTAGAGCCGGCTCACCGGCGAGATAGGAAGATTCCGGTAACACAATGCTGCGTTCCGCCATCGCGGTGCGTCCCAGCAGCATGCGGAAGCGCATGGAGTCCCGGTTGGTCAGGGTCATTTCGATCGGCCAGATGGTATCACCCACCACCAGGCTGGTTTCAATCACCATCCTCAGTTCCCGGTGGCCACCGGAATCCGAGACGGTACGTTCGTCAAGCACCACGGCGTCACACTCGACCACCTCGTGCAGGTTGTTCTGCACGGGATGCACCCAGAACCGCACCCGGCGCTGGCCGTTCTCGGTGTAGGGCTCGGTGCGAAAGGTATGCAGACACGAGGTTCGCGCCCCGGTATCCACTTTGGCCTTGATCCTGGCGATGCCCAGGTCCGGCAAACCGACCCATTCCCGCCAGCCGAGCAGGATCCGGCCAGTTTCGTCGCCGGCCCGCTGCAGGCTGCTGCTTATCATGTCGGGTGAGGGATCTGATGGAGAGTTCCCGTTGTCATCCACCGGGTTCTTCGACATCCGCTTGTTCCTTCTGGCTGGTTCGTTCAGGCCTGAGCAGCTCCACCCGGAAGGGCGCGGAATGACTGCCGGCGTAAACACTGGTATGCGGGAAGGGAATTTCTATCCCTTCCCGGTCGAGGGTTTTCTTGACCGCGACCATCATGTCGCTGCGACCTTCGAGCACCCGGTCCCGGGCAACCCAGAATGAAAACTGCAGGTCGACCGAGGATGGCCCGAAACCGGTCACCAACACAAAGGGCTTGGGCTCTTCGAGGGCGGCACTGCTCTGTTCAGCAAGGTCCAGCAGCAGCGCTTCGACCCGTTCCACATCTTCAGCGTAGGCAATGCCCACGGTCAGATCCAGCCGGCGGATAGCGAAGCGGGAGCGGTTGACCACCCGGGTCTTGATCAGGGTTTCATTGGGGATGCGGACATAGAGGTTGTCGGTGGTGCGCAGCTTGACGCTGAGCATGTCGATACCGATCACCTCCCCGAGAGTACCTTCCACCTCGATAAAATCACCAATTTCAAAGGGGCGCTCCACCAGCAGGAACAGGCCGCTGATCATGTTGGATGCCGAGGTCTGGGACGCAAAGCCGATAGCCACCGTGAGGATACCCGCTGCCCCCAGCAGCACATCGAGGGAGAAGCCGACCTCGCGCATCGCGGCAACCAGGAAGATAACGAAAATCAGGTAGAACACCAGCCGCCGCATCATCACGGTATGATGGCGGGATGCCCGCTCCTGCATAAAGCCGGAAACGCTGCGGGCGGCCAGCGACGCCAGCACAATGCCGAGCACCAACAGGAACAGCCCGCTGAACCACTGCAGCCAGGGAATGCTGGTCAACAGTTGCCTCAGGCCGCTTTCAAACTCTTCAATCACGCTTGCAGTCTCCCTGCGCCGGGGTTCATCCGGGGCACTCAGCCAAACATCCGGTCAAAGGCCCGGATCAGCCCGCCGCGTTCGCTTTTTTCCCGCGCCGGGCTGAGCAGCTGACAGCTGCCGGCGACTTCGGGAACCTTGCCATCCACTTTCAGGCGCGCGGAATTCATGTCGGTTTCGCACACCACGGTTACCCCGGGTGTCCACAACAGGCCCTTGTCATTGATATACAGCGACAATAGCGGCGTCGGCAGGCTGAACCGCTCCAGCAACAGGGCGTCATCACGGCGGTTAACAATGCGAACCGGGGTAATCGCCCGCCACGGGCGTTTGGGGACGGCTTCCAGCACCAGCCGCGCATAGCTGGGCGCCGAGTAACACAGGTCCCCTTCCATGGTGTTGCGGCCCACCCAGGTCATGGACGGATCCGCCAGCGGCAGTTCCACCAACTCGGTTTTACGCTCGCCCACGCAGATCCGCATCCACAGCAGGGTACCGACATAGATGGTACATTCTCCGGCGGCCGGAATGGTCAGTGGCTGATAGGGCCGGATCACGGTCGGCAAGCGCGCCAGGGCGGGCAGATAGGTCACGGTATTGTTGTCATCGCGGCGGATAAACCGCTGCAACGTCGCCTCGGCGCCCGGCAACACATACTGGGTGGTCTGCTCCCAGCGAATGCGGTCAACGCTTTGCGGTGTACGTTCGCTGCGAACCTGCCACTCCTTGTCCAGCAGCGTTACCCAAAGCCGGGTATGGCTGAGTTCGTGATACTGGGTTTCACCGGAGCTGAGGATGTAGGGGTGATTCCAGGCGCCGTCTTGCGGGCCCGACGGCTCCTCACTGCTGTCAATCATGGTGCATCCAGATCTCCCGGGGTTTACGGTGTTAACTATAATCCAATCGCGGTACGGCAGCGAATATCCAAGCCAGTGATTTTATTACATCAACGAGTGGCCCCGGGCCAGAGGATGCCTATGACCCAGCTTGTCTGGTTTCGCAACGACCTGCGACTTGCCGACAACCCCGCCCTGACGGCCGCCTGCAGTGGCCGCGACCGGGTGATTGCCTGTTTTATTGTCAGTCCCGGCCAGTGGCGGCAGCATGACTGGTCGGCGGCACGGGTCCGCTTTGTACTGGCGCATGCCAACGAGCTGTCCCGCCAGCTGGCAGCTCTGGGCATATCGCTGACCTTCCTCCGCGCTGACACCTTTGCCGATGCCATCCCCGCCCTCGCCACCTTGTGCCGCCAGCATGATGTCACCCACCTACACTTCAACGAAGAGTACGGCATCAACGAACGCCGCCGGGACAAACAGCTGAAGGATGCCCTCTCCACCAGCGGCCTGGCTATCAGCAAGTACCGCGACCAGTGCGCAGCGCCGGTGGGCAGTATCCTGACCCGGCAGCAGGAGCCCTACTCGGTGTTTACACCGTTCGCCCGTAACTGGCGCCAGTGGCTGGACGACAACCCGCCGCAACTGCACCCGGTGCCAACGGCAAGGGGCGAGGCCGTCGCTGCCGCGCAGGTTGAAACCGGACTGGACGAGTTTGGTCCGGCGCCGGCCGCCCTGGTGCCTTGTGGCGAGGAGGCGGCACACCGGCAACTGGAAGCCTTCCTGACGGAGCGTGCCGGCCAGTACAAGGCGCAGCGGGATATCCCGGCAATCAACGGCACCAGCCAGCTTTCGCCCTACCTCGCCAACGGGGTGTTATCGGGGCGACAGTGCCTGGTGGCCGCGCGCCAGGCCCAGGCGATGGGCGGCAATCAGGAAGGCTTCACCACCTGGGTCAACGAGATTGCCTGGCGGGACTTCTACATCAATATTCTCTGGCATTACCCCCGGATCAGCATGCACCGGGCCTTCAAACCGGAAACCGAGGCCCTGGTATGGAACCCGCCGGGCGAGGCTTTCGAGGCCTGGAAGGAGGGCCAAACCGGCGTTCCCATCGTTGATGCCGCCATGCGTCAACTCCGCCAGACCGGCTGGATGCACAACCGCCTGCGAATGATCACCGCCATGTTCCTGACCAAGAACCTGTTCATTGACTGGCGACTGGGAGAGCAGTGGTTTATGAACCAGCTGGTGGACGGCTTCCTGGCGTCAAACAACGGTGGCTGGCAATGGAGCGCGTCCACCGGCACCGATGCGGCGCCCTATTTCCGGGTGTTCAATCCGGCCACCCAGAGTGAACGGTTTGATCCTGACGGTGAATTTATCCGCCATTACGTGCCGGAGCTGGCGAAGCTGGACGCCAGGCGCATCCACCAGCCCTGGGCAGGGGGCGTTATCCCGAAGGGCTATCCGCGGCCGATTGTGGACCTGAAGGAAAGTCGCAAAGAAGCCATTGCCCGTTTCCAGGCGCTGAAAGACTGAACCGACACCACAGGACGGTGTGCGACGCGAAGCTCAGTGCCCGGCGCACACCGGACAGTCCGGATCCCGGGCCAGTTTCATCTCCCGCCAGTCGGCCTGCCAGGCGTCGAGAATCAGCAACCGCCCGGTCAGCGGCCGGCCGACGCCGGAAATCACCTTGATGGCCTCCATCGCCTGGCTGGCACCGATCATGCCGACCAGCGGCCCGATCACCCCTGCCTCGGAGCAGGTCAGATCCTCGTTACCCTGCTCGGGGTAAAGGCAGTGGTAACAAGGGCTGGTCGGATCCCGGGAGTCAAACACCGAGAGCTGGCCTTCGCCGCGGATCGCGGCCCCGGACACCAGCGGCACCCCCGCCTTGACGCAGGCCCGGTTGAGGGCGAAGCGGGTGTTGAAATTGTCCGAGCAGTCCACCACCACACTGGCGGTATCCACCCGGTGCTGCAGTTCTGCGCCGTCCAGCCGCTGGCACAGCGCATCCACCGAGATCAGTGGATTGATGCTGCGGACCCGCGCTGCCAGGCTGGCGGCCTTGTCGTCGCCGATCTGGTCCTGGGCGAAGGCAATCTGGCGTTGCAGGTTGGCCAGTTCGATGCGGTCGTCGTCCACCAGGGTAAGATGACCGACCCCCGCCGCGCCCAGATACAGGGCAACCGGACATCCCAGGCCGCCGGCACCGACCACCAGTACCCGGGCGGATTTCAGCCGCGCCTGGCCAGCCACGTCAAACTTCGGCAACAGTATCTGGCGGCTGTACCGCAACAATTCCTCGTCACTCAGCATCGCTGCTCTCCCGGTGTGAAATTGGTCTCGGGGCATCGTCCGCCCCGGCCTGGCGCTCCGGCCAGCAGCCCAGGGTCAGCCGTTCCTGGCCGCCATAATCCCGCCGGGTTGCCACCGCGGTGAATCCGGCGGCCGCAAACAGCTGGCGAACCGCCTCGCCCTGGTCGTAACCATGCTCCACCACCAGCCAACCCGCCGGCTGCAACCAGTCCGGGCTTTCGGCAATGATCACCCGCAGGTCATCCAGGCCGTCGTCACCGGCCACCAGCGCCGTCGATGGCTCGAAACGGACATCGCCCTGTTGTAGATGATGGTCATCCCGACGGATGTACGGTGGATTGGAAATGATGAGATCAAAACGCCCCGGCGGCAGGTCGGCAAACCAGTGGCTGACCACCACCTCCAGCGGCAGGCCGAGGGCGCAGGCATTACGGCGTGCCAGCTCGGCCGCGTCCGCCACTGCGTCACAGGCCATAACCTGCCACTGCGGTCGCTCGCTGGCCAACGCCAGGGCGATGGCACCGGTGCCGGTGCCCAGGTCAATCACCCGGGCCGCGCCCGGCAATGGCAACGCCAGCGCAGCCTCCACCAGGCACTCGGTATCCGGCCGCGGAATCAGGGTAGAAGGATTGACCTGCAGGGTCAGCGACCAGAAGCCCTGCTCGCCGAGCAGGTGGGCCACCGGTGTTCCGTTGGCACGCTGACTGACCAGAACCGCAAAATGTTCAGCGGCCTCGTCCGCCAGCTCGCGCTCGGGCCAGGCGCGGAAGCTGGTCCGGCTCCAGCCGGTCACCCGGGCCAGCAGGAGCTCGGCATCAAGCCGGGGCGAGTCGCCACCGATGGCGGCTGCGGCCTGCCTGAGTGCTTGCTCGCAGGTAAGCAACGGCTTACTCCTCGGCAATGCTGGCTAGCAGTTCGGCCTGGTGCTCCTGCTGCAGGGGCACGATAACCGGGTCCAGATCGCCGCCGATCACCTCATCGAGTTTGTACAGGGTAAGGTTGATACGGTGGTCGGTAATGCGGCCCTGGGGAAAGTTGTAGGTACGGATTCGCTCCGAGCGGTCGCCACTGCCGACCAGGCTCTTGCGGGTTTCTGCCATGGATTTCTGCTGCCGCTCCAGCTCCGCATTCTGCAAGCGGGAAGCCAGCAGGCTCATTGCCTTGGCCCGGTTCTTGTGCTGGGAGCGCTCTTCCTGGCATTCCACCACGATCCCGGACGGAAGGTGGGTGATCCGGATGGCGGAGTCGGTCTTGTTGACGTGCTGGCCACCGGCACCGGAGGAGCGGAAGGTGTCGATGCGCAGGTCTGCCTTGTTGATCTCGACCGCCTCGGCTTCGTCGGCTTCCGGCATCACCGCGACCGTACAGGCGGAGGTATGGATACGGCCCTGGGATTCGGTTTCCGGCACCCGCTGCACCCGGTGGGCGCCGGATTCAAATTTCAGCGCTCCGTAGGCGCCGGCACCCACCACGTGACTGATGATTTCCTTGTAACCGCCATGCTCACCGGGGCTCTCACTGATCACCTCAACCTGCCAGCGGCGACGCTCGGCGTAGCGCAGGTACATGCGGAACAGATCGCCGGCAAAAATGGCCGCCTCGTCACCACCGGTCCCGGCACGGATCTCCAGGAAGGCACTGCGGCTATCATTGGGATCTTTCGGCAGCATCAGCCGCTGCAGCTCCTCATCCAGCTCGGCGACCTTGCGACGGGCAACATCCAGTTCCTCTTCCGCCATCTCCCGCATCTCGGCGTCACCGTCGCGGGCCAGTTCGGTGGCGGCATCGACATCACCCAGCGCCTCGCGATAGGCCCGGAAGCCCAGAACAACCGGCTCGATCTCGGCGAACTCCCGGGACAACTCGCGGAACTGGTCCTGGCGGGCGATCACCCCCTGATCGCTGAGCAACGCGCTGACCTCCTCGTAGCGGTCAACCAACTGCTCGAGGCGGGACTGAATCGATGACTTCATAGTTTTTCCGGGGTGATGTCAGCCTCGGCTTCGCGGGCTTCCAACTGGTGCAGTTCACGCAGCCACTCGGTCACTTCCGGCCGGCCTTCGGCCGTTGCCTTGCGTACCTGGACGGAGGGCTCATGGAGGAGTTTGTTGGTCAGGCCCCGCGCCAGACTGCGCAGGACGGTTTCCGGGTCACCGCCATTGCGCAGCGCCCGCAGGGCTTTTTCGGTTTCCAGGTCCCGCAGCGTTTCTGCCCGCTGGCGGAACTGTTTCAGGGTGGATACCGCATCCAGCGCCCGCAACTGGGCGAGGAAGTCCTGGGCGCCGGCGGTAATCAGGTTCTCGGCTTCCCGGGCTGCCCCTTCCCGGGAACGGATATTCTCTTCGATAACGTGGCGCAGGTCATCGACGGTATAAAGGTAGACGTCAGCCAGGTCGGCCACTTCCGGCTCGATATCCCGGGGCACCGCAATATCCACCATGAAATACGGCCGGTGCTTGCGGTGCTTCAGCGCACGCTCCACCGCCCCCTTGCCGAGAATCGGCAGCGGGCTCGCCGTTGACGAGATGATGATATCCACCTCGGCAAGATGGTCGGGAATCTCGGACAGCAGAATACCCCGCCCGTTGTGGGATTCCGCCAGAACCTGGGCACGCTCGAGGGTCCGGTTGGCAACCAGGAAATCCCGGACGCCGGCATCGGCCAGGTGGCGGGCAACCAGTTCGATGGTTTTACCGGCGCCAATCAGCAGCGCGCGGTTGCGGGACATGTCGGAAAAGATATGGTGCGCCATGCTGACCGCAGCATAGGCGACTGACACCGGATTCTCGCCGATCGCTGTCTGGGTTCGGACCCGCTTGGCCACCGAGAACGCCTGTTCGAACAGACGCGACAGGAAACTGCCGGTGGCCCCCTTCTCCCGGGCCAGGGCATAGGCATCCTTGAGCTGGCCGAGAATCTGTGGCTCACCCAGCACCATCGAGTCGAGCCCGCTGGCCACCCGCATGATGTGGCGCACCGCATCGGTGTCCCAGTGGGTGTACAGCACTTCCTCCAGCTCACTGGCGTCAAGGCCGTGGAAGCCGGCAAGCCAGCGCAGTACCTGCGGAGCACAGTCGTCGTCACCGGCCAGGTAAAGTTCGGTGCGGTTACAGGTGGAAAGAATGGCCGCCTCGGTCGCACCGGTGGTCGCGCGCAACTCCGCCAATGCCTCGACCATGCGCTCAGGCGTGAACGCAACGCGCTCACGGAGCTCCACGGGGGCCGTGCGATGGTTAATACCCAGCGTTAGCAATGCCATATCAGAGTAAGACTACCCTCATCACCTGTTGTTCGGCTTATGGTCGTCACCTTGTCCCGGCACGCGGCGCACCTGGACGACGGGAACGGGAAACAAGCCGGTTCTGCCAGCATTTTAACGGCCGGACCGCTCCGCTGCCACCCAAATGTCCAACAGGTATGGGGAAGTGCGGACAGGTTGGGCAAGATCAGATGCTTATGCCATCATAGAACCCTACCCGGCCCGGATTTGCGGCCGGCCTGATATGTCGTCAGGTGCACCGTCTTCTGAACACAGGATGTCACATGCAAAAAGTTGTCTTGCTGTTGCTCTCCGGCCTGATCGGCCTGACTGTTTCCGGCTGCGCCAGCGTCACCGCCGGGCCGGACACCACGGAGGCAGAGGCACAAGCCGCACCGGTAAAGGAGGCCACAGAGAAAGCCGGAGGCACCGCCGAGGTCAACTACGCCGATTTCGAACCGGAAGTCCTGTATCTGTTGCTGGGCGCCGAGATTGCCGGTCAGCGCGGCCGCTTTGACGTCACGCTCGCCAACTATGTGCAGGCGGCCAAGCTGTCCCGCGACCAAGGCATTACCGAGCGCGCGATGCGGATTTCCCAATCCCTCAACGCCGACAACGCCCAGCGCCAGCTGGCCAAACTGTGGCTGGAGATTGATCCGGCCAGTCTGGAGGCCCACCGCGTCTCGGCGATTCAGGCCCTGCGCGGAAACAACCTGGAAACCGCCCTCTCCCACATGGAGCAGATCATGGATCTGGGTGGCGATGCCGATTTTGACAGCCTGGCGGCGATGGCCGGCAACCTGCCGCCGGGACAGCAGCAGGAAATGCTCACTCTCTATACCCGACTGGCCGAGCGCCACCCCGACAATCCGGAAATTGAATACGGCATCGCACTGCTGCTGAAGATGACCGGTGAGCCAAACCAGGGGCTTGAGCGCCTCAATACGTTGCTGGAGCAGCACCCCAACTTTCAGCCCGCCATCATCCTCAAGGGGGATCTGCTCTACCAGACCGGGCGCAAGATGTCGGCCCTGGACTACCTGCTGAAGAACACCCGCCGCTTCCCGCAGAACCGCCAGATGGGCACGCTCTATGGCCGCATGCTGATCAGCGAGGGGGAGATGCGCGCCGCACAGGACGAGTTCGCCCGCCTGGTCAGACAGTTCCCGGACATCCCCGGGCTGCGCCTTTCCCACGCTCTGGTCGCCCTGGAAAATGGCGAACTCGCCCTGGCCCGCAAGGAACTGACCCAGCTGATCAGCGAGGGTCACCATACTGACGAAGCCCACTATTACCTCGGCCGCATTGCCGACGACGAAGGCAAACCCAAACTTGCGATCGGCTATTACGAGCAGGTAGAGGCAGGCAGCCATTATTTTCCCGCCCTCGCCCGGGCCAGCGAGTTGCGCGCTGATGCCGGACAACTTGACGAGGCCCTGGCCAGCATCCGCCGCATGCGTGAAACCCACCCGGAGCAGGGTGAAAGCTTCTGGCTGCTGGAAATCAATCTGCTGATGGACCGGGATCTGCAACAGCGGGCCCTGGACAGCGCCAGCCAGGCACTCGACCAGTACCCCGACAGCATCCGCATCCGCTATTCACGGGCCATGCTGCTGGACGCCCTGAACCGGCCGGCGGACGCCGAGCAGGACCTGCGCACTCTGCTGGAGCAGGATCCGCAGAATGCCGTCGCCCTCAACGCCCTGGGCTATATCCTGACCACCCGCACGGACCGCCTGGGCGAAGCCCGCAGCCTGATCGAACGCGCCCTCAGCCTGGACCCGGAAAACCCGGCCATCCTCGACAGCATGGGGTGGGTGCTGTACCGCCAGGGCGACCTGAGCGGCGCCATCGATTACCTCGAACAGGCCTACGCCGCCTTCCCCGATCCGGAGGTGGCCGCCCACTATGGCGAAGCCCTCTGGGTGAGCGGCCAGCAAACCCAGGCCCGCATCATCTGGAAAGAAGGCCTTGCAGCCAACCCGGAACATCCGCTGTTACTGGAGACCATCCAGCGGCTGACAGGAACGGACGACTTATGAAACTCGCCACCATCTGGCCGGCAGCAGCCGTCGCTGCGGGCCTGCTGCTGAGCGCCTGCTCCACCATCACCATGGAACCCCTGCCGGAGGGCCTGACCAGCCAGCCCCCGGCGAACTGGGGCGAACGCAGCGCCACCCTGAAAAGCCTGACCCGCTGGGAACTGGCTGGCAAGCTGGCCGTTCGCCAGCCGTCCGACAGCGGAACGGCCGTGATCAACCACTGGATACAGAATGGCGAAGCCTATGACCTGTCGCTGTCCTCTGCCTTCCTCGGACTGGGCCAGACCCGCCTCAAGGGTGTGCCGGGTTTCCTGGAACTCACCCTGTCCGATGGCGAGACTTACACCTCGTCGGACCCGGAGAGCCTGATCGAAGCCGCAACCGGCTGGCAGCTGCCGATCGACAGCCTGGTATGGTGGGTACGCGGGCTACCGGGGCCCGCGGAGGACTTCCGCCTCTACTTCGACCAGCAAAGCCGTCTGGCCATGATCCGCCAGCATGGCTGGGAAATCCGTTATGACCGCTGGCAGGCCTCCGGCAACCGCTATCCCGAACTACCGGCACGGATCACCGCCCTGAAGGGTGACAAGCGGGTCCGCCTGGTCATCACCGACTGGCAAATCTGAACCCACCGTGGAAGCAGCTCGCACCATGACCACACCAAATCCGCTCACCCTGCCCTCGCCGGCGAAACTGAACCTGTTTCTTCATATCGTCGGCCGCCGGCCGGACGGCTATCACGAACTGCAGACCCTGTTCCAGTTCCTCGATTACGGCGACGACCTCACCTTCACGCTCACCACAGCGCCCGGTGTGCGCCTGGAGAATCCGTTGCCTGGTGTGGCGGACGAAGACAACCTCATCATCCGTGCCGCCCGCCTGCTGGCCTCCACCACGCCTCGTGAATTACCCGGTGTGACCATCCGGCTCGACAAACGCCTGCCCATGGGCGGCGGGCTCGGCGGCGGCAGCTCCAACTGCGCAACCACCCTGCTCGGCCTTAACCATCTGTGGAACCTTGGGCTGAGCATCGACCGACTGGCCGAACTGGGCCTCAGCCTGGGTGCCGACGTACCGGTCTTTGTCCGCGGTTTTGCCGCTTGGGGCGAGGGTGTCGGAGAGAAACTGACGCCGGCCCATCCGCCGGAGGACTGGTTCGTGGTTCTGAAACCTGCCTGCGATATAAACACCGGAAATATTTTTTCAGAACAAGGGTTGACAAGGGACACCCCTAGAATCAAAATAGCGCCCGCTTTTGAGGGAGACGCCTCGAGGTACCGAAACGACTGTGAGGATGTAGTTCGCAAACTGTATCCGGAGGTTAACCAAAGCCTGACATGGCTTTCACAATTCGGACCTGCAAGATTAACCGGAACCGGGGCTTGCATTTTTGGACGTTTCCCGACAGAATCCGCAGCCCGGATTATCTGGGAAAGCAAACCCTCCGGCATCACGGGGTTCGTAGCTAAAGGGGTGAACATTTCACCTCTACACAAAAAGCTGACAGAGCTAAGATGATGCCGAAAAAGCACGATACTGGGGTGTCGCCAAGTGGTAAGGCAACGGGTTTTGATCCCGTCATGCGTAGGTTCGAATCCTACCACCCCAGCCACCTTTCTCCCGCTTCTTCTGAATCAAACGCCGATACTGAGAAGGATGCCGTCGTGTCCAAACTGATGATCTTTTCCGGTAATGCCAATCCGGAACTCGCCAAAGCCATTGCCCAGAAACTGCACATCCCGATGGGCCAAGCGACCGTTGGCCGCTTCAGCGACGGCGAAACCACTGTAGAAATCAACGAGAATGTTCGTGGTCACGACGTTTTTATCATCCAGCCCACGTGCTACCCGACCAACGACAACCTGATGGAACTGATCGTGATGGCCGACGCCCTGCGCCGCGCCTCCGCCACACGTATCACGGCCGTCATCCCCTATTACGGCTATGCCCGCCAGGACCGTCGCGTACGCTCCACCCGCGTTGCTATCAGCGCCAAGGTGGTTGCCGACATGATCTCCAGCATCGGCGTAGACCGGGTGCTGACGGTCGACCTGCATGCCGACCAGATCCAGGGTTTCTTCGACATTCCGGTTGATAACATTTACGCCACACCGGTACTGCTCGACGATATCGAGAAGCAGCGCTTCGAGAACTTCATCGTGGTCTCCCCGGATGTCGGTGGCGTGGTACGTGCCCGCGCCGTTGCCAAGCGCCTGAACGACGCCGACCTGGCCATCATCGACAAGCGTCGTCCGAAGGCCAACGTATCCCAGGTCATGCACATCATCGGTGATGTCAAAGACAAGACCTGCATCCTGGTCGACGACATCGTCGACACAGCCGGCACCCTCTGCAAGGCGGCGAACGCCCTGAAAGAGCACGGTGCAGCACGGGTGGTCGCCTACATCACCCATCCGGTTCTTTCTGGCCCGGCCGTTGACAACATCAACGCCTCCAAGCTGGATGAACTGGTGGTGTGTGACACCATCCCGCTGGATGACAAAGCGAAGAATTGTGATAGAATCCGCCCCCTCAGCATGGCGGGCCTGCTGGCAGAGTCGATTCGTCGCGTCAGCAATGAAGAGTCCATCAGCGCCATGTTCGAGAACGCCTGACCTTAAAGTTCCGCTTTTTCAGGCTGATCAGCAAGATACCGGGTCGGGAGCCTAATCAGGCTCCCGACCCTTTTAGTCAACCGGAGAAATAACTCTCCGGTTTTTCAGAAACGTCATCTGTCCTTCGCCTGGTCGCGGGCCGTTCAGATGAAGATTGAGGTACATACCATGTCCCAGGAATTTGTAATCGAAGCATTTCCTCGTGGCGATCAGGGGAAGGGTGCGAGCCGCCGCCTGCGTCGTGAGGAGCGTAAAATCCCGGCCATCATCTACGGTGGTAACAAGGAAGCAACAGCCATTTCCATCTGGCACAACGAGATCAAGAAAGCCCTGGAAAACGAAGCCTTCTTCTCTCACATCCTGACCATCGAAATTGATGGCAAGAAAGAAAGCGTCATCCTGAAGGATCTGCAGCGTCATCCGTACAAGCCGCTGCTGACCCACGCTGACTTCCTGCGCGTTGACAAGGACCACGAAATCCACGTCAACGTACCGCTGCACTTCCTCAACGAGGAAACCGCACCGGCCGTCAAGCTCCAGGGTGGCTCCGTTTCCCACCAGATGACCGAAGTGGAAGTGATCTGCCTGCCGCAGAACCTGCCCGAGTTCATCGAAGTTGACCTGATGGACGTGGCGATGGACCAGGTGGTTCACCTGTCCGACCTGAAACTGCCGGAAGGCGTTCGCATTGCCGCTCTGGCTCAGGGTGAAGACCACAACCTGCCGGTTCTGGCCATTCACAAGCCGAAAGGCGCGAAGAGCGAAGAAGAAAGCTCTGAAGAGTCCGGCGAAGAGTAAAACCGGTCTACCGACTGGTGACTCAGGGGGCAACGGCAAGTGGCGCAGGATATTGTCATGGTGGTTGGTCTGGGCAATCCCGGAGCCGACTATGAAAATACCCGCCATAACGCCGGCGCCCTCTTCGTCGAAGCACTGGCCCGCGCCGCGGGCCAGACGCTCCGCCCGGAGCGCAAGTACCACGGCTTGTACGCCCGTATCCAGTGGCAGGGTCTCGACCTGCACCTGCTGAACCCCACTACGTTCATGAACCGCAGCGGCCTGGCCATCAAGGCACTGGCGGACTTCTTCAAGATTCCCCCCGAGCAGATTCTGGTTGCCCACGACGAACTGGACCTGCCTCCCGGCACCGCCAAACTGAAGAAAGGTGGTGGCCACGGCGGCCACAACGGCCTCCGCGATACCATTGCCCACCTCGGCAGCAACAGCTTCCAGCGCCTGCGCCTGGGCATCGGCCATCCCGGCGATAGCCGCAAGGTAACCGGTTTTGTACTCGGCAAGCTGGGGAAACAGGAAACCGAAGACCTCAACGCGGTTTTCGACGAAACCCTGCGGATACTCCCGGACGCCGCCAACGGCAAACTGGCTGCCGCCATGAACCGGCTGCACAGCTTCAAACCCAAACCCTGAGCGGTACCAGCACCCTTCTCGCCTGCTCGCACCCGCCGGCAGACACCGGTATAATCCGCCCACACAATTTCCGTACCAGCAGAGGCACTCCATGGGATTTAACTGCGGCATCGTCGGCCTTCCCAACGTCGGCAAATCCACCCTGTTCAACGCACTGACCAAAGCCGGCATCGGCGCAGAGAATTTCCCTTTCTGCACCATCGAGCCCAATGCCGGTGTGGTGGCCATGCCCGATCCTCGCCTGACCAAGCTGGCCGAGATCGTCAAACCTGAACGGGTAGTCCCCACTACCATGGAGTTTGTCGACATTGCCGGCCTGGTCGCCGGCGCCTCGAAAGGTGAAGGCCTGGGCAACCAGTTCCTGGCCAACATTCGCCAGACCGACGCCATCGCCCATGTGGTGCGCTGCTTTGACGACAGCAACGTCATCCACGTCGCCAACAAGGTTGACCCCGCCGCCGACATCGAAGTAATCAACACCGAGCTTGCCCTCGCCGACATGGACACTGTGGAAAAGGCCATCAAGCGGGTCCAGCGGGTGGCCAAGAGCGGTGACAAGCAGGCCAAGGCCCAGCTGGACATCTTCGAGCGTCTGCTGCCGGTACTGAACGAAGGCAAGCCGGTACGCGGCATCGGCCTCGACAAGGATGAAATGGCGCTGATCCGTGAGCTGTGCCTGCTGACGGTCAAGCCCACCATGTACATCGCCAACGTCGACGAGAACGGCTTTGAGAACAACCCCTACCTCGACAAGGTGAAAGAGATCGCCGCAGCCGAGAATGCCGTGGTCGTCCCGATCTGCAACAAACTGGAAGCCGAGATCGCGGAACTGGACGATGACGAGAAGAGCATCTTCCTGGACGAGATGGGCATGGACGAACCGGGCCTCGACCGGGTGATCCGCGCCGGCTACAGCCTCCTCGACCTGCAGACATATTTTACTGCCGGGGTTAAAGAAGTCCGCGCCTGGACCGTTCGGGTTGGCGCTACCGCGCCCCAGGCCGCCGCGGTCATCCACACCGACTTCGAACGGGGCTTCATCCGTGCCGAAGTCATCAGCTACAACGACTTCGTCCAGTTCAACGGTGAAGCCGGTGCCAAGGATGCCGGCAAATGGCGCCTTGAGGGCAAGGACTACATCGTCCAGGACGGCGACGTTATCCACTTCCGCTTCAACGTATAAATTTTTCGGCAAAAATCGGGTTCATGGTCTTGACAGACGGAGCCCGAATACTGAAAATACGCGCCTCGTTTGGGGCATTGCCCAGAGCGAAATGGCAAGGTAGCTCAGTTGGTTAGAGCACAGCACTCATAATGCTGGGGTCGGCGGTTCAACTCCGCCCCTTGCTACCAAGATTCAAAGGGTTGCGACACACGTCGGAACCCTTTTTTTTTGATTGCCTACAAATTGACTACACGAAGACAACCTACCCTGAAAAACAGGCTCTAGCGACTGGACAACACTCCAGGCTCTGGACGACACGCCTCAACAGCCCTCATCACCAGAAAGGAGACGCTCGCCAGCTCATGACGAGGCGAAATGTACATTGAGGCAGAAAGTTCTCCAGCCTTTTGAACAAACGCATCCTTAGCTCGCTCTCCGAGTACATCTTCAATCATCACGGAAGGAATTACCGAAACATCCACCCTCCCACGCTCAAGCATCGGAACCAATTGGGGCCAATGGGTTACCTCTTCGATTCGCGAGGCCGATTCTGGGACAAATACCCGACCTACAAACCCCCTTAAAATTCCAAACCTCAGACTTTCGCTGTCCGAAATCTTCGGCAAAGGTTTGAAAGACACATAGACGAAGTCAGAACGAATCAGCTCGCCGGCAAAGACCAGGGACTCATCACGCTCAGGTGATCTGGCCAATGGGATCAGAGCATCCAGGTGCCCTTTTTCCAGATAATATAGACCTCTTTTCAGAGGGATTGAGACATACTGAGGCTCAAGGCCGGATCTCTCAAAGACACATTCATACAGTGAAGACAACGGTCCGCTAAGATGGCCGCCAGAATAGTCAAGAAGCCCAGTAACCTCTTCACTGATGCCAACCCGAACTATGGATCCAGCGAACAACACATCTGTAAAACATAAAGACACAAAAAGAGCTGAAATAAAACGCCTTATATTCAACGATCGAACTCCCACTCAGCACAGAAACTTGCTTTCCATTGACAAAATATCGACCTGAACTTATTTCGAATTGTTAAGAGATACACTATAGATCTGAATATTTTTTATAAGCATTCACGATGGGTAAAAACACATTTCTTTACAAATTAACGAATTAAAAATTGAGCTCAACCAATGGAGACAATCGGACTGCCGACTGGAGGTGATCCGGTGAGAGGTGCGCATATTTCATGGTCATGGTGATGTTTCCGTGCCCCAGAATGCGCTGAAGCGTAAGAATGTCTCCCCCGTTCATCATGTAGTGACTGGAAAACGTGTGCCGAAGAATGTGAGTCAACTGTTGCGGCGTCGAGAAACCACATCGTTTATAAGCCGCACGAAAGGCCGAGCGACAGGGACCAAATAAACGCCCTGGACCAGGCAACGCACGATCCAGAATTTTTTCCTGGATATTCGGATCAATGGGAACTGCCCTGCTCTTGCCGTTCTTGGTGTCCCGAAAGATTACCTTTCCCGAAACAAACGCCGAATTGGTAAGCGTTTCTGCTTCAATCCAACGGGCACCGGTCGCCAGACAAATCATGGCCACCGACCAGACGAACTCATTCGTGCTTTGCTTACATTCTTGCAGAAGCTGTTGGCACTGATCGATGGTGAGGAACGTCATTTCCCGTTCCTTCACTCTCACCTGACGCACCGGCCCGATCGGATTGTGTTTCAGATGACCAAGCCGAACCATTTCAGCAAAAACCGCAGATAGATATCGCTGTTCATGGTTGCAGGTTCCAGCAGTAACTTCCTGCATTCTCTGAGCCCGGTACTCCATCCAGTCCGTGGCCGTGAAATCCTTAACCCTCGGGTTACCGAGACGGTCACATATCGCGTTAGTCCTGGAAAGCCGGTACTTAGCATCCTTTAATGTATGGCCGTGGAAGTCATACCATTTCTTCACCAGGTCTTTCAGGCGTTCTGCCGGCACCCTTTCCTTACGACCAAAGTCGCGAACAAACTGAAGCGCATCGAGGCGGGTCTTAAAGCCCTGCTTTCGAACCCTTGTACCCTCACGACCATTAGGGTAGAAATCCACCTTCCAGCCATTTTCGGTCTTCGAGATCATGCTGCTACCTTAGTCAGCAATCGACGTTTTATAAGTCCATCCTGGACGAGTTGGAACAGCTCGTTTTCGTAGATCTCCCGCCTGCGGTAGTAATTGCAGAGGTCTTCCCAAAGACCGGATTTCTTCAGGCAGTCCCAGGCCTGGCGAGGGTTAAACCGGTTGCGGGCATAGATGGAGAGCAAATTGCCAAAGGCCAGGGACACGTTCTTTTCGTTGCCGCAACCGGGTTCCTTTTTTGCGCGTTTATAGAGCAGATCCGGGGCTGAATAGCCGAAGCCAACATCGTCGCGGAGTTTGGTCCAGATGGGATGCACCCACTCCCGCTTCACTTCATAGCGGTTGGCCTTCATGGCGTACTGCCAGAGGCCGGTCAGATGGGGAACCGCGTCCATGAAGGTATAGATGGGCTTCATGTTGGCCGTGCCCTGGGAGATTTCGTTGACGATGCGGTGATGGAACCGGATTTCCAGACGCCAGACGGGCTTGTCAGGGTCGTAGCAGGTATCCGGGAAGCAATCTTCGTTCGTGGCACACTCCCAGATCGACTCCATGAAGGCGCGCTTGTCGGAGACGTCGATTTCCTTCGACTTGTCGTAGAGGCACACCTGCAGGCTGTTGGCCTTGCCGAAGGTGTAGGTTTCGCCCCGGCCGTTGATGGTGGCACCGTCTAGGCCCTTGAAGACCAGATCGGAGAGGCCGTTGTGGACGCTGATGGTTTTGGCGCGGGTCACGAAATGGCTGGCAAAGTCCTGGGGCGGTTCCCAGCCCTGGAAATCCACACACAGGTGCAGGGCAATGCCGACCGGTTTAATACCCTTCAGAAAGAACATGCCCCACTCGGCTAACTCGTCGTGAATCTCCTGGCTGGAGCGCTCATAGAGCCAGCGGGGGGACGTTTCTATCTTGAGGTGGGTGCCGGGGTTCTCGGCATCCGCATAGAAGTTCTGGACCAGCAGGGTCAGGCCGTATTCCCGGTTTTGCAGGATGTACTTGAAGCCTCCCCGCCTGCCGG
>Ga0207716_100086_pt1 | contig 119482 bp, 132 predicted proteins | sample TtaePargueraPR_FD_187739 | JGI IMG/M metagenome (GOLD analysis project Ga0207716, IMG submission 187739) | Aerobic enrichment media microbial communities from Bioluminiscent Bay, La Parguera, Puerto Rico - Tt and P2 (5) (SPAdes) | ecosystem: Environmental > Aquatic > Marine > Unclassified ... | reverse complement strand
ACGAGCGATCAATAGGGGCCACGAACAGCAGTAGAAACCCGGCGTTCCGAGGCGGCGACGTCTCTATTATTTAGTTTTACTGAGACGCACGCGCCTCGGGACACGTCCATTTCAGAACCGGAGGTCGAACAGGCCGACCGGCATTCCGTCACGTCCACTGTCATCAAACTGTCATAAATTGACCAACCGGTAAAAACTTCATAGCGTCTCTATCCAGCCGTCATGCGCGCGTCATTTGCGCAAGGCATGAGCGGTCTGCTCCCCGTGGACGGGGAAGCGCCATGAGACTGTTTGAGAATTCGCTGCGGCACGGCGAATGGAGCGGGATTTCGAGAACCGGAGCGCAGCGTACGTTGGGTACGTGAGCACCGGAAGCGCAGAAAACCGCGTCAGACGACTGCTGCAGTAGAATTATCAGGCAGTCTCTAAGAACCGGTCGAAAACCGGCAGCCGGGAGCACGCCCCCGGCAGAGCGGCACTTCATTGGAGACGATCAAATGAACTTCTTCCCAGCCATATCCCGGCGCAGCTTCCTGGCCGGATCGGCCAGTGTGGGCGCCATGGTCGCCATGCACCCATTCGCGGCCATGGCCCAGGCCAACCAGGCGCATCTGCGCATCATCGAGACGACCGATATTCACGTCGCCATCCTGCCCTACGACTACTATGCCGACGCCCCCAACGACACCATGGGTCTGGCGCGCACCGCAGCCATCATCGAACAGATCCGCGCCGAGGCCGGCAATGCCGTGCTGTTCGACAATGGCGATCTGATTCAGGGCAACCCGATGGGCGACTACATGGCCTATGAAAAGGGCCTCAACCAGGGGGACATCCACCCCGCCGTCGCTGCGCTCAACACGCTGGGCTACGACGCCGCCACCCTGGGCAACCACGAGTTCAACTACGGCCTCGAATTTCTCGACCGCGCCCTTGAAGGCGCCAACTTCCCCCTGGTCTCGGCCAATCTGGTGCGCGGTACCGAGCTGGGCGACAATCCGCTCGAGGACGACACCTATCTCGACCCATATCGCATCTTCGAAAAAGAGCTGACCGACGGTTCGGGCGCGACCCATACCATCAGGATCGGCGTCATCGGCTTCCTGCCCCCGCAGATCCTCACCTGGGATGTCACCCACCTCACCGGCAAGGTCGTGGTGCGTGACATCGTCGAGGCAGCCCAGGCCTGGGTGCCCAGAATGCGCGAAGAAGGCGCCGACATCGTCGTTGCCCTCTCCCACTCCGGCATCGATGGCAGCGAATATGTCCCGGGCATGGAAAATGCCTCGCTCCATCTGGGCGCCGTCGACGGCATTGATGCCGTTCTGACCGGTCACCATCACCTGGTTTTCCCTGGCCCGAACTATGCCGACGTTCCCGGCGCCGATATCGAAGCCGGCACGCTCAATGGCACGCCGGCCGTCATGCCCGGCTTCTGGGGCTCGCATATGGGCCTGATCGATCTGCTGCTCGAAGTCGATGCCGATGGCAAATGGGCCGTTGTCTCGCACACCTCCGAGGCCCGTCCTATCGTCGAGCGCATCGACAATGCCAATGTGCCCACCGTCGAATCTCTGCCCGTCGTCGCGGAATCCGTCGCTGCCGAGCACCAGGAAACGCTCGACTATATCCGTCGCCCGGTCGGTGAAACCGCCGCCCCGCTGCACTCTTATTTCGCGCTCGTTGCCGACGATCCCTCCGTGCAGATCGTCTCCCAGGCTCAGTCCTGGTATATCGAGCAGATGATGAAGGGCACTGAATGGGAAGGCCTGCCGATCCTTTCGGCCGCTGCCCCCTTCAAGGCCGGTGGCCGTGGCGGCCCGGAATACTACACCGACGTCCCTGTCGGTCCGGTCGCGATCAAGAACGTGGCCGACCTCTATCTTTACCCCAACACCATCCAGGCCCTGGTCGTCACCGGTGCCGATGTGAAGAACTGGCTTGAACGCTCGGCCGGCATCTTCAACCAGGTCGAGGCGGGCGCCACAGACGCCGAACTCATCAATCCCGAGTTTCCGTCCTATAATTTCGACGTCATCGACGGCGTCACCTACAAGATCGACCTCACCCAGCCCTCCAAATACTCCTCGGACGGCAAGGAAGAGATCAACCCCGACGCCAATCGTATTGTCGACCTGATGTTTGACGGGGCACCGATCGATCCGGAAGCCAGGTTCGTCATCGCCTCGAACAACTATCGTGCCGGCGGTGGCGGCTCCTTCCCGGGCACCGGTGCCGAGAACATCATCTTCATCGGTCCCGATACCAATCGCGACATCATCGTCCGCTTCATCATCGAAAACGGCACCATCAACCCCAAGGCCGACAGCAACTGGTCGCTCGCCCCAATTGGCGACACCACCGTGCTCTTTGCCACCGGCCCGAAAGCTGCCGACAAGGTGGCCGATGTCACCGCCGTCAGCATCGAGGCGACAGGGGAAACCGACGAAGCCGGTTTTGGCATCTACCGCATCACACTCTGAGCGGTCCCGTTTTTGCAATCCTGTGGGGGAGCCTTTATGGCTCCCTCATTCATTTCGGGAGGCCACATGCTGCGCAATTTTCTCGTCCTGGCCCTGACGCTGCTGGTCCTTCCTGCAAGGGCCGAAGTCGCCCTTTCCGGCACTTTCACCGCGCAGGACACCTGCCCCGCTTATCAGTCGATCAACCGCCAGACCAATCCGGGCGACATCAGTATCCGTCCCGGCGCCACCTACGAACTCGTCGCCGCCAACACCACGCCAGCCACCCATCTCCTGCTCGTCATGCCCGAGGCCCAGCCCAATCGCCGATGGGTGGAAGTCGGTTGCGGCACCACCGATATTCCTCTGCCACAGGCGTCAACACCACCATCGTCCTCCGGCTATCGCGGCACGCAATACGTGCTTGCCGTCAATTGGCAACCCGCCTTCTGCGAAACCGCGTCCCGCGCCACCGAATGCCGCAACCAGCGCGAGAACAGTTTCGAAGCCACCCATTTCACACTGCATGGCCTCTGGCCGCAGCCGCGCAGCAAGGAGTATTGCGGCGTCCCCGAGCGTGACATCTGGGCCAGCCGCGATGGCCGCTGGCGCGACCTGCCAATGCTCGACCTCACCATCGCCCAGCGGCGCGATCTGGATGAAGTCATGCCCGGCAGCCAGTCCGGCCTTGATCGCCACGAATGGACCAGGCACGGCACCTGCTACGGCACCGACCAGCGCGACTATTTTGGCGACTCGCTGGACCTGATGCTGGCGCTCAACACCTCCCAGGTCGCCGCGCTCTTCGCCAGCAATATCGGCAAGCGCATCACCCTGGACCAAATTCGCAATGCCTTTGATGCCTCGTTTGGTACGGGAAGCGGCGAACGCGTTGCCATGAGCTGCGTCCGCGACGGCAATCGCACACTCATCAGCGAACTGCGGATCAACCTGACGGGCGAAATCACCGGGCCTGATGATTTCAGCGCCTTGATTCTGGCTGCCAACCCGGTCGGTTCCGATTGCCGGTCGGGCCAGGTGGACGCGGTGGGACTGCGGTGATGGCGGCCTTAACGCTCCTCCACCCCATCCAGCCGCGCCCGCAGCGCCAGCAATTCCCGCCGCAGCGCCTCGGCGCCTTCCAGCGACAACCCGGTTCCCTCCACCACCGCCAGGGGAATGGCCAGGGCTTTGGCTTCCAGCGCCCTACCCTCGGCCGTCAGGCGAATGCGGACCTGCCGTTCATCATCCTCGTCCCGCCGCCGCTGCACTAGGCCACGTGCCTCAAGCCGCTTGATCAACGGCGTGATTGTTCCTGAATCAAGGAACAATTTATCCCCCAGCGCTTTGACCGTAATATCGTCCCTCTCCCAGAGCACCAGGAACACCAGATATTGCGGATAGGTCAGGTCCAGCGCATCGAGCCGCGGCTTGTAGAACCGCGTGAAGGCGTGCCCCGCCGCATAGACGGCAAAGCACAGCATCTGGTCGATATGCGGCATCGGCTGGTCAGCCATGGCAACCTCTCTCGTTCGGTCACAAAACTAGCACACAAAATTCTATTGCACACAATTTAATTGTGCGCTATATATTCTTCACCCAACCAAGGAGCAAGACCCATGAGCATCAAGTCAGCCGTCTATACTGCCCACGCCCACACCACCGGCGGCCGCGCCGGCGGCACCAGCAAGACCGATGACGGTCGCCTGGAAGTCACGCTCGACACGCCCAAGGCAATGGGCGGCAATGATGGTCCCGGCACCAATCCCGAGCAGCTTTTTGCCGCCGGCTATTCTGCCTGCTTCCTGGGCGCCCTCAAGGCTGTGGCCCGCGGCGAGAAGGTCAAGATTCCCGACGAAACCACCATCGACGCTGCCGTCTCCTTCGGCGAAAACGCCAAGGGCCCCGGTTTTGCTATCGCCGTAGAACTCAAGATTACCGTTCCCGGCTTCGAGAAGGCTGAGGCCGAAGCGCTGGTGGAAAAAGCCCACCAGATCTGCCCCTATTCCAATGCCACGCGCGGCAATGTCGACGTGACCCTCACTGTCGCCTGATTCAATCCGTTAACGATTGCCATTCACTTGACCGAAAGGGCGGCCAGGCTAGCGTTTCCAGACCAACAGGAGCCGCCATGCCCGCCGCCCTTTCCATTTCCGGCCTCACCAAAGCCTTCGACCGCCCGGTCGTAAAGGGTGTCGATCTGACGGTCGGAGCCGGCGAATTCTACGCCCTGCTCGGCCCCAATGGCGCCGGCAAGACCACCATCCTGCGCATGGTGGCAGGCCTGCTCAAACCCGATAGCGGATCGATTTCAATCCTGGGTATTGACGCCCTGGCCGATCCGGTCTCCGCCAAGCGCCGCATGGCCTGGGTGTCCGATGAGCCCATGGTCTATGACCGCCTCACCCCGCTCGAATATCTCGATTTCGTCGCCGGGCTCTGGCAGGTCGATCCGGCCCGCGCCCGTCAAACGGCACACGACCTGATCGACTGGCTCGGCCTCTCGCCCCATGCCAATGAACTGTGCGGCGGCTTCTCCAAGGGCATGCTGCAAAAGGTCGCCCTGGCCGGTGCCCTCGTGCATGACCCCGATCTCATCATTCTCGACGAGCCGCTGACCGGCCTGGACGCAGGTTCCGCCCGCCAGGTCAAGGATGTCCTGCGCAGCAAGACGGCAGCAGGCGTCACCGTCATCATGACCACCCATATTCTCGAAGTCGCCGAGCGCATGGCCGAACGTATTGGTGTCATTGCCGAAGGCCGCCTGATCGCCGAAGGTACGCTTGAGGAGTTGCGGACTCGCATCGGCCGCGAAACTACACTCGAGGAAATCTTTCTCGATCTGGTTGCCCAGGGCGCGGCCGAAAACGGCCTGTCAAAACAGGACGCCGCGTGACCTTCGCCCCCGCATCGCTGCCCTGGCTCGCAGCACATGAATTTCGCCTCGCCTGGCGTGACACGCTGGCCATGATGACAGGCGGCCGCCGCGTGCGCCTCTTCGGCTGGCTCGCAGGAGGCGGCACGGTCTTCGGCATCATGCTCCTCATCGCCTGGTTCGCGGTGCGGCCCTGGGTCGAGGCGGGCATCGTCATCGACAAGCAGGCGCTGGTGATGATCTCGGGCATGGGCCTGCTGTTCTGGACGGTCACCCTGTCCCAGGCGCTCGAAGCGGTCACCAGGGTCTATTACGGCCGGTCCGACCTCGACCTGATCCTGTCTTCGCCGGCCTCAAGTGCCCGGCTATTTGCCGTCCGCGCCGGCACGGTCTTTGTCTCAACGACCGCCCTCGGGCTTGTTCTCGTCAGCCCACTGGTCATGGCCCTCGTTCTGCAAGACGGTCCGCGCTGGTTCTCGGCCTTCCTGGTCATCATCGCCCTGGCTGCACTCTCTGTCGCCGTCGCCATGGCTGTCACCCGCCTGCTGTTCCGCCTCACCGGCCCCCGCCGCACGCGCCTGATTGCCCAGATCGTAGCCGGTATTGTCGGCGCCGGCTTTGTCATCGGTATCCAGGCCGCCGCCATTCTCTCCCACGAAGGCTTTTCGCGGCTGGCCTTCTTCCAGTCCGATGCCATCGTCGCCGCCGCGCCGGCTTCCGACAGCCTGCTCTGGCTCCCCGCGCGCGCGGCTTTGGGCGAACCCATGCCGGCCCTACTGATGATAGCCTTGTCACTCATTGCATTTGCGGCAACAGCGGCCCTCATCGCCCCCAGCTATGGCCGCCTGGCCACCGCCGCAGCCGGGCTCAATCATGTCCGCGGCCAGCGCCGACCGCAAAAACGGGCCTTCCGACCGGCCAGCCAGCGCCAGGCCCTGCGCCGCAAGGAATTCCTGCTGCTCCAGCGCGACCCCTGGCTACTCTCGCAAACCCTGATGCAATTGCTCTATCTGGTGCCACCCGCCCTGCTGCTCTGGATCAATTATGGCGCATCATCCGGCGATGGCACTTTCATTGTCATTGTGCCGGTGCTGGTCATGGCCTGCGGCCAACTGGCCGGTGGCCTTGCCTGGCTCGCCATCTCAGGCGAGGACGCACATGATCTGGTCGCAACCGCGCCCCTTACTCCGTCCACGATATTGCGCGCCAAGATCGAGGCCGTGCTGACCATCATTGCCCTGGTCATGGCGCCGCTTCTGCTCATGATCGGCCTTGCCGCCTCGCCCATGGCGCTCGTCACCGCAGCTTGTGCCGCCGCAGCAGCAGCCGCCTCAACCACCATTCAGCTCTGGTTTCGCGTCACCGCCAAGCGTTCAATGTTCCGCCGTCGTCAGGTCGCCTCGCGGGCGGCAACCCTCTGCGAGGCCTTTTCATCCATCCTCTGGGCTGGTACTGGCGCGCTCTGGGCCGCAGGCCTTCCCCTTGCCATCGGCCCGGCAATTCTGGCCTTGCTGGTTCTGGCAATTGCCCGCCTCCTGGCGCCCCGTCAGGGCTAGTCCGTGCGCCGGATCTCAATCGTGCTTTTCGCCGAGCAGGTCCGCTATCAGCCGCACTAGCTGATGTTGCCGGTGCGTGTGGGTCTTGGCAAAAGTGGTCCGGAGCTGGTTGCGGACCGTATGCACACTCAGGCCCTTGCGCGCGGCGATCTCGCCAAGCGTCTCTCCGCCATAAAGCGCAAGCGCCAGAGCGGTTTCCGCCGGGGACAGGCCAAACCGCTTGCCGAGTTCGTCAGCCAGCCTTTGTTTGATTTGCCCTGCGCTTGCTTCCATGAACAGGAAGGCCACGGGACGCATCTGGTCATCCAGGGCAAAGCGCTTTTCACCAGCCGCCAGAGGGCTGGGCACCAGGCTCATGCGCCAGCTCGCACTGCCCTTTCCCAGTTTGAGCGATACGCGATGTGGCAGCAGGCGCATGGTGCCAAAGGCAATTGCCTGAATACCCTTTGCAAGCAGGTCGTCGGCCTGCGGGTCAGCAAAGACCAGCGCCCCATTGCTGCTGATCTGCGGTTCGGCCCAGTCATCGATGAACTGCTGCGCCAGTGCGTTCATGTAGCACAGATGGCCCTTCGAATTGAGCGCCACCGCAGCGATCGGTAGCCGTGCGACAAAATTCTCGAGGTCCTCCGCATTGCCTGGCTTGGGCATGCGTCTGGCCGCATCGAAAGCGCGCGACAGATGCGGGGCAATGCGCGTCATCATCGTCTTCAACTCCGGATTGCGCTGCTCCTCATCCTTGAGGCGCACATTTGCGGTCAGGCCGAAGAAGCGGTTGGCATCGGAAAAGAAGGTGATGCCGACCCCGGTCGCGATGTCTTCCTGTGGACGCACCCAGTCATGGTAGTATTCGGTCGTCAGGAGCGACTGTCGGTCCAGCAATTGCTCTGCCGTTTGCGCCACCCCGACCGGTGCCTGCGCAAGACCCGGTGCCCAGGCGTTTACGCTGGAATAATAATCGATCCATTGCTGCATATAGGCCTTGTCATAGCCGCTATGGACCATGCCAAGATTGCTGTTTGCCTTCAGGTCATGCCCCCAAAGTGCAAATTTCACCCCATCGAACCGGGCATTCAGCCCATCGATCCAGTTCTGCCAGGATAATGTGCCGTGCATCGCCTGGTAGATCTGATCCACCAGATCATCATTGTCGGCAGCCATCCCCCCTCCTGGTTGCGACTAGCACATGCTGTCTCGGGCCTGACCCGATCAATAATGCTTGCGAAGAATACCAAATAACATAGCACATTTGCACTATGTGAAAGGCGCAATATTTGACGCTTAACGCATAACTGGTGATTTCCAGTCGCACCACGCACGCACCAACCCCTCCAATTCCACCTGCTTGCCAGCAAGGTCTGAGGCGTCATGCACCTTCATGGTTCGCGCTTCCTCGCCCGTCCCCTCCAGACTTGGAAACTGTCCCGGAATACGCGCGCCATTGTGCACCAGAAGGCTGACATGTTTCTTGGAGCGGGGATTGAAGCTGGCCAGATTGCCATTGCAGACAAAGGTCGGCGTCTTCCATTTGATGGTTTCGCCCAGCCGCGCATCGGCACCCAGCATAACGGCGCAAACCGCCTGCATCAGCGTCTTCTGCGGCGAGTCATACTCGGCAAACCAGGCATCCACCTCTTGCTTGCTCATCGTCCTCCCCTTCCGAACAGGCAGCGCAAGATCAAAAGCTAACGCTGCCTGCGACGGAGAACAATCGGCTTCGAGGACCTAGAACAGGATCGCCAGGCCCATCATCGCCATGATCAGGATGATGACGATGCCGATGAGCATGATGCCGGCAACGATCTTGGCGAGGGTTGCCGCCGCCCCGGCCAGTCCGGAAAACCCCAACATGCCGGCAACAAGCGCGACGACGACGAGAATGAGCAAGAGTTGCAGCATTGGATATCTTTGCCTTTTGTCTGGTTCATCTTGCAAACGTCGCCGCTCTTGCTCCGTTCCAGCATGTATGCACGAAATATCCGGTCTTAACCGGATGTGAGGGGCGGTCACGCCAATATACGCTCTGGCCGGGGAGATTGTTGTTGCGGCACCTGCTGAGATGGACCGCTGCCATTGTGGCAATACTGGTGCTGCTGGGTTTGACCCAGTCCGGCATGCTGGCCTCGCTCGACCGCCGCCTGGACGATTGGCGATTGGCCGCCACGTCCCGACCGGTGAGCGGGACGACCGTCGTCGTTGAGATCGACAGCCAAAGTCTGGCGGAAATGGGCATCTGGCCCTGGCCGCGCAGCCTGCACGCCGCCCTGCTGGACCGTCTCATGGCCGCAGGCGCTGACGAAGTGGTCTTCGACATCGACTTTTCAAGCAGCCGCGATCCCTTCGACGACGCCCAGTTCACTGCGGCCCTGGAACGGGCGGGCGGCTATGCATGGCTCGCGGCATTTGCCCAGACGGGGGCTGATGGCCAATTCCATTTTTCCCGCCCCCTGCCTGAATTCGCAGCCAGTGCAGGCTCGGTTCTGGTCAATGTGCTGCTGGACCCGCTGACTGCAACGGCGCGCAGCCTGCCTGTTTCCGCCACGGATGAACATGGCACTATTCCCGCTCTGGCGGTTCAGCTTGCCCGCAATCAGTCCGCCTTGCCTGAAATCCTCGAGATCGACTTCAGCCTGAACCTGGCCGATCTGCCGCGCTTGAGCTTCACAGATGTTCTCTACGGTCGCGTAGACCCGGCCCTGCTCGCGGGCAAGCAGGTCATCGTCGGGGCCAGCGCCATCGAGTTGCGCGACTTCTTCACTGTTCCTCGCTATGGCGTGATACCAGGGCCGGTCCTTCAGGCTTTGGCTCTGGAGACCCTAAAGACTGGGCGGATCCTGACCAATTGGGGTCACCTGCCCGGCGTTCTGATTGTCTCCGCCCTCGCGCTTCTGCTGCTCTTCCGCCCACGCCGGGCCAATGTGCCGACCATTTTCGCCACCCTGGCAATGACGTCTTTTCTCGGCGAGGCCATGGCGCTCTTAGCCTACGCCCAACTCAACCTGCTGGTCAGCACCGCCAGCCTGCATGTTGGCCTGGTCATCCTGTTTGGCCTGGCTTTGGCAGACAATGGCTACAATCATCTCCTTGCCCGCCGTGCCGCGCAGGACCGTTTGCGTTTTCTGGCCACCCACGACGCGGCGACCGGCCTGCTCTCCCAGCAGGGACTGATGGAACTGCCCCGCACGCTGGTGCCGCAAGTGCTTCTGCTGCTGCAGGTTCAGGCCACTGACGAACTGCGGGTAACGCTGGGCCACGATGTGGTCGAAGCTGTGCTGTACCAGTTTGCCCACCGCTTGGGGCATGCCGGGTTCACCGAGGTTGCGCGCACCGCCCCCGCGACATTCGCCTTGCTGCGCGGCGATGATGGCGATGCGGACGGATTGGCCCGCACAGCCACCCAGCTCAGAACGAGCCTTTCGGGCGAATATCATGCTGACGGCCACCACCTGCATATCGAAGTCGTCGTCGGGTATGCCAGCGGCGCGCACACACGCGCCGAACTGCTCAATCAGGCAGAGATCGCGTTGATCCAGGCCCGTGCCGATCGGCTCCAAACCCGAAGCTTCAGCCCTGCGGACCAGTCGATCCTGGACCGTCATCGCCGGCTTGATCGCGATCTGCGCCGGGCTCTGGCCCGCAATCAGCTTCGATTGAACTTCCAGCCCCAGGTCGATCTCAAATCTCGCAACATCATCGGCGCCGAAGCCCTGATGCGTTGGGACCACCCCGAATTGGGCCCGGTCTCTCCCGCCGAGTTCATTCCGCTTGCTGAAGAAACCGGCCTCATCGTCGAGCTGGGGCGTTGGATCCTCTTCGAGGCCTGCCAGCAGGCAGCCGCGTGGCCAAGCCCGATTACGGTGGCCGTCAACGTATCGCCGATCCAGTTCCAGCATGTCGATCTGGCCGCAACCGTGGCGAACGCCCTGCGCAGTTCGGGCCTGCCGGCCTCACGTCTCGAACTGGAAATTACCGAGAGTAGCCGGGTCACCGATCCCGGTCGCGTCCACGCGGTGATGTGGCAATTGCGCGATCTGGGCGTGCGCCTCGCCATCGACGATTTCGGCACCGGCTATTCGTCGCTCAGCTATTTCCGCGACCTGCCCTTCGACCTGGTCAAGATCGACCAGAGCTTCGTGCGCGACCGCACCTCCGCTTCAGACCGCAATCTGCTGGCGGCCATCGTCGACCTTGCGGCCAGGATGGACAAGCTCACCATTGCCGAAGGCGTCGAGGATGAGGCGACGGCCAGCCTGTTGGGCGCACTCGGTTGCAATTACGGCCAGGGCTATTATTTCAGCCGCCCGATTTCGGACACCGACATGCACGCAATCCTTGCGGCCCCGGCCCAGAACCCTCCGGGCCTAGTTGCCCAATAGGCCCAGCCCCAGACCCAGCCCATTGCCGCCACCGACGCTCACCTCGACATCGACAATGCCCAGGTCGACATCAACGCTGGCGCTCCCACCATTGCCATTGCCGTTGTTGCCGTCGCCACCCTGACCTTGGGCATTGCCGCTATTGCCAACACCGACATTGACGGAAACACCATTGCCGCCGCCAACGGAGGCGCTGGCATTGGCATTGGCATTGCCAGCACCAACCGCGGCATTTGCGCTACCATTGCCAACGTCGGCCGACGCGGTCACGCCGTTCCGGCCATTGCCGTTGCCATTGCCGTTGTTTCCCTGCCCGAGGCGAACGTTCGCGCTCACCCCATTGCCCTGACCACCGGCATTTACACGCGCATTGATATTGGGAACGCCACCAGTCCTGACCGCTTCGAGTGCCGCTTCGGCAGGCAGGTTACCGTCCAGCACTGCGGCCCGGGCCGCAGCCGGCACCGGCTCGCCATCGATAAGGAAAACGGCCTTGTCCGCCCCCGGCCCGCTGATATCCAGGGGCGACGCCTGGCTGGCAGCGGCCGACTGCCCGCGGGTCACATCGACCACCATGTCATGCACGTTGTCCTGCACCTGCACCACGCCGCTCCCGACATCCACCCGGGCCTGTCCATTGCTGTAGGTCACTGTGAACTGTGTACCCTTGACCACGGCGGCCAGCACCGGCGTCTGCACGGAGAAATGCTGCACATTGCGTTTCTCGGCTTCAATGGTCACAACGCCGCTGCTCTGAATGACGCTGGTCATCTTCTGGCCCGCCGCATCCCGAACGGCTATCTGGGTGTTCGGACCCAGTGCAATGCTCTCCTGGCCGCGCACCAGCTCCAGCCGCCCATTTGAGGCCGTGCGCACCTTGCCGCCATCGGGCACCACATCGCCCAGCTCAAGAGCCACCCAGGTATTGCGCTCGAACTGCATGACAGTGCCCCGCAGGCGTTCGGCAATCCATTCATCGGCCAGCGCGACCGAGCTGAAGGACATCAGAGTAAGAGCTGCAAGCACTGAACGAGCGATACGCATGGGTTTCTACCTCCAAGGCGGACTACTGCCCGCGCATTGGAAACAACTTCGCGCTTTACCTGCTTAATCGAGGCTTAATTCGGGTCTCGCCGCCCCCGGAACCCCGCTCACTTCATTGGCGAGGGTTAATGCGTTCCTGCGCAATACTGCCGACTTGTCAGAATTCCAATCCAGCCGGCACTGGTGGCGGTGTATGCACCACGGTAATCCGCACGCGCTCATTGGCGGCCATATAGGGGTCATTGGGGAAGAACGGCTCGCCCGTCGCCCGCCCGGTCACCGCCTTGAAGCGATCATCGCTCATACCGAATTCGCCCAGGATCGAGCGCACCACATTGGCGCGATCCGCCGACAACTCCCACGGACCGTAGCGGGGATTGTCGTAGCGCCCGCCCGCCGCTGTGTGACCCGATATCGTCACCTGCGCATTGAGCTGCTGCAGGATCGGACCAATCGCCGCGATCGCCGCTCGCGTCGGCTCCAGCGGATATTTCGACCCCTCTGGAAACATCGGTCGGCCCTGCTGGTCCACGATCTGGATATCCAGCCCTTCCTCGGTCTGCTCGACAAGCAGATTGTCCATGAACGGCGTTACCTCGGGCAGTGACTGCCAGGCCTGCTTGATGCTCGCCGCCGCACTGTGGAAGGCCTGCGCTTCGAGCGATTGCAGGTTGAATTCACTGTCGCTGCTGGCGCGTTGCTCGCTGCCTTGCTGGCGCGCGGCTCCGCCGATATGGGCATCCGTCGTGCCCTGGTCCGAGCTCTGCGGCGAAGCAGGGCGATCCTCAATCACATCGGCCGAAGAGCCTGACATCTGATTGCCCGAATTGTCCATCGCATTGCCGCCCATGACGCCGCCAGCGCCACTGGTCGTGGTGCTCAGGGATGCCGGCGCGAAGTAGTTGGCCAGCCCCTCCTTCTGCTCGGGCGTCGTCATGCTGATCAGCCACATCAACAGGAAGAACGCCATCATCGCCGTCACAAAGTCGGCATAGGCGATCTTCCAGGCACCGCCATGGTGGGCGTGCCCTTTCTTCTTGATCTTCTTGATGATGATCGGCTGATCGTAATTCGCCATTCTGGCTGACCCCTGTTCTGGCTATCAGGTGGTGGCCGGCAGGGCAGCGGTCGCAGCTTCCACTTCGGCAAAGCTCGGGCGAACCTCGCTCATCAGTGCCTTGCGCGCGAATTCAATCGCCATCACCGGCGGCTGGCCGCCGATATGGGCCAGCAGGCCCACCTTGAGCGAGAGGAAATATTTGGACTCGGCCTCAAACGTGCTCTTGAGCGACTGCGCCATCGGCCCGAAAAAGCCATAGGCGACGAACACGCCGAAAAACGTACCAACCAGTGCGCCGCCGATCAGATGCCCCAGCACTTCAGGTGGCTCCGAGATCGCGCCCATGGTCTTGATCACGCCCAGCACCGCCGCCACGATGCCCAGCGCCGGCGTGCCGTCCGCGACCGCCTGCATGGCAGACACGATCCGTTCCTGCTCCTGGTGGTGCGTTTCCAGCTCCTCGTCCATCAGCGCATCCATCTCATGCACATTATTGGACCCCATGGTCACCATGCGCATGTAGTCGCACACGAACTCCACCGCGTGGTGGTTCTTGGCAAATGTCGGGAAGGCGTTGAACAGGGTGGAATTATGCGGGTCTTCGATATGCGGCTCGATCCCCAGAATCCCCTTCTGCTGGATCAGCTTGTACATGGAGAACTGCAGGCCCAGCAGCTCGACATAGGCGGCCTTGTTGTATTTCGGTCCCTTGAACAAAGTCCCGAACATCGAGGGAACCGCCTTGAGCACCGGTGCGCCATTGGCGATGATGAAAGCACCGATCGCCGCACCCAGAATGATCACAAATTCAAAGGGTTGCCAAAGCACTTCGACATGGCCACCCATCGCCGAATAGCCACCAAACACGCAGGCAAAGACGACGACGATACCGATAATCAGACGCATTGGGCTTACTCGAAACGCGGATACAAAACGGGCATGAGAAGCAGGAAACGCCGCTTCCGTGGCTCACATAATGGTCCGCTCAGGCTTAACAGGGGGTGTATGTCCCCTCCCCCGATGATCGCGATCAGCCTCCCCCCGGCGCAATTTCGGGCCGCCTCTGGCCCGTTTGGCTGTGGCTATCCTCCACCAGCGGCCGGATTTCCATCCGCCCGTATTGGAGGATCGGATCGTCGGCAAACAATGGCGTCAGCGCATCCAGGCTCTCCGCCTCAAGCAATACGAAGCCGGCGACAACCTCCTTGGCCTCCGCATAGGGGCCATCGAGATGGATCAACTCGCCATTCTCGAAGCGCAGCACCCGCCCCGCATTGGCGTCGGCCAGCGGCGACGCATAGATCAGATGGCCGCTGGCCCGCAATTTATGGTCATGCTCGATAGTGGCGTCGTCCAGACGCTGGAAATCATCCGCACTCATCCCGTCCATCGCACCGGGCTCGATATAGACAAGAGCCATAAACCGCATTGCCGTCCTCCAATCAGGTTCTGACCATGCGACGATCCAATAGGTCGAATTTCGACAACGCCACGAAAAAGGGCCGTTCCCCATGGCAGAAACGGCCCTTCCAGTGCTGCTGCTAAATGGCTTGTCGCGTGCGCCCTAGACTGTCCCGCGCTCCTTGCGCAGCGCCACCACCTTGTCGACATCGGCCGCCGAATGACGCTCGTAAAGGTGCTCGTCTTCCGGACCACCCGCAGCGTTGACAGTGCGCCCCCGCTTGACCGGTTCGCGCGCATCAATCTGCTCGGCCCAGCGAATGACGTTCTTGTAGGTACCGACATCGAGGAATTCGGCCGCATTATAGGCCCGGCCCAGCACCATTCCGCCATACCAGGGGAAGATCGCCATATCGGCGATGGAATAGTCACTGCCTGCAATGAATTCCTTGTTCGCCAGTTCGCGGTCCAGCACATCGAGCTGACGCTTGGTCTCCATCGCATAGCGATTGATCGGATATTCCAGCTTGACGGGCGCATAGGCATAGAAATGCCCGAAGCCACCGCCGACAAAAGGCGCGCTGCCCATCTGCCAGAACAGCCAGTTCATCGTCTCGGCCCGCTTGGCCGCATCCTTGGACAGGAACGCGTCGAATTTCTCCGCCAGATAGACCATCATTGACCCGCTCTCGAACAGCCGGACCGGCTCTTTCGGGCCGTAATCCATCATCGCGGGGATCTTCGAATTCGGGTTCACCGATACAAAGCCTGACCCGAACTGGTCACCCTTGCCAATATTGATCAGATACGCGTCATATTCGGCGTCATGCCCGGCCGCCAGCAGCTCCTCGAGCATGATGGTGACCTTCTGCCCATTGGGGGTTGCCAATGAGTAGAGCTGGATGGGATGCTCGCCTCGCGGCAGCTCTTGATCATGGGTTGGCCCAGCGATCGGCCTGTTGGTGCTGGCAAAGGCACCCCCGTTTTCCTTGTCCCAGGTCCAGACTTTGGGCGGCACATATTCGGTCATCGCAACAGCTCTTTCGACAGTGTCCTGAAATCACGGCGAATAATTCATCGCCTTTCGCCGATATAAGCACAGATCACGCCGAGCGTAACCCTTCCTATCAGCAAACTTGCCAGCCCCCGCGCCCGGGGCTACTGCTCGCCCATGAACACGCCCCCTTTCGATATCTTTCTGGTCGCCACCCCCGGCCTTGAAGCCCCGCTGGCCGATGAAGCGCGCTCCGCCGGCTTCAGCCTTGCGACAATCACCGATGGCGGTGTCACTTTTCCCGGCACCTGGCCCGATGTCTGGCGTGCCAATCTGGTACTGCGCGGCGCCACCCGCGTCCTGGCGCGCATCGCCTCCTTCCGCGCCCTGCATCTGGCCCAGCTCGACAAGCGCGCGCGAAAGCTGCCCTGGGCCGAACTCCTCCGTCCCGACGTGCCCGTCCACGTCGAGGCCAGTTGCAAGCGCTCGCGCATCTATCACGCCGGTGCTGCTGCCCAGCGTGTCGCCACCGCCATCAGTGAGGAACTGGGCGCGCCCATCGCCGAGGATGCCGTGCTCCGCATCATGGTCCGCATCGAGGACGATCTGGTCACCATCAGCATCGACACATCCGGCGAGTCCCTGCACAAGCGCGGCTTCAAGGAAGGCGTTGCCAAGGCCCCGATGCGCGAAACCATGGCGGCGATGTTCCTGACCCAATGTGGCTATACCGGCACCGAACCAGTGCTCGACCCCATGTGCGGCTCGGGCACCTTCGTCATCGAGGCCGCCGAAATCGCCCTCGGCCTGCATCCTGGCCGCACGCGAACCTTCGCCTTCGAGCAGCTTCCCGGTTTCAACGCCAAGGCCTGGGCAGAACTCCGCGAACCTGCCGCCCCAGCCTCGACAACAATGCGCTTTCTTGGCTTCGACCGCGATCCCGGCGCCATCCGCATGGCATCGGAAAACGCCACCCGCGCAGGCGTTTCGGACTGCACCGGCTTTGTCCAGCAATCCATCGAAGACCTGACCCCGCCCGAAAGCGCGCCGGGCCTTGTGATCGTCAATCCACCCTATGGTACCCGCGTGGGCGAAAAGGGCCCGCTCATCGGTCTGCACCGTACCCTGGGCACAGTTCTCAAAACGCGCTTCTCCGGCTGGCGCGTCGGCATCATCACGGCAGACCGGCAACTGGCGCAGGCGACCGGCCTCGGCTTCGAACCGCCACTGCCACCAGTCCTGCACGGCGGCATCCGCGTCGGGCTCTATCGGTGCAGGCTCTAGATTTCCAGACGAACCCGATGCATCCCTCCCCCTATCAGGGGGAGGCTAGGTGGGGCATTCCTCCCCCTAAGCCGCGCGTTCCCCCTCTGAACCCGCCACGTCTTCAAGCCTCACAAAGCCACGCCGCAGAGCGGCAAATACATCCGGGTCGAGCCCCGACCCGACTTCCTTTTCCATGATTTCGAACGCCGCAGACACCGGCATCGCCTTGCGATAAGGCCGGTCTGCCGTCAGCGCGTCGAAAATATCGGCCACGGTGACAATCCGCGTATCGAGGTCGATTGCGTCCGCCTTGATGCCATGCGGATAGCCCCGGCCATTGAGCTTTTCGTGGTGGTCCCCGGCAATCCGCGCCATGTCCTGAAATGCTGCGATCTTGGACAGGATCACCCGCCCCAGCTCCGGGTGCCGTTTGATTTCGGCCCACTCGTCATCATCCGGCTTGCCGTTCTTGTCGAGCACGCTGTTGGAGACGCCCAGCTTGCCGATATCGTGCAGCAGGGCCGCGCGCTTGAGCCAGCGCCGCCGCTCGGGCGCATAGCCCATTTCCTCGGCGATCAGGTCGGTGAACAGCGCCACCCGGTCGCTGTGACCGGCCGTAAACGGACTTTTGGCGTCGACAACCTGCGCAAAGCCGGCCGCGATATCGTCCAGATAGTCCTCATCCACCGCCCGCGTCAGCGCCCGCGGCTCCAGCCCCATCACGCGCTCATGCAGGTCATTGCTCAGCATGGCCTGCCAGAACCCGGCATCGTCTTTCATCCCGGCCAGCAGGGCCACCAATTGCGGATCGAACCAGCGCCCGGACCGCTCGGTTACCTCGGCCAGTGCCGCCTCGGCTCCGCCGCGCATGAAGAATACGTCCACCACCTGCGCCAGCAGCGCAATGCGCGCAAACAGCGAAATCGCTTCGCCTTCCAGCTCCACTGGCTGCCCGCTTCCGTCCCAATGCTCGTCGAGATCGAGAATGCCCTGCGCCACGGCTTCGGAAAACCGCATGGACCGGGCGATCACCGCGCCCCTTTGGCATCGCGTCTCGATCAGTTCCTTGGAGATTTCCCCGCCATTGCGCGCAATATGCACCAGCGTCTGCAGCCGCTCGACAAAGCCCGACCGGCGGCCGGTATTGGCAATCAGAAAACGCAGGATCTCGGGCAGCTTGGTGTCGACCACCTTGTAATTGCTTTTGAAGCTCAGATCGTCGGCCAGATAGAGCTGGCAGATCCGCGCCGCATTGGAGCTGCATCCGATATCCTTGAGCAGCAGCGTATAGTAGAGATCCGAAAGCTCGGCCTGGCTCAGTCCCAACCTCATGCCCAGATGCATGCCGATCCAGCAGCACCGCAGGCTGTGTCCAACGGGTTGTCCCTCGGTAATGTCGAGCGCAAAGCTGAGCGCCCCCACCACTTCGGACAGATACACCACTTCGCGTTCGGCCACGGCACTCCCCTTTCGTGCCGCCCAGCCTATGGCAAAATCCTTAAGGCAATACCCAGATCCGGTGTCGGCCGCCCCCCGCCGATCCATCCAATTTGAACCAAATCCTAACCATGTGATCAGCCATGCGTCCTCCGCATGCAACGATCCGCCACGCCAGCGCTTCCTCTTCCAAGCTTTCCCCGTAACCGCGTATGGAGGCCAACCAAATGTCCAACGCTTTGCGCATTCTGGCCGTTGAAGATCAGCCGCTCCTGCTGCTCGATCTGGCCGATCAATTGACCCAATGCGGCCACGACGTCCTGACGGCAGGCAGCGCCCGAACGGCTGCGCGCCTGCTCGACGCCCGCATCGACGCTCTGATTACCGATATCGAACTCGGCGACGGCCCCGATGGCCTTGCCTTGGCACGCCTCGCCGCTCAGGGCCGGCCTGGTCTGCCCATCATCGTCGTCTCCGGCGGCGTGCGGCCCATGCCTGCCGATCTGCCGCCCGGGGCCGTGTTCATCCCCAAACCCTATGCGGTCAACGCCATCCTGTCCGCGCTGCAACGGAATTCCTTATCGCGCGCTGCATGAAAAAAGCCCCGGCATGAACCGGGGCTCCTACTGTTGGATTGGACGCCTATTGGCTGGCGGGGGCATCGGTTGCGGGCGCCTCTGTCGTTGAGCCGGCCGCATCGGCTGGTGGTGGGGCGTCACCGCAGGCAGCAAGTATCAGGCCGGTTGCAACGGCAATCGCGGCAAGTCGCAGATTCTTCATTTCAACCTCTGTTTTCGTCTCCGATCCGATCTGGATCACGGCAATGTGAGGCCAAGAACTGGGCGGACCTATGGCCGCTCTTGGGCCTTTTGGCGGCGAGTGGCTCGAGCGACGCGAACGAGCCCGACGCCTGAGTTGATGACGCCCCGTTGTCGGAGATGGCCCGCCTGCGTCCTGTCACACGCCCGTTGCCGCCTGCCGCTATCCTTCTGGCCGTCTCAACTGCCGGACCGACATGGACATTCTCAACGATCTCGTCCTGCCCCTTGCAACCTCCCCCTGGGTCTATCTGGTCGCCCTGTTGCTGGTCGTGCTCGACGGGGTCTTTCCTGTCTTTCCTAGTGAAGTGGTCGTGGTCGGCCTGGCGGCGCTTGCCGCTTCCAATGCTGTCCCGGACATTATCCTGTTGCTGCTGACCGCCTCGCTAGGCGCCATGCTGGGCGACAGCCTGACCTATGCACTGGGTCGTCTTGTCGGCGTTCGCCGCCTTCAAGCCACCCGCTTTCGCCCCCTGGCCCGCCTGCTGCGCTGGGCCAGCCGGCGCCTGGGGCCGCGTGCCGGCATGGTGGTGCTCACTGCCCGCTTCATTCCCTTTGCCCGCCTGGCCGTCAATCTCACCGCCGGCAGCACCGGCTTTGCCTATACCCGTTTCGCTCCATTCTGCTTCATCGCCGGTGTGATCTGGGCCGCCTATAACGTCACCATGGGCTATCTCGCCGGACAATGGTTCCACAACCAACCGCTGCTGGGCATGGCTCTGGCCATCCTGCTCGCGGTGCTGATCGGGCTTCTGCTCGATCGCTTCGGCGCCCGTCGCCGCCGTTCTGCACCCTGAACCGATCGCTTTGTGGGAACGGTCACGGGCGTCAGACGTTTATCTCTCACACCACCAAGGAGATGAAAATGGACTGGAATCGCATTGAAGGCAGTTGGAAGCAGTTCACGGGCAAGGCCAAGGAACAGTGGGGCAAGCTGACCGATGACGATATCGCCCAGATCAACGGCAACCGCGAGCAGCTCGAAGGCAAGCTTCAGGAGCGCTACGGCAAGACCAAGGACGAGGTCCGCAAGGAAGTCGATGATTGGTCGAGCCGCGTGAACTAGGCGGTCAACGAACCCTCTCAAAAAGCCCGGTCACCGACCGGGCTTTTTTGTGCCTCCATCCATGCTAGCTTCGGCCCATCGGCACCAATCGATCTGGACACAGCCATGGCCGGACACCGCATCTTTTCCACCAGCGTCGCCAGCGTCTATCCGCTCTATATCGCCAAGGCGGAGAAGAAGGGGCGCACTAAGGCCGAGGTCGATGAAATCTTCCGCTGGCTCACCGGCCACGATCAGGCCTCGCTCGAAGCCGAACTGGCCAGCAAGACCACTTTTCAAGACTTCTTCGCCAACGCCCCAAAGCTCAACCCCAACCGCAGCCTCATCACCGGCGTCGTCTGCGGCATCCGCGTCGAAACCATCGAAGACCCCCTGATGCGCGAACTGCGTTACCTCGACAAGCTCGTCGACGAACTCGCCAAGGGCAAGGCGATGGAAAAGATCCTGCGCCGGCCCGCGCAATAGCCAGGGCTGACTCACTGGCCGTTTCACTTCGCCGCGAGCATGCCTACATATTGGTAAAGCCAGGCTGCGCCGGGCAGTGGCCCTTCATGTCGTCGCCAACAGGAGAGTGTTCAGTGAGCGTAGCCTTTACCAAGGAAGACAGCGCCGAGACGGCCGCCGAAACCATGCTGCCGGAAAAGCCCGTTCCCCCGGGCCCCAATCTCGTGACCGCCAATGGGCTGGCCGAACTGCAGCGTCAACTGGCCGAGGCCAGTGCCGCCTATGAAACCGCCCTCGCCATCGAAGACATCAACGAACGCCGCCGCCATTCCGCCAATCCATACCGCGACCTGCGCTACCTCAACGAACGCCTCCGCACCGCCCAACTCGTGCCGCCGCCTGAAAGCAACGACATCGTCGCCTTCGGCTCCCGCGTCACCATCGAACGCGACGACGGCCGCACCCAGACCTACACAATCGTGGGCGAAGACGAAGCCGACCCCAAGGCGGGCACCCTCTCCTTCGCCTCACCACTGGCCCGCGCGCTGATGGGCAAGGCAGTGGGCGATGTGGCCGTGTTGGGAGAGGCAGAGGTGGAGATTGTGGGGATTGGGTGAGCGCCAGCGATCATCCAATGCTTCGCCAAGTTGGGGTACCGCGGTGGGCTGATAGGCCCGTGGAAACCTACAAGGGACTGCACGCGTAGAGTTGGTCCCAATTTAGCACCGTCAGGGCCTTCACGAAATGTTTGTGAACTTCGACCACAGCGCGCACGTGGCCAAGCGCTTAAAGAAAACTAGAAGGGGACGGCCTCTGACACATCGAATGGAGCTATGGGATTCTGGGCTTTCGAAACGTATAAAGAAGCCAAACCCGCCCTTTTTTGTCTGACCGAGTTCATCTCGCTAGAGACTTTTCTGCCCTCCAGTGTATTTCGGCCGACGATATGACGCTTGGTCCCCAAAGAACTTAAAAGCTTCGCTGACGCTGCGTCTCTCTCACATGCCGGCACAGATGACTTAAAGGCTTCCCACTCGCTCTGTATCTTCTTCTCAAGCGTGGTGGACGCAATCAGCTTTTGCCCGCGCACACCCACCCCCGTAACTACCACAGGTCGATGACCGCTTCGAAATTCTATTTTGTGGCTCTGAAAACCGTGTCGTCTTATGGCCAGTCTAATTTCCGCAAGCACTTCTCTTGGCACGAAATTGCCAGAGATGGTCATATCATCCACCCAAACCGAAAACTTCAGTCCACGGCGCCTACAAATCGCATCTATTTCATCGAACATTGCACGATGCACGAGCGAGCAAAGCACGGGGGTTAATGGAGAACCGAAAGATGCCAGCCCATCGACAGTGCACAGTTTGGTAAGAATCCTAGCGACGTCCTCATACATCCCCAAAACCGTTACAAAGAACCGCCTGATCATTGCGGACGTAGTCGATGGGTAGAACTGCTTAATATCCAAGGTCAGGTACTGATGCTGCCCCAGATGCATGACCGCGTTGTCGCGCGTTGAAATTTTGGAGCGAGGACTCATTAGGTACGCTGGCTTCTTTACCTTATTTAACTGGTATTTCAGCCGCTCATGAGCTGCTCTCAAACGACCCACTGGATAAGCCAGCTTCCGCAATTTTTGCTTCTTCCCAATAGCTTCCTCACGCCGTCTGATAAACTGCTCCTTGTAGTTTACCAAGCGGACTAGATCAGCCTTCGTCTCACCGATAAGGCTAGCCAATTCCTTCTGAGTTGGTTTTTGGGCGAGTGGTGACTGGTCGAGTTCGTACCGCTCGATTCTACTCCGCCGACTCTTGGGCATCTAAAACCTCTTCGGGAGCCAAGGCATCTAAAAGCCTCAAAACGCTGTTGGCAATTATAAGCTTTCCTCTCGAGGCAGGAGGGCTTTCTTCAACTTGCTCGGAGAAAAACACCAGCTGAGACATCTTTAATCCAAAAGCTTTGCTGTACTGCTCTATAAGATCAAGAGAAGCATCCTTGGCGCCACTCTCCACTTCAGAGATAATCGACTGGGATACGCCGACAGCCTTAGCCAGCTCTTTTTGATTTAGCCCCCTGTACAGCCTGAGAAGACGGAGCGCCTCATTAATAGACGGGCGTTTCAGCTTCTTCATCACACATCTCCTGGGCTATTTCGAGGTCGCCGCTCATCCCCGTTCTGACAACCAGAACCAGAAACGCACAACCAACCAAGTTGCCTGACCTAACCAAACAATGGCTTTGAAAAGCCAAATGCGGTTACGCAGGCGGCGACGCCGCTGGTGATGACTATCTTTGCTCATCGTCAGTTCCCTTGCTTCTCACCAGCTAATTCTGGCGCCCGTCGAAACAAGAAGATCGATCAGCGACGTTGGACCTCGAATTTGCCGCACCCGGCCCCGGGCGGGTGCGGCACGAGGCCCCACCGACGCCGAGATCGGGATACCATCAGGAGCAAATTGCCCCCACAGGGCCTAGGGCCCCAAGTAGCGACGGGTTCGATCATGAGCAGACATCACGATTTCTATGTCGCATGATTCTGCGCAATAGGCAATAGATTATCGCCAATAGCGATAATCTATTGTCTGGCCGTATCGGTGAGCCTCCCCCTTCCCTTCCGCCGACTCTTCCGCTAGACAGCCCGCTTAACCACCATGTTCGGTCTTTTCCCCTGCGGCGCAGTGCTCAACTGCAGCGCGGGTTTCGCGCGGACGGGTGTGTCCGGGCGATTCTCCCCCTCGCCCGATCTGACGTTCTGCCGGTAAAGTGTCGCCCACTTTGCCCCGGCAGCGCGCCGACTGACGACTTGAACGAGACAGCAAGAGCGAGCCCCGAATGCCAAAGCGTACCGACATCAAATCGATCCTCATCATCGGTGCGGGCCCGATCATTATCGGGCAGGCCTGCGAGTTCGACTATTCGGGCACCCAGGCCTGCAAAGCACTCAGGGAAGAGGGCTACCGGATCATTCTGGTGAACTCCAATCCGGCCACCATCATGACCGATCCGGACCTGGCCGACGCCACCTATATGGAGCCGATCACCCCCGAGGTCGTCGCCAAGATCATCGAGAAGGAGCGCCCCGACGCCCTGCTCCCCACCATGGGCGGCCAGACCGCGCTCAACTGTGCCCTCTCGCTGCGCAAGATGGGCGTGCTCGACAAATTCGGCGTCGAAATGATCGGCGCCACTGCCGAGGCCATCGACAAGGCCGAAGACCGCGAGCTGTTCCGCGATGCCATGAAGAAGATTGGGCTCGAAACCCCGCGCTCCATGCTCGCCCACAACACCATCGAGGCCCTGCAGGCGCTCGAAGTGATCGGCCTGCCCGCCATCATTCGCCCAAGTTTCACCCTGGGCGGCACCGGCGGCGGCATCGCCTATAACCGCGAGGAATATCTCGCCATCTGCGAAAGCGGCATCGACGCCTCGCCCACCAATGAAGTGCTGGTCGAGGAAAGCGTGCTCGGCTGGAAGGAATACGAGATGGAGGTTGTCCGCGACAAGAAGGACAACTGCATCATCGTCTGCTCGATCGAGAATATCGACCCGATGGGCGTCCATACCGGCGACTCCATCACCGTCGCCCCGGCCCTGACGCTGACCGACAAGGAATACCAGATCATGCGCGACGCCTCTTTGGCAGTGCTGCGCGAGATCGGGGTGGAAACCGGCGGCTCCAACGTCCAGTTCGGCATCAACCCCAAGGACGGCCGCATGGTCGTCATCGAGATGAACCCGCGCGTCTCGCGCTCCTCGGCGCTGGCCTCCAAGGCTACCGGCTTCCCCATCGCCAAGGTCGCCGCGCGTCTCGCCGTCGGCTACACCCTCGATGAGCTGGAAAACGACATCACCGGCGGCGCCACCCCGGCTTCGTTCGAGCCGACTATCGACTATGTCGTCACCAAGATCCCGCGCTTTGCCTTTGAAAAATTCCCCGGCTCGGACAATCGCCTGACCACTTCCATGAAGTCGGTGGGCGAAGCCATGGCCATTGGCCGCACCTTCCAGGAATCGCTGCAAAAGGCCCTGCGCAGCCTCGAAACCGGCCTCACCGGCCTGAACGAAGTCGGCATTCCCGGCCTGGGCGAAGGCGAGGACAAGAACGCCATCAAGGCGGCCCTGGGCACCGGCACACCGCAACGCCTGCTGCACGTGGCCGAGGCCATGCGCCTAGGCGTCTCCAACGAAGACATTTACGACGCCTGTAAGATCGACCCCTGGTTCATCGAGCAGATGCGCGGCATCGTCGACATGGAAGCCAAGGTCAAGGAATTCGGCCTGCCCCAGGACGCAGCCAGCCTGCGCATGCTCAAATCCATGGGCTTCTCGGACGCGCGCCTGGCACAGTTGGCCAATCTCAAGGTCTCCGACGTGCGCAAGCTTCGCCACAGCCTCGATGTACGCCCGGCCTACAAGCGCATCGACACCTCCGCAGCCGAATTCGCTTCGCCGACCGCCTATATGTATTCGACCTATGAAACGCCCTTTGCCGGCAAGGTTGCGGACGAGTCCCGCCCCACCGACCGCAAGAAGGTCGTCATTCTCGGCGGCGGCCCTAACCGTATCGGCCAGGGCATCGAGTTCGACTATTGCTGCTGCCACGCTGCCTTCGCGCTGGCCGAGGCGGGCTATGAGACCATCATGGTCAACTGCAATCCCGAAACCGTCTCGACCGACTACGACACCTCCGACCGCCTCTATTTCGAGCCGCTGACCGAGGAAGACGTCATCGAAATTCTGCTCACTGAAAAGCAGAACGGCACCCTGCATGGTGTCATCGTGCAGTTCGGCGGCCAGACTCCGCTCAACCTCGCCGAGGCTGTCGCCAAGGCCGGCGTGCCGATCCTGGGCACCCAGCCCGAGGCCATTGATTTGGCTGAAGACCGCGACCTGTTCATGAAGCTTCTGAACAAGCTCGAACTGACCCAGCCCAAGAACGGCATTGCCTATTCGCTCGAACAGGCCCGCCTCGTTGCCGAGCGTCTGGGCTACCCGCTGGTCATCCGCCCGTCCTACGTGCTGGGCGGCCGCGCCATGGCCATCGTTCATTCCGCCAGCGAATTCGAGCGTTATGTGCAGGACACGCTGACCGGCCTCGTCCCGCCCGATATTCTCCAGCGCTATCCTAACGACAAGACCGGCCAGATCAACTCGGTCCTTTCCGATAACCCGCTGCTGTTCGACGCCTATCTCTCCGGCGCCACCGAAATCGACGTCGATTGCCTCTGTGATGGCAAGGACGTGTTCGTCGCCGGCATCATGGAGCATATCGAGGAAGCCGGTATTCACTCCGGTGACTCGGCCTGCTCCCTGCCCCCGCGCACCCTGCCGCCCGCCATCATCGACGAGCTCAAGCGCCAGACGCGCGAGCTTGCTTTCGCACTCAAGGTCGGCGGCCTGATGAACGTGCAGTTCGCCTATAAGGACGACACGATCTACCTCATCGAGGTCAATCCGCGCGCCTCGCGCACCGTGCCTTTCGTGGCCAAGGTTATCGGCGAACCCATCGCCAAGATCGCCAGCCGCATCATGGCCGGCGAGAGCCTGGCCAGCTTCAATCTGGTGGAAAAGCGACTCAAGCACATCGCCGTCAAGGAAGCCGTCTTCCCGTTCAACCGCTTCCCCGGCGTCGACACCGTGCTCGGCCCGGAAATGAAGTCGACCGGCGAAGTCATTGGCCTGGACACCGATTTCGCCATGGCCTTCGCCAAGTCGCAGATGGGCGCCGGCCAGAAGGTCCCCACCTCGGGCAAGGCCTTCATCTCGGTGCGCGACAGCGACAAGCCCGACATTGTCGACATGGCCCGCCATCTGGTCGAAGCCGGTTTCGAAATTCTCGCCACCGGCGGCACCCAGCGCTATCTGGTCGACAACAATGTCCCCGCCACCAAGATCAACAAGGTGCTCGAGGGCCGTCCGCACATCGTCGACTCGATGAAAAATGGCGGCGTGCAGCTGGTCATCAACACCACCGATGGTCTCAAATCGATCTCCGACAGCCGCGACATCCGCCGCACCGCACTCCTGTCCAAGATCCCCTACTACACCACTATCGACGGCGCCCTCGCGGCCGTCGAAGGGATCATCGCCCTCAAGCAGGGCAGCCTCCAGGTCCGCGCCCTGCAGGACTATTTCGCGGCCTAGAGCCGACCCTCGACCTGTCTCCTCCCCTTCTTCGGGGGGAGGAGACGTCGCTGGGCCCGAAGGGCCGCAGCAAAGCTGGGTGGGGTGTGCCCAAAGGCTCGACACGCCCAATCAGCTCACCTAAAACCACTCCACCATGAAGTCCGCAGACCGAACCAGCGCATAGCGCTTCTGCCCGCAAATCAAGCGGGAGGAAGCGCCCTTCCACCGGCCGACGCGCCGGCGATGGCTGCTGCGCATTCGGCTCTGTACATTTCCGCCCGCAATGGGCGCCACTTCATGGAACAATCATGTCCAACTATTTTGAAAGCCCTTTTCTGGGTATTCCGCTCGACCGCCAGGTCACCAATCCCAATATCGTGGTGGGCCGATACAGCTACTACTCGGGCTACTATCACGGCCATTCCTTTGACGACTGCGCCCGCTACCTGATGACCGAGCCCGGCGTCGACCGGTTGATCGTCGGCGCCTTTTGCTCCATCGGCTCGGGCGCCGCCTTCATTATGGCCGGCAATCAGGGTCATCGGAACGATTGGGTCTCGACCTTTCCCTTCGCGTTCGTCCCCGACGCACCCGAGTTCGCCACGGCGAACAATGCCTTTCGGCCCGCTGGTGACACCATCATCGGCAATGATGTCTGGATCGGTTCGGAAGCCATCATCATGCCCGGCGTCACCATCGGCCACGGCGCCGTCATCGGCACCCGAGCCCTGGTGACCAAGGACGTCGAACCATACGCCATTGTCGGCTGCAATCCTGCCAAGCCGATCCGCAAACGGTTTGGCGACGCCGAGATTGCCATGCTGCTCGAATCGGCTTGGTGGGACTGGCCGATCGAACGCCTGAGCGCAGCAATACCCTTGCTGACCTCCGCGGACATCGCGGGCCTCTACGCCTTCTGGCAGAAAAACTAACGCTACGGCGCCGGGCGGACACGAAATCCGCCCGGCGCACCACCGCACCTCTTCCCCCTCCGCTCATCTGCCGTTCAGACTGGTCCTGCTACCAAGCCGCATCACCACTGAGGGGGACGCCATGATCCGCACACTTGCCACCACTGCCCTGCTGCTCGCCGGCACCGGCATCGCTACCGCCAACGACCTCGAAACCGCGATCGATCAGTTCCTTGCCCCGCCCGGCTATGAGCGGGTTGATATCGAGGCACTGGAACAGTCCTTGCAGGACTATTGGCTTGACACCACCACCATCAGCCCCGGCGGCGCAGTCGGGCCCATCGAGAAGGCCCTGCTGATTGCCACTGGCGCTATCCCGTCCGAGCGGACCCGGACTGCCCTTGCCTATGGCGAATTGTACGACGAACAGCACGGCAGGCTCAGCTTCATCGAGCTTCGCCACTACAATATGGGGCCGGCAATCCGCGACATGGCAATTGAGGCCTATGGCGCGGACAGTACGGCAGACGCTTCGGAATTTGGCGAGGGCGAGCATCTCGGCTGGCGCTTTGTCTTCATGCCGCTCATGGGCAACACCGCCGTTCTGGTCGATGCCGCCCGAACCGTCATCGACCCCGATATCGCTTACGATCAGGACTGTACGGGCCGGCCCTGCATGGACCTCGATTATCCCTTCGACGCCATCGCCGACTGGGCAGAAACCGACATGTCTGCCCCCCATTGGCCGCGCCAATATCCGGAAAGCGATGGGCTGATCGCCACGCCCGCCCATGCCGCCGCCGAACTGGCAGTCATAAGCTGGTCGGCCAATGTGGAATCAGGCGCCTATCAATGGACCGGCGGAGAGCGCCCGGAATCGGCTGACTATTTCCACCCCTGGCGCTTCATCGGCATCGACCGCAATCTGGGGCAGGAAGCGGCCATCGACGCGGTCTGGCAGGAAACCCAGCTCATGGACGATTCCCTGTCGGCCATGGCCTTCCGTCGGCTTGAACTGCCCGGCGCGACCTATTGGTTCAGCGCCGCCACACCGCGCTAGACGCGGCCCTTCTAGCCGGCGAAAAACTGGTCCACCAATGCCAGCGCCTGGGTGACATCCTCATCAGCAACGTCAAGATGTGTCACCCAGCGCTGCTGGCCATAGCGGCCCGTAACGCCGACGCCATGCTCACCCAGATAGGCGGTGAAGCGCTCGCCCAGATCGGCCGCCATATCGACCCACAATATATTGGTGTCGGGCATGGTGACCCGCAGTGCCTCATGCCGCGCCAGCCCCTCGGCCAACGCTTTGGCCCGCCGGTGGTCCTCGGCCAGCCGGCCAACATTGTGTTCCAGGGCATAGAGCCCCGCTGCCGCCAGGATGCCCGACTGCCGGAGCCCGCCGCCCAGCATCTTGCGATGGCGTCGCGCTGTCTCGATCAGATCCTGCCGCCCGACCAGCACCGACCCGACCGGCGTGCCCATTCCCTTCGACAGGCAGATTGAAACCGTGTCGAACTGCGCCACGAAATCCTTGATATCAAGATCGAGCGCTACGCACGCATTGAACGCCCGCGCGCCATCCAGATGCAGGCCCAGCCCATGCCGCGCCGCGATTTCCGCTACGGCCGTCATATAGTCCACCGGCAGCACGCGACCACCAAACGTGTTCTCCAGTGCAATCACCCGCGTCGTGGCAAAATGGTTGTCGCCGCTCTTGATGGCGGCCTCGATCTCGCCCAGCGCCATGGTGCCATCGGCCTGATGCGCAATCGGCTGCGGCTGTATCGAGCCCAGAACGGCCGCCCCGCCCGCCTCATATTTGTAGCAATGCGCGTCCTGCCCGGCGATGAATTCATCGCCCCGACCGCAATGGCTCATCAGCGCCAGCAGGTTCGACATCGTCCCCGAGGGCACGAACAGTGCCGCATCCTTGCCCAGCATCCCGGCCATGCGCTGTTCGAGCAGATTGACTGTCGGATCGTCGCCGAACACGTCATCGCCCACCTCGGCGGCGGCCATGGCCGCTCGCATCCCGGCACTGGGCCTGGTGACCGTGTCGGATCGGAAGTCGTGACGAATGGCGTTCATGGCAGGCTCCTTTTAGGAGTGCCCTTCTGCCAAGCCCGAGGACAAAAAGCTAGGCCGCGACGTCGCCGCCCTCGGCTTCATCATTGGCCGCCGTCAGATCCACGGCAGGCTTGCGTGCCACCACCAGAATGCCGGTAATCGGCGCCCCGCGATCGAACCGCAGCACCGCGGTTTCGAAGCGCAGCACCTCAAGCCCGGCGACGACCAGCGCATCGCGCGTCGCCTGAACGCCATGCGCATAGCGCAGGCTGGGCCGCAGAAACAGGGCCTCTTCGCCCTCATGCGCCTCCAGCGAGAAAGCTACCAGCCCGCCCGGGCGCATGGCCGGCATCAGCGCTGAAAGCACCGGCTGCAAAGCCCCGCAATAAATCAGCACATCCGCCGCCGTGACCAGGTCCACATCGGCCCGGCGCGCATTGAGCGTCGCCACCAGTTCGGCCTTGGCAAGACTGTCATAAATTCCCTTGCGCGCGGTCTCGGCAATCATCGCTGCGGAAATGTCCACCCCCTCGAGATGCCCGACCTTTCCCCGCAGCCGCTCGCCCATCAGCCCGGTGCCGCAGCCCAGATCCAGCGCCCGCTCGAAGCAGGAAAGCCCCAGCCGCGTCATTTCCTCGGCCACCAGCGCATCGAGCAGATCCGGCACGCGATAGCCCAGCCTGCCCACCAGCGATTCTTCGAACTGCGGCGCATATTGGTCAAACAGCGCCTCGACATAGCCGACCGCCGTGCCCTCGCCGGCCGGGCCGGCGTCATGCGCAGCCAGCTTGAGCCGCGCGCCGAACACGCCGGCATCGTCCAGCGCCTCCAGCCGACGCCAGGCCGCTATGGCCTTTGCAACATTGCCCGACTTCTCGTGAAAAATGCCTGCCAGATCCCACCCGGCGGCCCAGTCCGGCACCATTTCCAGCGCCTGATCCATCAGTTCAGCCGCCGCCGCGAAGTCACCCTGCTCGTCCAGCATGCGGGCATAATCCGCGCGCCGGTCGGCGATCACATCGCCGGAAGAAAAGAACGCCCTGGTCAAGACGAAATGCTTTCGAGAAAACCGGCCCCATCTGGCGCGGCGCGCGGGATTTGCCGTAAAGCGCGGCCAAAGGCAAGCGATTTGACACCGGATGCGTGCCGGCCCTGGTCCGCTGTGACCAAATGTTCACTTTCCAATCGCCACGACTCGACTAGAATAGTCGTCCAACCAATGGTGATCGACCCCAGTCGCCCTTGCCAATTGGTGGCGGCGCAGCGTGCGCCAGCCTGTCCGGCCATCATCCAGATGCCGGATATTTTTGAGACCAAACCGTTGATTTCCTGACAGAACCTGCCGTTCTGCCGGGCGTTTTCGCTTGGCCACACGGCATATTGATGCCTCCCGAATTTCAGGCTAGGCTTCGCACCATCGAATATTGCGGCCGACTGATCTGAAGACGCGAATTCCATTCGCAATTGCTGACGTCATCTTCCGATATTTCGATATCAACTAGGTTCTGGCCAGGTGCACGGCCGGGACCGCACCAGCAGCGAATGCACGAGGGAACGCGCAACATGGCAACTGGCACCGTTAAATGGTTCAACGGCCAAAAAGGTTATGGCTTCATTCAGCCCGATGAAGGCGGGGCGGACGTCTTTGTCCATATTTCCGCTGTTCAGCGCTCGGGCCTGAATGGCCTGGATGAAGGCCAGAAGGTGAGCTACGAGATCGTCAAGGACAAGCGGACCGGCAAATCCGCCGCCGACAATCTGACGCCCTCCTGATCCTCGGATCAGGGACGGAATTGGGGCGCGTCCGAAACCGGGCGCGCCCTTTTTTTGTCTATGACCCTTCCGGGGCCACCCGGATCAACCGCCCATTGCCCGCATCGGTAATCAGGTAAAGCGCACCATCCGGCCCAGCTTTCACATCCCGAATGCGCCCCAGCACACCTTGGAACAGCCGCTCCTCGTCCACCACGGCATCGCCATCCATGTCGAGGCGCACCAATACGGTCCCGCTCAATCCACCAAGCAGCAGATCGCCCTCCCACTCCGGGAACAGCGACCCTTCATAAAAGTCCAGCCCCGATGGCGAAATCGAAGGGTCCCAGTAATGCAATGGCTGCTCCAGGCCCGGCTGCGTCTCGCCCACGCCGATCGGGCTGCCGTCATAATTGGTGCCATAGGCGATTTCCGGCCAGCCATAATTCTTGCCGGCCTCGACCAGATTGACCTCGTCACCCCCACGCGCACCATGCTCGACTGCGAACAGCGCACCATCGCTCTCGCGCAGCGTCGCGCCCTGCGGATTGCGGTGCCCGATGCTCCAGAATTCCGGCGCCCAGCCATCAATTTGCGGGTTATCCTCAGGCACCGACCCGTCCGGGGCGATGCGCACCACCCCGCCGGCCAGGTCTGCCGGGTCTTGCGCACGGTTTTCACTGCCACGCTCGCCCAGTGTCACAAACAGGTTCCCGTCATTGCCGACAACGATGCGCGAACCGAAATGCCGCGTCGAGCCGTCGAAATTATTCATCCGGAAGATCACGGTCTGGTCGACCAGACGGCCGCTATTGCCTTCCAGCTCCAGCCGCGCCGACATCACCGCCGTGCCGGTGCCGCCCTCGCCCGGCTCGGCATAGCTGAGAAAAAGCTGTCCGGTTTCGGCGAAATCAGGGGCCAGCGTCACGTCGAGCAATCCGCCCTGCCCGCGCGCCACCACCTCGGGCACGCCCGCAATGGGTTCACCAGCCACCCCATCGGCAATCACCCGCAACCGCCCCGGCCGCTCGGTCACCAGAAAGCGCCCATCGGGCAGCACGGACAGCGCCCAAGGATGTTCGAGCCCGTCGGCAATCGTTGTGGCCGTCAGCGTCCCGGCGCTGCTCTGGCTGGTTTCCTGCGCCATCACCGGCACTCCGGCGACCACGCTGGCCAGCAATACGCCTAAGAGAAGTCTGATCCGGTCCCGCATAAACGATCTCCTTGCATCAAAATTGATTGGTCCGCGTCCGAAGGCACCACTGCCTTGGACACGGCGCACTGCCCCAAATACACCAGGCCGGCTTTCTTTGGTCACAGCCCTTGCCAGCTTGTGCACACGCACTATCTGCTTGGAGCACACTGGCTTGACCGGAACGCGGCGGTTGGGCAAGCTGGTGTGATCTCCCACTTAAACTTGTCGTGAAGCATTGGCCGAACGGAGTTTGGCAGGGGGAGACCATGCCGGGTGGCCACAACGCCCCGGGCAGGGCCAACATCAATTGATAGCCTGTCGCGGACCGGGAATCCGGTCACGCGGCGGCATTTGTTATGCCGAGCCGATTGGAGGCAGCACGATTATGGACAAGGTTCCGATGACGGTTCAGGGCCACAAGGCCCTTTCTGCTGAGTTCGAGCACCGCACCAGCAATGAACGCCGTCGTATCATCGACGCCATTGCTGAAGCCCGCGCCCACGGCGATCTGTCTGAAAACGCAGAATATTCTGCTGCCAAGGAGCAGCAGAGCCTCAATGAAGGCCGCATCAAGGAGCTCGAGACGCTCCTGGCGCTGGCCGACATCATCGATGTCACCAAGCTGAGCGGCGCCACCGTCAAGTTCGGCGCGACGGTTACCTTCATTGACGAGGACACCGAGGAAGAAAAGACCTATCAGGTCGTGGGCGATCCCGAGGCCGACGCCTCGGCCGGACGCATCTCGATTTCCTCGCCCCTCTCCCGCGCCATGATTGGCAAGGAAGAGGGCGATTCGTTCGAGGTTGCCGCCCCGGGCGGTTCCAAGAGCTATGAGATCGTCAAGATCCGCTACATCTAGCGCCTAAACTTTAGGCACCAGCCGAAATTCCTGTGTCTTTCCTGTCCACTCCCGCGGGCATCTCGCCTGCGGGAGTGAGTTTGCCTTGAAACCATCTGCCTTCGCCTCTTAAGTAAGGGCGAGGGAGTTTTCCTGACCTATTGGAGAGGCGTCGCGATGCACGCGAAAGTCATCATCATTGGCTCCGGCCCGGCCGGCTATTCTGCCGCGATCTATGCGGCCCGTGCCATGCTCGAACCCGTGATGATCCAGGGCCTGCAACCAGGCGGCCAGCTCACCATCACCACCGATGTAGAGAATTATCCCGGCTTTGCCGATGTCATCCAGGGCCCATGGCTGATGGACCAGATGAAGGCGCAGGCCGAACATGTCGGCACCCGCATGGTCAACGACATCATCACCTCTGTCGACCTGGACAAGCGTCCCTTTGTGCTGCACGGCGATAGTGGCGACACCTATACCGCCGATAGCCTGATCATTGCCACAGGCGCCCAGGCCAAATGGCTCGGCCTGCCCTCCGAACAGCAGTTCCAGGGCTTTGGCGTCTCCGCCTGCGCCACCTGCGATGGCTTTTTCTATCGCGGCAAGCAGGTGCTGGTCGTCGGCGGCGGCAATACCGCCGTTGAAGAGGCCTTGTTCCTCACCAATTTCGCCGAAAAGGTCATTGTCGTGCATCGCCGCGACGAATTCCGCGCCGAACGCATCCTGCAGGACCGCCTGTTCAAGAACCCCAAGATCGAAGTGCGCTGGAACACCGAGGTCGCCGAAGTCGGTGGCACGCCCATGCCTCCCTCGGTCAATGCGGTCACCCTGCGCAACACCACTACCGGCGAAACCTATGAACAGCCGATTGATGGTGTCTTTGTCGCCATCGGCCACGCCCCCGCCACCGCTATTTTCGCCGGCAAGCTCGATATGAAGCCCGGCGGCTATCTGCAGGTAAAGCCAGGCACCACCGAAACCAATGTGCCCGGCGTCTTTGCCGCGGGCGATGTCACCGACGATGTCTATCGCCAGGCCGTCACCGCCGCCGGCATGGGCTGCATGGCTGCGCTCGATGCCGAGCGGTACCTGGCGGCGCATGAACTGGCCGAGGCAGCGGAATAGTGGTGCAAACCTCGCGCATAAGTCACGCTGCTGTCACAATTTTTGCGCCTCCCTCGCCGCTGGTGAGGGTCGCGGTCCGACCTGGCTGAGAACACACAAAAGAAAGCGTCGCCAACATGCTCGACTGGGACAAGCTACGGATTTTCCACACCGCCGCCGAGTCGGGCAGTTTCACCCATGCCGCCGAAAAGCTGGGCATGAGCCAGTCGGCCGTCAGCCGGCAGATTTCCGCGCTTGAAGACGATCTGGGCCTCAAGCTGTTCATCCGCCATGCCCGCGGTCTGGTGCTCACCGAAGTGGGCGAGCAACTTTTCCGCACCGCCCATCGCATGCATTGGGAATTGCAGCAGGTCGAAACCCAGATGTCCGAAAGCCAGGACGTCCCCACCGGCCCGCTGATCGTCACCACAACCGTGGGTATCGGTTCCACCTGGCTGTCCTCGCGGCTCGACGAATTCCTAAAACTCTATCCGCTGATCCAGCTCGAAATCCGCCTCAATGACGCCGAACTGGATCTGGCCATGCGCGAGGCCGACGTGGCCATCCGCCTGCACCGCCCCAACCAGTCCGAGATGATTCAGCGCAAGCTGTTCACGGTGCACAACCACTTCTACGCCGCCAACACCTATATCGACGAACACGGCATGCCGCATAAGTCCGAGGATCTGGATGACCACCGGATCATCAGCTTCGGTGAGCCGGTGCCCTCCTATCTGGGCGATATCAACTATCTCGAGCGCATGGGTCGCGCCGATTCAAGCCCGCGCCGCGCCGCGCTGCGCGTCAATGCCATTTACGGCATGATGCAGGCCTGCCGCGCCGGCATCGGCATCGCCATGCTGCCCGACTATGTCACGGAAAAGGAAGATGGCCTGGTCCAGATCCTGCCCGAGATCGAATTGCCGGCCTACGAGGCCTATTTCGTCTATCCGCCGGCTCTCAAGAACTCCAAGCGCGTCGGCGTCTTCCGCGACTTCCTGGTGTCCAAGGCCCGCGAGTGGTCGTTCTAGACAAACGTCAATCCCGGGCGCGGGGGACACCCCACCCTCATTCCCTCCCCATCAAGGGGGAGGCGCAGGACCGAGCCGCCACTGTTCATCGCCTCCCTCCCCCCTGTGGGGAGGGTAGCGTCGCTAGACCCAAAGGGTCGTAGCAGAGCTGGGTGGGGGTACTCACTCCGAAAGCCTTTCGAGGAATGCCCATGCCCCGCATCACCACCATAGCCCTCGATGCCGATGACACTCTCTGGCAGAATGAGCAGTTCTTCCGCCTGACCGAACAGCGCTTCGCCGATCTGCTGCGCGACTACACCGACGCGCCGGATCTCACCGAGCGCCTCATTTCGGCAACCGCCCGCAACCTGCAATTCTACGGCTTCGGCGCCAAGAGCTTCACGCTCTCCATGCTCGAAACGGCGCTTGAAATCACCGAGCACCGCGTTCCCGGCACCGTCATTGCCGAAATCCTCGCCGCTGGCCGCGAGCTTCTCGATTACCCGCTTGAGACCCTGCCCTATGTCGATGCGGCCCTTGAGCACCTGCAGCACAATTATCGCCTGATCCTGATCACCAAGGGCGATCTGCTCGACCAGGAGCGCAAGCTCGCCGCATCCGGTCTCGCCGAATACTTCGCGGCTGTCGAAGTGGTCTCCGACAAGACCGAGCCGGTCTATCGCCGCATATTCGAGCGCCACACTGAAGGTGCCCAACACACCATCATGGCCGGCAATTCGCTCAAATCCGATATTCTGCCCGCTTTGGCCACCGACGCCTTTGCCGCCTATGTACCGCATGACCTGACCTGGTCCTATGAGCACGCCGAAGAGCCCGAAAATGAGCCGCGCTACGCCCGCATCGCGCATCTGGGCGAACTGCAACAGGCCATCGACCGCTTCGAATCTGGCGAAACCAGCCGCCGGGAACCGTAATTCCAGGCCTCTGTCGGCTCGATTCCACGCCTAAAAAACGTTCAGCGCCTGCTCCAATTTCTGGCATCGCGCCCGATTTTCAGCCGAAAATCAGCGTTCTTTGCCGCGACAGGCCGCCGCACCTTCGCTATCAACCGTTGATTTTATTGGATTTTTTCCAACCTCATGCAAGATTTGCATGGCTGGCATAACCATTGGTGGATTGGCGCGCCGCGCCGGCACCCCTATATGCCCAGTCATCACAGCGGGTGTTTCTCCTCCCTCCCTTGCGCCCGCTGCGTTCCCTCCTGACAGGTTCCTGACCTGTCCTCCTTAGGGCCCTGCTCTCCCCTCGAGCGGGGCCTTTCTTTTTTGTTCTGATGCATATCGATCCCTCGCAAAAACGCATGGCTGACATGTCAGTTTCGGGATTGTCTATCAGATCAGTAGAGTTCATATAGAACCCATCGCTGAGGCGCGCTCCGATCTCCTCCTCCCTTCGGACCCCGCATCGCGATACCGGACTAAGGATCATTTCCTCCTCCCTTGATCCAAGGTCCATGGCAGAGCGGCATACTCCTCCTCCCTTGCTCTCTGCCCCACTTTCGATTTGGCTTCGGCCCTATCATCAGGCCCCGTCTTCGGATGGGGCCTTTTTTTCTGCACCCACGCAACCTGTCGCCAAGCTGTCAATCTGCCTATTTGTTGGACAGATTGTCGCTGTGCCTAATGCATGGCTGTTATGTCACCAAATGCATTGCTGACCAAAAGGTCAAAACCTATATTGGCTTTGTCGCTGGTGAAGCCGCTCCGTATCCTCCTCCCTCGGACCCGCTTCTTGCGACACCGGATCGAAACCGCATCCTCCTCCCGCGGCGACGGTCCACCGGTCTGGTGCAAATCCTCCTCCCTTGCATCCGGGCCATCACTTGCGATTTGGCTTCGGCCCTATCATCAGGCTCCAACTTCGGTTGGAGCCTCTTTTTTTCTGCGCCATTGCTCCGTCCGGCCGGCCATCCATCTCCATGCGAATCTGCATGGCAGCACTTCCGATTGTGCGTTTGTGCCGCAGCCGCCCATATCGGATATTGCGATCAACGGCGGGCTTCGTGGTGAACCCGCCTCCTCCAAGGTCAGCGGCTCCGGCCAAAGACCGAACGGCCCCGCCCATCCCCTCGGGCGGGGCCTTTTTGTTCCGCAGGACCTTCGAGCCAAGGGCACTTCCTGCCCGGCACATTTTTCCCCTGACACCCACGGTTCCAGAAAGTCCATTGAAAACAATGGCCTTTCTCCGGCACGCCATTTGCAACCCCGCACCCGAAGACCGGGAGACAGCCATGGTTGCCATCACCTCGACATCCGCCTACGCCGCCTATCAGGGCTATGGCACGGCCAATAGCACTGCGAGCACCGCCAAGGCAGCGACGGCGACAACGTCAATCGGCGCTGCCAATCCCGCGGCCACCGATGTCACCCTCTCCGATGCCGCCCGGGCCGCATTGGCAGAACGTGATCTGGCCACGGTTCTGGTCGACGCGCGCAGCAAGCTCACCCAATTGCTGGAAGACGCCGGCCGCACCAGCCCGCTCAGTGGAGGCCAGCTAGCCCTGGACCTGTCCGGTCTCGACCAGCGCGAACTCTACGCCATGTCCAGCGATGACAGTTTCACCGCCGATGAGCGAGAGGCCGCGAGCCTGGAAATGCAGCGCCGCTTCGAGGCCGCACTGGCCGGCCCTGCTGCCATCACCAACGTCACCGGCGACTTCACCGGTCTCTACAAGGCCGCCGCGGCCTATCTGGATTCCCTGGGGACCGAAGAGCGCGCCAGCGCCGACTGGCAGGCCGGCCGCGCTGCCGTCACCGAGGGCTTGAAACAACTCAAGGACAACCCAGCCGAACTGCCGGATGCCGGTCCCAGCGACCCGGTGGCGCTCTACCGGGTCCTGAGCGAGGCCGGCGACACAGCCGAGCCGCCCTCAATGACAGACCTGGCCAGCAATGCACGTACCACGCTCGACAAGATCTATGCCGAGGCCGTGGCCAATGGGCGCGTGCCCACCTTCAATCGCGCCACCACCGTAGGCACCTATATCGACATTTCCGGCTTCTCCAGCCGCGCCCTCTCAGCAATGGTGCTCGATAGCGAAGGCAATTTCACCGGAGAGGAAGTCCGCGCTGCCCAGTCGGTGCTGCAGGCCAAGAGCGGCGCCACCCTGCTCGCCGGCTTCCAGTCCGCCAACAAGTCGGGCGACCCCACCGCCTTCAGCCAGAACATCATTTCCGCCTATTCCTCTCTCAGCCCCGAAGAGCGCCAGGCCGTCGGCTGGTCCGACCAGCTCTACCAGGCCGCCATGGAGAGCTATGCCAGCACCTCCAAGCTGATGGAAATGTTCGGCCAGGCCACCAGCGGCAGTGCCGGCGGCGACAGTCTCGCGGCCCTGTTAGGCGGTCACTAGGCCAGGTCAACCCGTCCAAGCGGCTCGACCGGCATAAAGCGCGCGAGTTCGATGCCGACGGCTTGGGGCGGGCAGGCAGGTGGCCAAAGTTCCCTGGCCATCGCGACCCCCGCTTTGACGTCCCCGGTCATCTGCAGCGTGACATGCGGCGTCCATTGGCCCGGACGATAATGAGGACGAATGCTCTCAAGCGGTACGGTGGCAGCAATAAGGGCATGCAGCCGCATCAGACTGTCGCCGCCGTCCCCGGCCAACCAGCCAATGCTCGTATCGGGGAAACTGCGCGCCGGCCTCAGATCAATGGACAACGCACCCTCCGTCCACGCCGTCAGCGCATCACTCAGCGGCCCTTCTAGGCTCTCATCGTCGGTGACGACCAGCGAGAGATGCGGCGCATAATCCATATCCAGCATGGTCCGGCAGATACCACTATCGGCCAGGACCTGCCAGATATGGCGGACGGCCCTATCCGTCTCGGCGTCAAAGAGCAGCGAGATGGCAAGCGCCACTAGCTGATCCCCGCACAGAACCCCTGGATGCGTTTCACCGCCTCCTCCAGCTCCGCATTGCTCGCCGCATAGCTGAGCCGGAAATGCCCCGGCAGGCCGAACGCCGTGCCATGCACCAGCGCCACCCCGGTTTCCTCCAGCAGCGCCATGACGAAATCCTCGTCGGTCACCAGCTTCGCGCCGCCCGCGCTGGTCTTGCCCAGCAGCCTCTGGCACGACGGAAACACATAAAACGCCCCCTCCGGCGTCAGGCAGTCGAGCCCGGTATTGGCATTGAGCCCGGCCACCACCATGTCGCGCCGAGCCTGGAATACGTCGCGCCATTCGGCCAGAAATCCCTGTGGCCCGTTCAGCGCCTCCACTGCCGCCCATTGCGAGATCGAGCTGGCATTGGTGGTCGACTGGCTCTGCAGCTTGGTCATTGCCGCCAGCAAGGGCTTCGGGCCGGTGCAATAGCCGATGCGCCAACCGGTCATGGCGTGCGACTTGCTCACCCCGTTCATCGTCAGGGTCCTGGCCTGCAATTCCGGCTCCACCTGGGCGATGGTGGCGAAGGTCTTGCCGTCATAGACCAGCACTTCATAGATATCGTCGGTCAGGATGTGCACATGCGGATGCCGCATCAGCACAGCCGCCAGCCCCTTCAATTCCTCGGCCGAATAGGCCGCCCCCGTCGGATTGGACGGCGTATTGAGGATCAGCCACTTGGTCTTTTCCGAAATCGCCGCTTCCAGCGCTTCGGGCGTCAGCTTGAACCCCGTCGAGGCATCGGCCACGGCGAACACCGGCTCGGCGCCACAGAGCAGCACGATTTCGGGATAGCTTACCCAATAGGGCACCGGCACCACCACCTCGTCGCCCGGATTGAGCGTCGCCATCAGCGCATTGAAGATGATCTGCTTGCCGCCCGAACCGACGAAGCAATCCGCTGCCGTGACGTCCAGCCCGTTGTCGCGGCGGAACTTGGCTGCCACCGCTTCCTTGAGCTCGGCAATGCCATCCACATTGGTATAGCGCGTCTTGCCCTCGTCCATCGCGCGCTTGGCCGCCTCGCGCACATGTTCGGGCGTGTTGAAGTCCGGCTCTCCGGCCGACAGCGCGATGATATCCTTGCCCTCGGCCGCCATCACCCGCGCCTTCTGGCTGATCGCCACGGTCGCGGACGGCGCCACGCGCCCCAAAGCCTCGGACAGAAAACCCATCATCGCCTCCCTTGCTGGACGGCAATGGGTTTAGTGCAAGCCCCAGGGCGCGAAAAGCCCTATGCTGCCTATTTGCTAGATGCCGAGCCCTGGGGTGCTGCGCAGCACCACGCCCTGCACACGCCAGCCCTCGTCGCGCTCATCGGCAAGCTGATAGACCGCTTCCCAGACCCGGCCATCGGCATCGATAAGCTCGACCTCCTGCAGCACTACGCCGGGAGAAAGTTCGCGGAAAGTCCCGAAGCTGTGCGAGCGTGACTCACCGATCGGACCATAGCCCGACCGCGCCACGTCTTCGGCAAAGCGCTGCGGATTGCTTTGATAACTGGCACGAAAGGCCGCCCCGGCGAACGACAGCGCGGTTTCGCTATCGGCACTGCGCAGCGCCTCGATCTGGCCGGTCACGCTGTCGCGCCAGGGTTGCTCCATCGCATCCTGCGCCGTGCCCGGCATCATTAGAAGAAAACTCAAGACAAGAACCCAGAGAACACGCATCGTCTCTCTCCCATTTCGGACAGGCCCAGCCCGCCACAGTTCTGCCCTCAAATGGTCCCGAGCCGACCCCCATTGGTTCATAGTCGAACCGCTTTTCGGTGCTTATCTGTCAGCATCGGAAGCGAGGACAAGACGTCGATCCCATGCACATATCTACGTCCCCCAGGCGCAAAAGTTTCAGGCTCGTGGCTGTTTTTGGCGCCATTGGCACCGCGCTGAGCGCAGCGGCACTGATGATTGGTGTCACCCCCGCCCAGGCGGCCAGTTTCGCCGCCCAGCCTGATACTCAGATTGCGGTGTTCATGGTGCCGCTCACGCTTTTGGTCCTGGCCATGCTTTTCGAGGTTGCGCGCTTTGCCTGGCGCGCGCCCCTGCCGGCTCAAGCCCCTGCCCGCCCAAGACGTCGACCCGATTGGTCGGCCGCGGACAAAGGCGCGACGAGCCCCTGACACTGTTTCCCCCTGACGACCAACTGGCCGGCCCTGCGCCGGCCATTTTTTTTTGACTTTCGGCCTATTGCCGAGCGCCCGGGGCAGGTTCAAACTCATGGTCTCTTACAGGAGGACTGACCTATGCATGTCGATACCATCCTGCAGACCAAGGGTATCGTGGTCCATACCCTGCCCAAGACCGGCACGTTGGCCGACGCCGTCACCCTGCTCAACACCCATAATATCGGCGCCGTCGTCATCACCGACGACAAGCAGCACATTGTCGGCATTCTTTCCGAACGTGATATCGTCCGCCAGCTCGGCAAGAACCCGACCGGTGCCCTCAAGCTTTCCATTGCCGATTGCATGACCAAGGGCGTTGTTACCGCCGAGCGCACCACCACCATCGACGATGTCATGGAGTCCATGACCAAGCGGCGCATCCGCCACATGCCGATTGCCGAGAACGGCAAGCTGGTGGGCATTATTTCCATCGGCGATGTGGTCAAGCTCAAGATCGCCGAAGTCGAGCACGAGGCCGAAGCTCTGCGCGAATACATCTCGAGCTGAGATCAGGGCGACAGCCGCATCAGCCCGGCCGCCGTCGGCCCGAAGCCGCACGCGCGGTAAAACCCCTCCAGATGCGGCTCGAAGTCCACATGCAACCATGTGGCGCCGCGCTCCCGCGCCAGCTCTGCGGCGCGCCGCACCAGCTCGCTCGCAATGCCGCGCCGCCGATAGGCCGCATCGACTGCCGTATCGAGAATGAAGGCATGCACCCCGCCATCCCAGGCGATGTTGACAAAGCCGATCATCCGGTCCCCGTCCATGGCTCCCAGATGCGCCAGGCTTCGGCCAAGAACCTGGCCATAATTGGCTGGCTGCGGCCCGCCCCAGGCACGGCGCCAGAAATCATCCAGCGCCCCCGCATCCGGAAACGGATTGGTGACATACTCAATCAAGCCAGCCCCTCCACCTTACCAACCTCTCCAACTCTTCACCCATCCGCAAGGTCGTGAAGAGATGGCCCTCTCTATGGTCTCACCTGTGCCGGTTACCGGCGATATCCCATGCAAAGGATGAACGACCATGAAGACGTTTTCCACCACCGCCATCGTGGCCCTGATGACCACCGCCATCGGTCTGGGCGCTATTGCCCCCGCGGCGGCCCAGGCTACCACCGCACCGGCCGCCCCCCAGTCCCAGCCGGCAGAGCCCCCCGCAGGCGCTGAACGCGGCTTCCGCAACGGCCCGGGCATGCGCCAGGGCGGCGGCGCAGGTGGCCTGCTCAACATCGAGCGCGGCGCCGAAGCCATCGAGATTGCCATTGTGCGCCTCAGCCACGCCATCGAACTGACCGATGAGCAGACCGTCCTGCTCGAAGCGCTCAAGACCGATGCACTGGCCGCTGCGGCAACCTTCGAAGCCGCAACCGACGGCCTGCGCCCGAACCCGCCGGCCGAAGGCGAAACCGCCGAGCGCCCGGACATTTCCGAGCGTTTCAACAACCGTATCGCCATGGAGACGGCCCGCCTTGATGCTCTCGAAGCCGTGCAGCCCGCCTTCACCGCTTTTTTCGATAGCCTGACCGACGAACAGAAGGCCGACCTTCTCCCCCAGCGCGGCGACCGCATGGCCGGCATGGGCAAGCAGCACGGCGGCCCTGGCCAGCATGGCGGCCAGCGCCCCATGGGGCCGGGCAACCGCTAAGGCCGGCCGGACACCAGACCTCCAGACCCGACCTGCCGCGCTCCTTCGTCGGCAGGTCGCCCCAGCGGTGTCTGCCTCTCGCCCCCAAACCTTGGCAGGCGCCGCCGACCCCGGCTCTCAACAGCCGGGGTTTGCTTTTGCCGACGGCTCGATTACCAGTGTGATCGTAATCTGTTGCGGGCAAACCATGACCATTCTTCCTCTCGACCCGGCGCGCATTCGCGCCCTGTTCCCGGCCTTTGCCGAGCCGAGCCTCAACGGCCAGGCCTTTTTCGAGAATGCGGGGGGATCCTACACCGCCCAGGCGACGCTCGACATTCTGGACCACTATTACCGCGCCACCAAGGTGCAGCCTTATGGTGTCTATGCCGCCTCCGAGGCCGCCGGTCGGGCCATGGACCGCGCCTATGAACGTCTCGCCCAGGCCCTCAATGTGTCCACCGACTGGATCCATATTGGCCCCTCAAGCTCCGCTAATACCTATGTGCTGGGCAAGGCCTTCGCCGATTGGCTCAAGCCCGGTGACGCCATAATCGTCACCAATCAGGACCACGAGGCCAATACCGGCAATTGGCGCCGCCTGGCCGAGCGCGGCATCGAAGTGCGCGAATGGCAGGTCGATATAGAAACCGCCCGCCTCTCGCTCGATAGCCTCGACGCCCTGCTCGACGACAAGGTCAGGCTCGTCGCGGCGCCGCATTGCTCAAACATTGTCGGGGACATCAACCCGGTAGCCGAGATTGCCGCTCGCGCCCATGCCGTTGGCGCCGTCGTGGCTATAGACGGCGTCAGCTACGCGCCTCATGGCCTGCCCGATCTTGCTGAGCTGGGCGCCGACATCTATTTCTTTTCCGCCTACAAGACCTATGGCCCGCACCAGGGCGTCATGGCCATCCGGCCCGACCTGGCCCGCGCTCTCCCCAATCAGGGGCATTTCTTCAACGACACCAAGCTGCGCTACCGCCTGACCCCGGCCGGCCCCGACCACGCCCAGATCGCCGCCACTGCCGGCATTGTCGACTATCTCGAACAAATCGCCGCGCTGGCGCCCGCCTCGATCGAGGGCGCCGAGCCATTCCGCCGCGCCCATGCCGCCATGCGCGCCCAGGAAGTGGCGCTGGCCGCCCCCCTGCTCGACTATCTGCGCAGCCGCAATGACCTCCGCCTCATCGGACCCGCCGACGCCACCACCCGCGCGCCCACCATTGCCGTGCTGGCAAAAGAACCGGGCATCGACATCGCCCGACGCCTCGCCCGCCACGGCGTCATGGCCTCGGGCGGCAATTTCTACGCCGTGCGCCTCCTCGAAGCATTGGGCATCGACCCGCACAATCACGGCGTCCTCCGCCTCTCTTTCGTGCACTACACGACCCCTGACGAAATCCAGCAACTCATCACAGCGCTCGACGCCGAATTGTAAAGTCCGATGCGCCTCCCTTCCCTTCTCCCCTTGTGGGAGAAGGTGCCCGAAGGGCGGATGAGGGGTACTTTCTAGAAAATTCGAGTTACCCCCAATGTCCCGTCCCCTCGCCTCCCTCCTGCTTCTGCTCTGCACCATGTTCTGGGGCTTTGCCTTCATCGCGCAGAAATCCGCGATGGACGCCATGGGGCCGCTGACCTTTGCCGGCGTCCGCTTTCTCATCGGCGGCCTGCTCATCCTGCCGCTGGCCCTGCATGAACTGCGGCGCAAGGCCGTCAGGCTCACTGGTACCCACTGGTTCTTCATCATGGCCATGAGCACCGTGTTCTTCCTCGGCTCATGGATGCAGCAGGTTGGCCTGCTCACCACCACCGCCACCAATGGCGGCTTCCTCACCGGCCTCTACGTCTTCTTTGTGCCGCTGCTCGGCTTCGCGCTGTTCAGGATGCGCCCCCACCCGATCGTCTTTGCCGGCGTGCCACTGGCTCTGGTCGGCATCTATTTCCTCAATGGCGGGGGCCTCGACAGTTTCAACTTCGGCGACTGGATCATCATCGGCAGTGCCGTGTTCTGGGCCCTGCATGTGCTGCTGCTCGGCCATGTCGCAAAAATGACTGGCCTGCCCATCTTTGTGTCTTCGGTCAGCTTCCTGTTCGCCGGGATCGCGGCCAGCGCCATTGCCCTGCCGACCGAAGCCCCGACCCTGGCAGCCATTTCTGCCGGCTGGGTTGAAATCGCCTATGCCGCAGTTCTCTCCACGGCTGTCGGCTTCACCCTGCAGGCTGTCGGCCAGCAGCACGTGCCGGCGGCCAACGCCGCCATTATCCTCTCGGCAGAAAGCCTGTTCGCGGCCCTGGGGGCCGCCGTGGTGCTGGGCGAGCGCCTGCCGCTGATCGGTTACGCCGGCGCGACGCTGATCTTTGCGGCCATCCTGCTCGTCGAAGCCATTCCGCCGCTCTGGGCTCGCCGCAAGGTGCATGTGCCGCGCACGGTGAACTAGCGGTCCTTACTCGCCATAACGGAACATCTGGTAGCTCCTGCAAATCACCAGCGCCACGCAGCCCGTCAGCGTGATCTGGTCGGCACTGACCTGGGTGATTGTGCCGGCCGCGCTCTGCCCGTAAATGTGCAGTTCGCCCTTCCACTCGCCCGGCCGGGTCTGCACCGCATGGTCGATCAGCAAGGTGTTGAGATAGGGCAGGTTTTCCGCGCTGTCTGCGCCATTGCCCAGCCAGATCAGCTCGGCGCAAAGCTGGGTGCCGTCGCCACACAGGCTCACGTCATAGCGCGAATCCCGCGTTTCGATTTCCCACACCCCGACCGGCGAGGCAAAGGCCGGCGCCACCGCCACCAGCCCGAACATCAGGGCCAGGACCGCCCGCATCACGGCGTGTGCCGGTACATCTGATAGGTCTTGCAGACCACCAGGAACGCACAGCCGGACAGCGTCATATGGTTCTCGCTATGCTGGGTGATCGTCCCGCTCATCCGGTGACCGAACAGATGCAACGTCCCTTTCCATTTTCCCGGTCCGGTGGGCGCCAGCGCCTGCGCCATGGGACGATTGAGATAGGGCTTGTACTGATCGTTGTAGTCGGCGTCGGACAGCCAGACCAACTCGCCACAAAGCTGCGTGCCGTCACCGCACAGGTTCAGCGCAAACCGGGTGTCGCGCGTTTCCAGCTCCCACACGCCGGCGGGCGAGGCCACTGCCGGCATGGCCGCCGCACAGGACAAAACAAGGGCGGCGATCAAACGGGAAAATCTCGGCATGGTAATCCTCTGCAAGTTCTGTGCTTTCAAATCTTGTCTCCACCACCTGAACCCAAGCTGAACAAGCCGGGGCAAGACAATAAATCAGGCACTGCAATAGTGTCGTCACTGCCCTGTCATCTTGGCTTAATAGGGTCCGCCTATCCCGGCTCCCCCCATTGGCCAGGATTGCCGGCCCCGCGTCCCCAACGCCGCGCCGACATCGGAGGGCCCGGACCGCCAACCCCCGGCCTTCCCGACCGACAAGATCGGTCCTGGCCGCCTCAGGGCGGCCTTTTTTTGTGGACCGCGCCGCATTTTGCCTCGCACCTGGCTCGTCCCTGCGCCACAACAAAAGCCCCGTTTCAGGCGCGACCATGGCCAAGCTCTATTTTTCCTATGCGGCAATGAATGCCGGCAAGTCCACCTTGCTGCTGCAGGCAGCCCATAACTACCGCGAGAGCGGCATGCGCGTCCTGTTGTTCACCTGCGCGGCCTATGCCGGCGGAAAACCCGGCATTATCAGCTCGCGGCTGGGGATTTCCGAACCCGCAGAACTCTACGACGACGACGTCGATCTATATGTGCGCATCCACGATTATGCCCTCGAATCCAAGGTCGACTGCGTTTTCCTCGACGAGGTACAATGCCTGACCCACGAGCATGTCTGGCAATTGGCGCGTGTCGCGGATCGCCTAGACATCCCGGTCATGTGCTATGGCCTGCGTACAGACTTTCTGGGCCGTCCCTTCCCGGGTTCCGTGGAACTGCTGGCCATCGCCGATACGCTTCGCGAGATTAGGACAATCTGCTGGTGCGGGTCAAAAGCCACCATGGTGGTTCGGCGAGATGCCAATGGACGTGTACAAACCGACGGCAATACCATTGCCCCGGAGAAGGCCGACTACGTCTCGCTTTGCCGCAAGCACTGGGAAGAGGCCTTTGGCCGCTGGCCTGTGAAAGGCCCAGAACAAGGACGATAGACATGCAGTCCGACGCAACCGAACCCACCGGCGCTCTCATCATCCGCACCCTGGCCATGCCGGCCGATACCAATCCGGCCGGCGACATTTTTGGTGGCTGGGTGATGAGCCAGATGGATATTGCCGGCGCCATCGCTGCCGTCGAACGGGTCAAGGGTCGCGTGGTCACCGTAGCGGTGGAAGCCATGACCTTCATTGCCCCGGTCAAGGTCGGCGACGTGCTCTGCGTCTATGCCGATATCGAACGCATCGGCAATACCTCGATCACGGTGGGCCTTGAGGCCTGGGTGCGCCGCAACCGGCTCGACGAGCGCACCAAGGTTACCGAGGCACGCTTCGTCTATGTCTCCCTGGACGAAAACGGCCAGAAGCGCCCGATCCCGCCGCAGTAACCCGGCCCAACCCCGTTCAGGCTGCGTTCAGACAGCATTTGCATTACTCACCCCGGCGCAGCGACCCGGCCCGGGACTATTCACCATTCGAATACTCTCCCCGACAAGGCCGGAACTCTTTGCGCTAAGACTTCGTTTCTGAAGTCATAAACAAATGGCGCGGTCGCCGAAATGCGTCGCCCCGGATGTCCGGGGCCGGGAAGATCGAGCCGGAGGGAGCATATCATGCATCGTCAGACCCGCAGGAATCTTCTGAATCTGGCCACCGGCATCGCCGTGGCCGCCGCTGCCGTGGTGGTCTTCCTGCCCGCAGCACAAGCCGCGCCCGGCACCGCCACCAGCAATGTCAATGTGCGCTCCGGCCCCGGCACCGGCTATGCCGTGGTCGACACCTTGCGCCGCGGCGAACAGGTTGATGTGCAGCGCTGCCAGTCGTCCTGGTGCTATGTGGTCAAGCCCGGTCCCGATGGTTGGGTCTCGGCAAACTATCTCAGCGCCGGCGGCCGCCCGGTCAATCCGTCCAATCCCGGCATATCCTTCGGTTTCACCATCGGTGGCCCCGATGGCCCGCAGATCAGCATTGGCGTGGGCAATGGCAACAATCCTCAGCCCCGTCCCCCGCGCCCGCCAGTCATCCAGCCCGTCTATGACGAAGTCTGCTTCTATGACCGCACCCGCTTCCGTGGTGACAGCTTCTGCATGGAAGAAGGCGAATCCGTTCGGGATCTGCGCGGCTGGACCGACCGCATCTCCTCGTTTGACAATCCGGCCGGCCTGACCGTTCAGGTTTGTTCGCAGGAGAACTTCCGCTTCTGCCGCACCTACACCACCGGCGCCTCGTCGCTGGGAGACTACGACGACTACATCGCCTCGGTTCGCGTCCGCTAGGACCACTCGTCTGGTGTTTTTCGCGCCGCCCGGAAACAGGGCGGCGCTTTGCTTTGCAACATCTGCCAAGGCAGGTTAACCTCCTGCCGCACACACAGATGGAAACCGCCATGCGCTCGCTTTTCGCCCTCGCACTCGCCCTCGCCGTCTCGCTTCTCCCCAGCCTTCCTGCATTTGCCGCCACTGCCTCGGGCAGCCATGGCTGGAGCCGTACCGCTCTGATCCTGCGCGCCGGCCCGGGGGATGCCTACGCCATCACCGGCGAGATTGCCGGCGAACAGGCCATCAAGATCCTCCGCTGCCAGCAGCTCTGGTGCAATGTCGACGGCCCCGGTGGCCGCGGCTGGACCGGCAAGGCCGCTATCGACTTCGGCAAGGATCCGCACTGGCCGATCCTGGACCCCGACAATAATTGGCCCGACCTGGCCGGTGGCGAAATGTGCTTCTTCGAAGGCACGCATTACACGGGCCGCTCGTTCTGCGCCGATTCTGGCGACGTCTTCCAGGATCTGGCCACCTGGGGCTGGGACAACGCCATTTCCTCGATCCAGGTGACGACACCAACCAGCGCCGCCATCTGCCGCGACCGCTTCTTCCAGTCCTATTGCGAGCGCATCGCCGAGAGCCAGCCCGTGCTTCACCAATATCTGCACGACAATCTCTCCTCGATCCGCATGTACTGAGCATCGGGCCCCTTCGGCGCCTCAGACCGAATGAGTTCCTCTCGCAGATTGCGGGCGGAACACGGTACAAGTACACACCACATTGTCCGGGCGCGTTCAGGTTCAGCGCATGGTATCGCCTGGAATCCGGGCGTCCCGCCCTTGCTGCCTAAACGCCGCATTCAGCGCCGGTTCAGCGCAAAAAGCGCCTAATCCCCTCACAAAGCGGACCGCAAAAGCGCCTCCGCACCGCAACAGATGAGGGAAATCCCATGTCCAGCAATCGCAAGCTCTTCGGCGCCAGCCTGGCCGCCATCACACTCCTGACCACCCTGGCCGCTACGGCCGCACCCGGTGTCGCCACCGGGAATGTCAATGTCCGCACCGGCCCCGGCACCGGCTATGCCAAGGTCGGCGTCCTGCCCGCCGGCGAATATGTCGACGTCAAGCAGTGCCAGGGGTCCTGGTGCTTTGTCGACCGCGCCTCGGGCACCGATGGCTGGGTCTCCAAGAACTACCTCGCACCTGCTGAAGGCGGTGGCGGTGGTGGTGGCGGGGAAGCCGAGGAGGACATCCCGTTCAATTTCGGCGTCACCGTCGGCCCGGGCGGTCCCAGCTTCTCCTTCGGCATCGGCGATGCCCCGCCGCCTCCGCCCGCGCCGCCGGCCCCCGCCAAGGCGTGCTTCTTCAAGGGCAACAACTTTACCGGCGCCCAGTTCTGCGTTGCCGTCGGTACTGACGACCCGCACCTGCCGGGCGGATGGAACAATTCCATCTCCTCCATCCGTCTGCAGGGCGGCGCCAAGGTCACCGTATGCAAGAACAATTGGTATGCCGGCGCCTGCACCACCTATGGTGCCGACAAGCCCCTGATGGGCAGCTACAACAACACGGTATCAAGCTATCAGGTCTTCTGATCGCCAATCGCAACCAAGGCCGGCGCGACCCTGAGGTGGTGGCGCCGGTTCTCCTGGCTACCGTATGAATGGAAACACCGCCCGCACCTTGTCTTCGCGCAGCCATAGCGCCACCCACACCGCCACCCCGAGATAAATCGAGAACAAGGTGTGGCTGAACAGCGGATTGTCGACCCGCAGATTCGCCGCCAGCGCCGCCCCCAGCAGTCCGGTCGTCAGCACGGCCCCGAGCAAAGCGGTGCGCGGTGTGAGAAACAACACCACGCACCCCACCTCGATCGCCCCGATCAGTACCAGATATTTCACCGGCCAACCCACCACCTGCATGGGCTCCAGCGCCGCTTCCAGCCCCAGCAACTTCGGCGCCGCCGACGCAATCGCCAGGAACAGCCCGATCAGGGCACTCAAGACCCAACCCGCAATTCTCATGTTTCGTACTCCTCGACACACCAACAGCGTCCTGCTGTCCCAATGTCGGCGACGAAGGTGATGCGGGAAATTCGACAAGGCTACGCAAACCACTTGCATTACCTATTAACTCTAGGCATCATACCTAGAGACAATAGGTAATGAATCAATGCCCACCACCACTTCTCAATTTCTCAATGGCGTGCCCGAATTGCTTGTCCTGCGCTTGCTGCGCGATAGGGAAATGTACGGCTACGAACTGGTCGAAGCCATCCGCGCCGCCAGCAACGACAAACTGACCTTTGCCGAAGGCGTCATTTACCCCGTCCTGCACGCCCTTGAGCGCGACGGTGCCTTGTCCACCCGGCGGCAGACCGTCAATGGCCGAAGCCGCGTGTACTATTCGGTCACCCCCACCGGCAAAGACCGGTTCGACGCCTTGCTGGCCCATTGGCAGCGTGTCCACAGCACTATCGCAACGATCGTTGAGACGCCCCGCCATGCCTGATCGTCTGGAAGTCATGCGCGAAGATCTGCTCAAGGCAGGCCTGTCACCGGCCCATGTCCATCGCTACCTGCGCGAATTGACAGAGCATCGGGACGATATCGTGGCGCATTTGATCGCAAAAGGCGCAGAACCACATCTGGCCTGGGCGGAAGCGGATCGCCGCTTGGGGAGCAACGACGCTCTCTTGCTGCCAATGCTGGCCGATCGCCGCTTCAGAAGCCTGGCGGCCCGCTGGCCGGCGCTCTTCTATCTCGCGCTTCCCCTGCTGTGCCAGTTGATCCTGGTGGCGCTCGGATCATGCGTACTTCTCGCAGCGACCGAAACGCCGCTTCGCTCGGTTATCATCGATCTTGGCCATGGCTTGAAGCTCCTCACCTACGCCGCCCCGATCGTCCTCGCCATGGCGCTGTTCACCTTCTCGCACCGGCGCCGCGCGTCGCAGTCATGGCCTGTCGCCGGCGCTCTTGCGAGCGCTGTCCTAGCCGCCATGATCACCATCAACGTGCTGCCCTCCCTGCCCGATCAGCCTGGTGAAATCAGTGTCGCCATCGGGTTCCCGGCGCTGCTGCCCTTGCTGGTAATAGGCACGCTCGTCCTGCTCCCAACCTCCATTCGCCGCTAACGGAAACAATCAATGCTTAACCGATACAACGCGCTCGCCGCGCTGACTCTGCTCGCCCTGCCGCAAGCCTACGCCATCGACTATTCTAAAATCCCAAGGCCAGACGGCACGCCCATCCACTATACGCTGGATCAGCCCGAAGGCCCGGTCACCGGCCTTGTAGTGCTCAGCCAGGGTTCCGGCTGCGCCCGCGCCGCCGAAAGCGTCAATCTGGCCACCGTCCGCGCGGCCTTTCCCACCTACGCCGCCCTGATCGTCGAAAAGGTCGGCATTGCGCTGGATGTCGAAATCACCGATCCGATTACCGGCTGTCCAGCCCAGTTCCTCGACAACTACACCGTCAGCCAGCGCGTCGCCGACTACCAGATCGTCCTGGCGGCCCTTACCGCCGACCCGCAAGTGTCCACCGACAAGATCGTGCTGTTCGGTGGCTCCGAAGGTGGCCTGGCTATGGCCCTTCTGGCCGAACGTCTGCCCGTCACCGCCGCCATTCTGCTCTCCACCGCTACCGGAGAAACCTTTGGCGACATGGTCCTCTCCACCGTGCCGGAAGAAGCTCAGGGCCCCGTCCGTGCCGGCTTCGATGCCGCCCGCGCCAGCCCGGAAAGCACCGAGCTGCATGGCGGCTCCACCTATCGCTTTTGGGCCGATAGCCTCGATCTGCGCCCGCTGGACCATATGCGATCCAACGCAACACCCTTCCTGCTGATCCAGGGCGGTCGCGACACCTCGGCCCCCGAAGTCGCGTCTCGCCCCACTCTCAAGACCTTTGCCGAAGAGGGTCTCTGTCACTTGACCTACTGGGAGTTTCCAGCGCTCGACCACGGCCTCGCAGATCCGGCCGGCACCTCGCATCTGCCCGCAATCGCAACGATGGCCGCGGCCTGGGCGAACAACCCAATTCCCGCCTGCTAGTCTGTTCCCGGACTCGGCAGCCACGGTAAGGGCCGGCGAAACACCGCCGGCCCTTGCTGGTTCCGCGCGCTTCCGCTACGGCACTGCCACGCCAACGCCCACAGGACCCCCAATGATCCCCTGGCAGAAACTCGACGAGACCATCATGCCCGGCGGCGGCGTGCTCAAGCTTATGCAGCGCGGCACCGAGTTCTCCATCATGTCGAACAATATCGGCCTGATGAACAGCCGCATGAGTGGCTCTGAGGAACAATTGGCCACCCTTTCGGCCGCCCGCATCGGCAAGCGACCCAAGGCCCGCATTCTCATTGGCGGGCTGGGCATGGGCTTTACGCTCCGCGCCGCCCTCTCCGCCTTCGGCCCCGATTGTCAGATCGTTATTGCCGAACTGGTCCCCGCCGTCATCGCCTGGGCCCGTGGCCCGCTTGCACCGATCCATGGCACCAGCCTTGATGATCCGCGGGTGACCATCCACCAGGGCGACGTGGCCACCGCCATCACCTTGGGCAAACCCTTCGACGCCATCCTGCTCGACGTCGACAATGGCCCCGATGGCCTGTTCCGCCCCGAAAACGACCGCCTCTACAGCGCCTCCGGACTGGGCGCGGCCAAGGCCGCCCTGACCCCTGGCGGTCATCTGGCCGTCTGGTCCGCCTATACCGACGCTCCCTTCACCAAGCGCCTACGCCAGTCTGGCATGACCATCGAGGAAATCCCCGTGCGCGAACGCAGCAATGGTAAGGGCGGACGGCATCTCATCTGGTTCGCAACCAAACCCGGCCGCTGAAGCGAACCATCCGCACAACAGCGCTGGTCAGGTGCAGCAAGCCATCTCCCGACACAAGACACGGTGACGCCGCAGCCGGCCTGCGCCATAGTCAATGCCATGCGCTCCGTTCTTGGTATTGACGCCGCCTGGACTATCCGCAATCCCAGCGGTGTTGCCGTCGCTGCAGATTGCGGCGATGGCTGGCATCTGGTCGCGGCGGCCCCCGCCTATGCTGCCTTTCATGCCCTGGCGGGGAGTGATCCGACCGATAAGTTCGATGCCGAACGCCTGCTCCAGGACACGACCCGCCTCGCTGGCACGCCGCCTGGCCTGGTGGCGCTCGACATGCCGATCATGGGCGAGCTGATCACCGCCCGGCGGGTCAGCGACAACGCCATTTCCGCCGCCTATGGCGCCAGGGCCGCCGGAACGCACAGCCCCAGCGCATTGCGGCCTGGTCCCCTGGCCGTCGACATGCTCACGGCCCTCACCCGCGCCGGCTTTCCCCTGCTCTGCGACAACCCGGTCACCGGCCCCGGCACCATCGAGGTCTATCCGCACCCGGCATTGATTGAACTGACCGGCGCCGCGCGCCGCCTGCCCTACAAGGTGCACAATCGCGGCAAATACTGGCCGCTGCATTCGGCAGCCGAGCGCCGCCAGGCTCTCCTTGCGCAATGGTCCGCCATCGTTGCGGCCCTCGAAACCGTGCTCAAAGGCAGCGCCGAACACCTGCCGCTGCCGCCGGTCGACGCGCCCTTGCGCGCCCTCAAGGCATTCGAGGACACGCTGGACGCCGTTGTCTGCGCCTGGGTCGCCACCACGGTTGTCGACGGCGCCGCTCATCCCTTTGGCGATGCGGCCAGCGCCATCTGGGTGCCCCGGCCGCTGATCACCCATTGCTGACGCCCGCTGTCAGCAGCCCCCGTTCCCTCTCCGTTCAGGCTTTGCTAATGTGCGACGGAACATTGCATCTGCGCGCCTCGTTTCCCATCTGAGTCGCTTCCCCAGCCCCCGAGATCAGCGCCATGGCCCCCAAATCTACACGTCCGGGAAAAGCCGAATTCTCCATCGATGACTTCTTCGCCGAGATCGAGAAGGCCGAGGACATTCAGGCATCCAAGCCGCTTTATGCCGAGCGCATGAAGAACAAGCGCGCGCTCGACCGCGCCGAGGCCGCCGAAAAAGCCGCGAAAGAGCCCAAATCCGCCCTCGAAAAGCGCCGCACCACCAAGTCGAGCCACGACACCGCCACCGGCATGGCGAAGAAGTCCGGCAAGACCAAGATCAATTCGGTCGACCGCGTCGACTTCGATGGCATGGGCGAAGCCCCGCAGGCCGGCTTCGGGCACGTACCGAGCAAGCCGCTCACCGCCCGCGAGATCTCCCGCACCGCCGCTGCCGATCCCGAAGCCCAGGCCAAGCTCCGCGAAGCCCTCGATGCCTCGGTGAAAAAGAACAAGGCCCGCAAGAACGAATCCCTCGAAAACGCCTCCACTGTCGGCGTCACCGCCACCGTCAAGGCGCTCGAACAGATCATCCTGCATGGCCGCAAGGAGGTGGAAGGCTCCGCCCCCTGGGTGCCGCACCGCCCCGAGCACCCCGCCAAATCCGCCGAGAGCCGCCCTTTCCGCCTCAACACCGAATATGAGCCCGCCGGCGACCAGCCCACCGCCATTGCCGAATTGGTGGAAGGCATTGAGAACGGCGAGACCGACCAGGTCCTGCTCGGCGTCACCGGCTCGGGCAAGACCTACACCGCCGCCCAGGTCATCGCCCGAACCCAGCGCCCGGCATTGATCCTGGCGCCCAACAAGACCCTCGCCGCCCAGCTCTATTCCGAGTTCAAGGGCTTCTTCCCCGACAACGCGGTCGAATATTTCGTTTCCTACTACGACTATTACCAGCCCGAGGCCTACGTCCCGCGCACCGATACCTATATCGAGAAGGAATCCACCATCAACGAGCAGATCGACCGCATGCGCCACTCGGCCACGCGCGCGATCCTCGAGCGCAACGACGTCATCATCGTCGCCTCGGTCTCCTGCATTTACGGCATCGGCTCGGTGGAAGACTACACCGCCATGACCATCGACGTGCAGAAGGGCCAGCAGATCGACCAGCGCCAGCTCCTCGCCAAGCTCGTTGCCCTGCAATACAAGCGCGGCGACACCGGCTTTGTCCGCGGCACCTTCCGGGTGCGCGGCGATACCGTCGAAATCTTCCCGGCCCACTATGAGGCCGCCGCCTGGCGCGTCACCCTGTTCGGCAATGAGATCGAGTCGATCACCGAATTCGATCCCCTCACCGGCAAGAAATCCGCCGACCTCACCTTCATCCGCATCTACGCCAACTCGCACCACGTGACGCCGCGCACCACCATGAACCAGGCGATCAAGCTGATCCGCTCCGAGCTGGCCGCGCGCCTGCAGGAGCTCAACGGCGCCGGCCGGTTCCTGGAAGCCCAGCGCCTCGAACAGCGCACCCTGTTTGACCTCGAAATGATGGAAGCCACCGGCTCCTGCGCCGGCATCGAGAACTATTCGCGCTATTTCTCCGGCCGCAAGCCCGGCGAGCCGCCCCCGACCCTGTTCGAATATCTCCCCGACAATGCCCTGGTCTTTGTCGACGAAAGCCACGTCACCATCGGCCAGCTCGGCGCCATGTATCGCGGCGATTTGCGCCGCAAGGCCACGCTCGCCGAATATGGCTTCCGCCTCCCCAGTTGCATGGACAACCGCCCCCTCCGCTTCGAGGAGTGGAACGCCATGCGGCCGCAATCGGTCTATGTCTCGGCCACCCCCGGCAGTTGGGAGATGGACCAGACCGGCGGCGTCTTTGCCGAACAGGTCATCCGCCCCACCGGGCTGATCGATCCCCCCGTGGAAATCCGCCCGGCCACCCATCAGGTCGACGACGTCATCGACGAGATCCGCACCACCATCAAGGCCGGCTACCGGACCCTGTGCACCGTCCTCACCAAGAAAATGGCCGAGGACCTGACCGAATACATGCACGAACAGGGCATCCGCGTGCGCTACATGCATTCGGACGTCGACACCATCGAGCGCATCGAAATCATCCGCGATCTGCGCCTGGGCGCCTTCGACGTGCTGGTGGGCATCAACCTCCTCCGCGAAGGCCTCGACATCCCCGAATGCGGCCTCGTCGCCATTCTCGACGCCGACAAGGAAGGTTTTTTGCGCTCCGAAACCAGTCTCATCCAGACCATCGGCCGCGCCGCCCGCAATGTCGACGGCAAGGTCATCCTCTATGCCGACCGCACCACCGGCTCCATGGAACGGGCCCTCGCCGAAACCAACCGCCGCCGCGAAAAACAGATCGCCTACAACACCGAACACGGCATCACGCCCCAGAGCGTGAAAGCCCGCATCAACGACATCGTCGACAGCGTCTACGAAAAAGACCACGTCACGGTCAGCATCGGCAAAGGCAAGGACGGCAAGGAAAAGACGGTTACCGGCGACAACCTCGCCACGGTCATCAAGGACCTGGAACGGGAGATGCGCGAGGCTGCGACGAATCTGGAATTCGAGAAAGCTGCCCGCCTCAGGGACGAGGTCAAGCGCTTGCGCGAGATGGAGTTGGATACGCTGGAGGGCGAGGTCAGTTAGTCCGGCGTTTGCCACACCCACCGCGCGTCACCCTCGGGCCTGACCCGAGGGCTCTACACTTCTAGCTTCGCCCCCACCTAACCTCCTCCGATAGGGGGAGGTTAGGTGGGGTATCCGTGCAAAACGACTCTCCCGCAGCTTTCATGGTGAGGTGCGCAGCCTAACGAAGCCTCGAGTTAATAAGGGCGACAGAAGAGTAGCGGACAGCTTCGGTATCAGGCAGATCTGGCTTCTACAGTCGAAGCCACCAGCTTGCCTAATGTGAGCGATATGGCAGGCTCTTCGTTCTCGATGTAGGCGCTGCTGCGATCTTCCACGCGAGGGACAGGGCCACCTTCTGCCCAAGGAATGGCCTTGCCGCGAGAGTCTTTTCGCTTTCCCTTCTCGAATATATCGCGGTAGCGACGTGGGGAAATACCAATGAATGGTTCAAATAACACTTTGTCTCGCCCGTTGGTGTCAGAGAGTGTGATCGAGTCGGCATGAAAATCGCTCGTATGACTCTTTGGGTATGGCTCGAGAAAGATCACTCGATCTATTCCCGCAGACACAATATGCTTGGCGCAGATATGGCATGGGAAAGTCGTACAATAAAGATGCGCCCCTTTAGTCGGACGTCCGTTCCTGGCTGCGTCAGAAATTGCTGACATTTCTGCGTGAATCATTCTACCAAACTCGATCAAGTCCATGACCTTAGATTCAGCAATCGAGTCAATTTTTAACAGATGGTCGACCTTGGCGCTGTTGTCTTTAATGTTTTGAATTTCTTCGGAGAATGCGCCAACCGCTCCCAGACGTTCTACCAGGTCGTGAAGTACCTTTAACTTCTGACTATGGTTGCCATCGTGGCCTTCTTCGAAATCCCGATGGATCTTTCCCTTTTCGTCATCAGACCAATACGTGCCACCGAATGCTTTCGGCACCTCATTGCAGCCCATAGTAATAATCTCGCCCGCCGGCGAAAAAATAGCTGCACCAACCTGCCGGGACAGATCGAGGGAACGGAGAGCAGCGCCAGCAGCGGCGTACATCCCGTACTCAATCTTGGTTGGAGACACGCCGTTGTCGCCAAAGAATGCATTAATAAAGCGCCTTATTGTCTCGGAAGCCACCTCACTTCCGTCACCTTTTACAAATATATCTCCGAGATGAAACACATCAGAAACCCGCTGCCCGTACTCGTCTTGGGATTCCTTAAAGTCTTTCTCGATTAGATCGATTGCATGCTTCCTAGCCACCGCATCAGACACGGTTTGGCTGTTGTATGATTTGATCTTTTTAATGAGAAGCGACTCGCGATCATCCTTATCAAGGTATATGGAGACTTGGATAAATTTCCGCCCATACACTTGTCTCATTAGCTGAATCTCTTCGGCACGCTTAAATTGTCGAACAATAAATGCGTTGCCCAAGGCTGGCTCGACCGGAACACCTTCTTTGGTGGGCACTAATTTCGTACGTCTGCGTCTTATGTCAGAAATCGCCATACCGGCGAGCGCAGCGTGTTGATCCGCTTTGCGCCTCACTGCGTCGGCATTTTTGATAAGGCTGTTATAGCGATTTGCGTACGAGCTATTGTCGGTAACGAGTTCCGGAAGAACCTCCTGCATCAACTCCGTCACGTGAATAACATGTGGAGTGTAGCCAACCGCCTCCAGAGCCTCCTTCAAAGACTCAACAACGTGGTTTAGGTCGACGCCAATGGGTCCAACGAGTCCAAAGACCAACTCTGGATTCTGCACCATAGATTCGTTCAAAGGCATGCGAACCACATCGGTTAAACAAGCGTTACCAACAAACGAAATAATCTGATTTACACTCCGAGTCACTCCGGTAAGCTCACCATTGCGGACTCATTGTGGAGGGACAAATGACCGAGCGCTCGACCAACGTCGAAAGGCGGACTGACGACCGCGATAGCGAACTCCTTCAGATTGTTCGTGATGCCGTTGAGCACGTTTTGGCTCGCCCGGATGGACGCCGCGGACCTTATAAAATCCATGATGATCAATTGCGTGCGGAAATAGCGAGGGCGTAGGTCGAGTCCTGCCAGACTGGACGCTGCCCGCTGGTCTCGGACCATAGAACAGCCTCGCACGCTCAGAGTTAGGCCGGATTGGCTGCGGAATCCTGAATACCGGCACGATGGCGAAATATGAGTCGGCAAGCCAGTAAGTGGTAGCCGATGGGATGTGCTTTCTCCGACCAAGACCTCAAACTAGCCATAACCCCGCCCTATCCCCCCAATAAGAATCCTTCGTTGGACGCAATGCCCGTCCAGCGCCACACTCCCCGCATGACCACCGCGCTCCTCTCCAATGGCGGCCCGCCGCTTGATGATGACGACACCTACACCCCTCCTTGGGGCAAGAACGGCATTGGTCGCTATTTCGAGTGGCGGGACGCCAAGAAGCGAGCCTTCGACGCGCCGTTTGATATCGCCAAACTCCGCGCCCAGCGCGCCGCGCTGATCGGACTGACCTATGACGAATACGTCCTCGAAATCCTCGAACGCGGACACTATCTCAACGCGGGCGACACCGAGCGCATAGCGCAGATCGTGGCGAAACGCGGGGTCAGGGACTAAGAGGCCCCGCACTGGGACGATAATCCAAGACCTTGGGACGCTGAGGCTTTTCCGCGTCGTGGCGGGCATCCCCGCCTGTGCTAGAACGGCGCCGGAGGTACCAGCATGACCCAATCGAGCAAGCCCGAACAGAACAAGCCCAAGACCGAGGCCGAGACCGAGGACAAGACCCCGGACGCGCTGAACGACACCGATCTCGACTCCGTCACCGACGGCTTCGGCGGCCAGGGCCATCGGAGCAAGAAGCGGGGCGCCTGACCCGTCCTTCCTCTGTTCCGCTGCGCCGCTTGTCCCGTCGGGCCCCGGTATAGTCCGGTGGGACAGGACGGCCAGCTCATCCTTGCCTCAAAACTCTCCGCCGGAGAGACCTGCCCTGCGGGGCGCTCCAAGCTCTCACGGCCTTCTCCCCTGAATGTGTGCCACCGGAGCAGATTCGCCTGCGGCACGCTTTGAAGACTTATCCCCGCGCGCAAAACCTGCCCCATAATCCCCCCATCACTCCCGCGGCGGACGGACTGCAGCGAACATTTGCGGGGGGAGCTGGTGAGACTGGATTCGCTCCAGGGCTCGTCTGCCAGTCGGGTCACCTTGCGACGAGCGATCAATAGGGGCCACGGCGGCAGGAGAAACCCGGCGTCCTTTGACCCGTCCCGAAGGGCAAATCTCTCCGGTGGAGAGATTTGAGGCGAGAAGGCCATAAGCGCTACGCGCGTATGGCCCATGGGGCGGCGACGTCTCTATTCATTCTAGTTTACTGAGACGCACGCGCCTCGGAACACGTCCACATACAACCGGAGGCCACAGGGCCGGCCGGGGTCTGGTTACGCCTGAAGGGTCTTGCAATTGCCACATGAGAGGCGCATCTGCGCCAAAAAACCACTTTCCGGAGGCCCCATGCGCGCCCGCACCGCATTCATCCTCGCCGCGCTCGCCAGTGCCGCCCTTGCCGGCCCGGCTCTGGCGCTCACCGTCACCGCCCGCGTTTCGGGCGGCAATATTGCCGTGCATGCCGGGCCCGACAATCGCTTCGAGATCGTCGGCCATCTGCGCGAAGGCCAGGAAATCCCCGTCGATCGCTGCACCCAGACCGACAGCGACAGCCGTTCCGGCTCCTGGATCGGCGATGCCGGCCACACCCTCTGGCCCAATGGCGCCACCACCTGGTGCCGCATCCCCGACTATGGCTGGGTCGACCGCAGCTACATCGTCGGCCGGGGCCTGGTCAACGTGACCCCGCCCGATTTCGTCGGGCCGGGTTGGTGACTTCGCAGGCGGTGTGCGCAGCACATGAAAGGCTCCGGTGGAGCCTTTCAAGCCTAGAAGGCCATGAGAGCTTGGAGCGCCCCATAGGGGCAAATCTCTCCGGTGGAGAGATTTGAGCGAACAAGGCTCGAATGGCGAGCGCTACAGCCACCCCGCCAGTTCCCGCCGCACCATGGATTCAATGAAATCCATGCCGCCGGGCGAGGCGTTGAGGCAGGGGATATAGGCGAACTTCTCCCCGCCCGCCTCAAGGAATGTATCCTTGCCGCCCATGGCGATCTCTTCCAGCGTCTCGATGCAATCCGCCGAGAAGGCCGGCGCCAGGATGGCGACCTTCTTCTTGCCCTGCCCCGGCAGCGCTTCGAGCGTCTTGTCGGTATAGGGCTGCAGCCATTCGGTGGGCCCGAACCGGCTCTGGAAGGTGACCATCAGCTTGTCCTTGTCCCAGCCCAGATATTCGCGCACCAGCCGCGTGGTCTTGTAGCACTGGCAATGATAGGGGTCGCCGCGCTTGAGATATTCCACCGGCATGCCGTGATAGGAGGTGATCACCACATCCGGCTCGAAATCCAGCGCCGCAACCCCGTCGCGGATCGAATTGCCAAGCGTCTCGATATATTTGGGATCGTCGAAATAGGCTGGCGCCGTTCGCACCGCCGGCTGCCAGCGCATGGTTTTCAGCGCATCAAACGCCTTGTCATTCGCCGTCGCCGTCGTCGTCGCCGAATATTGCGGATAAAGCGGCACCAGCAGGATCTTCTGGCACCCGGCCGCCTGCATCTTCTCCAGCACCGATCTGGTCGAGGGATTGCCATAGCGCATGGCAAAATCCACCATGACGCCATCGCCACCCAGCCGCTCGGCCAGGCTTTCGGTCTGCTCGCGGGTAATCACCCTGAGCGGGCTTTCGTTCTTTTCCTTGTCCCAGATCTGGGCATAGGCATGCCCGCTCTTTTGTGGCCGGAACGAGAGAATGACCAGATTGAGGATCGGCCACCACAGCAGCTTGTTGGTCTCGATCACCCGCGGATCGGAGAGGAATTCCTTCAGATACCGCCGCACGCTCCAGTAATCGGTGGCGTCGGGAGTCCCCAGATTAAGCAGCAGCACCCCGATCTTCTGCTGGGGAACGGGCGGATGGTTCGGTGGAAGATGAGCGGACATCGGGGACCAGTTTGGAAATGTTCCAGAGTTGGCCGCACCATACGCATTTCACTCCCCGGCGCAAAGCGGCTATGGGTCGCGCCGCGCCGGTGATCCAGTCCGGAGCACTGCCAGCAAAAGTGGTGCCGGTTTTGCGGTTCGGCAGCGCGACAGAACGGAGACTTAAAGGCTGGCAATCAGCAGCAGTACGCCAAAGCCCAGCACGCACACCGCGCCCGCCAGCTCGGCCCACCACACGATTGCGCCGGCCAGCGCACTGTCCGCCCCGCCGATCCGCCCCGCCAGCCCCTTGGCCGTCACCGCCAGGGTCGCCAGTGTCGCCACGGTAATCGCCGTGCCCAGCCCCATCAGCAGCACCGAGGCAATCCCGGCGGCCAGCACGCCCTGCGACAGCGCGAACACCAGCACCACCAGTGCTCCCGAACAGGGCCGCAGCCCCACCGCCAGAACGACGCCCAATTGCTCCCGCCAATTGCCCCGGATATCCTGCGGCGCAATCGCATGATGCATGGCGTGCGTGTGTTCATCTGCATGGTGATCGTGCTCGTGGTCATGCCCATGCTCGTGGTCATGGGCATGGCTGTGTCCCCAGCCAAAGACCTTGCGCAGCACCAGCCAGAGGCCGAGCAGCGCCACCATCGCGTAGGAAACAACGCCGACCCAATGCGCCGCCTCGCCCAGCGCCGTGCTGGTCAGGTTCAACACCCCGGCCAGCACCAGCACAAAGCCGATCGCCACCAGCGACTGCATCAGCGCCGACAGCCCGCTCAGTGCAATCCCGCGCCGCAACTGGCTCTCATTGGCCAGTACATAGGACGAAATCACCACCTTGCCATGCCCCGGCCCGGCCGCATGGAAAATGCCATAAAGAAAGCTCAGCCCGCCCAGCACCCAGAACGCGGTCCAGTCGGTACGCAGCGCATCGAGCGAGGCCGTCAGCGCCGCATAAAAGTCCCGCTGCTGGTTCTGCAGCCAGCCGAAAAACCCGCTGCGCGGCAAGTTGATGCCCACTTCCGGTGGCGGCCCGCCAAACGGCGCCGCAGGCCGCGCCCGCGCCACATCGGCCGCAGCATCGGCCGCAGTGGTTGCCACGCTGGCCGCACCACAGGAGATGACCACCAGCCCCTGGGTTCCGCGCATGGCCGCCGCCAGGTCTGGCGGCAGTTCCAGCACCTCCGGCCCCAGCGCATAAAGCCGCTCCTCGACCTCACGCGTCATCGGCACTGGCGGCTCGACCCGCACCGCGCAATCGGACGGCGCGTTTTCCAGCGTCACATCGGCCGCATCATTGACCGTAATGGCCACGTAATATTCGGGATCGTAAATCCCCAACTCGAACCGCTCGCCCGGCGTCTGCGGCTGGTCCGCCACAATGGAGTAATCGAGCGTGACGCGGTTGTTCTCATAGGTCATGCGCTGGTCGCCGACAGCGTCGAACACCATCTCGTCGCCGGCATAGGTATAGAAGCCGTAATCAGCCAGCCCGACCATGTTCTCGTCCGCCAGCGCCTGCATTTCGGCGGAACTGACGCTGCCGTCGCCATCGGTGTCGAGCCCCTGCACCATCCACACCGAAAACGCGGTGTCGAAGGTCCAGCTATGGTGCAGCCCCGCCACCCGGCCCGCATCGTCGAACCGGATCGTCGCCTTGGCGTCGATCATGATATGCGGATGGGCCAGTGCCGGCTGCACAAAGAAAACTGCCGCCAGCGCGGCCATCGCCGCCCCTCGCCGAAATCCGTTCACAATGCGCCCCTAATGGATGGGGTGTGTGGCGAACCACTCCACCAGATGATCAATCAACGCCCGCACCTTGCCCGCCAGATGCCGCCGATGCGGATAGACGGCCTGCAATGTCTGTCCGGTCGGCAGGAAGTCGGCCAGCACCGGCACCAGCTCGCCCTTCTGCACACTCGGTTCGGCCAGATAGGACGGCAATACGACAAAACCGAGACCCAGCGCGGCGGCTGTGCGCGCCGCCAATGGCGAATTGACCCGCAATGGCCCGGTCACCGGCACCGAAATGGTCTTGCCCTCCTCGGTAAACCGCCAATTCGACTGCCCCTGCAGGTTCACATCGACAATGCAGGGCAAATGCCGCAGATCTTCGGGATGCTTGGGCGTTCCGACCTGCTCGATCAGCCGGGGCGCACCACCAACCACCACATGCATATCGGCAATCTTTCGGGCGATCAGCGAGGAATCGGCCAGCGTCGAGATGCGCAGCGCGACATCGACCCCTTCATCAACCAGGTCGACATAGCGATCCTCCAGTCGCAGGTCGAGCGTCACATTGGGAAACTTCTTCAGATACGCAAAGATCGCCGGCGCCAGCGTGCTTTCACCGAAATTGCGCGGCGCCGAAACGCGCAGCAGGCCGCGCGGCTCGGCCGTCTGGTCGGCGATATTGGCATCGAGATCATCGAGTTGCTGCAACAACCCCGAAGCCTCGCGATAGTACGCTTCACCCGCCTCGGTCAGGCTCAGCTTGCGCGTTGTGCGGTTCATCAGCCGGACGCCCAGATAGTCCTCGAGATCGGTGACATATTTGCTCAAGAGCGCCTTGGAGCGCCCATGCTGCCGTGCCGCGGCCGAAAACCCGCCTGCGTCGAAGACCTGCACAAAGGCGCGGATGCGGGAAAGGTCCTGTGACATGGTCGATGTCCGTTCACTCGGAGATGGTCAATGGACGCATAACTCATCTGCATGGAGTGAACAATTACGCCCCTTGGTCGTTGTGCGATTAACGATAGGATAGATGCCCAATCGACGGCGACAAGGAGATCGGACTATTTTCCCGCCTATGGCCAGACCCTCCTCCCGCTCAGCGCTCTACCGGCTCATCGAAGCCGGCCAACTTGCGCACAAGGCGCTGCTCTTGCCGCTGGTCGAGAAAGGTCTCGAGCCGGGCGACGATGCCATATTATTCGTGCTGGGCCGCGCGGGGACAACCGAGGCCGACCTGGCCCTGGAGCTCGGGCTCACCACCAGCATGCTGGCCACAAGGCTTGAGCGCCTCGCCAGCCGCGACTTCATCACCCGTCAGGCCGTCGGCCCTGAACTTGAACCAGGCATTGCCCTCACCGAACGCGGCCTGCGCATCCGCAATGCCCTGGCCGATCACTGGGCCCAGCTCGAAGAGGCCCTGATGGGCGAGCTCAAGGCCAAGCAGCGCAAGAAATTTTCCGAAGTCCTGGGACGCTTCGTCGATCTGTTGCGGCTCTGAGGGGCCGATCCGGCTTAACAAATCGTTCAGCTTGGGTTCAGGCACGATGGGTTTAGTTGGGCTCAAGGCTTGATCGCCACCCCATTCGGAAGGAGTCCCCGCATGACCTTCAAGACCAAACTGATTGCAGCCGGCATTGCCACCATGGCCGTGCTGGGCACCACCATCGCCGCATCGGCCGCACCGGCCGTTGCCACCGGCAATGTCAATGTGCGCTCCGGTCCCAGCACCGGTTTCCGCGTCGTCGATACGCTGCGGCGCGGTGAACATGTGGATATCCAGTATTGCCGCGGGAGCTGGTGCTTCGTTGAAAAGCGCGGCCCCGATGGCTGGGTCTCCGCCAATTATCTGAGCAGCGGCCGTCCCGGCTGGGGCAATGACTGGAATGACGACCATTGGGAACGCCCGCGTCCCCCGCGTCCGCCCCATTGGGATCGTCCGCACCATCCGCGCCCGCCGCACTGGAACCCGCGTCCACCGCGTCCCCAGCCCATCTACCCGAGCAATCCGGGCGCCAGCATGTGCTTTAATGGTCCCAATGGCTATTTCTGTATCGGCACCTGATCGCGGATCGACGCAAGTCACGCGCCGTCCCTTTGGGGCGGCGTTTTGCGTTGACCGCTACTCCACCATCAGCCGGTCGATCTCAATTCCGCGTTTCTCCAGAGGCGCCCGCATCCGCCGCGTCAGAAATTCATTTGTGCCATAGGTCACGATGGCGCCAATCGCCGCGGCTGCGCCAAAGGCCAGCCATCCTTCCTCGCTGCCCAGCACCGAAGCGCCCAGCAGCGTCGCGATGCCCATGCCGAAAACGATCCATTGCTTGCGCTGTTCGGCAATCTTGAGGTTGCGCGCGCCAGAATGCAGCAAATCGCGCAATTCCATATCGGTCATGGCCGCCAGCTCGGGTGAACGGCGCTCCCGGCGTATGGTTTCGATATAGGCATCCACCCGCCGCATGGTCAGCGCATCGCGCTTGTCGCTCTGCCGCCCGCGGGTCAGCATTGTCCAGCCGCCGCCAAGCAGCAACAGAACCAGGGCAACTTCGATAAGCCAGATCATTGCGCGCCTCCTGCCAGAAGACATGCCCTCTCACACCGGCCAGTGCAAGGCCACCCGCGCAAGATGCCCCGCAGCACCGCGCCACGGGGCATCGATAACATTTGTGAAGCGTCAGGCCTTGGCCATGGCCGACTTGATAATACCGGCAATCGCGGTCAGCAGGCCGCCACCGATCAGGCCGGTTGCGCCCTGTCCTGCCAGGGCACCGAAATCCAGTCCGCCTGTTGTTCCTGCTGCGCCGGCGGCTGCACCCACCAGCGAGTCGAGGCCCGGTATCATGCCGGCCAGCCAGGTTCCGGCCAGGCCACCAATCGCGCCGACAATCGAATTGCCGGCAGTGCCGAGATTGAGCTGTTTTGCCAATTGCCCGATGACATTGCCGCCGGCACCGCCAGCGATCAATTGCACCAGGATTGGCACGATGACTTCCATGCTAATCCCCCTCTCTGATTGCGCAGGGCCTCCCGCCCTGCAACACAATCACGCTACGCCTGTTTTAAGTTCGGGCAAAGTATAAAACCCTGCTGCCAGAGTTTGACCCGTTTCCGCTTTACCGCCACGCCCCAGAGACTTGACCGCACTTGAACGATTGATGAGCCCACCCTTCCCACCTATGGTCCGCCCAATGTCCAGTTCATCTTTTCCCTTCCCGAATCAGGATCAGGCGGTCGCCCTTGTGACCGGCGCCGGAGATCGCATCGGAGCGGCCATTGCCCATGCCCTGGCCGATGCCGGCCATGCCGTCATCATTCATTTCCGCTCCGACGAAGATGGCGCAAGCGCCGTGCGCGACCGCATCCGCAAGGCCGGCGGACGGGCCGAAATCATCCAGGCCGATCTGGCCAATCGCGGCGCGCGCGCCAGGCTGATCGAAACCGCCGCCAGCCTGTTCGGCCCGCTGACCCTCCTGGTCAACAACGCCTCGGCCTTCGAACCGGATAGCGCCCGTGACGTCGAGGAAACCCTCTGGGACACCCATTTCGCGGTCCACGCCGAAGCCCCGGTGTTTCTCGCGCGCGACTTTGCCGCGCAACTGCCGGACGGCATCGAGGGCAATATCATCAACATCGTCGATGAGCGGGTCCTGCAACCCAGCCCGGCCTTTTTCAGCTATTTCCTGTCCAAATCCGTCCTCTGGACCGCCACCCAGACCCTGGCACAGTCGCTGGCACCGGCCATCCGCGTCAACGCCATCGGCCCCGGTCCCGTGCTGCCCAATGCCCATCAGACCCAGGCCGATTTCGAGCAATCGGTGGCCAGCCTGCCTCTGGGTCGCAATGCCGACCCCCAGGCTATTGCCCAGGGCGTGCTGGCGATCCTCTCAATGCCGTCATATACCGGCCAGATGATGGCACTCGATGGCGGCCAGCATTTGAGTTTCCCCGCCCGCCGGGGCCTGACCCCACGACCATGACCGACGACACTGCAACCCCTGCCCCGCTGCCCTCCGGTCCGGAGGTCATTCGCGCCTTTGTCCGAACCCTGCCGGCGGCCCCGGGTGTCTATCGCATGCTCGATGCCGATGGCAGCGTCATCTATGTCGGCAAGGCGCGCAGCCTGAAATCCCGCGTCACCAACTATACGCGCCCCGAAGGCCTGCCGGTCCGCATCCAGCGCATGATTGCGGCCACGGTTTCCATGGAATTCGTCCGCACCGAAACCGAATCCGAAGCCCTGCTGCTCGAAGCCAATCTCATCAAGCGCCTCAAGCCCCGCTTCAACGTGCTGCTGCGCGACGACAAGAGCTTCCCCTATATCCTGATCACCGGCGACCACGAGGCGCCCGAGCTGACCAAGCATCGCGGCTCGCGCCGCCGCAAGGGCCACTATTTCGGCCCCTTCGCCTCGGCCGTCGCCGTCAGCCGCACTATAGCCAGCCTGCAAAAGGCTTTCCTGCTGCGCAACTGCTCGGACAGCTTCTACGCCGCCCGCACCCGCCCGTGCCTGCAATACCAGATCAAGCGCTGCGCCGGCCCTTGCACGCGTGAAATCAGTCTCGAAGGCTATGCCGAACTGGTCGAGGATGCGCGCCAGTTCCTTTCCGGCAAGTCCGATGCGGTGCGCAACCACCTACAGACCGACATGAACAAGGCCGCCGAAAATCTCGATTTCGAGCGTGCCGCCCTCATCCGCGACCGCCTTTCGGCTCTGGCGCTGATCCAGTCCCAGGGCGACGCCACCGCCCGCTCGGTCGAGGAAGCCGACGTCTTCGCCATCCACCACGAAGGCGGCCAGTTCTGCGTGCAGGTGTTCTTCTTTCGCGCCTTCCAGAACTGGGGCAATCACGCCTTCCGCCCCAAGGCCGATGACAGCCTCACCGATGCCGAAGTGCTCGAAGCCTTCCTCGTCCAGTTCTATGAGGATCGCACCCCGCCAAAGCTGGTTCTGCTCAGCCACGACATGGCCGAACCCGCACTGATCGAGGAAGCGCTATCCTCCCGCGCCGGCCGCAAGGTGCGCATCGAAGTGCCCCGGCGCGGCGAAAAACGCGATCTGGTCAATCACGCGCTCAACAATGCCCGCGAGGCCCTTGGCCGCCAATTGGCCGAAGGCGCGTCCAACCGCACCCTGCTCGAAGGCGTTGCCGAAACCTTCGGCCTCGAAGAAACCCCGCGCCGCATCGAAGTCTATGACAACTCCCACATTTCCGGCACCAATGCGGTCGGCGCCATGATCGTGGCAGGCGAGGAAGGCTTTTCCAAAAAGCACTACCGGACCTTCAATATCAGATCGACCGACATCACCCCCGGTGACGATTTCGGCATGATGCGTGAAGTGCTCACCCGCCGCTTTTCACGCCTGGCCAGCGAGAGCGAATCCGATGCCGAGGACGAGAACACCGGCATGCCCGATTGGCCCGATGTGGTGTTCATCGACGGTGGCGCCGGTCAGCTCAATGCCGTGCGCGACGTCATCGCGGAACTCAACCTGCCCCGCGAAGTCACCTTCATCGGTATCGCCAAGGGCGAGGAGCGCGACGCCGGCCGTGAAAAATTCTTCATCGAGGGCCGCGACGCCTTCATGCTGCCGCATCGCGATCCGGTGCTCTACTATGTGCAGCGCCTGCGCGACGAAGCCCACCGCTTCGCCATCGGCACCCATCGCGCCCGCCGCAAGAAGGACGCTGTCAAGAATCCGCTCGACGAAATCGACGGCATCGGCCCCGCCCGCAAGCGCGCTCTGCTCAACCATTTCGGCTCCGCCAAGGCCGTCTCCCGGGCCTCCCTGGCCGATCTCGAAGCCGTCCCGACAATCTCCAAGGCCATGGCGCAGATGATCTACGACCACTTCAACCGGACGTAGCGAGGACAGCCCCTCACCGGGAGGGAGAGGAACAAGAAGCGGGCGCGCAGCGACGGATGAGGGGACGTTCTCAAAAAATGTCGAAATCCGCCCGCCCCGCTCGTCGCATTGGCATTACCTCAACGGGAGACCTGCAATGAAATTCATCACCATGGTGAAAACCCTCAACCCAGAGACCGCGCCCTATCCCCCGCCGGCGCTGATGTCTGCAATCGTCCAGCTTGGCATGGAGGCCGGTGCAAAGATGATCGAGAACGGCGGCATGGCCCTGGCCGGCACGGTCTCCACCCGCCAGGGCGAAATGGTCACCGACGGCCCCTTTGCCGAGGCCAAGGAACAGGTCGGCGGTTACGCCATCTACGAGCTGGAAACCGATGCCGAAATCGTCGAGTGGACTCAGCGCTTTGTCGAACTACACCGCCAGCACTGGCCCGAATGGGACGGTGAGGTAACCATCCTCCAGCTCCAGCAGTTCAACATGGCGGGCTGAGCCAAAACACTCACAGCGCGCAAAGAATCGGTTTAGCTTCCCTTGCCCAAGGGGAGCGAACCCGATGTCACCGATCATCTCCGCCTCTGGCGTGGGCAAGACCTTCCGCCAGCTCAAGCGCCAGTCCGGCTTCGGTGGCGCCGTAAAAAGCCTGTTCTCCCGCGACTATTCCGAGATCCGCGCCGTCGACGGCATTTCCTTTGCCATCGATCCCGGCGAAGCCGTCGGCTATCTCGGCCCCAATGGCGCGGGCAAGTCGACCATGATCAAGATGATGACGGGCATACTGACCCCCAGCGCCGGCACCCTGTCCGTGCTCGGCCGCGAACCCCATGCCAACCGCATGGTCAACGCGCGCGAGATCGGCGTCGTCTTCGGCCAGCGCAGCCAGCTCTGGTGGGATCTGCCGGTGCGCGACAGCTACGATCTCAACCGCCACATCTATGACATCCCCGAAGCCCGCTTCGCCGAAAACCTCGCCTTTCTCACCGCCATGCTCGACATGGCCCACTATCTTGATCGCCCGGTGCGCCAGCTTTCCCTAGGCCAGCGCATGCGCGCCGAGATCGCCCTGGCCCTGCTGCACGATCCGAAAATCCTGTTTCTTGACGAACCGACCATCGGCCTCGATGTGGTCGCCAAGGATGCGGTGCGCAGATTTCTCTCCGAGGTCAACAAGCAGCGCGGCACCACCATCATCCTCACCACCCACGACCTCGTCGACATCGAGGAAATCTGCCCGCGTCTGATCATGGTCGATGATGGCAAGCTGCTGTTTGACGGCGAGCTCAAACGCCTCCGCGCCACGCTTGGCTCCCGCCGCCGCCTGACCCTGGAATTCGCCACCGATCCGGGGCCACTTGCCCTTTCCACCGCAACCCTTGCCGCCGACGAAGGCACCACCAAGCATTACCTTCTCGAGAACGAAACCGTCTCGCTCCTCGATGTGCTGGGCGAACTCGGCCGGGGCCACGGCCTGAAAGACGTCAAGCTCGAGGAACCCGACATTGAGGAGGTCATCCGCACCTTCTACCAGAACAAGCCAAAGCTGGCGGCGGCGCCATGAAACTGAGCGCCTACCCCGCCTTCACCGCCACCGCCTTCACCTCCCGCCTGGCCTACCGCAACCAGGTCTGGTCCGGCGTGTTTGGCGAACTGGTCGCCACTTTCGCTTTCATTGCGGTCTGGACAGCGGCCTTTGTCGGCCGGGGCACGGTCGATGGCGTCACCCTGCCCGACATGGTCACCTATGTGCTCATCGCCGGCCCGCTGCTCAACTGGAATACCACCCGCTATATCCGCGAGGTGGGCGATGCCATCCGCACCGGCGACGTCACCACGTTTCTGCTCAAACCCTTGCACTACCCGGCCCTGCTGTTCTTCAACCAGCTGGGCAACAACGCCTTCGAGCAACTGACCATCACCCTGCCCGTTGCCATCATCGTGGCCTTCACCGTTGGCCTGCTGCCGCCGGCAAGCCTCGCCCACGGCCTGCTCTTTGTGGCCTATTGGGTGGTATCCTGGGGCATCATGTTTCTCATCGCCACGCTGACCGCCATGCTCGCCTTCTGGCTCCTGACCGCCTTTGCCCTCGACTGGTTCCTGCGCGGCATCATGGCCGTGGCGTCGGGCGCCATCGTGCCGCTCTGGTTCATGCCCGCGCCCCTGGCGGCCGTCCTGGGCTATCTGCCCTTCGCCTGGGTCAGCTATTATCCCAGCGCCGTTTATCTCGGAAAACTCGACCTGCCCGCTGCCGGCCTGCATCTTGCTATTGGCTGTATCTGGCTTGCCGCGCTGGCCGGCATTTTGACCTGGCTCTGGTCCCGCATGCGCCACCGCCTGATCGTGCAGGGAGGCTGACCATGTCCAGCGTCCTCAGGGTCATCCCCCATCTGATCGGCATCCATATCCGCACCCATATGGAATATCGCGGCGCCCTGTTCATCGGCTGGATCGCCCAGGCCATAGGCTATGCCGGCATCTATGCCTCCATCGCCCTGCTGCTGGCGCGCTTTGAAAATCTCGGCGGCTGGACCTGGCCGCAAATGGCGCTGCTGCTGGCCTTCCATCTGCTGGCCTACGCCCTGGGCGCATCGCTCAGCTTCGTGCAGTTTCGCGACATGGAGGAAAAGGTCCGCCTCGGCACCTTCGACGCCATCCTCGTCAAACCCATCGGTCCCTGGACCTTCCTCGCTTTTTCCGGCCTTAACATCGAATATGGCGGACACATTGCCCTGGCCATCGGCCTCATGGTCTGGTCGGTCTCCAACCTGGGCATCGACTGGTCGCCCGGCCTCGTCATTTATTTCCTTGCCGCCATCGTCAGCGCCGCCATGCTGACCGCCGCGCTCATGACCATGATCGGCGCCACCGCCCTGATCTGGGTGCGCTCGCGCCACCTGTTCTCCATCTTCTTCGGCTTCTGGGAACTGGCCCGCTACCCGCTCAACATCTTCCCTTGGCCGCTGCAGATCATGATGATCACCTTCGCCCCGCTGGGCTTTCTCGCCTTCATTCCCACCGCCGTGGCCCTGGGCAAACCCGTGCCCATCCTTGGCGACTGGGCCGGCCCGGCCTCCCTCGCCATCGGCCCCCTCTTCGTGCTCCTTGCCATGGCCCATTGGCGCTATTGCCTCAGGAACTATCAGGGCGCCGGCGGCTAGCCCCAAGCCGCAAACTGTGATCGCCGCGATCGCCCAATACGGGCAACCGCCGTCAGTGTCCGCCGTTCTCCTTGCAGCAAATCCAAGGAGCAAAGCCATGACCAAGGAAAACAACAACACCCTCTCGCCGCAGGAAGCCATCGACCGCATCTGGGACTTGGCGAAAAAGATCGACATCTGCATGCTCACCACCTGGGATGGCAGCCAGCAGCGCAGCCGCCCCATGTCGGCCCGCGTCCGGCGCGACGAGCACGCCATCTATTTCCTCACCGATCTTGAGGGCCACAAACTGACCGAGATCGAGAAGTTCCCTCATGTCTCGCTCGCATGGGCCGACAATGGCGGCCACAAATACGTGGTCATTGCCGGCGAGGCGGAAGTTTCCAACAATCGCGAGAAGATCGCAGAACTCTGGGGCGCCTTCGACAAGGCATGGTGGGATGACGCGAATGACCCGCAAATCCGCCTGCTCAAGGTAACGCCTGAGGATGGTGAAGTCTGGGACAGCCCGAATATGCTCGTCTCGGCCGCAAAAATGCTGACCGCCGCTGCCACCGGCGCCAAGCCCGACATGGGCGATACTGGCAAGGCGCAGCTCTGACCGAGTCTTGAACGGGCACCATCTAGTCCTCCCCCTTTCTTCAGCGGGAGGACGGGTGGGGTGTTCTTCCCAGGCACCCTACCAAAGTCGGGACTCGACAAGTCCCAGACTCGCGGCTACCTTCCCGCCCATGATCAGCACCGCGACCTTCTTTTGGTATTTTAGCTATCCGCTCCCGGCGGAGGCTATTGCGCGCGTGTGATCTGACCACAGACAAGACCACCAAATCGCAAGCCAGCCGCCCGACTTCCGAGGCGGCTTTTTTGTTGGCCCCTCCGGAACATCTCCCAGAGGACCACAAGAAATGCTCAAATCCACCGACGACCTGCGCATCACCGAAATCAAACCGCTGACCACCCCAATCGAGGTCATGCATCAGCATCCGCGCACCGATGCGGCCACCCGCACCGTGATCGCCGCCCGCCACGCCTTCCACAATATCTTGACCGGCCAGGACGATCGCCTGGCCGTTATTGTTGGTCCCTGCTCCATTCACGATCCCAAGGCCGCTATGGAATACGCCAACCGTCTCGCGCCCCTGCGCGAAAAGCTCGGCGATCGGCTCGAAATCATCATGCGCGTCTATTTCGAAAAGCCCCGCACGACGGTGGGCTGGAAGGGACTGATCAACGACCCCGATCTCGACGGCAGCTTCAATATCGATCTGGGCCTGCACACGGCCCGCACCCTGCTGCTCGACATTGCCAATCTCGGCCTGCCTGCGGCCTGCGAATTCCTCGACATGACCACCCCGCAATATCTGGTGGATCTGGTTGCTTGGGCCGCCATCGGCGCCCGTACCACCGAAAGCCAGATCCACCGCGAGCTGGCCTCCGGCCTCTCCTGCCCGGTCGGCTTCAAGAATGGCACCGACGGCAACATTAAGATCGCGCTCGATGCCGTGCTTTCGGCCTCCCAGCCGCATCATTTCATGGCCGTCACCAAGGATGGACGCTCCGCCATTGCAGCCACCACCGGCAACCAGGACTGTCACATCATCCTGCGCGGCGGCAAAACCACCAATTATGATGCCGACAGCGTCGATGCTGCCGCCAGCGCAGCACAAAAGGCAGGTCTCAATCCGGCTATCCTGATCGATGCCAGCCACGCTAATTCGTCCAAAAACCCCGAGAACCAGCCTCTGGTCCTGGCCGATATCGGCAACCAGCTCGCCAATGGCGACAAGCGCATCATCGGCGTTATGGTCGAATCCAACCTGGTCGCCGGCCGCCAGGATCTGATCGCAGGCCAGCCCCTCACCTATGGCCAGTCCATCACCGATGGCTGCATCGACTGGGACACCACCGTTACTGCCCTCGAAGCCCTGGCCGAAGCCGTCGAAAAGCGCCGCGCCGTGACCAAGAAGGCGGTGGCTTGATCCCTCCAAACCCACCGGCGCAACACCTCCCTCTTGACGGGGGAGGAGCATGTCAGTGTTCTCGCATAATCATTTCGGCAGGCCCGATCGATCCCTCCCCCTATCAGGGGGAGGTTAGGTGGAGGTATCCAAGCAAGAGATATATCCGTCTTGACCCCCACCCCGCCATCCTGTTCTCTCCCGCCATGAACCGGAACCCGCTTTTCCTCCTCCCCAATATCATCACCATCGCCCGCATTGCGGCGATCATCCCCATTGCGGCCCTGGTGATGTCGGGCGACACCACGGCGCGCTCGATCGCGCTGTTTCTCTACGTTGCCGCCGCCGTCAGCGACTGGGTCGATGGCTATCTGGCCCGTGCCTGGAACCAGTATTCCGATCTGGGACGCATGCTCGATCCTATTGCCGACAAGATGCTGGTCGCCATCCTGATCGCCGTGCTCGCCTGGGACCACAGCCTCTCCGGCCTCGATATGATCCCGGCCATTGCCATTCTGTTCCGCGAAACCTTCATTCCCGGCCTGCGCGAATTTCTCGGCAACAAGACCGTGGTCTTGCCGGTCAGTCAGCTTGCCAAGTGGAAAACCACCATCCAGCTTGTCGCCCTGGCCGTCGTGCTGGCCGTGCCGCTCATTCCCGGCCTCACCCTGGTAGCCAGCCTCATCCTCTGGGTGGCGGGCATTATCACCCTCTGGACCGGCTGGAGCTATCTCCGCGCCTCCTGGCCGCATCTGTCGGGCATCGGCAAATGAAGGTTCTCTACTTTGCCTGGCTGCGTGAGCGCCTCAACCGCGCCAGCGACGAAGTGTCCCCGCCGCCCGAGGTGGTCACTCTTGCCGACCTCATCACCTGGCTGCGCGCGCAGGACGAAATCCTCGACCACGCCATGGCCAACCCGGCCATTTTCAAGCTCTCCCGCGACGCCCGCATCGTGCCGTGGGATACCCCCATTGATGGCGCCCGCGAAATCGCCATTCTCCCACCCATGACCGGCGGCTGATATGATCCGCGTCACCGAAAAACCCTTCGATCCCGGCGCCGAACTCAATGCCTTCCAGGCCGCCCACACCGAAGCCGGGGCCATGGTCAGCTTCACCGGCATTGTCCGGTCCCGGCCCGACGACCCGATCTCGGCCCTGATCCTGGAATGCTATCCCGAGCTGGCCGAAAACGAGCTGGCCGCCATCCGGGACGACGCCATCGCCCGCTTTTCGCTCCTCGATGCGGCCATCATTCATCGCCACGGTCGCCTGGTCCCGGGCGAAACCATCATGATGGTGCTGACCCTCGCGCCTCATCGCCAGGCCGCCTTCGATGGCGCGCAATTCCTCATGGACTACCTCAAGACCGGCGCGCCTTTCTGGAAACAGGAAGAGACGGCCGCCGGCCTGCGTTGGGTCGAGGCCAGGTCCGAAGACGACGAAGCCCGCGCCCGTTGGGCCCGTTAACCCAAATCCCAACGGATTCGGAATTGCCCCGCGCCATATGTTAACCTCTGGTTAACCTTGGACATGAGGGAGGCCAATCATGTCGTCGCAAGCCTATATCGACGCCGCCACGGTCAAGCGCCTGTCCGTGCTGCAGACCTGGCGCACCGCTCTGGCAGTCCTTTTTGATTGGGGCGTCATCGCTGCCGCCATCGCCGTCTCGCAATGGGCGCAGGATCCGCTGGTCTATCTCCTCGCTGTGGCCATTATCGGCGGTCGCATGCATGGCTTTGGCGTCCTGCTGCACGATTTCGCCCATTACCGTTTCATGTCAGGCAACAAGGCGCTCAGCGACTGGATCTGCGATCTGCTATTGGCCTGGCCGATCCTGACCACCGTGGCCAGCTATCGCAGCAACCACCTCGCCCACCACCGCTACACTAATACCGACAAGGACCCCGACTGGGTGTTCAAGCTGGGCAATCGGCGCTTCACTTTCCCCAAGGCCTGGCAGGAAGGGGCGCTGGACCTTTTGAGCTATTTGGTGGTCGTTGGCTCGATCATCGACATTTTCGGCATGCTGCACCGCCTCAAGGCCGCCGAAAAACCACCGCTATCCTATCGGCTCGCCCGGCTCGGCTTCTATGTTGCCCTCGCCATTGTCTTCACCTGGCTCGGTATCTGGGCCGATGTGCTGCTCTATTGGTTCGTGCCCTATTTCACCGCCTTCTTCCTGCTAATGCATGTGCGCAGCGTGGCCGAGCATTTCGGCTCAATGGACTACAGCCACGAGCTGGGCGGCACCCGTTCGGTCCTGCCCTATTTCTGGGAGCGGGCCTTCTTTGCCCCCCACAATGTCAATTACCACCTGGAACACCACCTCTATCCCAGCGTGCCCTTCTACAACCTGCCCCAGTTGCACGCCGCCCTGATGGCCAATCCCGACTACGCCGCCCGCGCCCACAATACCCGCGGCTACACCACGGGCCTGGTGCGCGAAACGGTATTCGGTACCAGATCCATACCGGCCGGCTAGCACCCAACCCGCGCAACTTTGCGCCCGACCAATTGGCCCCATCGCCCTCTCTCCCCTGAGGCGAGAGGGCAGAGTGAGGGCTTCAGTGGCTGCTTCGGCCCTTGATGCCACCAATTCCTCCGGCCCCGACTGACTCCGTCAGAGGTGAAGCAAGGTCAACAAGAAAGCCGGACGTTTCCGCCCGGCCTTTTCAATTCCGAAAGCTTGAAATTCTACTCCGCCGCCGCGGCCTTTTTCGGCTGCACGGCCTGCGCATAGGCATCGATCAGCGTGCGGCAGGCATCACCCGGGGTGAACTTGTATTCCCCGATTTCCGACACCGGCGTCACTTCCGCGGCAGTCCCGGTCAGGAAGCATTCGTCGAACTGCCCCAGTTCCTCGGGCATGATATGCCGCTCGGTCACGGTGAACCCGTTCTCCTTGGCCAGGCCGATCAGCGTCTGCCGGGTAATCCCGTTGAGGAAGCAGTCCGGCGTCGGCGTCGTGATCTCCTTGCCCTTGATGAAGAACACATTCGCGCCCGTGGCTTCCGCCACATAGCCGCGATAGTCCAGCATCAGCGCATCGGCATAGCCATTGGCCATGGCCGCGTCTTTGCTCAGCGTGCAGATCATGTAGAGACCCGCCGCCTTGGCCGAAGACGGAATGGTCTCCGGGCTCGGGCGCTTCCACTTGCTCCATTCCAGGCGAATGCCCTTGAGCTTTTCCTCCACCGAGAAATAGCTCGGCCACACCCAGGCCGCGATCGCCACATGAATCTTGTTGTTGCGCGCCGGCACGCTGAGCTCTTCCGAACCGCGCCAGGCCACGGGCCGCACATAGGCGTCGACCAGATTGTTCTTTTCCAGCACGAGCTGCTTGGCCGCCTCGATCTCGTCAACCGAATAGGGGAACGGCTTCATGTCGAGCGTCGCCGCCGAGCGGATCAACCGCTCGGTATGCTCGCGCGACTTGAAGATTTCCCCGCCATAGGCGCGCTCGCCTTCGAATACGGAGCTGGCATAGTGCAGGCCATGCGTCAGCACGTGCACCTTCGCGTCCTTCCAGGGTTTGAGTTCGCCATCAAACCAGATCCAGCCATCACGCTGGTCCATAGGCAGGCCTGCCATTGTTCCTCTCCGAAAAATATGTCTCGCGCCGTTCTTCCCGAACGCGCCTTTTGCTCAATCATGCATCAGGGTCAAACCCTTGGCAAACCGGAACGGCTCTGGAATAAGTCAAAGCTGTGGTGCCGATGGAGGAACAATGCCAGCGGATCAAAAAAATGTCAACAAGGCTGACATAAATTCTCTGGCCGATCAGGCGCATTTGCCGCTCGACATCATGGGGCTGTTTTTCTTTGCCTATCGCGACTTCACCGGCGATGCCGATGCCCTGCTCGAACGCCAGGGTTTTGGCCGCGCCCACCATCGCGTGCTCTATTTCGTCAATCTGCGCCCCGGCATGCCGGTGGCCGATCTGCTCGATATCTTGAAAATCACCAAGCAGAGCCTGGCGCGCGTGCTGCGCCAATTGATCGACAATGGCTATATCGAGCAGCGCACCGGCCATTCCGACCGGCGCCAGCGCCTGCTGCACGCAACCGACAAGGGCCGCGAATTCTTCGCAAAACTGTCCGAAACCCAGGCCAGCCGCATCGATGCCTCGATCGACGCCCTGCCCCCCGAAGCCGCCAACATGGTCCGCCGCTTTCTCGTCGGCATGGTCGACCCCACCGACCGCGCCGTGCTCGACCGGCTCAACCTCACGACCAAGCTTTAGGATCAGGCGTCAGCCGCGCCCCAGCTCTTCGCTGCGCTTGCGGGCCGCATCCACGGCCCGTTCCATCAGCGGCGTCAGCCCATCATCGGCCATCAGCACGGCCAGAGCCGCCGCCGTCGTGCCATTGGGCGAGGTCACGTTCTGCCGCAGCACACCCGCCGGGGCCGGATCGGCCTCCATCAGCGCCGCCGCGCCAATCACCGTCTGCCGCGCCAATTGCATCGCCACCTGCTCCGGCAGGCCCTGCTTGACCCCTGCCGCCGCCAGCGCTTCGACCAGGTTGAACACATAGGCCGGGCCCGAGCCGGACACCGCCGTCACCGCATCGAGATCGCTTTCGGCGTCGAACCAGGCCACCTGCCCCGCCGCCGAGAGCAGCGCATCAGTCGCCGCCCGGTCGTCCGTGCCCACCTCCGGGCCGGCGACGGCGCCGGTCACGCCCTTGCCGATCTGCGCCGGCGTATTGGGCATGGTGCGCACCACCCGCCCGGTGTCCAGCCCCGCCGACAGCGTCGCAATGGAAATCCCGGCCGCTATTGAAAGCACCAGCGTCTGCGGACCGACGGCTTGCTTGAGCCCCTCCATCACATCGCCGATGATCTGCGGCTTGACCGCCAGCACCAGCACATTGGGGTCCAGCCCCACCGCCTCGGCATGAATGGTCAGCTCATAATCGGCCGCCAGGGCCTTGGCCGCATCGCTCGGAGCCGGATCGACCAGCACCAGATTGCTGCCCGGCAGCCCGGCATCGAGCCAGCCGCGCGCCAGCGCCATGCCCATCTTGCCGGCGCCAACCAGCATGACGGGACCCAAAGTCCGCAAATGTGCATTCATTATGCTTCGCCTACTGTCTCGAACATCACATGGCTCAGCGCATCGGCGGCCGACTTGCCGGCCCAGACGACGAACTGGAACGCCTGATAGTAGAGATCGCAACTATCGGTAGCAGAACGCAGCAGGGCCTCGCATTGTTGCGGCGAAACATCGGCCCCGCCTGTCAGCAGGTGCGAATTGCGGAACAGGACAACGCCTTCCTTGTTCCATATGTCGAAATGCCCAATCCAGAGCTGCTCGTTGATCAGGCTGATCAACTGCTTGATTTCGGCCCGCCGCCCTTCCGGCGCCTTGAGGTCAAAAGCACAGGCGATATGCAGGCTTTCCAGATCTTCCATCCAGTTGAACGAGACATGGTAGTCGCTCCACCCTCCGCGCACGGAAATGGAAATCTCGTCGGCGTCCTGCCGCTCGAAATTCCAGTCGTTGATCGAGGCGATGTGCTCGACAAGGTCCACCGGATGGGAGACGCGGTCGGGCTCATATTCAATCAGGGACATGTAGATCGTCCGTCCTTGGAAGGCGTTTTTCGTCCACGCGGCCCTTGGGGCCACCACTCTTGGGGTACGCTGGAGAACAACACCGCCACTGCGACGGTCTCAAGAATCGTCCCCCTTGTGTGAACCCTACACTGCGTCTCTGATTCAGGGGACGCGACGGGATCGGAGAACACCATTCTCTTGTGGATGATGATTGGGCCGTCATGGTTAACGAGCCGTTAAAACCCCCGGCCAGCCTGTCTCGAAACGGTGCTTTTCAACAAGCACAAGCCTCTCCTCACCGCCCCCTAGATGGGGGAGGTAGCGTAGCTAGGCCCAACGGGCCGTAGCAAAGCTAGGAGGGGGTGAAATCTCCACCACGGCGAACTGCATCTCGGAGGGGGTCCCTACCCCAAACTCTCCGGCCCGACCCAGCCGAACCGGATCGCATCGCCCCAGCCGGGAAAACCGTTCTCCTTGGCCAGCCGCGCGGCGGCCTCGGTGTCATAGGGCACCGAGATCAGCGCCGTCTGCCATTTGCCCAGCCGCCGCTCGACAATGGCATAATGCGCATCGGGCGAACCGCGCACCATCTGCATCCCGACCGAGCCGGGATTGACCAGCAACCGCCCGTCGCTCAGCCGCAGCGTGCGCGCAATATGGGTGTGCCCGCACAGGATCACCGGCTGGTCCAGCCCCACCGCCTCGCGCTCCACCTCGGCTTCCGAGGGCAGCACCGTGTTCCGTCCATCAAAGAAATTGTCGAGCCAGGGCGTTTCGTCACTGCTCGGTGTGCCGTGGCACATGAACACCGCATCGCCCAGCTTGGCCGTCGCCGGCAGGCTCGCCAGCCACCCCATCTGCTGCGCGCTCAATTGCGCCCGCGCATATTCATCCACCGACCAAGGCTCGTGCCGCAGCGAGGGGTCCACCACCCAGCGATCGTGATTGCCGCGAATGGCCGTCGCCTCCAGCGCCATCACCCGCTCGGCCGCCCCTGCCGGATCGATCGGTCCGCTCACATGGTCGCCCAGGCACACAATCGCCTCGACCCCATGCCGCTCGATATCCTCCAGCACCGCGTCCAGCGCCGGCACATTGCCATGAATATCGGAAAGGACCGCGATCCGCATGGCGAAGCGCCCGCCTAGCCGGCCGGCTTGTCGCCACGCAGCGCCGCCAGCTCCTTGCGCAGCGCCTCGATTTCCTCGCCCTGCACCTGCACCAGCTCGCGCAGCGCGTCGAAATCCTCGCGCTTGACCAGGTCCATGTCATTGACGATCCGCGTCGCCTGGGCCTTGACGACGGTCTCCACCTCCCGCCGCACCCCATCAGCCACCCCGGCCGCCTCATTCATCACCCGGCCCAACCCGTCAAAAATCTTGTTGTTCTGGTTCATGGCACGGCTCCGTGTCGTGGAAAATTCCTGTTCCCCGATATGTAGGCGATGGGCAAGAGAATGGCCAGTGCGGCGGATTGGTGCGGGTTAGAATGGTAGGGGTTCCGGTCGGCGCGCTCTCCAAAGGTGCCACCACTTGCGCTCCTCCAAAAACCCCTTGGTCCAGCCTTCATATTCGGACGCCTTGGGCAAAAGCGCTGCATCAGCGCTTGCGGACCAACTTATCTCATTCAGGTGTTTGCGCGCGGAACCAATTTTCCCCTTGTGGCGCCTTATCAAAAGTTCACCATAAGCGCGCAAGTCGTGAGCAGCTACCATTGCGAAGAAGATGCAATCGTCTGTGTAATCAGAAATGGCAGAAATAGAGTCCCGATACCTCCCATCTACGGTTCCATTTCCTTTCGGAAGCGCCAAATACACTTCAGCCAACTCCCCTCCCTCGAACTGACTTACCCGAAATTCTTCCGCCAGCGCATCTCGAACTTCAAGTGCCGCGCGTAGGTGATTCTGGGCATCCACAAGCGCAGATACCGCCGCCATCGCTCGGCCACCAACGGCAACCTCACCAAAAACTAGATCTTCTAGCCGATTTGCTGGAGCGCGCGGGTAAGGAAGGGAAGACAAGTCGGCCGAAATCTCTATCGGATAGGCTTCCAGTTCAATAGCCTTTTTGATTTCGCGATGGCATTGCTCATAATCAGAAACCAATTTCACAAGGTGCTGCTTTTTTAGTGCCACGTAGGCGTTCACAACAGAGAAACAAACCAAGATGGCCCTATTGACCGCTCGCAATTCAGCACGCCCTGAAAGAAGCCTTTCCCGCCTCTCGATGGCAATCTGAGTTGACCAACTTCCAGCGATGGCGCCTATTGCAGCGCTCGCGACACCAATTATCCAACCAGAACTTTCTGAGAACCAGTCGCCAATTATTCTAAGGAATTCTGATACTTCCACCCACAAACCCATTTATTGAATGCGTTCGACCCTCCCCAACGACGCACGCAGAACACGATGCGCCTGATAGAAGATGTACAGCTCTAGTCTGGCCGCGCGAAGTCGTAAATGACGTCCGTCGGCGGGTTTGAGCTGATGCAACCTTCACGCGTAGTGTACCTCGTGGTTCTAAGGTCGCGTCGCCTCCATCTCGATTAGAGCTCACGAGACATGGTTTCTTCCGCAGGGAGAGGCTAAGTGGGAATATCCGCTAGAAAAGCTGTCGTGAATTTCGAAAGCATCGACGCCCACCGACTGTCACCCCGGGCGTGACCCGGGGCCCATCCTGAGATGCTTTCCAACTTACCACCAGAAGTGATCTGCGCCGGACCTCAAGATGGGTCCCGGCCGGAGTTCACCTTCGAGCGCGCCGCGACCCGGGGGCCGGGGTGACAGTCGGCAGGTTTGATTGGGATCGGGCAAGAAAGTAATCCCCGTCTCAAAATCCTCCCCCATAATTCCCCCATCTCTCCCGCGATGGGCGGACTGCAGCGAACAGTTGCGGGAGGAGCCGGTGAGACTGGATTCGCTCCAGGGCTCGTCTGCCAGTCGGGCCACCTTGCGACGAGCGATCAATAGGGGCCACGACAGCAGGAGAAACCCGGTATCCCGAGGCGGCGACGTCTCTATTACTTAGTTTTACTGAGACGCACGCGCCTCGGGATACGTCCACTTCAAAACCGGAGGCCTCTGGCCGACCGGCCTTTCGGCATGCCTTCACGCATCGCGGAACGCTCTTTGACACTTCGAGATGTCCCACCGGGCCGGGCGCGCCAGTGGCGGGACTGGGGGTAAGAACGCCACGAAAGCTGGGTTTGAGTGGCCGGTGGCACCCCCTCCGCCCAGACGCGCCTTGAACCGCCGCGCGCATCGGGTTACGGCACTCACGGTGCTGCCATAATCGAACGGCATGCCGGTCGGCCTCACGGAGACAGAGCCTTGCCCTTCCCCAATATCGACCCCATTGCCATTGCCATCGGCCCCATCGCCATTCGCTGGTATGCGCTGGCCTATCTGTTCGGGGTCATTCTGGGCGCGGTCTATGGCTATTTGCTGTTGCGCAATCAGCGCCTCTGGCATCGCGGCGCGCCGCCCTTCAAGGCCAGTGATATCTGGGATTTCGCCTTCTGGGCCATGCTGGCCATCGTAATTGGGGGGCGCGTGGGCTATGTGCTGTTCTACAACCTGCCCTATTACCTGGAAAACCCGGCCCAGATCATCAACACGCTCGATGGCGGCATGTCCTATCATGGCGGTATGCTCGGCCTGATGCTGGCGGCGATCCTGTTCACCCGCTCCAAGGGCGGCAACTGGCTCTCCAGCCTTGATCTGCTCGGCGCCGTCGCCACCATCGGCATTCTGCTCGGGCGCCTGGCCAATTTCATCAATGCCGAGCTCTATGGCGCCCCCACCGATGCGCCCTGGGGCGTCGTCTTCCCCACCGATCCGCTGCAGGTCGCCCGCCACCCCAGCCAGCTTTATGAAGCCGCGCTTGAGGGCTTGCTGCTCTTCCTCATCATCCGCGTCGCCACCCATGTGTTCTACGCGCTCAGAAAGCCCGGTCTCGTCGCTGGCATCTTCGCCATCGGCTACGCCCTCTCGCGCATCGCCGTCGAATTCGTCCGCCTGCCCGATGTGCAGCTCGGCTATCTTTATGGCGGCTGGCTCACCATGGGCCAGGTGCTCAGCCTCCCCATCCTGCTGGGCGGCCTGATCCTTGTTATCCATGCGGCCACCCGCCGCGAAAACCCGTTGCGCCCATGATTGAGAAGCCCACCCAAACCAAACTCGACAGCCTGACGCTGGAACAGCAGATCGATTTGCAGATTGCCACCTCCGGCCCGATCTCGGTCGCCACCTATATGGGCCTCTGCCTCACCCACCCGTCCAAGGGCTATTACCGCGCCGCCGAACCGCTCGGCGCCAAGGGCGATTTCGTCACCGCGCCGGAAATATCCCAGATGTTCGGCGAGCTGATCGGCTTCTGGCTGGTCAATCTCTGGCAGCAGATGGATGAGCCCAAGGCCTTCACCCTGCTCGAACTCGGCCCCGGCCGCGGCACGCTGATGGCCGATATCCTGCGCGTCGCCTGCCGCGCCCCCGGCTTCCGCGATGCCTTGCAGCTTCGCCTGTTCGAAACCAGCCCGGTGCTGATGGCCGAGCAAAAGGCCAGGTTCGAGGTCTATGATCCCAAATGGCTGCAGGATTTCGCGAGCTTTGACGACGGCCCCGTGCTCATCGTCGCCAATGAGTTCTTCGACGCCCTGCCCATCCGCCAGTTCGTCCGCAAGGAAAAAGGCTGGCACGAGCGCCAGATCGGCCTCAAGGACGGCAAGCGCGTTTTCGGCCTTTCACCCACGCCCATTCCGCCTGCCTCCATGCCCGACGCCGTGGCCAATGCGGCGCCCGACACCATGCTCGAAGTCTGCTTCGCCGGTGCCGAAGTGCTCACCCGCCTGGGCAAGGTGATCGCCCAGCAGGGCGGGGCCCTCCTCGCCATCGACTATGGCTATGGCACCACCCAGACCGGCGACACCCTCCAGGGCGTCCGCCGCCACGCTTTTGCCGATGTGCTCGAGGCGCCCGGTGAAACCGATATTTCCGCCCATGTCGATTTCGGCGCCCTGGGCAATGTTGCCCGCGCCGCTGGCCTCGCCACCCAGCCTCTGGCCACCCAGGGCGATTTCCTCACCCGTCTCGGCATTGGCGAGCGCGCCGCAGCCCTTTCCGGCGCCAATCCCGGCTCGGCCAACGATATCCGCACTGCCCACGACCGGCTGGTGGGGCCCGACCAGATGGGCACCCTGTTCAAGGTGTTCTGCGCCCACAGCCCCGGATTGCAGCCACCCGGCTTTGCCGCATGACCGCCCCGCACGAACAGGCCCCGGCCCTCGCCGCCATCCCAACGCTCCGCCACGGTTTTTTCGGCCGGGCCGGCGGCGTCTCCACCGGCGACTATGCCGGGCTCAATGTCTCTCTCGCCATGGGTGATGATCCCGCCCATGTCGAGGCCAACCGCCAGATCGTTGCCGACACCATCGGCCTCGGCCCGCTCAATATTTTGAAGCAAACCCACTCCACCCGCGTCCAGACCCTCACCGGCCCCATCGCCCCGGGCAGCATTGATGCCGACGCCCTGGTCACCGCCACGCCGGGCCTCGCCCTTGGTATTCTTACCGCCGATTGCACGCCGATCCTGTTTGCCGATCCGCAGGCCCGCGTCATCGGCGCGGCCCATGCCGGCTGGCGCGGCGCAGCCGAAGGCATTGCCCTCAACACCATCGCCGCCATGGTGGCCTTGGGCGCCGACCCGTTCCGCATCCGCGCCGCCATCGGCCCCACCATTTCCGGCCCCAATTACGAGGTGGGCGACCAGTTCCGAACCGATCTCCTCGCCATCACCCCCGATGGGGCGCCGTTCTTCACCACGCCCGCCGGCGGAAAGCCGCATTTCGATCTGCCCGGCTTCGTCCAAGCCCAATTGCGCGCGGCCGGCATCGGCCCGGTCGAGAACCTTGGCATCTGCACCTATGCCGCCCCCAAGCGCTACTTCTCCCATCGCTATGCCACCCACCAGCAGACCAAAACTGGCCGCCAGATCGCTGTCATCGCAATGACATGAGGTTTATTTACCGCTAAGCCCAAAGTGCCGTTGTCACGCCGGACACTTGCCGCTAAAGCTGCCCGCGAAACTGGAAGGTCCCACTCCCGAGGGACCGGTTGAGACAGGATCGCGTCCATGAAGCTGGTGACCGGCAATTCCAACCGACCTCTGGCCCAGGCCGTCGCCAGCTACCTCGAACTGCCCCTGACAGACTGCACGGTGAAACGCTTCGCCGACAAGGAAGTCTATGTCGAGGTGCACGAAAATGTCCGCGGCGAGGATGTCTTCATCCTCCAGTCGACCAGCTATCCGGCCAATGACAATCTGATGGAGCTGCTCATCATCGCCGATGCGCTGCGCCGCTCCTCTGCCCGCCGCATCACGGCCGTCCTGCCCTATTTCGGCTATGCCCGACAGGACCGCAAATCAGCCCCCCGCACCCCCATTTCGGCCAAGCTGGTTTCTAACCTCATTACCGAAGCCGGCGCCAACCGCGTCCTGACCCTCGATTTGCACGCCGCCCAGATTCAGGGCTTTTTCGATATCCCCACCGACAACCTCACCGCTGCCCCCGTCATGGTGCGCGATATCCGCGACAATTATGACGTCAAGAACGTCATGGTTGTTTCGCCTGACGTCGGCGGCGTGGTCCGCGCCCGCAATGTCGCCAGCCGTATCGGCGCAAGCCTTGCCATCGTCGACAAGCGCCGCCCCCGCGCCGGCGTGTCCGAAGTGATGAACATCATCGGTGACGTCGAGGGTCGGACCTGCATCATGATCGACGACATTGTCGATTCAGGCGGCACTCTGGTCAACGCAGCCGAAGCCCTGCTCAAGGCCGGTGCCAAGGAAGTCTCGGCCTATATCACCCACGGTGTGCTCTCCGAAGGCGCTGCCGAACGCATCGCCGCATCCAAGCTCAAGGAACTGGTCGTCACCGACTCCATCCTCGAGACCGACGCCACCAAGGCCGCTGCCAATATCCGCCGCATGTCGATCGATGCCCTGATCGGCGAGGCCATCGCCCGCACCGCCAGCGAACAAAGCGTCTCCAGCTTGTTCGACTAGCCGCCAGATCGCGACAACACCAAAACCTATCCCCCCGCACCCATCTGGCGTTATCCTGTGCTCACCAGCACAGGAGGAGCCGACCATGCCCCGTTTTCTTGCACTCTATATGGGCACGCAGAATTCCGAAGTGCAGAAGGCCTGGGACAGCCTTCCCGAGGTCGAAAAAGCCGAGCGCGGTCAACGTGCCATGACCGAATGGGGCCAATGGGTCGAGCGGCACAGCCATGTCATCGTCGATATGGGCGCGCCCCTGGGCAAGACCCTGCTGGCCTCGCCCGAGGGCATAAACCCCACCCGCAACGCCATCGCGGCCTATGTCATCGTCGAAGCTTCGACGCACGAGGAAGCGGCGCAGATGTTCCGGAACCATCCGCATTTCACGATTTTTCCGGGAACGGGCGTGGAGATCATGCCCTGCCTGCCCATGCCGGGCGCATAAGGGCTATTGGCACACGGGAATCTATTGCCCAGCGTCCCTTAATCCTCTATAGCCCAGCGCCATGAAGCGCTCGTCACCCCTGGAGGACGGGCGCGTATGTTGTTGTAGGAACGACATACACCAACCCAGAATGGATGATTTCCATGGCTGCCAACAAGGTGCTCAAGGCACAGGCGCGTGAGGGAGTGGGCAAGGGGGCCGCTCGTGAACTGCGCCGTCAGGGACGTGTTCCCGCTGTTATTTATGGTGACAAGAAGCCCCCCGTCACCGTTTCCGTCGCATTCAAGGATGCGCTGAAGTCCATCTACTCGGGCGGCTTCAAGTCGCACGTTCTCGATCTCGATGTCGACGGCACCGTGCACAAGGTGATCCCGCGCGATTATCAGCTCGACGTCGTCATGGACCAGCCGGTCCACATCGACTTCCTGCGCGTTTCGGGCAGCTCCACCATCACTGTGGAAGTGCATGTCGAGTTCATCAACGAAGAAAAGAGCCCCGGCCTCAAGCGCGGCGGCACCCTCAACGTTGTGCGCCACACCGTCGAACTGATCGCTCCCGCCAATGCCATTCCCGAGGCCGTCACTGTCGACCTCTCCGGCACCGAGATTGGTGACTCGATCCACATTTCCGCTGTCACACTGCCTAAGGGCGTCAAGCCCACGATCACCGATCGTGACTTCACTATTGCGACCGTTGTTGCACCGTCGGGCCTCAAGTCCGCCGAAGCTGCTGACGGCGCCGAAGAGGAAGCTGCCGACGAGGAGTAATCCTGTCTTCAGCAACGAATCGTGTGAGGCGGCCCATGGCCGCCTCATTCATTTGCAAAGGCTGGTTTGATGAAATTGCTTGTTGGACTGGGCAATCCCGGCGCCCAATATGCGGGCAACCGCCACAATATCGGCTTCATGGCCATTGACGCCATCGCCGCCGCCAATGGCGTGTCCAATTGGAAATCCAAGCATGCCGGCCTCATCGCCGAAGCCGGCATCGGCGGGGAGCGAGCATTGCTCCTCAAGCCTCAGACTTTCATGAACAAGTCCGGTGACAGCGTTCAGCAGACCGCCCGCTTCTACAAGATCGACCCCGCCGACATCATTGTTTTCTATGACGAGCTCGATCTTGCCCCCGGTAAGGTCCGCGTGAAGGTCGGCGGCGGCAATGGCGGCCATAATGGCCTGCGCTCCATCGATCCCCAGATCGGGCTGAACTACAAACGCGTTCGCCTCGGCATCGGCCATCCGGGCAAGGAATTCGTCACCCACCATGTTCTGGGCGATTTCGCCAAGGCCGACCAGGCTTGGCTCACGCCGCTGCTCGACGAAATCGCGCGTCAGGCGCCACTCCTCCTCAGGGGCGACGATAGCGGCTTTATGAACAAGCTCGCCTTGGCAGTGAAGGGCGACGAGCCAGCCAAAAGCGAAAAGCCCGCCGCCCCCAGGGCACAGAGCCATATCCGCCAGGCCCGCCCCGCAAAGCCACAGGCCGAAGTCCCGAAATCGGGGCCCATGGCTGATATGCTAAGCAAGCTGTTCGGCACCAAGGGCGAGTAGCAGGCTCGCATGCCCAATACGACACGCTATGAATAAAAAAAAGAGCCCCGGCGCGCTCACACCGGGGCCTGAACTCCTGCAATCCTTGCCTACGCCACAGCCGCCTTGCGCGAGCCGCGCGCCCATTCGGGCAGCCATTCGCCATGCGCCTCTATGAGGTCGTCGACCACGTTCCAGATCTGGTCCAGATCCAGCTCAGCCGCCGTATGCGGGTCCATCATGGCGGCATGGTAGATGTGCTCGCGCTTTTGTTCCACCAGCGCCCGCACGGTCAGTTCCTGCACATTGATATTGGTCCGCATCAGCGCCGTGAGCTGAGGCGGCAATTCGCCGATATAGGTCGGCTGCAGGCCGTTATCGTCGACCAGGCAAGGCACTTCCACGGCAGCATTGTTGGGCAGCGAGGTGATGACGCCGTTATTGCGCAGATTGCCATAGATCACCGAGGGCTCCCCGGTCCACACCGAGTTGACGATGGACGAGGCATATTCCTTGCTCTCCTTGACCTCGATGCGGTCGGCCTTCTTATAGTCGTCGCTGGTCTGCTTCCACTTCGCGATCTGCTCGACGCAGCGCTTGGGATATTCATCAAGCGGAATGCCGAATTTCTCGATGATGTCTTCGCGCCCTTCCTTGATGAAATAGGGCGTGTACTCGGCAAAGTGCTCCGAGCTTTCGGTGACGAAATAGCCCAGCCGCGTCATCATCTCATAGCGCACCTTGTTGGGGCAGCGCGGGTTCCAGCCCGGCTTGGGCGCCCGGCCTTCGGCATAGGCGCGATGCAGCTCGGGATAGAGATCCTTGTAGCTCCCGTCCGGCTGGCGATGCTCGAATTTGAGATAGAACGCCATGTGGTTGATGCCAGCCGAGCGGTAGCGGATTTCCTCGTAGGGAATATCGAGGTCGTGCGCCAGCTCCATGGCCGTGCCCTGCACCGAGTGGCACAGGCCAACCTGTTTGATCGATGGGTATTTTTCCGCGATCGCCCAGGTATTGATGGCCATCGGGTTCACATATTGCAGCATCACGGCATCGGGCGCGACCTGCATCATGTCCTCGCAAATGCTCCACAGATGGGGCACCGTCCTGAGGCCGCGCATGATGCCACCCACGCCAAGCGTATCGGCAATCGTCTGGCGCAGATTGTATTTCTTGGGCACCTCGAAATCGACCACCGTGGAGGGCTCGTAGCCCCCGATCTGGAAGCAGACGACCACGAAATTGGTGCCATCCAGCGCCTCGCGCTGGTTCGAATAGGTGCTGACCGTAGCCGGCACACCAAGCGTCTTGACCAGCTTGCCGGCAATGATCGCGCTTTCTTCCAGGCGCGTCGGATTGATGTCCATCAGCCGGATCTCCGCACCCGTCAGGGCAGGACGTTGCAGAATGTCGCCGACAATGTTCTTCATGAACACGGACGAGCCAGCACCGATAAAGGTGATTTTGGGGTTTGCCATTGGGGATGCTCCGTAGTGGGCCGGGACCGGCCTGCGGCTCCTCCTGCCGCGTTGTTCCCAATGCTATCGTTCATCGCCGATGATGCAATCCGGGATAGAATGCCTTTATTCCGGTTTTCTAAGAATCCTACTCGGCGACACCGCGGGACTGCCCGCTCCAGCGCCGAAAGGCATGTGGACTGTATCCTGTTGCGCGGCTAAACCGGCGCGAAAAGTAGAATGGGCTGTCAAATCCCACCTCTGCTGCGATCTGCTTGATCGGAAAGCTTGTACGCCGCAACAGGTCACCGGCCCGTCGCAACCGCACGCCCTCGATATAGCCCTGCACGCTCTGCCCGGTTTCGGCACGAAACAGATGCGACAATCGAGATGGCGACAGCCCGGCTTCCCGGCTGACATCCTCAACGCTCACACGCTCGGACAAATGGGCCTCCATGAATGCCATGGCCCGCCGCACGCGCCTGTCCAGATCGCCCGCTTCAGGCGAATTATGCATATCGCATTGCAACAGCAGCGCTTCCAGCGCATTCATCGCCAGCGCCTCCGCGCGGCGCTGGCCACTGCCGAGCAGGTCGTGCACCTGCAGGAATTGCGCAACCAGGGGGCCTTGGTCTCCCTCAGGCCGCAGCACCCTCAGCCCGCCGTCCACGCGCGGCCAGCGTAGCCAGTCATGCCAATCAGCGCGTGGCTGAAAATGCGCCCATACCAGTTCCCACCGCTCAGCGTCGTCGGCAACGCCATAGTCATGCGGCGTTCCGGGCGGCAGCAACACCCAGTCCCCGGGGGCGGTGCGAAAGCTGCCGCCCAAATGCCCAAACCGCCCACCGCCGGACAACGTCAGAACCAGAAGCCAATCTCCGACGCCTTTGGGCCGATAGGCCCGATAACCCGCGGCCTGATCAAAATGACCCGTCAGCAGGCGCAGGACGTCATCATGCGGGGTTTCATCGGTCGAGTGCATAGCAGGATAATACATGTCTTCGGCAGGCCAGGCCATGGCGCCGCTCCGTGTGGCCATTATGTTTGAGCACAGGAGGACTGCCCATGACCCTTTCCAGCCAACAGCGTGCCGCCTATGCGCGAGACGGCTTCCTGGCTCTGCACGGCCTGATCGCCCCTGACGAAATTGCCCTGATCCGCGAAACCTTCATGGCTCAGGCCAGCGAAGGCCCTGTTCCAGGCCTCTCCGACATGCGCAGCGGCAGTCCGACAGGCAACGACCCGCTGGCGCGCTATCCGCGCATGATGCATCCACACAAGCATGACGATAAGCCGGTCGGCCCGCTTGCCCGCCGCTACATGCTCGACGCCCGCCTTGAGCCAATTCTGGCCGAACTTTTTGGCGAAGCGCCCTATGCCTGCCAGTCCATGTTCTATTTCAAGCCGCCCGGCGCCCGTGGACAGGATCTGCATCAGGACAATTTCTATCTGCGGGTCAAGCCAGGCACCTGCCTGGCCGCATGGATCGCCATCGACGATGCCGACGAAGGCAATGGCGGCATGATGTGCGTGCCCGGGACCAACAGTCTCGACATTGCCTGCCCCGAACCGTCCGATCCGGCGCTGTTCTTCACCTCCGATCATGTCGAGCCCCCGCCCGGACATGAGCCACGCATGATGAACCTCAAGGCCGGCGATGTGCTTTTTTTCAATGGCAGCGTCATCCACGGCTCGACCCCCAATACCAGCGCAGACCGCTTCCGCCGTTCGCTGATCTTCCACTATGTGCCGGCCAGCACTATCGAGATCAGCCACTGGTATGAGGCCATCAGTTTCGCTGGAGACAAGATGGATATCGCCATCAACATGGATGGTGGTCCCTGCGGCACCGCCCAGGCCATTCCAACCGGCCCCCACTAGCCACCAGCGGATTTTCCCGTATGGCCGGAATAGGTCACTCGTAACCGCACCGGATCAGACTCGCATGGCAATTGGAGCGTGCCATGCGCGACAGATATTATCGTTTGATGGACGCGGCAGACCTGCCATCCCAGGCTGTGTTGGTACGCATCCGGCAGGACGGCGGCACACTGCTTGCCTCTATCCTGGGCGATGCAGATGAACTCGAAAGCGCGCCGGACCTCGTGCTTTTCCGCGCCGCCCTGTTGCGCCTGCAACAGGACCTTACGGCAATTTTCGTTCTATTGGACGAACCGGCGCACTGGCAGGCGGACTGGGGCGATCTGGTCGACTACCGCGTCACGCGAAAAAACGGAAAGCCGGCGCTGCGTTTCGCGCAGCCGCCGGCTTCCCCTCAATGCGATAATGCCCAACCGGGTCAGACGTTAAACTTGAACAGCATCACGTCGCCATCCTTGACGACATAGTCCTTGCCCTCGTCGCGCGCCTTGCCCGCTTCCTTGGCCGGCACTTCGCCACCCAGGGTCACGAAATCCTCGTAGCCAATGGTCTGGGCGCGGATGAAACCGCGTTCGAAATCGGTATGGATCACGCCGGCCGCCTGCGGGGCCTTGTCACCGCGATGGATGGTCCAGGCGCGCGTTTCCTTGGGGCCGACGGTGAAATAGGTCTGCAGGTGCAGCAGATCATAGGCCGAGCGGATCAGGCGATCGAGGCCGGGCTGCTCCAGTCCGAGCGACTCCAGATATTCCGCCTGCTCCTCATCGGGAAGCTGGGCAAGCTGGCTCTCGATCTCCGCCGAGATAATGACGACGCCCGCCTCATTGGCTGCGGCATAGTCTTCCACCTTCTTGGAATATTCATTGCCTGTCGCTGCAGAGCCTTCGTCCACATTGCAGACATAGAGCACGGGCTTGCTGGTCAGAAGCTGCAGCTCGTTGAATGCCTTTTCTTCTTCCGGATCGCGCTTGACGAAACGGGCCGACTTGCCCTCGCGCAGCACGGCCAGCGCGCGGTCGATCAGCTCCAGCGTGACCTTGGCGTCCTTGTCGTTCTGCTTGACCTTTTTCTCGACGCCAGGCCGGCGCTTTTCCAGGCTCTCCAGGTCCGCCAGCATCAACTCGGTCTCGACCACCTCGGCATCGGCAAGCGGGTCCACCTTGTTTGAAACGTGGATGACATTGCTGTCTTCAAAGCAGCGCAGCACATAGGCAATGGCATCAGTCTCACGAATATTGGCCAGGAACTGGTTGCCCAGGCCTTCCCCCTGCGAAGCGCCCTTCACCAGGCCGGCAATATCCACAAAGCTCATGCGCGCCGGCAGGATCTGCGCCGATTTGCCAATGGCCGCCAGCTTTTCCAGCCGCGGATCGGGCACCGAGACCTCGCCCACATTGGGTTCGATCGTACAGAACGGGAAATTGGCCGCCTGCGCAGCCGCAGTACGGGTCAATGCGTTGAAAAGCGTCGACTTGCCGACATTCGGCAGGCCGACAATGCCCATCTTGAAGCCCATGGGTATCTCCGGGAAATCTTTGCGCTCCACTTGGGCGGGATCGGCGCCGATGTCAATCTTTCCCGTCTTATTCCGCGCCCCTCGGAGCGAGGCGGACCGGCAAGGCCGGATCGCAAGGAGATACTGCGACTGTGTCGGAGCGGCGAAGAAACCGCCCCAACCAGCGCTACATGTCACCGCCCAATGGGGAAGAAGGGAAGCGCCCCTGGCTTGGCGTGCTCATTGTTATCCTTGCTCCCTCGTGGGAGAAGGTGCCAGAAGGGCGGATCAGTGGTACCTCCCTTGCCCCCATCGCCGCAACATGCCAAAAGCATCGTTGACGTATAGGGCAAGAAAATGACCAATCCTGTCACGAAAGATCGGCGTCACTTCGAGGACCTCGCTATGGGCGAAGTCATCGATCTGGGCCGCACCGCCGTCTCCAAGGACATGATCATCACCTTCGCGCGCGAGTTCGACCCCTTTCCTTTTCATCTCGACGAGGAAGCGGCCAAGGCGAGCCTGCTCGGCGGCCTCGCCTCCAGTGGCTGGCAAACCGGGGCGCTGAGCCTCAGGATGCTGGTCGACAGCTTCCTCTCGACCATCGCCTCCTGCGGGGGCCTGGGCTTTCGCGACCTGAAATGGAAGACCCCGGTCATGGTCGGCGACACAATTGGCGGCAAAGTCACCATTGCCGGGCTGCGTCGCTCCGAAAGCCACCCCCAATGGGGCATTGTCACGCTCGACTTCGACGTCCGCAACCAGAAGGACAAGCCGGTGCTGACTATGCGGCTGGCCAATCTGGTTGAGTGCCGCACGCCGGAGGCGGCAGCATGACCCGCTGGTTCGAGGACATCACGCTCAACGAAGCCTTTCCGCTCGGCGATCACACCTTCACCGCCGAGGAGATCATCCGCTTCGCCACGCTCTACGACCCGCAATATTTTCACACCGACCCCGAACTGGCCAAGCACAGCCATTTCGGCGGCCTGATCGCCTCAGGTTGGCACACGGTCAGCGTCGGACACCGCAAGATGGTTGATGCGCTATTTGCCGAAGAGGAACGCCTGCGCGGCCTGGGCCAGGAGCCCGGCGTCTCCGGCCCCTCCCCCGGCGTCAACGCCATGGATTTCAAGGCGCCCGTGCGCCCCGGCGACACTGTCACCTACACCTTGGTTGTGACCGACAAGCGCCCATCCAATTCCATTCCCGGCTGGGGTCTGCTGTTCAACCAGCTCACGGCCGTCAACCAGCGCGGCGACTTGGTCTATGAGGCCCATCTGGTCGGCTTTTCCAAGCTGCGGGACTATGTCATGCCACTCAAGCTGCGCATCCTGCTCGGGATCACCAAGATCCCCGTTCTCGGAAAGCTGATCAGACGCGCCTCTTGATCGTGTCACGGTGCATCGGCATGCTCTGGCCATGCGCCGATTCGCCCTTTGCCTCGCCCTCACCGTTCTGTCCGTCACGCCGGCTCTTGCCCAAGCCTATCAGGGCAATTGGAGCTGCCGCGATGCCACAACCAATCGCGCCGGCATCCTGACCATTTATGGCCAGGTCTATGGCTGGGCCTCGCGCGTCGCCAACGATCCCAATTCCGGCACAGGCACCCTGACGCCCTATCAGGACGGTGTGGGTTTCAACGACGGCAATCTGCGTGCCAATGCAGCCATCCAGGCTGGCCGGCTGGTCGATGACGCCAATTTTGGTACAGCCTTGCAGCTCGAAACCGCCGACGCCATCGTCATGCTCTGCAACCCGCGTTAGGCCGGTCCCCGCTCTCCCCCAAAAGCAGGGGTTGAACTTTTTCGTCTTTTGCCGCATTTAGAGGTGGCAGTGCCGGGCCCCTCTGGTCATAGCTCCTTGCTATGGCGATGTCGGAACTGCTCCACTCAATTACATGGAGAAGGTCCGGCGATGGAATCGCTTCTTGCCGCCCTTTCGGGCGATTTTCTCGGCACACCAACCTATTTCTGGGTCGCGTTCATCGCGATCGTCATAGCTCTGCTTGTTTTTGACCTCGGCATTCTGCACCGCGATGAGCACGAGATCGAAGCCAAGGAGAGCCTGCTGCTCTATGGCTTTTATGTCCTGATTGCGATCGCCTTTGGCGCCTGGGTCTGGTTCAGCCGCGGGGCACAATCCGGCCTCGAGTTCTACACTGGCTATCTTATCGAGCAGTCACTGGCGATGGACAACATGTTCGTCATCGCCACGATTTTCGGCTTCCTCGGCATACCCCGGCTCTATCAGCACCGCGTGCTGTTCTGGGGCATTCTGGGCGTGATCCTGTTCCGAGCCGTGCTGATCGGTGTGGGCGCTGCCCTCGTCCACCAGTTTGAAGCGATCCTCTTCCTGTTCGGCGCTTTCCTGGTCTTCACCGGCATCCGCATGTTCTCCCATTCCGACGAAGAGCCGGACATGGAGAACAACAAGATCCTCAAATTCCTGCGGCGCCATTTCCGCATCACCAATGAGTTGCGCGGCCGCAGCTTCGCGGTCAAGGAACCCGATCCCAAGACCGGCAAGCTGGTGACCTGGCTGACGCCCCTGGCCGTGGCGCTTATCATGGTCGAAATCGTCGACCTGATCTTTGCCGTGGACTCTGTGCCGGCCGTGTTTGCGGTGACCCAGGACACCTTCATCGTCTACACCTCCAACATCTTCGCCATCCTTGGCCTGCGCGCGCTCTATTTCGCCCTCGCCGCGGCGATGAACCGCTTCCGCTATTTGCAGATCTCGCTGGCAATCATCCTGGTGCTCATCGGCATCAAGATCTTCCTCGTGCCCCTGGGCATCAAGATCGACACCATGCTCTCGCTTGGCGTCACCATCGCGATCCTGGCTGGCGGTGTATTCTACTCGCTCTGGAAGACGCGCAACGAGCCCGACATCAGCGCCGAAGACCAGCCCAAGACCGGTCAGTTGGAACCCTGAGGACAACGTCGTTCACAATATGAGACAAAGGCCGGCGGTTGACGCCGGCCTATTTCCTGTTTGTCTGTCTTCTGCTCGCTCACTGCGGCTCTCGCAGTAGCCCCTCAACTAGCCGGCGGTACGCAGCCGTCGCGCGGTCTGATATGGCCTGCGGATCCTCGGCATTGGCAATCCAGGTCGCCGCATAGCAGGACGCCCCGGTGAGCATGCGGGCCGTCGCTTCCAGGTCCACATCCCGGATCACGCCATCCTCGGCCAGTTCCGCCAGGCACTCCTTCATCGCCGTCATGCAGCCATTGGTTGTCGGCCAGCTTGCCGGATCGCCGAGCACCGCCGGGCCATCGCGCAGGACGATTCGGCGGATTTCCGGCTCCAGCGCCATCTCGATATAGCCGATCCCCTCTTCGATGAAGCCTTCCCAAGGCGTCCGCATTTTGGCCGCACGCGCCTTGAGCCGCACGGTCATCTCTGCGTCGATCTGGGCAATCACCGCCTCGAACAGGCCGCGCTTGTCGCCGAAATGGTGGTAGAGCGCCCCGCGCGTCAGCCCGACCTTCCCGGTAAAATCATCCATTGATGCATCGGCATAGCCGATCTCGCCAAATGCCTTGCGCCCCGCCGCCAGCAGCTTTGCGCGTGTCTCGGCGATCATCTCGCCCCTGGTCCTGACAGCCATTCAAACCTCAAATGCATACGTCTCGTATGCCAATTGACATACGTCGCGTATGATATTACCCAATCACATACGCCGCGTATAAATATGCACTAGGTCGCGGCTTATCAAATGTCGAGGATTTTGACATGCCCAACCCCTATTCGGAAATCTTTCGCGCGCCCGGCGCCAAGGGTTTCGCCGCCGCTGGTTTCCTGGCCCGCATGCCCATGGCCATGGCGCCCATCGGCATCGTCGCCATGCTGTCCCAGGCCCATGGTGAATACTGGCTTGCCGGGGCCGTCTCGGCCACCTACGCCCTGACCAACGCCCTGCTGGCCCCGCAGATTTCACGCCTCGTCGACCGCGTCGGTCAGACCCGGGTCCTGCTGCCCACAACGCTCATTGCCGTTGTTGCATTCTCCCTACTCATGCTCGCCGTCAACCAGGATTGGCCGATTTGGACGCTCTATGTGACCGCCTTCGTGGCGGCGCTCATGCCCAGCTTCCCAGCCATGATTCGCGCCCGCTGGAGCGAATTGTTCCGCGACCGGCCCGAACTCAACACGGCTTTCGCCTTCGAATCGGCCGCCGACGAGCTGGTCTATATTGCCGGTGCCTCGCTCTCGGTCGGCCTCAGCGTTGCGCTCTTTCCCGAAGCCGGCATGCTGGCCAGCACGGCCGCCCTGGCCATGGGTGGCCTTTCCTTCATTGCCCAGCGCGGCACCGAACCGACGCCCTCGACATCGGCGGATAGCACGACCGGCTCGGCTATTCGCCAACGCCCCGTGCAGATCGTCACCCTGGCCCTCGTTTTTGTCGGCACCATTTTCGCCACCGCCGAAGTCAGCGCCGTCGCGATCACCGAGGCCCTCGGCGAACCGGGCGCGGCCAGCCTGGTGATCGGCGTCTATGCCGCTGGATCATTCGTCGTCGGCCTCATCATGGGGGCCATGACCATACGCATGCCCATGCAGCGTCAATTGGCCATCGCCGTGGGCACGGTGGCCATCACCACCATTCCGCTGCTCTTTGCCGACACTGTTATTCTGCTCGCCTTCGCGGTCTTTGTCAGCGGCATCGCCATCTCGCCCACCTTCATCACCGCCTTCGGCCTGATCGAGCGGCGCGTTCCGGCCGCCCTCCTCACCGAAGGCATCACCTGGGTCATCACCGGCATCGGTATCGGCATGGCGCTCGGGGCCTTCGTGGCCGGATGGGTCGTTGACACCTATGGCGCCCAAAACGGCTTCTGGGTCTCCATCATTGCCGGATTCCTGGCGCTGGCAACCGTGCTTCTGGGGCAGCGTCAACTGGGCGGCACAGTGCCCAGGAGCGGCACCCCGTCGCCGCAACCCGCCCAATAGCGCGACATCTTCCAGAACCGGTGCAAGGACCCCGAGAGGCCACGTGGGCCCTTGCACCAGTCTTGCCGCATTTGCCCGTTAACGAATTGTCAAACGACAAGGAGACAGGCCAAATGGGCGCCATCCATGAAATCGTCTTTGATTGTGTTGAACCATCCGTCCTGGCCCCGTTCTGGGCCGGCTTGCTGGAGGGGTATACCCTGCGCGAGACCGAAACGGATCCGGCCACAAGTCAGGTTCTGGGCCTCGATCCAAACGCGCCCGCAATCCTGATGATTGATGGCCCCGGCCCCTCCATCTGCTTCCAGAATGTCGACGGGCAACGTCCGGATAACAATCGGGTCCATTTCGACGTAGAGGTCGAAGACCGGGCCTCAGAGGTCGAGCGCCTGAAATTGGCGGGAGCCTCCGTTGACCGCGTACTACCCACCTACACGGTCATGCGCGATCCCGAGGGCAATCAGTTCTGCCTGATCGATAAGCGCCAACATCATTTGGCCGGAGAGGTTGAGCAGGCCGCCTGAGTGCTGACACAGCCTGTCAGCGCCCTGCGCCATCCTTCTTGCATTCGCCGGAAGGAGCGCACCTATGACCCTCACACTGTCCTGCCATTGCGGCGCTACGCGCATCGCCCTGCCCGGGCACCCCGCCCATGGCAGCCAATGCAACTGCACCTATTGTGCGCGCACGGGCGCCGTCTGGTCCTATTATGCGCCCTGAGAACTCACATTCCTCTCGCGCGCCGGCGAACGCCTGTACTCGACCAACCCGGATATGCATCAGCACTATTTCTGCGGCACTTGCGGCATGCAGACCTGGGGCGAATCCCCCGATTGGTCATCACTCTACAATGACGACGGCACGCCCAAGGGCGACGACCCCAAGGCCATTCCGGCCACGCGCAAGCAGGCGATCAACCTCCGCCTCGTCGACGATCTGGACTGGTCCAGGATCGAGGTGACGCAACTGGACGGACGCATCGGCTGGTAGCAGGGTCACGACCGCACGGGACCCGGCGCCATGGCACCCCTAGTGCCCCTCGAACGCCATCAGGGACGACACTGCGATGCCTTCGGCGCGCAACTTGTCTGCACCGCCGATTTCGGGCAGGTCGATCACGAATGCAGCGTCATCGCATACTGTACCGGTGCGCCGCAGCAGGCCGACCGCTGCAATAGCGGTTCCCCCGGTGGCAATCAGGTCATCCACCAGCAACACCTTGTGCTCCGACCCCACCACGTCGGCATGAATCTCGATCGTGTCGACCCCATATTCGAGCGCATAGTTCTGCCCGATGGTTTCACCGGGCAGCTTGCCCTTTTTGCGAATTGGCACGAAGCCAGCACCCAGCGCGATCGCCACGCCCGCGCCGAAAATGAAGCCGCGCGCTTCGATCCCGGCCACATGGGTAATGCCCTTGCCCCGATATGTCGCGGCAATCCGCTCCACGCTCTCCCGAAATCCTTCGGGGTGCTCGATCAGCGTGGTGATATCGCGGAACAGAATACCCTTTTTGGGATAATCCGGAATCGTACGGACGAGCGACTTCAGGTCGAGCGACATCAATGGCCTTGTCAGTTGGAATGGAAAGTCAGGTCTTGTTGCGGCCCAGGATGTGCCGGGCAATGACCCCCGCATTATAGGCCACGTTGCGCGTGGTGCTGATCGCCGTCTCACGCGCCTTGGGATTGTTGACCACGGCCTGCACGCCAGCACGGACAGCCGGATGGCGGCTGACGGCTATTGCAGTGCTGACCATTGTGACGGCAAGGCGAACGGCGGACATCGCGGTTTCCTCTAACAACCCGGACTGGACGCAATATCGCGACTGAGACCGGCAAAGGCAAGGGGCGGACTGCTGCGGCAAGAGCAATTCATTGCGACGAGGCACAAAATCAAAGGGGCCCTTCCGGGCCCCTTCAAAGCTTCAGTGCATGCCCCGATGGCGTCGCCTCCCTGCCTGATCCACTTAAAACGCCCCCGGTAGGGCGTTTTGGCGGCGCAACGCACGGCCGTGGGTCAGTGCTCGATGCCGGCCCAGAGCTTGCGCTTGGTCGCGTACATCAGGCCGGCAAACAGCACCAGGAACAGCAACACCACGAAACCGGTCTGCTTGCGGCTGACCAGGTGCGGTTCGGCCATCCACATCATGAACGCAGCCACGTCGGTCGAATACTGCTCGACAGTCTCAGGAACGGTCACGCCATCTTCACCCGGCTCATAGGTCACCAGGCCATCAGACAATGGCGGTGCCATGCCGATGGCGTGGCCGGGGAAGTAGTCGTTGTAATACTTGCCTTCGGCCAGCTCGAACCCTTCAGGCGCGGTCTCTGGCACTTCGTCGTGATAGCCATTGAGCAGGGCGTGGATATAGTCCGCGCCACCTTCCTGGTAGCCGGTAAAGTAATTGAAGACCCAGGTCGGGAAGGGATCGGTCACGCCGCGAGCCTTGGCCAGCACCGAGAAATCCGGGGGCAGCGAACCGCCATTGGCGTCGCGCGCTTCCTGGTCATTGGCAAATGGCGACGGCCAGCGGTCGGCAGGGATACCCGGGCGGCGGCCACCTTCGGCCGTTGGATCCTCAACCTCATACTCTGCAGCGAGCGCCTTGACCTGCTCCTCCGAAAAACCCGGACCACCCGGCTCGCTCAGATTGCGGAAGGCGATCAGACTGGCGCCGTGGCAGCTTGCACAGACTTCACGAAACACCTGGAAGCCACGTTGAAGCTGATTTTCGTCATAGGTGCCGAAGATACCCGCGAAGCTCCAGTTCTGGCGCTCGATTGGTGCGCCAGCTTCGGCGGCCTGGGCCGACACGCTGGTCAAACCAACCATGGCGGCGACAGCGGCGATGATGAACTTGGTCTTGAACATGTCTATCGCCCCGATCACGCGTGTGCCTTGCCGAGAACGCTCTCGGAAATGCTGGTCGGCAGCGGCTTCGGCGTCTCGATGCGCGAAAGCACCGGCAGCACCACCAGGAAGTAGATGAAGTAGTAGGCCGTGCAGACCTTGGCCAGCACCGTGTAGATGCCCTCGGCCGGCTGCGCACCCAGATAGGTCAGGGCCACGAAGTTGATCGCGAACAGCCAGTAGAACCACTTGAACATCGGGCGGAACGTACCCGAGCGGACCTTGGAAGTGTCGAGCCATGGCAAGATGAGCAGCATGACCAGAGCACCCCCCATGGCGATCACGCCGCCAAGCTTGGAGTCGATGAACAGCACGTTGAAGTCGATGGCGCGCAGGATCGTGTAGAACGGCAGCAGATACCATTCGGGCACGATATGGGCCGGCGTCACCTGGCTATTGGCCATGATGTAGTTGTCGGGATGACCCAGGATATCCGGCGCAAAGAACACGAACCAGGCGAAGGGGATCATGAAGACCACCATCGCGAACAGGTCCTTCATCGTGTAGTAGGGATGGAAGGCGACGGTGTCGCGGCTTTCCTTCACTTCTACGCCGATCGGGTTGTTGTTGCCCGGCACGTGCAGCGCCCAGATATGCAGGCCGACAATGGCCGCAATCACGAAGGGCAGCAGGTAATGCAGCGAGAAGAAGCGGTTGAGCGTCGGGTTGCCCACGGCAAACCCGCCCAGCACGAGCTGCTTGATATTCTCGCCGACCACCGGAATGGCCGAGAAGATGTTCGAGATCACCGTGGCGCCCCAGAACGACATCTGGCCCCAGGGCAGGATGTAGCCCATGAACGCAGTGGCAACGGTCAGGATGAAGATCAGCACGCCCAGGATCCAGATGATCTCGCGCGGCGCCTTGTAGGAGCCGTAATACAGACCGCGGAACATATGGATATACAGGGCCACGAAGAACATCGAAGCGCCCACCGCGTGGACGGCCTGGATGATGCGGCCGCCATTCACGTCACGACGGATATGCTCGACCGAGTCGAACGCCATGGCGACATTGGGCGTGTAGTGCATGGCGAGAATGATGCCAGTCACGATCTGGATACCCAGGCACATCACCAGGATGGCCCCGAAGGTCCACCAGTAGTTGAGGTTCTTGGGCGTGGGGAAGTCCATCAAGTGTTCTTTGGCGAAACGGACCACCGGCAGGCGGTCATCGAGCCACTTCTCGACGGAATTTCCGGGAGTGTAGGTAGAATGTTCGGACATCGGAAAAGCCCCCACTAACCGATCTGGATCAGCGTATCGCTGACGAATTCATAGGGCGGAACAACCAGGTTCGCGGGCGCGGGGCCACGGCGGATGCGCCCGGCCGAGTCATAGTGCGAGCCGTGGCAGGGGCAGAACCAGCCGTCGAAATCGCCCGATTCACCAACCGGGATACACCCCAGATGGGTACAGTTCGCGATCATCACCAGCCACTGCTCGTGACCTTCCTTGACGCGCTCTTCATCGGTCTGCGGATCCTTGAGATCGGCCAGCGGAACCGCACGGGCTTCCTCGATTTCGGCAGCGGTCCGGTGCCGCACGAACACCGGAAGGCCGCGCCAGGTGATGGTCACAGACTGCCCTTCCGGAATCGCGCCAACGTCGAACTCGATGCTGGCCAGGGCCAGGGTCGAAGCGTCGGGGTTGAGCTGGTTGATCAGCGGCCAGACCACGGCGGCAGCGCCGACCGCGCCGACGGCGCCGGTGGCGACATAAAGAAAGTCCCGCCGGTTGGTGGATGAATGTTCTGCTTGCGTGGCCAAGGTCCGTATCCCCGTAACATGCACATTTGACGGGGCCGGCCCCGGACTGGTCGATCGCGTACGCAGAATCGACTGCCGTGCGCCCTCAAGCGGCCCGTCAGGTCCGTCCTTTTTGCACTGTCATGGTCGCTTGTCCAGTGCAGGTGCCGTGACAGCGCACAACTGCGACACTATACCCGAGCCAGCCCGGATTTCCGGGCGCTCCATCACGCGTGAGGCCGCCTGACATGTCCATTGACCTGGCCCTTTACCAGCCAGACATCGCCGCCAACACCGGCACCTTGCTCCGGCTTGGCGCCTGTCTGGGGGTAAAGGTCCACATCATCCATCCTGCCGGTTTTGCCCTCACCGACCGCAACCTGACCCGTGCCGGCATGGACTACCTGGACAAGGCGGCGCTTGCCGAACATGACAGCTTCGCCGCCTTCCAGGACTGGCGACATGAACAGGGCCGCCGCTTGGTCCTCCTGACCACCAGGGCCAGTCAATCTGCCTATGACGCAAGCTACCAGCCCGGCGACATACTCCTGCTCGGCCGCGAAAGCGCCGGCGTTCCCGAAAGCGTCGCCGAAACCGCGGACTTGCGGTTGCGCATCCCCATGCGCCCCAACTTGCGCTCGATCAATGTGGCCATCGCCGGCGCCATGATATTGGGCGAAGCATTGCGCCAGACCGGCACCCTGCCCGGCATGACGCCCTTTACAGAACAGAGCTGAAGGTCCATTTCCCCGCCATGACTGCGCCAGCCCCCACCCTCCCCGCCGATATCGAGACGAAAAAGACCGCCGCCAGCGCCTGGTTCCGGACGCTGCGCGACCGAATCTGCGCCGAACTCGAAACCATCGAGGCCGAAGTCACCGGACCCCATGCCGAAATGGCCCCGGGCCGCTTCGAACGCACCCCCTGGGACCGTGCGGCCGGTGGCGGCGGCGAAATGTCGATGCTGCATGGCCGGGTCTTCGAAAAGGCCGGCGTGCATATCTCCACCGTGTACGGCAACTTCTCCGAGGATTTTGCCAAGCAGATGCCGGGCACCGAGGCCGGCACGGCGTTCTGGAGCTCGGGCATTTCGCTCATCATCCACCCCTGGAACCCCCACGTTCCAGCAGTGCACATGAACACCCGCATGATCGTCACCGGCCAGCAATGGTGGGGCGGCGGCGCCGATCTCACCCCGGTGCTTGACAATCGCCGGACCCAGACAGACCCCGACTCAATCGACTTTCATGCCGCTATGCACGCCGCCTGCGAAGGCCGCCCCGGGGTGGATTATGAACGCTTCAAGGCCTGGTGCGACGACTATTTCTTCCTGCCGCACCGCAATGAGCATCGCGGCATTGGCGGCATTTTCTACGATCACTTCAATTCCGGCGACTGGGACGCCGATTTCGACTTCACCCAGGCCGTTGGCAAAGCCTTTCTTGGTATCTACCCCGGGCTGGTCCGCCGCAATTTCGAAAAGCGCTGGTCCGAGGCCGAGCGCGACGAACAGCTCGTCCGCCGCGGCCGCTATGTCGAGTTCAACCTGCTCTACGATCGCGGCACGACCTTCGGTCTCAAGACAGGTGGCAATGTCAATTCGATCCTCTCCTCCATGCCGCCCGCGGTGAAGTGGCCCTGATACTTTTCCCAAGCTTGGCACGACCGGGTCGGCGACATTAGGATTCGGTCATGTCCATCAGCGATCTCGACATCACCGGCTATCGTTCCATCCGCTCGATCCGCTTTCCATTGAGGCGGCTTACGGTGCTGGTCGGCGGCAACGGCGTGGGCAAGACCAACCTCTATCGTGCACTCGAACTGGTGCATGCTGCGGCTACCGGCGACCTGGCGTTGTCGATTGCCCGCGAGGGTAGCCTTGCCTCCGCCATGTGGGCCGGTCAGCGCCGCGCTAATGAGAAGCCACGTCTGGCTCTGGATGTGGGTCTCGACACCATTCTGCCCGGAGACGACGAGGCCGCCTTCCTGCCGCGCTATTCGGTGGAAATTGGCTATGGCGACAGTCGCTATGAGGCTATCTTCTCTGAGGAGCCCAAGATCAAGGCCGAGAGCCTCACCCTGCCCGGACGGCGGACTGTCACGCTGCTCGAGCGCAAGGGGCCGGCGGCCTGGTATCGTGATCAGGACGGACGCATGCGCCAGCTCGATCATCCCTTGCTCGCCAGCGAAACCGCCCTCTCCGCCTTGCGCGGCGCCCTGCCCGAACTCGACGCTGTCCGCCACCTGCTCGCGTCCTGGCGCTTTTATCACAGCTTCCGGACCGATCCGGATTCGCCCCTGCGCCGCCCTTCCCTGGCCGTAACCGCCCCAACGCTGGATGCCGATGGCGGCAATCTGGGCGCCGTCCTGGCGACGCTTCGGCACATCCGTGGGGACACAATCGATCTCGACGAAGCCATCGACCAGGCCTTTCCCGGCGCACGGCTGAACGTTCCACCGCCCGAGCGCGATGCCAGCTTTTCCATGAGCTTCCCCGAAATTCCGCACCGCGCCTTCGGCCCCGCCGAGCTCTCCGACGGCACACTGCAATTCCTGGCGCTGCTCGGGGCCCTGCTGGCCTATCGCCTGCCGCCCTTCATCGCGCTCAACGAACCGGAAACCTCGCTGCACCCGGATCTCCTGCCGGCCCTGGCCCGTGCCATCGCCCGCGCGGCCATGCGCAGCCAGGTCTGGGTGGTCACGCATTCGGTGCCCCTGGCCAACGCCATCGCAGAGGAGACCGGCATTGTTCCGCGCACGGTGATACGCCGCGATGGCGCAACCTGGATCGAGGGACTCTCGGACATCGGCATCTTCCCGGACGAATAGCGGGAACCTTTTGAACATCGCCGCGTTCCGTCAGACCCGCCAAAGGGAGTGACACAAGGAGGTTCAGCGATGAAACGCTTTGATTCCGGCACACTCATTCCAGGATCCACCTGGCGCGCCGAAGCCGAAACCGAGGCCGAAGTTGTGCGACGCGCGGTCGAAAACATGCGAACTCTCAACGGCGAAGCCGAAGTGCGGCCCGACATGGTCGAGCGCATCAAGGAACGCATTGTTGATGTCGACGACACGGGTCGCCAGACCAAGCATTGATCATATGAGCCCCGGTTTTCCGGGGCTTTTCATTGGCTTGCCACGCCCTAGTGGAAAATCCGCTCCAGCAGTGCGTCCTTGCTGGCCGAAAATTCACTTTCCACCCATGCCCGCTCCATGATGGCCAGTGCCGCGCCCATGTCAGGTCCCGGCTTCATGCCCCGCGCTTCCAGATCTGCGCCACCAACCGGCAATGGAGCCACCGGCAGCCGCCCCATATCGCGGGCCAGCTCTGCCAATTGTTCGCGCGGCCAACCCTCCTCGGCGGCCGCAACCGCCAGCCCCTCCACGGCATCTTCGCCGAACCGGTAGGCTGCCCAGCCAACATCGCCGCGCCGCAACAGCGCAGATGATTCCGCAATACGTTCGGCATGCCCGACCAACGCCTTGCTCAGCCGCCAGTCCGCCTGCCGCTGGGCCAGGTCATCGCGCCCCAGCATGGCCAGTCGCGCCGCCGCGCTCTGCCCGCCCAGCGCCTCATAGCGCTGTAGCGCTGGCACCGCCCCCGGTGCCAGACGCACCAGGCCCAGCCGATCCATCAGGGCCAGCGTGGTTGCAACACGCGGCAAGGCCAGCATGCGCAGCATTTCGGCCCCCACCCGCTCGCGCGAGATATGGTCCAGCTCATCGGCCGCACCCTGGCACGCCGCCAACCCCTCAGGATCGAACTGTTCGCCCCCATGACTGGCCGAGAACCGGAAGAACCGATAGACGCGCAGACCATCCTCGGCGATCCGCTGCGTTGCATCGCCGATAAAGCGCACCCGCCCATTGATGAGGTCTCCGGCGCCACCGAGCGGATCGAACAATCGTCCGTCGGCAAAGCAGTAAAGCGCGTTGAGCGTAAAATCGCGCCGCGCCGCATCGGCCACCCAGTCCGTGCCAAAGGCCACCTCGGCGTGCCGGCCATTGGTGACCACATCCTGGCGCAGCGTGGTCACTTCCACACTCGTTTCATCCAGCCGCAAGGTCACCGTGCCATGCTCGATGCCGGTCGGATAGGCATTGATCCCCGCCGCCTTGGCCCGCTGCATCACCGCAACCGGCAGCAGTTCGGTCGCCATGTCGATATCGGCGTGTTCGCGCATCCGCCCGATCAGGCTGTCGCGCACCACCCCGCCCACGGCCCTTGTCTTGCCTGCTGAGCCATCAAGCGCCGCGAATATCGCCTGCACCTCTGGCCGATCCAGCCATTCCGCGCCGTCCAGCCGATCCGGTATCACGCAGCCACCTCGCCCAACACCAGATCGCGGAACTGCCGGGTCAGGTTGGCGGTAATGCCCCAGATGAAATGCCCATCATGGTCGATCTGCCAGGTCGAATGCTCTTTCCCGCCGCGGCTGATGCGGAACCGCCCATAGCTCCGGGCGTCCAGAATGCGCTCCAGCGGCACCTCGAACACCGAATGCACTTCGCCCGGATTGGGCACGAAAGGCCCGGTCGGATCGACCTCGGCCACCACCGGCGTGATCAGGTAATTGGTGCCGGTATAATAAGTCTCCATATAGCCCAGAATGGTCGCATCACGCGCCATCATGCCCACCTCTTCATTGGCCTCGCGCAGGGCCGCCGCAGCGGGACCATCATCCGATCCGTCGATTTTGCCACCGGGAAAGGCCACCTGGCCAGAATGCGCCCGCAGATCGGGGGATCGCTCGGTATAGAGCACGGTATGCCCTTCCGGGCGCCGCACCAGCGCGATCAGCACAGCAGCCGGGACAGGCGCACGTTCAATCGGCTTGAGAGGTTGCCAGTCGGGCACCAGCCCCCGCGCCGGCGGCGGGTCTGGCGGGTCAGCCAGCAGCCTGGGCGACAATAGCCGGACAATTTCGGAACTTGGAGCCAAGGCGCACCCGGGATGATTTCATAGCAATGAGAGGAATGTAGTCATCCCGTTCCCATCCTGCACCCCCTTTTGGCCTCACGGCTCAAGGTCAAACGCAGCAATTTCACCCTTGAGCGACTTGGCCAGGCTCTTGTCCTCGGCCAGCAGCAGCACGCGCGTTGGGTCGACCGGGCCGGGAAACTGGATGTTGCCCGGCGTGGTGGTCTCCCAGCCCAGCGGGCAATAATAGTCCTGGTCGCCTACCAGCAGCACGAACTCACCCTCGCCCCGGGCCAGCGCCAGCTTGGCCACTTCCCTTGCCAGCAGCTTGCCCGCGCCCCGCTTGCGGAAATTGGGGTGGGTCGCCAGCGGCCCCAGCAGATAGCCCTTGTGCCCGTCCACGCTGATCGGTGTCATCCAGACTGAGCCACAGGCAGTGCCATCCACTTCCGCAATCAGGCTCAGGCTCGGGTCTATGGGAAACATTTCCCGCACTCGAAAAGCCGTGCGCGCAAACCGGCCCGGGCCGAAGGCAATGGCCTGCAGTTCATCGACAAACACATCATCGGCCGCGGTAGCGGCCCGAACGGTCAATTGGCCGGCTGCAGGGGAAGAGGCGGCCTCGGCCGCAACGAGCGTGGTCATGGGTCTGATCCAGGGAAAGTGTGCAGGAAAACGTACGGATCGGCCACCGGCCCTCCGCTCTGAACGACCAACTAGGGTCGTCGGTTCATCTGCAAAACCTTCACCATCCTGGACGCCTCCACGTCTGGAACCCGATTAGCACCCACGCGGTTGGTCGTAAATGGGAATATTGGGGCCATGCTTCCGAATTCCTTGGCGTCCGGCGCAACCGTTTCGCGATTGCGCAACAGTGTGTTGCCGTCAGGACCCTTTTTGCTTGCCGCTTCAGTCCATAGCTAAGGGGCGAAAACCGATCCAACCGGCAGGGTCATTCAATCCGCAAATGCCGACAGCAAGATGACCGAAAGGCAGTTTCAATGGGACAGTTGATCGACGGAAAATGGTCGACCCAGTGGTATGACACGAGCAAGACCGGCGGCAAATTCGTTCGCTCGCAGGCTGGCTTCCGCAACTGGGTTACCGCCGACGGCAGCCCCGGCCCCTCGGGCGAAGGCGGGTTCGCGGCCGAGGCGGATCGCTACCATCTCTATGTATCCCTGGCCTGCCCCTGGGCGCATCGAACCCTGATTTTCCGCAAGCTCAAGCAACTGGAAGACCTGATTTCGGTCTCGGTCGTCGCGCACAAGATGCCTGACGAAACCGGCTGGAATTTCGACAAGAGCGAAGGTTCGACCGGCGATGCCCTGTTCGGCAAGGAAAAGCTCTGGCAGGTCTATACCAAGGCTGCGCCGGACTATACGGGCCGCGTCACTGTTCCGCTGCTCTGGGACAAGAAGACCGGCACCATCGTGTCCAACGAAAGCTCGGAAATCATCCGCATGTTCAATTCGGCCTTCAACGAATTGACCGGCAATACCGACGACTACTATCCCGAGGACCTGCGCCCCCGCATCGACGAGATCAATGCCCGCGTCTATGACGACATCAACAATGGCGTTTACAAGTCAGGCTTCGCCACCACCCAGGACGCCTATGACGAGGCGGTCACCAAGCTCTTCGACGCGCTCGACTGGGTTGAGGGTCTGTTGGGCGAAACCGCCTACCTGACCGGCGACACCATCACCGAGGCCGATTGGCGGCTCTTCACCACCCTGGTGCGCTTCGACGCGGTCTATGTCGGCCACTTCAAGACCAACCGCAAGCGCATCGCCGATTACCCCAACCTCAGCCATTACCTCAAGGCGCTCTACGAGGTTCCGGGCGTCAAGGAAACGGTCGATCTCGACCATATCCGCACCCACTATTACTGGAGCCACACCACCATCAATCCGCACCGCATCGTGCCCATCGGCCCCGAACTGCCGTTTCTGGATTGAGGTCTTCGGTTACCCTCGGCGTTCACCTCCCCTTTTTCAGGGGAGGTAGCGTCGCTGGGCCCACTGGGCCGTGGCAAAGCGGGGCGGGGGTAAACCTCAATAGCCCCAGATCGACCGCTTCTCCACGCCATCGAAATATTCATCGATCCGCTGGCTGGTCGCCGGGGTCACCTTTTCGGGCAGATTGTGGCGGTCAAACCAGCCCACTTCCGCGATTTCGTAGTCCGGCTTGCGCTCGAATTCGAAATTGAAGCTCTTGGCCACATAGAACGCCACATGGTCCCGGTTCGTCACCGGGCTGGTATTGTGATAGAGCCCGAACAGTTCCATCGGCCCGGTCACCCGATAGCCGGTTTCCTCCAGCGTTTCGCGCGCCCCGGCTTCCTCGAAGGTCTCGCCCGGCCCCACGCCACCGCCGGGAAACTGCCAGCCCGGCACATAGGTATGGCGGATCAGCAGCACCTTGTCGCCATCCACCACCATCACCCGGGACCCCACGGTCATCCGGTGCCAGAGCCCTTTGAGGGTCAAAAAAGCGGTCGCGCGCACGCGCTGGAAGCGATTCATCATGGTCTTGGCTCCATCTCTGCCTCTTGGCTATCAGAGCTTGGCCCGCGACAAAATCGTGCGTTGTGTCGATTGAACGTTTTCTTGCTCCATCCGTTCTGGCACAACCCACCGCGATGATCACCCTGGCCCACATTTCCGACATCCATCTGTCCCCCATGCCCGAGGTGGGTTTTCGCGATCTTCTGGGCAAACGCCTGACCGGCTTTCTCAACTGGAAGCTCAAGCGCCACGGCGAGATGAACACCGAGACGCTGGCGCGCCTGGTCGCCCATATGCAGGACCAGCAGGCCGATTTCACCGCCGTCACCGGCGACCTCACCAATCTGGCGCTCGACAGCGAAGTCGAACGCGCCGGCCGCTGGCTGCGCGAACTCGGCGGCGCCGACAAGACCGTGGTCTGCCCCGGCAATCATGATGCCTATGTCCCCGGCGCGCTGGAATATGCCCAGAGCGAATGGGGCGACTATCTCAAGGGCGAAACCGTGGAAGGCCAGGCTTTCCCCTTCGTCCGCCGCGTGGGCGAAGTGGCGATCATTTCCTGTTCCAGCGCCGTGCCAACCGCGCCGTTTTTCGCCATCGGGCGGTTCGAGGAAAAGCAGGCCGCGCGCCTCTCGCGTATTCTCAAGCTCCTGGGTGATGCCGGCTATTTCCGCGTCGTGCTGATCCATCACCCGCCCAATGCCGAATTGCAGCATCCCAGCTTCGGCCTCAAGGGCCACCGCATTTTCCGCCGCGTCATCACCGAAGAGGGCGCCGAGCTGGTCCTGCATGGCCATACCCACCGCTCCTCGATCCACCATATTCCCGGCAAGAACCACGAGGTCCCGGTGATCGGCGTTGCCGCCGCCAGCGCCGCCCAGGGCGGCACGCTGGATGACCCGGCCCGCTACAACCTCTTCCGCATCGAGAAATCCGGCGAGGAATGGCGCTGCACCATGCGCGAATACGGCTTCCAGCGCCTGGGCGCCGACATCGTCATGCGCATGCAGATGCGGATTTACTGACCTCGATCAGCCCGCTGGTGCACGATCACCCCGGTTTGCACGGCCTCAGCCATGGAACAGCCTGCCAAGATCAGACGAGACCCGACTATTTGTCGCTTTCGGTCAGGCCTTTGACGAACCAGCGCTGGAAGAAGATGACCACGGCAACGGGCGGGAGGATGGCCAGGATCGCCAGGAGGTTGGATCGCCCATATTCGGGCACCTGCTGGCTGCCTTCGAGCCCTTGGGTGATCTGCTTGATGCCCTGGACAAGGGTGTATTTGCTTTCGTCCGTGATGATCATGGTGGGCCACAAATACTGGTTCCAGCCATAGACGAACATGATTATGAAAATGGCCGCGATCATTGTCTGGGAAAGCGGTACCAGAATGTCGATAAAAAACCGGATCGGCCCGGCCCCGTCGATACGCGCAGCCTCCAGCAGCTCTTCGGGCACCGAGAGATAGAATTGCCGGAAGAAGAACGTCGCGGTGGCCGAGGCGATCAGCGGCACGATCAGGCCGGTATAGCTGTTGAGCAAGCCCAGCTTCTGGGTGATCTCGTATGAAGGCACGATGCGCACCTCGAGCGGCAGCAGCAGTGTGGTAAAGATCAGCCAGAAGGCAATCATGGCAAAGCGCATGCGAAAATAGACGATGGCATAAGCCGCCATCATCGAGATGATGACCTTGCCAATGGCAAAGCCCAGGCCGAGCACTGTCGAATTCCAGAACATGTTCAGGCCCGTATTGTCGCCCGAAAAACTCATCGACTCGAACAGCGCCTTCATCAGGTTCGGCCAAAGCTGGTCGCCCCACTGCAATGATGGGCCCGACTTGATCGTCTCGATGTCCGGCATCGAGCTCATCTGCACCAGCATGAGCAGGGGCGCCACCATGAAGACGACGCCGGCGATCAGGATCAGATGGTCGCCCACCGCGCCCCAGTTGACCCGCGCCACGGGCAGGCGGGGGGCCGGCGTTTCAGAGGCGACGCTGCGGGGCTGGGACAAATCGGCCATGATCAGCTTTCAATTGTAGTGAATGCGACGCTCGACGAGACGGAACTGAAACACCGTCAGCAGCAGCACGAGCACCATCAACACCACCGACTGCGCCGAGGAGCCGCCGATATCCTGGCCGCGGAACCCGTCGAGATAGACCCGGTAGACCAGGGTCACCGGGTTATCGCCGGGATTGTTGCGCAGGATGGTGTCGATCGTGCCGAAGGTGTCGAACAGCGAATAGGTGATGTTGGTAATCAGCAGGAAAAAGCCGGTCGGCGCCAGCAGCGGAAAGGTGATGGTCCAGAACCGGCTCACGCTGGACCTGTTGTCGATCATCGCCGCTTCCACGACATTGCGCGGAATCGACTGCAGGCCGGACAGGAAGAAAATGAAATTGACCGGGATCTGCTTCCAGACCGAGGCAATGATCATGGCGATCGCGGTGTCATTGTAGTTCAGCCTGACCCGGAAATCCCAGCCGAACAGCTCGAAGAAATTGGTCAGCGGACCCCAGCGCTGGTTGAACATGATCAGCGTGATGAACCCGGCCACTGGCGGCGCCACCGCATAGACCCACATCAAGAGCGTCCGGTATGTCTTGGCGCCACGAATGACCTTGTCGGCCTTGACGGCCAGCAACAGGGCAATCGCCAGCGACAGGAAGGTGACCGACACCGAAAAGATCACGGTGAACCAGGCATTCTTGAGATATTCCGAGCTGCGGAAAAGCCGCAGATAGTTTTCCAGCCCCACGAAAGTCGCGCCGAAACCAAAGGGGTCTTCGAGGTAGAACGAGGACCGAAGCGCCTGGACGGCGGGCCAATAGAAGAAAATGGCAATAATCGAGAGCTGCGGCAGCAGCAGCAGGATCGGCAACCAGCGTGAATCGAACCCGGCGCGCTTCAATATCGTAACCCCGCTTTGCAAGGGATCGGCGGCCCACTCATGCGGGCCGCCGAGGGATTTGGCGAAAGGCTTACTGCTGGGTCTGGGCGAAGCGGGACAGCAGCTCGTTGCCTTCTGTCTCGATGGTCGCCAGCGCGTCCTCGATCGTGGTCTCGCCGTTCAGGAAACGGGCCAGTTCACGGTTCTGGACGTCACGGATCTGCACATAAAAGCCCATGCGATAGCCGCGGGTATTCTCGCCGGCCTGCAGCGAGAGCTGCTGGATGGCGGTTTCGGCGGCAGGCGAACGCTCGTAGTGGCCGTCTTCCTTGGCCAGCTCGTAGGCAGCGGTGGTGATCGGCACATAGCCGGTTTCGCGGTGCCACATATACTGCACGTCCGGCGAGGTCAGGTACTCAAAGAACGCGGCAGTGGCAGCATTCTCTTCGTCGGAATGACCAGCCATGGCGAACAGCGACGCGCCGCCGATAAAGGTCTGGTAGCCCTCGGCCGTGATCGATTCCCAGTAAGGCAGGTAGGTCGAGGCCCATTCGAACGGCAGTTCGGCAGCGGTCAGGCCGCCGAAATCGCCCGACGAGCCGATATACATGGCCGCGTCGCCGTCGTTGAAGTGGGCCTGGTTGTCGTCCCAGCCGGTGCCGAAGAAGCCAAACAGATCGGCATCGAGCCATTCCTTCACCTTGGTGAAGTGCATGGTCATTTCGGGCGAATTGATCAGGATCTCGGTGCCATCGGCGCCTTCATAGCCATTGTCATTGGTGGCGAACGGCAGGTTGTGGCGCGAATGGAAGTTCTCGACGAACTCCCAGGGCAGATGGGTCTGGACCAGCGGGATATAGCCTGCTTCCTTGAGAGCCGGGGCCATGGCCTCGAATTCTTCATAGGTCGCCGGAGGCGCATCGAAGCCAGCCGCGGTCAGCGCGTCCATATTGTAGTAGAGGACCGGCGAGGACGAGTTGAACGGCATGCCGATCATCTTGCCTTCGGTGTCGGCGTAGAAGTAACGCACGCCGGCGATGTAGTCCTCGATACTGAAATCGACGCCATTGTCCTGCAGCAGGTCCTGCACCGGGATGGTCGCACCAGCAGCGCCCATCACGGTAGCGGCACCGGCGTCGAACACCTGCACCACATTGGGCTGCTCGCCGGCACGGAAAGCGGCAATGGCAGCCGTCAGGGTCTCTTCATACGAGCCCTTGAACACCGGCGTGATGACATAGTCATCCTGGCTCGCGTTGAAGTCGGTCGCGATCTGGTTGACGACATCACCGAGGTGACCGCCCATGCCATGCCACCAGTTGATTTCGGTCTGCGCAAAGGCTGTCGTGGTGGACAGTCCCAGCGCGAGGGCGGCCAGAACCGCCGATTTCTTCAGATTGGTCATGTTTGTCTCCCAATGGGCCGGCACATGCCTTCGTAGCTGCCCGGCTCCAGCCAAACCTTGTCTGTGTGTGAGCGCCGGGATGGAACTGAACTCATCCGAAACATCGGGCGCACAACTCGCCGGCCCGTTCCGGGCTGCGACCTGCCTGCACCCCTGTATTGAGCTTGCTTGTCGCTCGGTTGAAGGTTCTGCGACAGACCGGTGACATTGCACAGCCGTGCAAGCGCTTCACACGAACCCGCTGGCCAGCCTGCATGGGGTAAAGACTGCCCCATCATGCCGGACCGGCGTGCCGGAGCGGCAACGGGCGCATCACGTGCGCAACGCGGAGCCGCCCATGTCGAACGCTTCACTCTTCGCCCGTCGTCCCGCTATGATCCTGTTGCAAAGGAAGGCTGGCCCCATGACCCAGGCAACGCCCACCATTCTCGCCTATCACGCCGCCCAGGCCGAAACCGACCGCGCCATTTGCGACGCGCTGCGCACCATCATCGACCAGCACCTGCCGGACGCCGAAAGCAAAATCTGGCATGCTCATCCGGTCTGGTTCCTGGCCAGCAATCCCATTGTCGGCTATTCCAAGCTCAAATCATGCGTCCGCCTGCTTTTCTGGAGCGGCCAGTCCTTCGAGACGCCGGGCCTTGAACCCCAAGGCAGCTTCAAGGCCGCTGAGCTCCGCTTCACCGCCCCCGGCCAGATCAATCCCAATGCGCTTGGCAACTGGCTCGAAGAAGCCCGCACCATCCAGTGGGACTACAGGAACCTCGTCAAACGCAAGGGCCGGCTCGAACCGCTGTTTTGACTATGCCGGCACCGGCCCCTCGACATCAACCGCCCATGGGCGCCACCCGATTAGCCCAGGCCACCGTCTTGCATTGGCGGCATTTTCCCTGCGCTGGAAGCACGCTGAACTGCGGCCGATCATCCGGGCGCCCGTCCTCGCACCGCATGAGCGCGGCCCCGCACCACCAATTCTCCTGAACCGAGGGATGCTTGGGCACGATTATTGATCAGGTCGACCTGTTCTGGGTCCAACCTGGAAAGCACCTGCGCAATGGCGGGCGAGGATGTCGCGGTAGACCAATAGGCCCCAAAGGACGGGAAGGCCCGCTGAACCGTGATTTCGCGGGTTTCCACATCGACAAGGCCCGCATCTGTCCACATGCCAAAGAGCGCGCGCAGTGCCGCCGCCTCGGGATGTGGTGGCTGCAAAGGCTCAATTCCTGCCGATCTCAAGGCCACTTGCACCGCCTCGTATGGAAAACCGCCCCCCTCGAGATCCCATGCATAGGCCGCAACCTTGCCACCGCTGCGAACGACACGCCGCATTTCCGCAACCCCGCGCGCCGGATCTGGAACGAAGAAAATCACAAGCGCCATCATGGCGACATCGAAGGCGCCGTCGGCATAAGGAAGCTCGAGCGCAGACCCCAGGGTGAAATTGGCAAGGCCCGCCCGGTGACGCGTTCGGGCATAGGCCAATTGTGCCTCCGAGGGATCGATTCCCGCCACCGATGCGGGCTTTGCCTTTTCGATAATCAGTTCGGTCGAGGCGCCATTGCCGCACCCAACATCCGCCCATTTTGCGCCTGCTGGCATGTTGAGCCAATCGAGAAACGGAGCGCCCACCAAGGCGCTCCAGACACCCATCATGGACTCGTAGCTCTCACCGTCTCGAAACTGAATGGCTTCAGCCATCTCATCCTCCTCTGGATCGGGCATGTCTGCGCGCATGAGGGATGCTTACTTGGGGCCATGTCGGCAAGTCGGGCTCGCAGGCCCACACACGCCGAAGCTGGGCGGCTTTCGCATCCGCAGCAGGCATGAAGACCACAATAGGCCTTTCCGAGCCTCAATATCCAGTGACGCCTTGGCGACGGGGCATGCAAGCTCCGCGACGGCAATTGCTTTGGCGAAACACCGAGATGCCACCGTCAAACGAGCGACAATTGCCTGACTCAAGGGCTATCGGCTCCAATGGCTAATTTGGGGTGGGAAGCTGCCAGTCTGCTAGTGGACGCCAATGGGGCAAGAGCGGACATAACGAACCTGACTTCTGTACCGCCCAAGCCTCTGGTAACCCCGATGAGCGGTACACAACTGTTGATTTAAGCGCTTCATGAGCCTCAGATGGCGGGCATTTCAAAATCACCGTTTCGATAGATGAGGCATCTAAGTTGCAAGTGATCCTCCCGCTCCTACTAGGATTTTCTATTTTTGCATTGCTCGATGGCGGATTATCAGCGAACGTCTTAGTTTACACCGCCTATTTGGCTCTTTTTCTTGGCTTTGTGCCAACTAGCGTTGGGCAGAAAGCCGCATATATATTGGTGTTTCCTCTATTACCGGTCAGTGCTTACTACCTATTTGCGTCGGCTTCAGACTTGACGTTGAACTTCGGCTTCAACGTGGCATTCCAATCCGGGCAGATTACCCCTTTCGGCATGCTGATGACCTATGGGCCGTTCTTTATTGTCTCGCTATGTGCGCTAGTTGCGCATGTTGCAGTACTTGCATTCCTGAAAATGGATGATCCAACCCGTCCGAGGCGATGATGCACGAGTCGTGTTTGGCACTATGCGTCGACGGGCGACGATCTGCTTAGACTTGACCGATCTGGGGTTCCGACCAGCAGACCTGCATGGTTCCATAAAGGCAATTGCGCGAGCGACCTTTTTGGCAGGTTCTGGGCGCCGTCTCTGCCAACGCCGATGGCGGCAATGGGGTCGGTTGTCGTCATCCACGAGGTTGCTCGGACGGATTTTCTTACCAGGCAATATCGCCATGGACGTGAGTGGTATGCTCCCGATCTATCGGGACAAATCCTAGCGTGGGCCAGAACGCTTCCGCCTCCGGACCGCCGGCATAAAGAGCGATCCGACGATGGAATGGTCTTGCGTAAGCGAGGACGAAAAGCGCAATCTTGCGCCCAACGCCAAGCCTTCGATAACGCTGCCGTACATAGAACCTTCTCATACGCAGCCAGTCTTTCTCCACGAAGTCCTGCGTAATGCCACCTATTCCAGCCAATTCACCGTTAATGGTGGCCAATGCCAATATCTCGCCGGGGCGTTCGAAGCGATTGGTGCCATCCTGCCACTCATCGCGGAGGACCGACAGGTTATTGAACCCTTCGGCAGCGGCTTCACTCAATAATCGATCAAAATGGTCCGGCAACCGAACAATCCGGTTGATCTCGACCACCTGACTTTCGCTCGTCATCTTGGCTCCAGTCACAACCATCATCGTCGTCCAACAATACTGAAAGCGCGAGCGCAGCAAAGGGGTGATGCGCCTGTGGGACAGTGTCTGCTTTCGGGTTTTGCGACTGGCACCACAAACATCCCCAACGGGGTCGGTTTCTGCCATGACGTCGGACTTGTTGCATGGCCTTGTAAAACTCACAGGCTGCCACCCCGGCGCAGGCCGGGGTCCATCCTGAACTGGTGCGATTTTCGCTGATGGCCACCCGCGTGGTTCGAGGGTCGCTTCGCGCCCACCTCACCATGAGGGCTCTCGAAACGCCGGTTCCGCCCCAGACCTCATCCTGAGGTGCGAAGCGCAGCGCAGCCTCGAAGGACGAGGTCGGCC
>Ga0207716_100085_pt1 | contig 120412 bp, 105 predicted proteins | sample TtaePargueraPR_FD_187739 | JGI IMG/M metagenome (GOLD analysis project Ga0207716, IMG submission 187739) | Aerobic enrichment media microbial communities from Bioluminiscent Bay, La Parguera, Puerto Rico - Tt and P2 (5) (SPAdes) | ecosystem: Environmental > Aquatic > Marine > Unclassified ... | reverse complement strand
ACTTCGACCCATCGAACGAGATACAGAACATCGAGGAGGTACTGTCCGACGGCAACAATGCGAACGGAGCGACGATCACGGGCCTTGGCGTTCCGACGGCAGCTAGCGACGCTGCAACGAAGGCTTATGTTGACGCCCTTGACGGGACGGACGACCAGGACCTTGGGATAGGCGCGGGCGGCACAGCCAACGAGAGCGTCGAGCTTACGATCACCGATGGTGCCAGCGCGACCATAGACATACGGGATGGGGACTTCGACCCATCGAACGAGATACAGGATGCTTCAGAAGTTAGCTTTTCACCGACAGGCAATACATCTAGTACCAATGTTCAAGCCGCAATTGAGGAATTGCAAATAGATGTTGATGGTTTTGCAGCAGTGGCGGGTCAGACAAATACTGCTTCGAATGTTGGTATAGCTGGAGTGGGGACGTTTGCAAGAAAGACCGGTGCTGATTTGGAGTTTAAGAATATTAATGCTGGTTCAAATCGAATTACAATTACCAATGATGCAGGTAACGATGAAATAGATATAGATATCAATGATAGTGCATTGGATGCAACCTTTGCGACTGACGCAGAACTTTCTGCCCTTGACGGGACGGACGACCAGGACCTTGGGATAGGCGCGGGCGGCACAGCCAACGAGAGCGTCGAGCTTACGATCACCGATGGTGCCAGCGCGACCATAGACATACGGGATGGGGACTTCGACCCATCGAACGAGATACAGAACATCGAGGAGGTACTGTCCGACGGCAACAATGCGAACGGAGCGACGATCACGGGCCTTGGCGTTCCGACGGCAGCTAGCGACGCTGCAACGAAGGCTTACGTTGACGCTCAAAGTGCATCAGATATAGATTCGGATACTCCTGTTGATGTAGATGGCGATGGAAATACGGAAGCTACTGTGGAAGATGTAATCCAAGATATTGCCCCAATTACATCTAAGGCAGCAAGAATTTTCTATCCACCCTCAATTGCTATCGATGCATCGAGCAATGGAACAGGTAGAACGTTGAATTTATATAGTCAATATGTGGCTCAATATGGTAGTCCTGCAGTAGCAAGTGCCGGAGCACCTGCTGCGATTCCGACCTATGGTCCAACAGAACTATACTATTACATCACCTATGCTGATCCAACAGTATTCGATAATATGGTTATAGATGCCAATGGTGTGTTGACCTATGATATAATTGGTCAACCAGCAGATTATAATGCACTGATCAACGTAGTTTTTGTCGTAAAATAATAATGAATAAAGACAAGTAGATTTGAAATCCAACACCTCATATAAGTCTTTATTCATTGGACTGTGCATTTTCTTTGCAGGAGTGAATATGGCAAGTGCCCAGTTCTTGTTGCAAGCGCCGGATACTGGAGATGAACATAACTATCAATGGTATGAAGCCTCCGATACAAGCACTGTTTTGGGTACCAATTCATTTTATGAAGCCACCCAACCAGGGGTGTATTTTGCAACCTATGACGGTACACTTTGTGGTTCCAATGCAACAGGTTATTTTATTCTAACTGATTGCGAAGCACCGAACAACCAGGTGATTTTGGATATTTCAGCAAGTATTCCTTCGGGAGCGTCGGTAAGCTGGACTCCTGCCTTATCGGGTGACCAATCCAGACCAACTGTCACAAGTACACAAACCGTAATGAGGTATGTGGCCACAATCACAAAAGTTGGGAACAGTACAGAACTTCCAAGATTTACAGTGGTGTGCATGAGCCAAGCAGCTACTTTGATGGATGATATGGTTACTGTCAATGAAGATACATCCGTTATTGTTCCCATATTTGACAACGATGCTGATTTGCCAAACACGGGCGTTTTAACAGCGACCAATCCATCGAGTGGTACGGTCAGCATTGATGATAATGGTACCGTAAACGATCCAAAGGATGATGTAATCACCTATACACCAAATCCGGATTTCAACGGAAGCGATAGTTTTGACTATACCATTTGTAATTCCTTTGGCGATTGTAGTACGGCTACGGTAATGATCGATGTACTTCCTATTGTGGATACATTTGACGATTCGGTTTCTACCGATATTGATGTTCAGACCACAATCTCATGGAGAGCAAACGATAATGATATACCTACTTCAGGGACAATCAGCGTAACCAATACATCAAACGGTACCGCGGTGTTGAACAATAACGGAACACCGACAGATCCATCGGATGATGATATTACCTATATACCGAATCCCGGTTTTACAGGAACAGATTCGTTCGATTATAGTGTGTGTGATTCCAACGGAAATTGTGATACAGCTACCATTACTGTAATTGTAAGTCCTTCAGGAATTGATTTGGATAGTGATAATGATGGGATTGTGGACAGCTTCGAGGATTTGAACGCCGATAACGATAATGATCCATCAACCAATCCAACAGATACCGATGGTGATGGAATCCCTGATTATTTGGATATAGATAGTGACAATGATGGTATTCCAGATAATATTGAGGCTCAACCAGCTTTGGGGTACATTCCACCTAGTTTGGTTGATACAAACAACAACGGATTGGATGATGCCTATGAGGTTGATGGTAATATTGGATTGATTCCTATTGATTCCGATAATGACGGTATTCCGGATTATGTGGATGAGGATAGCGATAACGACAATGTACCTGATGCCATTGAAGGGCACGACCATGACCATGATGGTACGCCAGAAGTTAGCTTGATTGGCTCCGACAAGGACAATGATGGTCTGGATGATGGTTACGAAGGTGAAACCGTTATAGATATTGATGTCAATGATGAAATGAACGACCCAAGTACCGACCTACCCGACAATGATGGTGATGGCATACCGGATTTCAGGGACTCTGACGACGACGACGATGGAATCGAAACCATTGATGAGGATACAAACGGTGATGGCAACTACGCCAATGACGATGCCAACGAAAATGGAATACCTGATTATTTAGATCCAGATTTGGGCGAATTGACCACCGACGAGGAAGAGGTAGATGTAGTCAATGTAATTACGCCCAATGGTGATGGAGTACACGATGTTTTGGAAATCCGAGGACTCTCGAATTATCCTAACAACACGGTAAGGATTTACAATAGATGGGGGGTAATGGTGTTCCAGACCAAGGGTTACAACACTAGTGGAAATGTATTTGATGGCACTTCCCAAGGAAGGGTTACCGTGGATCAAGACAACAAACTTCCGGTAGGTACATATTTTTATGTGATAGATTATCAGGACAACGGAGGTAGTACAAAACAGCTTACAGGCTACATATACATTAACAGATAAATAATGGTAACTGTGGTAAACAAATTTTTTAAAGAACAAACCCAATGGTTACTTGTCTTACTTCTACTTGGGGTAGGAACAATGCAAGCACAGCAAGATGCACAGTATACCCAATATATGTACAATACTGTAAGTGTCAATCCGGCCTATGCGGGATCAAGAGGACATTTGAGCATCGCCGCATTGTACCGAAACCAATGGTTGGGACTTGATGGGGCACCGGAAACACAGACGTTGAACGCTCATACACCGGTGGGTTACCGAGGTGTGGGACTTGGAGTGTCCATTGTGAATGATAAAATAGGACCCACCTCCGAAACTTATTTTGATGTGGACTTTTCCTATACCATCCAAACCTCTTTAGAAGGCAAGCTTAGCTTTGGGCTCAAGGCCAGTGCCCATATGTTGGATATTCGATATTCCGAGCTCGATGAGTTCGAGATAGATCCACAGTTACAATCACAGCAGGACATACAGAATAAGTTCTCACCGAATATCGGTGCAGGTGTGTATTATCACACCGATAGGTTTTATGCAGGTTTGTCGGCCCCCCGAATATTGGAGACGACCCACTTTGATTCCTCTTCCGTATCCACTGCCAAGGAACAGCTTAACCTTTACCTGATTACGGGGTACGTTTGGGATTTAAACCCGGTTTTAAAGTTCAAACCCACTTTATTGACGAAGGCTGTTCAAGGAGCACCATTGCAGGTAGACCTTTCCGCCAACTTTATGTTCAATGAAAAGTTTATCGGGGGAGTGGCCTATAGATGGGATGCCGCCTTTAGTGGTCTAGTTGGATTTATGTTGTCCGACCAGTTTATGATTGGGATGGCCTACGACAGGGAGATTACCGAACTTGGGGCCGCTACATTTAATGATGGTTCTTTTGAAATAATTCTACGGTACGATTTTATCAGGAACATCGGAAATCTGAAATCACCACGTTTCTTTTAGTAAGAATTTATCAATCAATCCATCTTTATTTAACTTCAAAGGTCATATTTTTACCTCATGATAGAGGAAAAAGTGATACTTGTAAATGAAAAGGACGAGCCAATAGGCCTTATGCCCAAGATGGAAGCTCATCAAAAAGCTTTGCTCCATAGGGCATTCTCAGTTTTTGTGATGAACAACAAAGGAGAGACCATGCTCCAACAGAGGGCCAAGGACAAATACCATTCCCCATTGTTATGGACCAATACCTGTTGCAGTCATCAAAGGGAAGGAGAGAGCAATATTGATGCGGGAAAGCGCAGGCTCATGGAAGAAATGGGTTTCACCACAGATCTTAAAGAACTCTTTCATTTTATGTACAAGGCCCCTTTCGATAATGGCCTTACGGAACACGAGTTTGATCATGTAATGGTGGGCTATTTTGAAGAAGAGCCAAATATCAACCCCGAAGAAGTTGCCGATTGGAAATGGATGCATCCCGAGGATATCAAAAATGATATCATGGAAAATCCCGATGAATACACCGCATGGTTCAAGATTATTTTTGAACGTTTCTACGACCATCTTATGCAAAACACTCCCTCATAATGAAAGTAAAAGCAAGTAGAAAGGCCAGTTTCAATGCTGCGCACAGATTGCACCGTCCGGATTGGGACGATGAAAAGAACAAAGCCGTTTTTGGTAAATGCAACAATCCAAAATATCACGGGCATAATTATGACCTTATTGTGAGCGTTACTGGGGAAATAGATCCGGAAACAGGCTTTGTAATGGACTTAAAGGTACTTAAGGGATTGATCAAGGAACATGTAGAGGATGCATTGGACCATAAGAACCTGAATCTCGACGTTCCTGAATTTAAAGACCTGAATCCCACTGCGGAAAATATAGCGGTGGTAATATGGAACAAGTTAAGACCACATATAGAACAAACTAAGGAGTTGGAGGTAGTGCTTTATGAAACGCCTCGAAACTTTGTAACCTATAAAGGATAGCACAATGAACCTATATCCGTTAAAATTTAAACCTATCCTCAAAGAAAGACTTTGGGGAGGAACCAAATTAAAAGATGTATTGCATAAGCCTATTGAAAGTGATATCACCGGTGAAAGCTGGGAACTTTCGGGGGTTGATGGGGATATTTCCGAAGTATCAAATGGAGATTTGACAGGAACTTCCCTTCATAGTTTGATGGACGAACATGGCGAAGCCCTTTTAGGAAAGAGTGTTGTGGAACGTTTTGGGAACGATTTTCCCATACTCATCAAATTTATTGATGCAAAACAGGACCTTTCCATACAGTTGCATCCAAATGATGAATTGGCCAAAGAAAGGCACAATTCCTTTGGGAAAACCGAGATGTGGTACATTATGGATGCCGACCCCGGCGCAAAATTAATCGTGGGCTTTAATAAGGATGTAGAAAAGGACGAGTATGTTAAAAGCCTTGAGGAAGGAACCTTGACCGATTTAATGAATTATGAGGAAGTAGGCGAGGGCGATACCTTTTTTATCAATACAGGAAAAATACACGCCATTGGTGCAGGGGTACTTTTGGCCGAAATCCAGCAAACCTCAGATGTTACCTATCGGGTATTCGATTTTAACCGCAGGGACAAGGAAGGTAATTTAAGGGAATTGCACACCAGTTTGGCGGTCGATGCCATAGACTATGAGAAGAAGGATGACTTTAAAGTGGAATATGCCAAGAACCAAGATCATGTTAATTCAATGGTGGATTGTCCCTATTTTAAAACAGACTTTTTGGAACTTACCAAGTCCATGAAACAAGATTTGACCCAACGAGACTCCTTTACCATTTTTATGTGCGTAGGAGGTGCTGCCCAAATTCGAAACGATTGGGGCAGTGTTGCCATAACAAAGGGGGAAACTGTCTTAATTTCAGCATCAACTACTTATGTGGATATTGACACAGAAGGAGCTAAACTTTTAGAAGTTACTATTTAGTGGTATATTTAATAAAAACAACCGCGTTATGCCAAGTATTCGTGATTTAAAGAAAGATATCAATTTTGTGTTGGGAGATATTATTGAAGCTGTTTATATATGGGAAGCCGGCTCAGGAAACAAGGAGTCGGAAGAAGGTACCGTAATCATAGACGAAGCCATTGAGGTTTATGACGACCTCATGAATAAGGTCAACCAAAAAAAGTTGGAGGATAACAAAGCTCACTTTAAAGCTATTCGCACGGAACTGGAGGAAAAGGCCACCAAGCTCGTGGAACAGTTGAATAATTTGGAAGCTTAGTTGTTCTTGTCCAAGAACGCTTTAAACTCCTTTCCGTATTTGGAAGCAGCTACCTCTGGCGTCAATCCTTTATAAATGGAATCCAAATATTTTGGATTGGCTTCGCTCGCTTCGGTCATCATAATGTAGGGAGTTGCATAAGAGTTTCCATTATTCAGGCCGAAATTTAAGGCGTATCTATATCTGCTAATCGTATTTTGATTGACCAGCCTTTGCAAAGAATCCAAGACCAAGGAATCTTTCTCTGTGTCGAGATTAGAAGCTTGTTGCAGTAGCCCCAACTCCTTGATATTGAATTTAGAGGCCATTTCGTGAAACTCTAAAAGCTTTTCATGCGATTTGGAACCTGAAATCTCAACATCCGTATCAAAAGTGTTCCAAGCCGTATTAATGGTAATGGTTCCTGGCTCCCCGAAAAAGGTAATCCTATCGTTAATGTCGTTATTGTCTTCCTTCTTTAGGTAGAGGTAAAATACTTCCGGTTCGCTTACTTCCGTAGAAAAATTAAAAGCGCCATCACCCTTTATCTCCAATGAATCCAAAATGGCCAACGTGGAATCCTTAAATTGTTGCAAATACAGAGTACCTTTCTTTAACCCTTTAATATTTCCGCTAACGGTCATGGTGTTTTCTGTGTTTTTTTCACAAGACAACACTGAAATTCCAATAAGTAATACAAACAATATCCGCTTCATCATAAAATTTTAGCAGCGCAAAGATGCATAATCTTCTGAAAATATTTAAACATTAGAGGCTACTTCCATCAACAAAGCACATAAATATGCTCCAGCAGTACCCACAACGTATCCAAAAACGGCCAAAAGTATACCAACCGATGTCAAAGATGGATGGAACTCTGCTGCCACTACCGGTGCGGAGGCAGCTCCCCCTACATTGGCTTGGCTCCCCACAGCTAAGAAAAAGAATGGGGCTTTTATGAGTTTGGCCACTAAAATAAGCAGTCCAGCATGTATGGTAATCCAAATTAAGCCAATGGCGATAAGGCCGGGATTATCCAAGACTTTCCCTAAATCCATCTTCATACCTATAGTGGCTACCAAAATATAAATGAACATACCGCCGATTTTACTGGCGCCGGCACCTTCATAATTTTTGGCATTCGTAAAAGATAGTCCAATGCCGATGGCGGTAGCGAAAACAACCATCCACAAGAATTCTGATCCAAGTGACGATAATATTTTTTGTGGGTTACGGATAACTTCGAAATTATCCTGTAAAAAGACGGCAAAGTGGTGCCCCACCAAATGGGCAACTCCAACACCAACAAAAGCGAAGAACAATATCATGATAAAGTCCTTGAGGGTAGTGACCCGTGCAATTTTTTCAGTATGGGTAGATACTTTTACCTTGAGCTCTTCAATGGAAGAGGTGTCCGCTTTGAGCCAACGGTCTATTTTATCGGTTTTGCCCACTCCCAAAAGAATGACGGCTAACCAAAGGTTGGCTACTACGATGTCGATAAGGACCATGCCTCCATAGTTTTCTTGGTTGTATTTAAATACCTCCAACATTGCAGCTTGGTTGGCGCCTCCACCGATCCAACTACCTGCAATGGTCGCCAATCCTCGCCATACTGCGTCCGGGCCGGCCCCACCTACAGTTTCGGGTGAAAATATGGAAACAATCAATATTGCTATAGGGCCTCCAATGACTATCCCGACCGTTCCCGTTAAGAACATGACCAATGCTTTAGAACCCAAATTTATGATGGCTTTGAGATCAATGCTAAGCGTCATTAGTATCAATGCGGCGGGCAGCAAATATCTACTTGCCACATAATAGGTTTGTGATGCCGATTCGTCCACAATTCCCAAGCTGGCCAAAATAGCGGGCAACAAATAGCACATGAGCACGGTAGGCACTACACCATAAAATTTGTTCCAAAACCCGGTTTTAATGGATGAGGTATAAAAAACGAATCCTAAGCAGAGACAAAGAAGCCCAAAAATTACGGTGTCTTGGGTAAAAGGTAGTTGATCCATATTTTTTTAAGATAGAAGTCCAAATATAGGAAAATAGGTGGGGTGGTGTAGTTTGTGGTACAAAATGGATACTTCTTTTGCCTGAATCTGATTTAGATGTTTTTATGTGTTGCTAACATTTTGTAAATTAATCAGATAGAACTGCTTTTGGACTTAAACGGTATTGAGTCAACAATTACTTGAATTGAAACAATCACTTGAATCTTTTTTAAATACTTTTATTGATATAAACACTAAAAACCTAGAACATATGAGAAGTTTACTTTGGCTTGTTGCTGTAATTTGTATAATTATTTGGGTATTGGGATTTTTTGGAATTGTGGCAGGAATGGCTACAAGTAGTCTTATCCACATTTTACTTGTGGTTGCTGTAATAGCAATTCTTTACAATATTATTTCAGGACGTAAACCCTTATAATATACTAAACACTACGATTGACCTTATAGCTTTGAAAAAGAAAATATAAAAAGGCGGTCACATTTATGTGACCGCCTTTTTTATTTGGAATCGCAAACAAACGTTTAAATATTCAACCAATAGGTCAATTTTAGGTTAATGGAACGACTTCGGGGCATAAATGAATTCACAAAATAATTATCGTTGTAAACCAAGAACAAATCGGATAGTGGAGCAAATCGCCATTGCAACCTAGAGTTGAAACCTAAATTGTCTAGTTGGTTGCTATATTGAATCAATGTGGACCAGAACACCGATTTGTTGAAGGTCAGTTCTATTTTGGGACTCACCAACCATATCTCACCGCTTTCATAGGGCTCTGGTAATGTAATGTTGTTATAATTGAAACCTAAAGAAAAATTCATCTTGGGCTGTACCCTTAAATTCATCTCGCCCTCTAGAACCAATCTTGACCCATTAAAAAATTCACCATACCCTGGTTCAAGCGTATAGGAAAAAACCTTTCTTCTGTCGCTAGCAAATTCCACCTCGCCACTGGTGTAATGATATCCAGTTCCTCCTGGCAGCTCTGTTCCGTTATTGGTTCGAGTAGGGTCAAAAGAAGTGGTTAAATAGGTGTAGCGGTTAAAAAGTCTTATGGAGAGTTCTTCCTGGCTCTTGAATTGTGCCTGCCAACCGGTATAAATAAAATAGTCCGTGTTTTGATAATCCAGTGTTGGTCGCCACACAAATTCCGGTCGGGCTATAAACCCATGTGAGTTTAAATTTCCCTTTTTTGGATAAAAAATCACTTCTGCGGATGGATTAAAAAACAGGATATCCTTTCTGGGGACAAAGCCAAGGTCGGATCTAAAATTGTTTCCTATAAAATTTCCGCTCAAACCAAGGTTTAAAAAGCGTGAATTATACTTTAGATTGATTCCACCAGCTGCATCGCGATTTTCCACACCATGTGAAAAGGATTTATGATAGAAAAACTTCCCTGTCCAAGTATTGTCTGCACTGGCCAGATTGTAATCCAACCCAACTACCCGATTGTACCTATCTGCTTCATTCAAAAAATCATAATCCTCAAAGGTCTGCCGGTTCACAAAAATGAAGCTAAGGTTGGAACGTGAGAACATTTTTTTCTGAAGGGCCAATACTGTATTGTTATTACTGGCTATTTCATTGGATTCATCCTTTTCGGTTTGAAGATTCATTAGCCCTAGGCGCCAATTTTCATTCAATTTACCGCTAAGCCTTACACCGCCCACTATGCCATTCTCTATGGTTTCTCCCTGTGCATTTTGGGCAATTCCTATCCTTCTGGAAAAAAAAGGATTATAATCTCCTTCTGTACCAAAAGACCCAAAAAGGTCACTATTGTCTATAAAAAATTGCCGCTTTTCGGGGAGGGATACTTCAAAACGGGTAAGGTTGGTGATAACATTGTCCACTTCCACATTGGAAAAATCAGGGTTTACTGTTATGTCCAGATTCATTCCGTTTCCTATGGATACTTTCGCATCTCCCCCTATTTTGATATTGTTTTCCTCTATTTGTTTCTCGTAATCTTTTGCCACAATACCATTCACATAAGGTATAAGGGCCATAGGGGTCCTGGACTTCCCCAAGGGCCTTTCAAAAACCATATCGCCCATAAAGGCAAGATTGTAGATTCTTTGATTTTGCGGGATGCGGACCCATGTACTTTGTTCATTGGTCTGCATATCAAACCTATAGGAGTTGAAGCGCCATTTTTGTTCTCCCTGTTTAAATTTGAACGAGGTAAGCGGGATGGCAATTTCGCAGGTATAATAGCCTTCATATAATTTGGTTTCGCCCTGCCATTTAACGTCCCAAGACATGGTAAACCCACTAGTGCCTTGTCCGCCACCAGAGATTAGGGCTTCACGGCGTACTCCAAAAGGATTGATTCCAAAGAGAAATGCATTGGTGCCATCATTGAAAGTGTCGAACACTAAACTGATGTTATCGTTGCCCCCTGCCCCATAGTCACGCTTAAGTGAAGGTGTTACATAATCTTCACCATCGGAAAACAATTTGATGCCTATGTACAGGGTAGTGGCACTATAGAGCATTCTAATCTCGGTTTGTTTTACTGCTTGAATGGTATCAACGGGGAAAAACTGGTAAAAACTATCGGTAGTTTCTGCGGAATTCCATTGAGGCTCATCCAAGATACCATCGATTTTAAAAGGAATTTCTGTAAATTTTACATTGATGTTCTTGGAACTTGTTTGTGAGTAAAATGTAAGAGGTACTAGCAATGCAGCAAGTGCAAAGTATAGTTTGGTCATAATCTTTAGTTTAGTTGGTATGTCAAATGTAACCTTATAGTTAAAAAAATCCCAAAATCGTGAAATGGATTGTTAATTGGTGAAACATTCTGAAACTTAGTTGGGAAAACTGCTTTATATAAGAGACGTTAAAAAATGAAAAAAACCTTATTTCTATTGCTTTTATTTCCTGTTTTGGTGTTCGGTAACACCATTTGGGGGAAAACAGGCCATCGCGTTACAGGGCAAATTGCCCAGAATTATTTAACAGGAAAGGCCAAACGAGCCTTGAACGATTTATTGGATGGGCATAGTCTTGCATTCGTTTCTACTTTTGCAGATGACATAAAAGCGGACCGGAGCTACTCAAAATATTCGGCATGGCATTATGTGAATTATCCTTTGGGAACAAGTTATCGCGATTCTGATAAAAGCGAATACGGTGATATTGTTGTGGCCATTGAGGAGTGTGTCCAAAAAGTGAAGAACAACGAAAACTCCAAAGAGGACAGGGTATTTCATTTAAAAATGCTCATCCATTTGATAGGTGACCTCCATCAACCTATGCATGCCAGTAGGGCAGAAGACAAAGGCGGGAATGATATTCAAGTGCAATGGTTTGGTGAAGGAAGCAATTTACATAGGGTTTGGGATAAAAATTTGATTGAGTCCTACGGAATGACCTATAGCGAACTGGCCGATGAATTGAGCGATGTGGACAAAAAAAAGCGCAAGGCCATTCAAGGAGGCACCATATATGATTGGGTTGATGAATCCCATGCTATTTGTGCGGAACTATACGATTCGGTAGAAATAGGCGACAAACTTGGATATCGCTATTCATACGACTACAATGATTTACTTTTCCAACAATTGCAAAATGGAGGTCTTCGATTGGCCAAGGTGTTGAACAACCTGTTCGATTAACAATATTAGGACTGTAAAACAGTTTTTAACTGATTTCTATACTCCGATGGGTTTTGTCCCGTAAAGGCTTTAAACGATTTGTTGAAGTGCGAAAAGTTATTGAAACCACTATCATAACACACTTGGGTAATGCTCATGGGCTGTTCAGCCAATAATTTTGAAGCGTGCACCAAACGATATTCATTTACAAACTGCGTAAAAGTCTTATTGGTGATTTTTTTGAAATACCTACAAAAGGATGGGACCGTCATACTTACCAAATCTGCAATTTCCTCTAGGCTAATGTCTTCCTTGAAGTTTGTTTTTACATGATTAAAAACCACATTGATACGGTCGTTGTCCTTAACTTCGGTCTCCATGGAGAATCCTTCAGCGTTCAAAACATTGATTTCGGTCGAAGTCGCCAGGATGTTCAATATATTAAGGATGGAGAGCAATCGCTGAAAATCTGTCTGGTATTCCAATATCTCCATTTTTTCCCCAACCTTCATTTTGGTCTTACCGGAAAAGGCGATTCCCCCTTTGGCCACCTCGAACAGCTTTTGGATATTTTTCATTTCGGGAATGTTAAAAAAATCACTTCCCAAAAAATCGGCTTTCATCTGTACCAAGGTCTCACTCTTGTTACCGGTTAGTTTGTCCGTAAACCCACAATGGGGCAAATTGGAACCTATTAATATAAGGTCTCCGTTCCTATAATAGGATACATGACTACCGATTTGCCTTTTTCCCGAACCCCCGTTCACATATACCAATTCCAATTCTGGGTGGTAATGCCAACCATTGTTTTTGTTTTCGTTGTTGGCGTTAAACTTTTGAAATGTAAAAGAGTGCCCAAAACTGGGGGCTATTGCCTCAAATGCTGGTTTTTGAATCATTTACTGCAATTTTTCCTTTCGTATGCTAAAGTTAAAAAACTAATTAGCATGCAAATATCTACAATGTTACCTTAAAGTTATGCTATTTTATCACTAATACTATGTTAAATCATCTACCATGTTAATATAGCACATAAAGTGGAAAAAGGAGTGGTATTCCTGTGCACTATTGCACCCTACATTTGTACTGTAATCTTAAAAAAACGAAGTGTTATGAAATTAGTAAAGAACCTAACAGTAGTAGTGGCCCTATTGATAAGTGCAATCGGGTTGGCAAACGGAACCACAACCGACTTTGGCAAAAAAGTTGTAGCCAAGTACGAAGTTGAAAAGAATTTGGTAAAAGTTAACCTTGATCCAGTATTTGTAAAGAAAGGTCAGAAAATAATGATGAACCTTTTGAACGTTTCCAAAGGAAAGGTGCTTTTAAAAGTATATGATAGCGAGGACAGACTTGTTTTTGACGAAGCTATCGATGGTGACATTGTAGTTGAAAAAGCATTCAACTTCGAAAAAGCCTTCAAAGATGAATATACCATTGTTGTAGTTGACAAATTTGGAACCTACAAAGAAACTGTGGTAGTAAGATAGTTTGTTTAGTTAATTTTTATGTGCATTGGGGGTCGAGAGGCCCCCTTTTTTTATGCCCATTTTTTAAGCTTTTCCCTTTTGCTCTCGGGGAGCACTTCATTGTTCAAGGCCCAATCTAGAACTTCTTTATCTTTCGTCTTGGCAAAAAGGAGGGTGAAGAACGCCTTGACCGTTAAGGGATTTTTTGATTCCTCCACCAGCTCCATAGTATCGCCAACACTGACCTTTCCAGGTTCCAGAACGCGAACATAGGTGCCGGGAAACCCATGATCAATAAATTGCTTCAGGATATCTTGGTCGTTAAACCGGATGCCCAATTTATAACAAGGTTCCCTTGGTTGGGTTATTTGCACCATCGCCCCACCTAATTTATAGGTACTTCCTATCCTTAATTGTGATTCGTCCAATCCCTCAAAGGTCAAATTTTCACCGAACATGCCCCAGTCCCAATCCAAAAGGGGATATTTCTTTTTCCAGTAAGGATAATTGTCCGCAGAAAATAAATAGCAGGCCTTGTATATGCCACCGTGGAATCTTCGGTCCACAACGGAATCGTCCTTTACATCTTCCGTATCCAAAAAAAGTGGTTCTTCAACAGGGTGTTTGTAGATGCCCGTCAATGTTTCTTTACCGTTCCATACAATTTTGGTAGGATTGCCGAGGTTGGTGGAGATTACTTTCATAATGGCAAGTTATAAAAAACCACCGTTTGTGGCGGTGGTCATCTAACTAAATTTAATGTCTAAGAAAATCAATCTTCCCTTTCCAATTTTTTGGTCATGGTAAATCCGGCAAAAAGACCGGCCCCCGCTAGCATAAAGATGGTGCCCGGATACGCAACTTCTTCATCGACCCCTAGGCTATAGTGCAGTATAGATGCAATGAAAATGGCTGCTCCAATGCCTATGAGCAACAACGCCAAGTTTAAAATGATGATTTTCCAAATTGGTGCAGTCCCATTTCTTTTTCCTCTGACAAAAATACTGGCGTCGGCCCCTTTCTCGATTAATGCCAAACGTTCCTTGTTTCTAGTTGAAAAATAGAGGTATGCAATGGCAAGGATAACACCAAAAATGATAGGAATAACGATTACTTCTGATCCCATAACTGTTCGTTTTAATGATTATTTGTAATTTTTTTGTTCATAAGCTATGACGACGGTTTTTCCGATCAGGTTACATAATTTTATAAAAATAATTTTTTGTGTAACCCAAATGGTACTTCCAACGTCCAATGAACGATGCTGACCAACAAGGAAAATCAAATGATCTCGGAAATACGCAGGGGGAATACCCGCGCGTTCTCGGATTTGGTGGACAGTTATAAGGATATGGTCTTCACTCTTTCTTTAAGAATGTTGGGCCATAGGGAGGAGGCCGAGGAAGTATCGCAAGACGTATTTATTAAGGTATATAAGTCCTTGCCCAGTTTTAAGGGTGATTCAAAATTGTCCACTTGGGTATATCGGATTACATACAATACGTGTTTGGACAGGATCAAAAAAATAAAAAAGAAGCGAATCCATTTGGATATGGAACATGCTGACAAGATAGATTATGCCGAGTTGGATACAGCGTTTCATAAAATGGTAGCGATAGAGCGAAGCCAATTGATAGAGCAATGTCTATCCAGATTATCGGAAGAGGATGCAGGTATCCTTACTTTGTTTTATCTTGAGGAAAAGAACTTGCTGGAAATGGAAAAGGCGACCAACCTCCCTGTGAATACATTAAAGGTGAGGTTGTTCAGGGCCAGAAAACGATTGGCCAGTATTATGGAAAAGAGTTTGAACAAAGAAATATTGCAGAGCAATGGATCAATTGGATGATAAAAAACTGGAAGCATTTGTAAATAAGGTCATGGAAGAAGCTCCGCTGGAGTCTCCTTCTGCCGATTTTACCAAAAATGTGATGCAAAAACTTGAGGTGGAAGCACCGCAACAAGTTTTTGAATACAAACCCATACTATCGGGCAGAACTTTGTCCTTGGCTTTTGTTGCTTTTGTGGCCCTCGTGTTTCTACTGGGTTCACAACTGGGTGTGGATAATGGGCAGGGTTGGTTCAAAAACTTGAACATGGAATCTTGGTTCCATACCGATTGGGGATGGGTGAAAGGTTTCACTTTTTCCAAAGTTACCGTGTACGCTTTCCTGTGTTTGGGACTTATGTTTTTTGTACAGGTGCCTTGGCTGAAAAGGTATTTGGATAAAAGTATTTTCTAGAGATACGCATAGTAATATGCCCAATACATTAAAAAGAATTGCAGGGGAATCCGTAGGATCAAAATCCATTTTGGGATACCAGCTGATGCTTTTTCGCCCGAAAGCATGTAAAAATGTACCGAAAGAAAAACACCTAGCATTAAAATGATGCCAAAGGTGCTCAGTTTTCGGGTGGCATCGAAGCAGACGCCTATTCCCAAAACAATTTCGGCGATTCCGCTCAAATAAACCAAAAGCCTATGGTTTGGCAGGTACCTGGGCATAATGCGCATATACATTTTAGGTTTTATAAAATGCATTAAACCTGCGAAAATGTACATTCCGGCCATTACGTAAAGGTGCCATGGAGCCATAAATCCTAATCTTTAAAGTACCAAAACGGTAAGATAACATCTGTAACGGTCTTAACCGTATCTTTTTCCTTTCTTTTTCGTCTGAGCCTTAAAAGGTGTTTTCCCTCTTCGAGATCAGCGAGGTTGAGGTAGGTCTCGAATCCTAGGATATTTTTGATTCCCGTGGTAAGGATAAAATCTTCGTCCATATCCAAGCTATCAATTCGGAAAGCATGGGTTTCATTAAAAGTTCTGAGGTACATCTTTCGGATACTGTCTTTTTGGCGCGCACTGGTAATCTGGTCGCTCCAGTTGGTGGTAACCTTCATACTACTGGATAGTCCCCGCCTATCAATCTCCGGTGTTAAGGAATCATTGTAGGCAAAAATCCGGTTCTCCAAATTATCAGAAAAGGGTACAAATACTTTTAAAAAGGGTTTGTTGATTACCTTGGACGGAATAACCATCTTTCCTGGAAAATCACCATCTTCCGTAAGCATGTCGGCATAGTTTTCCTTATTGGCAAAAGTGCTCGAAGATTGCTGGTCCTTGTCCAGATAGTTGGAGTTACGATATTCCAAACTGGTTATCATTAATATCGCAATATAAATGGGTGCCAGTAGTAAAATAAGTCTTCTTCCAAAACGATTGTCCAGAAAATTATAGACCAAGGGCCTGTATAAAAATGAAAGTGTCAAAAAACTAAAAACCCAATAGATGGGAAAGTAGATCTTGGATGTCCATTTCTTCTTTTTGAGCCACCCCTGCGTTAAAAAATCAATAAAGGTTAAGGTCATGCCCGTAATAATGAAAACAATGAGCACAACCCCTAGAATACTGGAAAGTCCTTCCGGGAGATAATCACTTTCAATAACAAAATTGGCTACCAAAACAATCGATAGGATAATCATCGTCATGGCCAGCACGTAGAAAATCAACAAGAACGAAATGGCAAAAAGTACACTGCAATAATTCTCTAGATTGGCAATGTACCGGTCAAAGGAGACGATGCGTTTTTGAAGGTATTTGGTGAAGCGTTCCGAATAGCGAAGCTTTTCAAACTCTATGTCACCGGAAACGTACCGTAATCCAAGAGATCCTATCCAAAGTCCACGAAGGATTACGTGCAGCAATAGGTTGAACAATAATATGGAACACGAAATTTGAAGGATGAGGTAGACTACAAACCGGTAAATTTGTTGTTCGTTCTCAGCATTTACCGTTTCAATGCGAAGGGGCTCGTAGGCCGTAAACAGTCCGAAGATGGCAAAACCCGAAATAATAAGTTCAAGTTCCCAGCTTTGTTGTTGCAGGGAGTCCAGCAGTTTTTTAAATGAGGGACTATTATAATCGTTGTTCGCGCCCACGGTCTTTGATCGGTTTGTACATCCAATATAGGCATAAAATGCAAAAACCGCTCTAAATGAGCGGTTTTGCGTTGTTGATTAAAAAAAACCAAGACTATTTGATCATCTCATAGCTTCTTGCGATAAAGTTGGTGAGCTCTTCACCTTTCAGCAATCCTTTGGATAGACGTGCCAAATCCAACGACTGATTGATCAGCCTTTCACGCTTTTTAGCGGTCTTGGTATGTAGTATTTCACTTACCAATTCGTGATTGGTATTCACGATAAGGTTGTACATGTCGGGCATATTTCCCATTCCGAACATGCCACCGCCACCTGTACGCTGCATTTCTTTCATTCTGCGCATAAATTCCGGCTCGGTGATTATGAACGGGGAAGCACTGCTTTCCATGGCCTCCAATTGAATGGTATATCCTTTATCGGAAATTACTTTTTCTAAATCAGCCTTTAGGCTGTCTTTTTCCTCATCGGACAATTTGGAAATGGCCGTGTCCTCTTTTTTGATAAGGTTATCCACATGGTCGGTATCCACTCGTACAAAGGATAGGTTCTCTTTGGAGGTTTCCAATTTTTGCATCAAGTGGGAAACAATCGGTGAATCCAGCAACAGGATTTCGTATCCTTTTTTCTTGGCAGCTTCAATATAGCTGTGCTGCGCGTCTTTGTCCGAAGCATAAAGCACTACCAATTTATCATCCTTGTCGGTCTGATTGTCCTTGATTTTGGCTTCTAGCTCTTCAAAAGTGTAGAAATTGCCATCAATTGTTGGGTAAAGTGCAAATTTGTCCGCTTTTTCGAAAAATTTGTCCTCGGAGAGCATTCCATACTCAATAACCACTTTGATGTCGTTCCACTTCTGTTCAAAATCCTCACGGTTGTTCTTGAAAAGCGAACTTAGCTTATCGGCTACTTTTCGGGTGATGTACGAAGAAATTTTCTTCACCGCGCCATCAGCCTGAAGGTATGACCTTGAAACGTTGAGCGGGATGTCCGGAGAATCGATGACACCTTTTAACATCGTCAAGAATTCGGGAACAATGCCTTCCACATTGTCCGTTACGAACACTTGGTTCTGGTATAATTGAATTTTGTCTTTTTGAATGCTGAGGTCGTTCGTCAACTTAGGGAAATATAAGATACCCGTTAAGTTGAACGGATAATCCACGTTTAAATGGATATGGAACAAAGGCTCCTCGAACTGCATAGGGTAAAGCTCCCTGTAAAAACTTTTGTAATCTGCTTCTTCCAAATCTGCAGGTTGCTTGGTCCAAGCTGGATTTGGATTGTTGATGATGTCATCCACTTCCTGAGTCGGCGCCGGGTCGTCCTCTTTGGCATCTTCTGGTTTGGGAAGCGTTTCCGTTTTTGTTCCGAACTTGATTGGAATTGGCATGAACTTGTTGTACTTCACCAAAAGCTCACGGATTCTTGACTTTTCCAAAAACTCGGTGGAATCCTCTGCTATGTGAAGGATAATTTCCGTTCCCCTTTCAGTTTTGTCACTTGGTTCAATGGTAAACTCGGGAGAACCATCGCAAGTCCAATGTACCGCAGGTTCTTCTTTGTGGCTTTTTGAAATAATCTCCACTTTCTCCGCTACCATGAACGCTGAGTAGAAACCAAGACCAAAATGCCCGATGATTCCGGCATCTTTACCTGCATCCTTGTATTTATCCAAAAATTCCTCGGCACCGGAAAAAGCAACCTCATTAATGTACTTTTTCACCTCGTCCTCTGTCATCCCGATTCCTTGGTCAATAATATGGATGCATTTGTTGTCCTTGTCCACTTTAACCTCAATAATGGGGTTGCCGTACTCGACCGTTGCTTCCCCTATAGAAGTTAAGTGCTTTAATTTTAAGGTTGCATCCGTAGCGTTGGAGATAAGTTCCCTCAAGAAAATTTCGTGATCACTGTATAAAAATTTCTTGATCAAGGGGAAAATGTTCTCTACTGAAACATTGATTTTACCTGTAGCCATCGTTTTGTTTTTTATTCTTTTTACAGCAGATGAGTCAAAAAAAATACCATAGTGCAAAATCTGACAAACTGACATTTGACTGATCCATTATCAACTTTAACAAAAATTTGTTTATTTAATTTTGAAAAAGATTAAACAAAATGATTACATTTACAGTGTTATAGGTTAAAAATTGCTATGAAACAGTATTACTATAACAAGTTTGTTTATTTATTGGTTAGGTTGTGAAAATGCACTTTCGCCAGGAAGTGCATTTTCTTTAAAAAGTAGATTGTAAATGACCTACCTTGTAACACTTCAAAAACATACATAATGGCAAAGACGACTAAACCCAAAATTACCGAGGATAAAATCATTGGCTTGTTCATGGAATCTGTTTTGGAACATGAAAAGGTACCGAGCTCGGTGTTTAAGTTTTGTAAAGCAAATGATATCAAGGAAGAGGAATTTTATGGATTCTTTGGTTCGTTCGAGTCCTTACAACAAATTATCTGGAACAAATTCTTTGATAACAGTTATGGTTTGATGCAAAAGAACAAGCAGTATGCATCCATGACCAACGAGGAAAAAATGTTGACATTTTTCTTTACCTTTTTTGAAAACCTGACACTGAACAGGAGCTATGTGCTCTTTATAATGAAGGAGAGCAAATATTCCTTGGAAGGGTTGAAGCAACTAAAAGGCCTTCGCAAAAGGTTCAAAGACTTCGCCTCCACACTTATTGAAGAAAGGAACGATGAAAAGCAGCATAAAATTTTTAAATACAATGCACCTTTGTTTGCAGAGGGAGCTTGGTTACAGTTTCTATTTATACTAAAATTCTGGATGGAAGATGGCTCCTCAGGTTTGGAAAAAACCGACATCGCCATCGAAAAATCCGTTACCACCATATTTCAAATTTTCGAGACCACTCCTCTAGAAAAGATAGTGGACTTTGGAAAATTCCTATATAAGGAGAAATTCGCATAGAGCACATGAAAAGTTTGGATACCATTCCCACTGGGAAAATTGAAAGAGCGGGCAAGCTGGTTAAAACTGGTGTAAAGATTGGTGGCAACTACGTAAAATATTACGGAAAAAAACTGGTTGACCCTCAAACCTCCAAAGATACGTTGGACCAAGACAATGCGGAGGATATTTATGATGGACTAAAAAGTCTAAAGGGTAGTGCGCTTAAAGTGGCGCAAATGCTAAGTATGGAGAAGAACCTGTTGCCAAGGGCCTATGTGGAAAAGTTTTCCCTTTCCCAATTTTCCGTGCCCCCGTTGTCTGCACCTTTGGTCCGCAAGACCTTCAAAAAATATCTGGACAAATATCCTGAAGAGATTTTCGATGAGTTTGAAAAGGATTCCGTGAATGCCGCTAGTATAGGTCAGGTGCACCGTGCAGAAAAGGATGGTAAAAAATTGGCGGTCAAAATACAATATCCGGGTGTTGCTGAAAGCATCAGTAGTGATTTGGCCCTGGTGAAGCCTGTGGCCATTAAAATGTTCAATCTGAAAGGGAAGGATTCCGAGAAGTATTTTAAGGAAGTCGAACATAAGCTTATCGAGGAGACCAATTATATTTTGGAGTTGGAGCAAAGCCATGAGATTACAACGGCCTGTTCCGTGATTCCAAATATGGAGTTTCCAAAATATTACCGAGAGCTTTCAAGTGAGCGTATCTTGACCATGGATTGGATGGAGGGAACCCACCTGGGCGAATTTACCAGAACGGACTTCGATACTGAACTTGGGAATACCCTTGGGCAAGCCCTTTGGGACTTTTATATGTTCCAGATTCATAAATTGCGAAGGGTGCATGCAGACCCGCATCCCGGTAATTTTTTGGTAAGTGAAAGCGGTAAGTTGATAGCCATCGATTTTGGTTGCATCAAACAGATTCCAGATGATTTTTATGTACCGTATTTTGAGTTGGCCAAAGAAGAGAACATCAATAATGATAAAATCTTCATGGAAAAGTTGTACGAACTGGAAATCTTGACACCTACAGATTCTGAAGAAGAACTCAAATTTTTTAAGGCGCTCTTCCAAGAAATGCTCACCATTTTCACATCGCCTTTCCATAAAGATACATTTGACTTTGGCGACGAAGTTTTTTGGTCCAAGATTGCCAATCTAAGTGAACGTTACTCCAAAGACGAACAAATCCGAAAGATGAACGGAAACAGGGGGTCCAAACACTTTTTGTACATAAACCGCACATTTTTTGGACTTTACAATCTGCTCCATGACCTTAAAGCTAAGGTGCATGTGAACTCATATGAAACATATATGGATTGATTTTCTCCTATGGAAAAAAAATCCCGTTCATTGCATTAACAGTGAACGGGATTTTTGTTTTATGGAAGTTTATTTATTTTTTCTGCTTCACATATTTTTCCAACCATTGGTCTTGTTCCCAGAGCAAATGAAGAATGCTCTCTTTACCTCTGTACCCATGGCTTTCTTTGGGCAACATTACCAACCTTACCGTTGCGCCCAATCCTTTTAATGCATTAAAATAGCGCTCACTCTGCATGGGGTAGGTGCCGGAATTGTTATCTGCTTCTCCATGAATCAATAATAAAGGCGTTTTCATTTTCTCGGCATGCATAAATGGCGACATGGTGTAATACACCTCTGGAGCCTCCCAATAATTTCTTTCCTCACTTTGGAAGCCAAAGGGTGTCAGTGTTCTGTTATAGGCACCACTTCTTGCGATTCCTGCCGCGAACAAATCGGAATGAGATAGCAGGTTGGCAACCATAAAGGCCCCATAGCTGTGTCCACCCACCGCAATGCGTTCACGATCAATATAGCCAAGTTCATCAACTGCATCGATTGCTGCCTTTGCATTGGCTACCAATTGACTTCTAAAGGTATCGTTTGGTTGTTCATCACCCTCACCAATAATGGGGAAGGCAGCACCATCCAACACAACATAGCCCTTGGTGACCCAGTAAATTGGGGACCCCCAGTACGGATATGTAAATTCATTCGGGTTGGATGTGTTCTGGGAAGCACTGTTTTTGTCTTTGTACTCTCTTGGATAGGCCCAAAGAATCATTGGCATCTTCTCCTTTTTCTTTATGTCATAGCCAACCGGAAGGTATAAAGTTCCGGAAAGTTCCAATCCGTCATCCCTTTTATACGTAATCACTTCTTTGTGCACATTTTGAATGCTTTTGTACGGGTTCTCAAAATTGGTGAGTTGAATTGGCCCTCTTCTTTTGATCAAACTTTTATAGTAATAGTTCGGATACTCATTAGCAGATTCAATGCGAACCAGCAATTGGTCTTTTTTAGGGTCGTACTCAATAAGGTTTTCCAATTTCCCCTCTAACTTTGAGGTGTATAGTCTTGTTTTTTTAAGGCTCTCCAAGTTGAATTTTTCCACAAATGGAAATTGACCTTCCTCGGTATAGCCATCACCAATAAGATAGGTATTGTTGTTTTTATCCAAGGAGAGTACCCAACTACCATTTTCATTTCTTTTAGTGACGAAATTACCTGGGTCACTGTAAACATCTTGATAATTTCGATCTTCGATTATCTTAGCCTCTTTTTCTGGTTTGGAGGGGTCAAAAACATACGTCTTTGTGTTTCTATTGTTCCACCAACGGTCGTGGGCAATTGCCAGGTTGTCATTCCCCCATTGGATATAGCTAAATCTATTTTTTGTTTTCAAGATGGATTTTCCATTTCCGTTAAAAGGAGCCTCAAGTTGGAACACTTCATCACGGTAATCGACTTCGTTCTCTGGATCACCTCCGTCCAGCGCTTCAACATACATTATGGTGGCCGGCTTATCGTTTCTCCAGCTTATATCCCGCATACCAGTTCTTTCGGCCATAAAGCCTTGGGGAAGGTCTTCGATAAGAGGGACTTCCAGAAGAGTTTTTACCTCGGAGCCGTCTTTTTTGTATATGGTAGTGGTGTTGGGAAACCTGTAATAGGGTACCAAATAGGAGAAGGGTTTGTCCAAAGTCACTGTCATGACATATTCCCCGTCCGGAGAAAAACTGATGCTGGTGTACATATCCGCATCTTTCCATTTGGTCTTAGTGCCGTCCATTTGAACTTTGTAGAGCTCTGATCGCGCCAATTGCTCAAAATTGAACTCATCATTTGGGTTTTTCAACAAATCCTGATAGGTTCTGTTTTGCGCTTTTTTTCCATCATTGGTAGATATGGTCGGTCCATCGGGAACGGCCTCGGCAGTGTTGATCAGTGGTTTTCTATCATCCGGTAGCATTTTGACCAAAACAGACTCCCCGTCCTTAAACCAATTGATAATGTCCCTCATGTTGGCATTCACGTTGGTTTCCGTAATGGCAGTGGCCTTGGCCGATTTTAGATCAAGGACCATTATTTCCACCCCGTCTTTGGTAGTGTTTGTAAATGCAATTTTTGACTGGTCGGGAGACCAATTGAAATTGGCCAATCTAGGGTTTTCGGATAGTCCGTCTACTTGCCGGCCCTCTTTTGCTCCAACCTCCTTTACAATTATATTGTTGTAATAGTTGGTCCTGCTGCCAATATTGGTCTTTGGGTTGATTCTGAGCCCGGCCAATCTAAGCTCGGTTTCTGACAATTCTGCAATGCTTTTATAGTAATCCCTGTAAAGTAGCACCATATGCTCACCGTTATCGGTAATTAACACACTGGGTGCCAAAGGGGCGTTTACAAGTTCAAGTATTTCTTCCGAAGGTTTTTGATACGTTAATTTTTCCTGTGCATGGACAAAACAGATAGACAGGGTCGCCCAAAATACCCAGAGATAATTTTTCATAAGCCTGATGTAATTGTTTAACGAGTTAAGTTTTTTCATTTTTTAAAAGTACAACTTTTAAAAAGTATTATTTTGGCGGAATAATGAATAAACAGTATGGATATTTGATAATTTTCAAATTCTAACTATCTTATTTCTATAAAACATATACTAAATGTACAATTCCAAGATTGCTGGATTAGGATTTTACGTCCCTGAAAATATAGTTACCAATGACGACTTGTCAAAAGTGATGGATACCAATGATGAATGGATTCAAGAACGTACAGGGATTAAGGAACGGCGTCATGTAATAAAAGATACTGAGACCACAACCTCAATGGGAGTGGAGGCCGCTAAAAGGGCCATCGAGCGTGCGGGTATCGATAAGGATGATATTGACTTTATTGTTTTCGCGACCCTTAGCCCTGATTATTATTTCCCTGGGCCCGGTGTATTGGTGCAGCGTGATCTTGGCCTAAAAAGAACCGTTGGTGCCCTGGATGTGAGAAACCAGTGTTCCGGTTTTGTTTACGGGATTTCCGTGGCCGACCAATATATTAAAACCGGTATGTACAAAAACGTACTGGTCATCGGTTCCGAGCTGCATTCCCGTGGTCTGGATATGACCACAAGGGGCAGGGGGGTATCCGTTATTTTTGGTGATGGTGCAGGAGCTGCCGTTCTTACCAGAGAAGAGGATAACTCCAAAGGAATTCTTTCTACCCATTTGCATTCTGAAGGACAACATGCAGAGGAGCTTTCTCTCATTGCGCCTGGAATGGGCAAGCGTTGGGTGACCGATATTATAGAAGATAAAGACCCAAGCGATACCTCTTATTATCCTCATATGAACGGACAGTTCGTTTTTAAAAATGCGGTGGTCCGATTCAGTGAGGTAATTATGGAAGGACTCGGTAAAAATGATTTGGCACCGACCGATATTGATATGCTGATTCCCCATCAGGCCAACCTTAGAATCTCCCAATTCATCCAGAACAAGTTTAAATTGAAGGATGACCAAGTATTCAATAATATCATGAAGTACGGTAACACCACGGCGGCTTCCATACCCATTGCATTGACAGAGGCTTGGGAGGCTGGAAAAATCAAAGAAGGTGATTTGGTGGTGCTTGCGGCCTTCGGTAGTGGTTTTACTTGGGGCAGTGTAATCATAAAATGGTAGACAATCGACATTTATACAATTAAATATAAAACCCCGATCCAAACGGATCGGGGTTTTTGATTGATGCTAACATAAGATAACCAACCAACACTCGAATATGAAGCATCAATATATTTTAAAGGATTCCGCCTCCACCTTGTTTGGTATTGCTGTCCCTGCGTTTACGCTGCTTTGCTTGGTTTTTACCGCTTCCAAATCTATATGAAAGACCTAGGTACAGATTGTTGCTTTCCCAATTAAAGGCTCCTTCTTGCGCGTAAGGATAATCGCCCTCGAAAGCAAATCGCATGGTATTGAAAATGTCATTGTAATTAAGGCTCAATGTGCCCTTGCCTTCAGCAAAACTGTAGCGAGCACCCAAATTCACAAAATACATCGGGTCGGCATTGAACTGTATGCTTTTATTTCTGCCCCGATAAAATCCGAAAGCCTGTAGCGTTAATGCTTTGGTCACCGTAAAACTATTGTTCATTCTTAAGTTCCAAGCCGTGTTGTCCACTTTTACCCGTTGCGCCACAATATCTTCTTCACTGGGTTCCGGGTCCGTGGTATTCAATGTTTCCGTCAATCCCCTTTGGGTTTGTGAGAACAGATCAAAACTTCCATTGATGCTCCACCATTTTAAAGGTTTGTAATTGGTGGAGAGTTCAACCCCGTAGGCAGATGTTTTGTCAAAATTATCAAAGGTCAGAATGGTCTTGTTCAAGTCCAAGCGGTCCACATAGATGGCACGGTTGATTTCATCTGTTATGCTTCTATAGAAAACACCTCCGGTAATACTTCCATTTTTTATTCTTTTGGTGTAGTTTGCTTCATAAGAATTGGTGAACTGTGGTACCAAATTTGGGTTTCCAAAAGAAGAGATCAAAGGCGTTGCAAACTCACGGATGGGGTTTACCTGTTGTAGGCCCGGTCTGTCCACACGTCTGCTATAGCTCACCTGGAGTTGGTCGCTTTCGTTTGGTCTGTAGGTAACAAATGCTGAAGGGTATATTTCTGTATAGTTATCGGTAAAGGCCCTTACGGAATTGGTGTCAGCTTTAACTTGAACATCCTCTATGCGCACGCCCATTTGGTAGGACCATTTTTTGTAGGTCTGTCCAAAAGTTGCGTAGGCCGAATAAATATCCATGTCGTACACAAATTTAGTGGAGGGCGTAGGTACCAAATCTCCATTGGAATTAAAAGATTGCCCAGTGGAAGAATAATCCACAATGGTCTCAAAATTCCTGGATTGTAGACCCAGTTCCAGTTTGGAAATACTGTCCAGCGGATTCACATAATCCAAATTGGCAGTGGTCTGGGTACGCTCGGTGTCCACAAAATCCATATAATCTGGATAGGTTGAGGCGCCGACAGACCTAAAATCTGCATCCTGTTCACTGTCGAACAGGTTGTGGTCTATTTCCAGTTCTATGTTGTGGCCTTCCTTATTAAAATCGAGTTTATAGTCGAAATTATATTGCTCACTGCTATTGTTGGAGTCGTCCAGGAACAATTGCGTCACGTTTCGCGAAGGATTATTAAAATATGAAACAGCAGTCTCTCCTGTTCCTTCACCTTCATAGATATTTTGATTGGTAAAAAAGGAAATGGTGTTTTTATCGTTCAGGTAAAAATCCACTCCCAATTTGTACAGGTGCGACTTGTTATTGTTGAAAAAGTCAAACTTTTGGCGTGAGTTTTCGTCTACACGAAGAATGCTTCCATCATTTACCCATTTGCCAATATTGTTGCCATAATTCCCATAGAAGTTAAACTTCCCATTACGGTAGTTCATGTCAATAGAACTATTGAACTTCGCCTCGATTCCTTTAGTTAGTCCAAGGTTGACGTTTCCATTAAAACCAATGTTCGCGTTTTTGTGCAGTACAATATTGATGATTCCGCTCATCCCTTCGGGATTATATTTGGCAGAGGGATTCGTGATAAGCTCAATGGATTTAATGGCAGTTGATGGAATCTGCTTGAGCAGCTGTGCCACGGGAACGTTAGACAATTTTCCGTCGACCATGACCCGTACATTCGAGTTTCCCCTAAGTGTAATGTCGCCAGTTTGGGAATCCACGTTTACGGATGGAATATTGTTCATAATGTCGGAAGCTGAGGCGCCTGCAGTGGTCAAATCTTTACCAACATTGATTACTTTGCGGTCTACGCGTTGTTCAATTGTAGTGCGTTCCGCTACCAGCTCCACACCTTCGAGTTCTTTGGTTTCTTCAACTAGGGTTACGGTGCCCAAATCAAGGGTCCGTTTGCCCTTCGCGATCACTAATTTTTGAGAATACGTTTTGTAACCAATGTACTGTACTTCAAAAACAAACGTACCGTCGGGCAGTTTGTTGATTTCAAAACTTCCATCTTCTGTGGTAATTCCACCAGTAATGGTCTGGGAACCATCTTCAGATTTGATGACAACAGCAGCATAAGCTACAGGTTCGTTGGAAATTTCGTCGATGACCTTACCATTGATGACGCCCAGGGCATCGTTTGGATTATTGGCAAAAGTTGAAAAAGGGGATGTCATGCACAGCAATAGTGCAACTAGAAAGCTCACATGTCTCATGAGTAGTTCGTTTTTTGATTGATGATTGATGATTGATGTCACTCTTAAGACGCCGTAGGTTCGGGAATGTTACAGGCAAAACTTAATTTAACATCCTTTAACAATAAAGCATTCTAAATTGTCTCAACTTTGTAAGGCAGGCTTCTATTAGAGACTAATGATATAACGCTATAAAAGAAGAAACCCCGGTAACGAGTACCGGGGTTATACATTGATAAGCTATACTAAACACTAACCATTAACTATAAAAATACAGTCTTACCAATGACTTTAAGTTATAAAAAATAGACGACTCTTCATGTGAAAAATTACAGTCTATATAAAAATTTAACACAAAAATTAACAAATGCAAAAAACACTTGTCATAGGGGCTTCTACAAACCCGGGAAGATACAGTAACACAGCAATTCGTAGGTTGGTTGACAATAATATTGAAACAACCGCATTTGGGATACGTGGGGGAACTGTATCAGGGGTACAAATTAAAGACAACTTGATTGATTTTCAAAATATTGATACCGTAACTTTGTATTTAAATCCAAAAAATCAAAAAGAATACTACCAACAAATCGTGGACCTAAACCCCAGGCGGATTATTTTTAACCCGGGAACGGAAAACCCGGAATTCTACAAAATCCTTGAAAATGCTGGGATTGAGGTTGAGGTCGCCTGTACTTTGGTGCTGCTGGCTACTGGACAGTATTAACGTAAGGAGCCGAATTTTTTTCACGAATTAACCATAAACCTATAAAAGTCAGCAATCCGTTTAACGGTAACAATTCATAGCCAACTTGATAACCTCCCAAAAATTCGGAGGGCAAATTGGCGATTAAAACTATGGTAATTACGGATATCAATGCCACAATCCATACATAATTGTCCTTAATTCTGTGCTTGGTGAAAATTCCAAAGGCAAAAAGGCCTAACAAAGGTCCGTAGGTGTATCCTGCAACCGTAAGCAGACTGTCGATTACGTTACTGCTGAGGATATATTTAAATGCTATGATAACCACTACAAGAGCAAAACTCATAGCAACGTGGGTACGTTTTCTAATGCGTTTTTGTTCCTTGTCATTTTTCTGTTGCACATTTAAAAAATCCACGCAAAAAGAAGTGGTCAACGAAGTAAGCGCACTGTCGGCGCTACTGTAGGCTGCTGCAATAAGTCCTAACATAAAGGTGATGGAAAGTGCCAGTCCCAATCCGCTGTTCAGCGCAATTTCAGGAAAAAGAAGGTCGGTCTTGGGAGTGCCGTCCATCAATGGAAGCCCAATACCTTCCCTTTTTGCATAAATAAAGAGCAATGCTCCCAAAAGCATGAACAAAAATGTTGATATCACAAGTACAAAACTAAATGAGACCATATTTTTCTGGGCGTCTTTCAAGGATTTGCAGGTAAGGTTCTTTTGCATCATATCTTGGTCAAGACCTGTCATGCAAATGGTTATGAACATTCCGCCCACAAAGGATTTGATAAAGTAATTTCTATCCAAAAAGCTCTCTGTCACCAAAAAATCATTGTAATTCTTTAGCTCTTCGGAGGCAAGGAATTCCCCAAAGCTCCAACCGAGTTCTTGATTGATCATCACAATGGAAAGTACGACCGCCAATATCATAAAAAGTGTTTGCAAGGTATCGGTCCATACTATTGTTTTAATGCCACCTTTGTTGGTATACAGCCAAATCAATAGGATAGAGATGACTACGGTAAATTCAAAACGCACTCCCAAGTCATCAAAAACAAACTGTTGCAAGACTATTGCAACCAAATAAAGTCTGAAAGCTGCTCCTAAAACTCGTGATATGAAAAAGAAAAATGCACCGGTCCTATGGCTCGTCTTACCAAATCGGTCCTTTAAATATTCATAGATAGACGTCAGGTTTAACCTATAGTAAAGAGGTAACAGTACAAACGCCACCACAAAATAGCCCACAAGATAACCAAGAATCACCTGCATATAGCTGAATTGGCTATCCTGCACCCAGCCCGGCACTGAGATAAAGGTAACGCCCGATAATGAGGCACCCACCATTCCAAAGGCCACAACGTACCATGGTGATTGTTTTCCCGCCTTAAAAAAATCGGCGTTGGAATCGTTTTTTCCGGTAAAGTAAGAAATCAATATAAGCACCAAGAAATAGGCGCCGATAAGCAACAGGATTTGTGTGGCTGACATATATGCAATTTGATTTGCAAAGTACGAAAGTAAATTGGTAACTCTAAAATCGTAATTTTGTAGGAGAATTGATGCTATGGAATTTTCATCGAAGCTACTGGAGAACGCTGTTTATGAGATGTCGCAATTACCGGGAATCGGTAAGCGAACGGCATTGCGCTTAGTGCTTCATCTGTTAAAACAGCCGGAAGAGCGGTCGGAGCATTTGGCGAATGCACTCCTTAAATTGAGAAGCGAGGTCAACTTTTGCAAAAATTGCCACAATATTTCCGATACGGAGGTATGTGAAATTTGTGCCAACCCCAAAAGGGACGAGACCTTGGTGTGCGTAGTGGAAGATATTAGGGATGTAATGGCCATTGAAAATACATCTCAATATAACGGATTGTACCATGTGTTGGGAGGTAAAATCTCTCCCATGGAGGGCGTAGGGCCACAAGACCTAAATATTGGGTCACTGGTGAAAAAAGTAAAGGACGGAACCATAAAAGAATTGATCTTGGCCCTGAGTTCCACTATGGAAGGAGATACCACTAATTTTTATATTTACAAACAACTGGAGGGATTGGAGGTGACCACTTCTACGATAGCAAGGGGAATTTCGGTGGGCGATGAATTGGAGTATGCGGATGAGGTAACTTTGGGAAGGAGTATAATCAATAGAGTACCTTTTGAAAATTCTATTAAAGCGAATTAGTAAACATAAATCAAAAATAAGTCGATTTCTTTAGTATTTTTGTAAAATACAAATCAAAATCACTTTGATAAATACGAATATGTCAAAATTTGAATTGAAATTACCGCAAATGGGAGAAAGTGTCGCAGAAGCTACCTTGACCAACTGGTTAAAGGAGGTGGGAGACACCATAGAGATGGACGAGGCCATCTTTGAAATTGCCACGGACAAAGTGGATTCCGAAGTTCCTAGTGAAGTGGATGGGGTATTGGTAGAAAAGCGGTTCGATGTAGATGATGTGATAAAGGTTGGTGAAGTTGTCGCCGTGATTCAAATTGATGGTGACGTAGAACCCAGCGCTCAAGATAGTTCCGAGAATGTAGTGGAAGAAGAGGTTTCCGTTGAGGTGCCGGCGGGACAGGAATTGGAAACACAAATGGCGAGTGTCAAGGAGTCAGTTTCCTCATCCACGCCCGATTTTTCAAGTTCAGAACGGTTCTACTCCCCTTTGGTGAAGAACATTGCCAAAGAAGAGGGCGTTTCCATGGATGAACTCGAAGCCCTTGCCGGAACAGGTAAGGAGGGCAGGGTGACCAAAAACGATATTATGGCCTACTTAGAGAATCGTTCCAATGGAAGTCAGGTCAAAAAAGAAGCTGAAGCAACACCGCAAGCTAAAATAGAAAAAGCCGAAGCGCCTTCAGCGCCAAAAGAGACGGTTGCGAGCAAGCCCCAAGGCCCAAAGGTTCAGGTTGGAGCAGGAGATGAGGTCATTCCGTTGACCCGTATGGGCAAATTGATTGCCCATCATATGATTGAGAGCATATCAACCTCCGCCCACGTTCAGAGTTTTGTGGAGGTGGACGTGACCAATGTGGTGAACTGGAGAAATAAAGTAAAGAACACTTTCCAGCAGCGAGAAGGTGAAAAATTGACCTTTACACCCATATTTATGGAAGCTGTGGCCATGGCCCTCAAAAAATATCCGTTGATGAACATCTCGTTGGATGGAGATAAGGTCATCAAAAAGAAGCATATCAATTTGGGAATGGCGGCTGCCCTGCCCGATGGTAATTTAATTGTGCCCGTAATCAAAAATGCCGACCAGCTCAATTTAGTGGGTATGGCAAAAACAGTGAACGACCTTGCCGATAGGGCAAGAAACAATAAATTAAAACCGGACGAGATCAAAGATGGCACATACACGGTAACCAATGTCGGTTCCTTCGGGAGTGTTTTTGGTACCCCTATCATCAATCAGCCACAAGTTGGAATCTTGGCTTTAGGAGCCATTAGAAAAATACCATCTGTAATTGAGACCGATCAAGGTGAATATATAGGTATCCGCAGTAAAATGTACCTCTCACACAGTTACGATCACCGAGTGGTGAATGGTGCATTGGGCGGAATGTTCGTAAAATCAGTGGCAGATTATTTGGAGGCCTGGGACATAAATAGGGAAATATAGTAGAAAACTGCCCATATTCCTGTCACTATTCTTAATTTAGAAGCCTAGTGAACCTTATTTAAAACGCCCCACATGCAATTACAATTGACCAAACCTATCTGTTTTTTTGACCTGGAGACCACTGGGACCAATGTTGCAAAAGATAGGATTGTAGAGATTTCCATCCTAAAGGTTTATCCGAACGGAAATAAAGAAAGCAGAACATGGTTGGTAAACCCGGAAATGCCTATTCCAGCAGAATCCGAGGCCATTCATGGAATTTCTGATGAAAAAGTGGCCAACGAGCCAACGTTTAAGCAGTTGTCCAAGGAAATTTATGCGATGATTCGTGATAGTGACCTTGGAGGGTTTAATTCCGATAGGTTCGATATTCCCTTATTGGCCGAGGAGATGCTGCGCGCCGATGTGGATTTTGATATGAAAAGTATGGTATCCGTTGATGTACAGACCATCTTTCATAAGATGGAAAAACGTACGCTAGAAGCAGCCTACAAGTTTTATTGTGACAAGGATCTGGACGATGCGCACAGCGCAGAAGCAGATACCTTAGCGACTTACGAGGTTTTACTGGCACAGTTGGAGCGCTATCCCGAACTCGAGAATGATATTAAAAAACTGTCAGAGTTCACTACCAGAAGACAAAATCTGGATTTTGCGGGCTTTATCGGCCTCAACGAAAACCAGGAACCGATTTTTGCCTTTGGAAAACATAATGGAAAAACAGTGGAAGAGGTCATGGAGAAAGAACCCGGCTACTTTGGCTGGATCTTGAACGCCGATTTCCCACTATACACCAAAAAAGTTCTTACCCAGATAAAGTTGAGCAAGCTCAATAACAAATTTTAAATAAACCAACCTTAACCCCCGTGAACAAATTATGAAACTGATTTGTATAGGACGTAATTATGTGGATCACATAAACGAACTGAGCAATGAGCGTCCGGACGAACCTGTGGTTTTTATAAAGCCCGATTCCGCTATTTTACCCAAAGAGCAAGATTTTTATATCCCCGAATTTTCCAACGATGTTCACTATGAAGTGGAAGTTCTGGTGAAAATCAAAAAAGTGGGAAAACATATTTCCAAAGAATTTGCCCATAAATATTATGATGAAGTTGGGCTGGGCATAGATTTTACGGCAAGGGACCTTCAATCCAAATTAAAATCCAAAGGATTGCCCTGGGAAAAGGCCAAAGGGTTTGATGGTGCTGCCGTAGTTGGAAGATGGCTTTCCAAGGAAATGTTTAAGGATATGGACAACCTGAAATTTTCATTGTCAAAAAATAATGAAATTGTCCAAGATGGGAATACCTCGTTGATGCTGTGGAAGATAGATGAAATCGTAGCTCATATATCCACTTATTTCATGTTGAAAAAGGGAGATATCATATTTACGGGTACCCCTGCCGGTGTTGGTAAAGTAAGCCCAAATGACTACCTTGTCGGTAGATTGGAAGGTGAGCAAATGTTTGATATTAATGTAAAATAATGATTTACAACCTCGATAAAATAAATGAAATGGCGGAAGGTGACGAGGATTTCATAACCTCGGTAATTTCCGTTTTTTTAGAAGAAGTTCCTGAAGATCTAGAAAGCCTGGAAAAAGCTATTGGTAGCAAGGACTATGAAAACATATATAAGTTGGCCCATAAAATTAAGCCCAACGTGGATATTTTGGGCATGGAGCAGACCAGGGCCAAGGCCTTGGAAATAGAAACGCTCGGTAAGGCAACCGGTAGCATGGAGGAAATAGAACAAAAGTTTCCTTTGTTGAAAAAGGATGTGCTCCAAGTGGTCTCTGAACTTAAAAACGACTTTGATTTATAGATGCAAGCGGAGATAATCACCATTGGGGATGAGATCCTCATAGGTCAGATTGTAGATACCAATTCAGCGTTTATTTCCAAAGAACTGAACAAGATTGGGGTCTCTGTTTACCAAATCACTTCTATTCAGGATGATAAAGACCATATACTAAGGTCTCTGAAAGAGGCCGGTGAGCGTTCCTCTGTGGTAATCATAACAGGTGGTCTTGGCCCTACAAAGGATGATGTCACCAAGCATACCCTTTGTGAATTTTTTGAAGATGAACTGGTCCGGGACGATACGGTGTTGCATCATATTGAAGAGCTTTTCAAAAAATACATTACAACCCCAATTTCGGATTTGAACAGGGAACAGGCTATGGTTCCGTCAAAGGCAACTGTGCTCCATAACGAGTTCGGAACAGCACCGGGCATCTGGATGAAAAAGGGCGAAACTGCTTTTGTTTCATTGCCGGGAGTTCCCTACGAGATGAAAAATCTAATGACCTCTTCCGTTTTGCCCAAAATCATAGAAGAGTACAAGCGACCTCATATTGTCCACAAGACCATTCTGACTTACGGAATGGGTGAGAGTGCGATTGCCGAAAAGCTTGAGTATTGGGAAAACAATTTGCCGCCATTTATCAAGTTTGCCTATCTGCCGAACATTGGTAGTGTAAGGCTTCGTCTTTCGGCAAAAGGGGAGGATAAAGATGCGCTGCTTGCTGGGATAGAAGAACAGGTAAAAAAACTTTATCCCATTATTGGAGAGATTATCTACGGGGAAGAGGAGGAAGATGGAAGAGTCGAAAAACAGATAGGCACATTGCTTACCGATAAAAAAATGACCTTGTCCACCGCCGAAAGTTTTACCGGGGGAAGCATAGCGGAACGAATCACCTCCGTTCCCGGAGCATCTGCCTACTTTAAGGGAAGTATGGTGTGCTATGCCACCGAGGTCAAGATAAATGTTCTGGGGGTTCCGCAAGAACTTATCGACGAGTATTCCGTGGTCAGTGAAGAAGTTGCGATTGCCATGGCAAATGGCGTAAAAAATACGTTGGGGACCGATTTTTCCATAGCTACGACAGGTAATGCAGGACCCACCAAGGGAGATTCGGATGCCGATGTTGGAACCGTATACATTGGTATTTCTACCCCAAAGGGTGCTTTTGCCCATAAATTTGTGATGGGAAAGCATCGGGACAGGGTCGTAAAAAAGTCTGTTAACAAGGCTTTTGAGCTATTGTATAAAGAAATTTTAAATTTCTGAAAAAGAATTTTGTACGTCCCAGTAAAATGGTATAAATTTGCACCCTCAATAAAATCACTCAAATAGTTAGGGAGATGTCTAAAGTTTGTGAAGTAACAGGAAAAAAGGTGATGTTTGGAAACAACGTTTCCTTTTCTATCAATAAGACAAAAAGGAGATTTGATTCAAATATCTCCAAGAAGAGGTTTTATATTCCAGAGGAAGATCGTTGGGTAACCTTGAACGTTTCTGCCCGTGGGTTGAAAATCATCAACAAAAAAGGAATCTCTGCTGTCTTGAAGGAAATCAATTCCAAAAAGTAAGTTGTAAAAGCATTTTAAGTACAATACAATGGCAAAGAAAGGAAATAGGGTTCAGGTAATTTTAGAGTGTACAGAACACAAAGAATCTGGTATGCCAGGTACTTCTAGATACATTACCACAAAGAACAAAAAGAACACGCCAGATAGGATGGAAATCAAAAAATACAATCCTATCCTTAAGCGTATGACCGTTCATAAAGAAATTAAGTAATAGCTTTTTACTAAGTAAAGGGCAAAAAATATAAGCCATGGCAAAGAAAACAGTAGCAACACTTCAGTCATCATCCAAGAGATTGACAAAAGCCATCAAAATGGTAAAATCTCCAAAAACAGGAGCCTACACTTTCGTGGAGTCTGTAATGGCACCGGAAATGGTGAATGACTGGTTGAACAGCAAATAAGGAAAATCTCCTTGTTAACAATACTAGGGCCGCTTTTTAGCGGCTTTTTTTATTCCCATAATTCTGTTGGATGCTTCAACTTGGCGGCGATAAGGCATTTCAAAGGAATTTTCTGTTAACAAAACTCCCCTTACTTTCCTATCTTTGACCATTCTCAAAGAACACAGGATGAGCTTATTCAAAAATATATTTTCAAAGGATAAAAAAGAGACCTTGGATAAAGGTCTGGAAAAGTCCAAAACCAGCTTTTTTGGTAAACTGGGCAAGGCCGTAGCAGGTAAGTCAAAGGTAGATGATGAGGTGCTCGACAATCTGGAAGAGGTCTTGGTTACTTCCGATGTGGGCGTAAATACTACTCTAAAAATCATCGAGCGCATTGAAGTGCGTGTGTCTCGCGACAAATACATGGGCACTGACGAGCTCAATACCATTCTTCGTGAAGAGATTGCAGGTTTGCTATCGGAGACCAATTCCGGGGAGGACACCGAGATTGCTGTTCCCAAGGACAAAAAACCATATGTAATTATGGTGGTAGGCGTGAATGGTGTGGGGAAAACAACCACGATTGGTAAGTTGGCCCATAAATTCAAGGCCAGTGGTTTGAAGGTTGTCTTGGGTGCCGCCGATACCTTCCGTGCAGCAGCTATTGATCAATTGGAAGTTTGGGCAAAACGTGTGGATGTACCTATTGTCAAACAAAAAATGGGAAGCGATCCCGCTTCTGTTGCCTTTGATACGCTAAATTCTGCAGTGGCCGAAAATGCTGATGTGGTGCTAGTGGATACGGCAGGTCGTTTACACAACAAGGTCAATTTAATGAACGAACTGTCCAAGGTAAAACGGGTAATGCAAAAAGTAGTTCCCGATGCACCCCATGAAGTACTATTGGTACTTGATGGCTCTACCGGACAAAATGCATTTGAGCAAGCCAAGCAATTTACCAAAGCTACCGAAGTCACCAGCTTGGCTGTGACCAAATTGGACGGAACTGCAAAAGGGGGCGTGGTCATTGGTATTTCCGACCAGTTTCAGATTCCGGTAAAATATATTGGTGTAGGAGAGGGTATTGAAGACCTTCAGGTGTTCAATAAATATGAGTTTGTCGATTCATTTTTTAAATATGAATAAAAGTTCGTAACGTTGTGTTCGGGTGAAATCCATTACCAGAACCAACCATGCAAAAAAAAACCTTTTTTCCTTGCTTATTCTTCCTGATATGTATTTCGTGCAGCTCAGAAAATGATGACAAAATTCTTAGTGCCGAAAACTTCATTACATCTTTTGTTGTTAAAAATACAGGTATTGAGTATAAAGCTACAATAGGAACCAGTTCAATTTCAGCAGATTTACCTAGTGAGTTTAGTTTAGAGGCGGTCAAGCTTGAGGTGGAGATTTCACAGGGGGCTAAAATTGATCCTGCTCCAAGTTCAATCACTTCTTTGCTCAATCCAGTAGTTTTTACTGTTACCGCAGAGAATGGTTCTAAACGGGAGTATACATTGGATATTGAAAGACAGCTTTACTCACAAAATTTTATAACGTCCTTTGAGTTAAGGAAAGGTGATTTTTCCTTTTCTCCAAACGTAGGGAGCGCTGTAATCGAAGGTACGGTTCCAAGTCATATATTATTGGAGGATATTGTGTTGGAAATTGAAATTTCCGATGGGGCAACCATAGAACCTGCTCCGGAATCTATTACCTCGATTACAGATACATTTATTTTTGTCGTGACGGCGGAAAACGGGGAAACCAACGAATATTCAGTGGACATCATTAGGGAGCTGTCTTCTGAAAATGCTATTTTGGGAATTAGTGCAAAGGCTGATTTTAATGATATTGTGGTTAATAAGGTAAGTGAGGGGAAGTTTTTTCAACGACTGCCATCCTTTATGCAAACTGATAATATTTCATTGGATATAGAAATTTCGGATTTTGCCACAATCTCACCCAATCCCATAGATATAAATGATTATACTAGTCCGGTTGTTTATAAGGTTATAGCTGAAAATGGAGAGGAGAGTTCCTATGAGGTAGGTTTTGAGGTTATGGATATTGATTTTGAAGTGAGGTGTTCTGAATCAAATGCGAGCAAGTGGTTTGGTGGGGACGATAGGGATAATCCGGATTTTGAGCATGGACCATACGATAGGAATGTGGGTACGGGCCAGATTTTACAGCTATCTGAAGATTTAAACCCGGATACATTCGGAGTCCTGTTTGATAGAGGTTTTGCTTATTACAAAGGGGGTACATATTATGACCAAGATCTGGAAGTGCAACTGGATATCCGCGATGAGAATGGAACTATACTGGGTACAACATCTGTTACTGTTCCCCCGACCTATAGAGGTGGGTGGGTGTATTTCGACTTGACATCTACAAAGGTTTATATGAAAGCAAACAGACCATACTTTTATACATGGCACTTGGTGAATGGCGGAGAACTTGGTGTTAATACGGGTTCTATTGGCTATAATGAGAGCATTGCTGGAGAGGAATGTGGGCAAACTGGGTTTTCAGGACAATCAAGAGCAGCATTTGAGACCAATTTGGAGGAAGAATGGGACCTATGGTACGAACATCCATGGCACTTTAATTATAGTTTGTCTGGTAAAAAGTAATTTCCTGTTCTTGATATATTTTTATAATGAATTGAATAGATGAAAATTTCAAATGCTGATGATTAGAAATTTAATTTGTTTCCTTTTTTTGGTGGTACTTGCTTCGTGCAAGCAGAAAAATGTGGAATCCCGGGATAAAAAAACTGTTTGGACATCCTACAATGATTCCGCGGAGGTGGCTGCCAGTGCTAATAACAAAAGCGAAAGGATGCGCTATAAATTCATCCAGAGCAAAGTCTTGGATAAGAACGAAGTGTTTCTTCCTCTTTATGACGAAGTGTCACAGTTTACCGAGGCACAATATCAAAAGATGAAACCTTTGGTGCTGGAGCAGGATATCCCGACCCTTCAAACCCATATCGACCATGGTACTTTTACCTACGAAGATTTGACATTGTTTTATTTGTATCGAATCTATAAGTATGAACTCCCGAACAATACGACACTAAATACCGTTATTGCATTGAATCCAAATGTGTTGGAAGAAGCACGTCAGCTGGATGAAAGCAAGGAAATTCATCACCTTATTTACGGTATGCCCATTTTGTTGAAGGACAACATAGGAACCGCCGAAATGAAGACAACAGCAGGTGCCATCGCACTAAAGGACAATCAGACCGATGATGCATTTATCGTTGAACGTTTAAAGGAAAAAGGAGCGTTGATTTTAGGCAAGGTCAACTTGAGTGAGTGGGCCAATTTCATCTGTGGTGTTTGTCCGAATGGCCAGAGTGCTGTAGGTGGACAGACTTTGAACCCCTACGGAAGAAGGATTTTTGATACAGGAGGCTCTAGTGCAGGTAGTGGAACATCTACGGCAGCCAATTATGCTGTGGCCGCAGTTGGTACTGAAACATCGGGTTCCATACTTTCACCTTCCAGTCAAAACTCCGTGGTGGGCTTAAAGCCGACCATCGGCTTGTTGAGCCGAACAGGGATTGTGCCCATTTCCAGTACCTTGGATACTCCTGGCCCCATGACAAAAAATGTGACGGACAATGCGATTTTGTTGGATGCGATGTTAGGAAAGGATGAAGCCGATTATAAATCGGTGAGCTCGGAACCAGGTATTTTATCAGCTTGGATGAACCCGGAAACTCTGAAAGAAATCCGTTTAGGCGTAATGAAGAACTTAATGGAACGTGATTCCATTTATGCTGCGAACATCGAAGCATTACGGAGAGCTGGAGCTCAAATTGTGGAATTTGAAGCTGAGAATATTCCTTTGGAAGGGTTCACAACATTATTGAATTTAGATATGAGGGAAGATTTGCCCGCTTACATAAATGCAGAGGTCAAGGATAAAGATGCCGTACGAGTGGAGTCCGTAGAAGATGTCGTAGCATTTAACCAACAGGATTCTTTGGTGAGAATACCCTACGGACAGGAACGTTTTGATGGTATTTTGTCCGATTCCACTACTGCAGAACAATTTGAAAAAATCAAACAAAATTTAAAGGAGTCGGGCAGGGCATTCTTCAATATCATGGAAGAAAAAAACTTGGATGCCGTGTTGAGCATCAACAATTACCATGCGGGTTACGCGGCAGTCGCCGAATACCCCGCATTGACCATTCCCATGGGTTACAAAACCGATGGCGAGCCCGAAAGTTTGACCTTCATCGGAAAACCCTTTACCGAAGCACATTTGCTTCGAATAGGTAAAGCCTTCGAACAATTGAACAGGGCCAGGAAAATGCCTGAGACGTATCAGGAATAATCAAACAGTTAGAGTTCTTGTCATTTCAATAAATATTATAGGCCAAAGTGATTGTAATGCCTTGTGTTATTGTATTTTTGCACTCCATTTAAAGGAACTATGCGCACAAAATCGCTTAAGAAGAACAAAATTAATGTAGTGACCCTGGGTTGTAGCAAAAACGTGTACGACTCTGAGGTGTTGATGGGACAATTGCGTGCCAACAATAAGGAGGTCGCCCATGAAGAGGAGGGCAATGTGGTAGTGATCAATACCTGCGGTTTTATTGCCAACGCCAAGGAAGAAAGTGTGAACACCATTTTGGAATATGTTCAAAAGAAGGAGGCTGGTGCTGTTGACAAAGTTTTTGTGACCGGTTGTTTGAGCGAGCGTTACAAACCAGATTTGGAGAAGGAAATTCCAAATGTGGACCAATATTTTGGTACGAGTGAGCTACCTAATTTATTGAAGGCTCTCGGTGCTGACTATAAGCATGAATTAATTGGTGAACGTTTGACGACCACACCAAAAAACTACGCATACCTTAAAATTGCCGAAGGATGTGATCGACCTTGTTCTTTCTGTGCCATCCCATTGATGCGCGGAAAACACCGCAGCACGCCAATTGAAGATTTGATGGCAGAGGCCGAGAAATTGGCAGCCAAAGGAGTAAAAGAGCTCATTTTGATAGCACAGGACCTGACTTATTATGGTTTGGACCTGTACAAGAAAAGAAACTTGGCTGAACTGCTACAGGCCTTGGCCAAAGTAGACGGCATTGAATGGATTCGTTTGCACTATGCTTTCCCAACAGGATTTCCGATGGATGTTTTGGAGGTGATGCGAAACGAGCCAAAGATTTGTAATTATATCGATATCCCACTTCAGCATATATCCGATGCAATTCTAAAAAGTATGAGGCGTGGAACTACCTATGCCAAGACCACCCAGCTTTTAAAGGATTTTAGGGGAGCTGTTCCCGAAATGGCCATCCGAACCACTTTGATTGTAGGTTATCCAGGCGAAACCGAAGAGGATTTTGAGACTTTGAAAAATTGGGTCAAGGAAATGCGTTTTGAACGTTTGGGCTGTTTCACCTATAGCCACGAAGAAAATACCCATGCCTACAATTTGGAAGATGATGTTCCCGAAGAAGTAAAACAGGAACGTGCAAACATCATTATGGAAATCCAGTCACAGATTTCTTGGGAACTGAACCAGGAAAAAATTGGACAAACCTTTCGTTGTATAATCGATAGAAAAGAGGGGAGTCATTTTGTAGGACGTACCGAGTTCGATTCTCCCGATGTGGACAACGAAGTTTTGATAGACGCTACCAAGCATTATGTAAAAATAGGTGACTTTGTGAATATCAAGATAACCGATGCTTCCGATTACGATTTGTTCGGCGAGCCGACCTAACGTTTTCGGCTTAGCTCCAATTCATAAAGTTCCTTTCCCAATTGGGCCAAGAATGGGATACCAACCTCGTCATATTCGTAGGTGTTATCGTTAAAAATTCCGTTGCTGTTCACCAAAATAGTGGCCGTTATCATAAAATCGATATCGTTTTTGGTATCCTTTATGTAGGCGCAGTCTGTGAGCGTTCCGTAAGCATACCCAACTTTGTTGTAAATTTTGATGTGGTCGGGTATCGGGTCGGTAGTGTCGCCAAACATAAAAAACTTCACGTAGCTATCGTAAAATTCCTCTGGGTCATACCCTAGTTGTGGGGGTAGGGTGTGCATGGCTTCCAACAGATAGGTGCGTTGCTCAGCGCTGAGATTAAAACGTTGGTCTTTCGGAAATGCTTCGGGAAAAATGATACGTTTTAAAAGAGCGGTTTGAGCTTCGATTGGATAATAATTTTTCAATGCGAAATCAAAAGGTCCTGTCTGTAATGATTCATCAGCAATATATCCTTTTCCTTTTTTGATGCCCTTTAACTTTATTGGTACTATGGGTGAGTTGATGATGGGTTCGCTCAAATAGGTCGTGGAATCGTTGAGGTAGAAAACCAAGGGTTTGGTGGTAACATCGTCCGCATTCTCGGTAGAGAGTCGATGGGCAATTCGAATGGGCGACACCCCCCGTTTTTTCATTCTGTCGTTTACTTCATCTTGACCCAAAAACTCAATCAAATGATTATTGGCGGCATTGTCCGATACGGCAAAGATTTCAGAAATAGCTTTGGCAAAAGTTGTTTCCACGGAATCACCTTCAACAAAAAAGCGAGTGTCCATGGATAGAGAATCAATTGTGTTGAGCTTTTCCAAGGCAGCGACCGCCGCGGGAAATTTTACGGTACTTGCAGGGTAGAAATAGTTATTTTTATCGACCTGAAAATCAAAATCCGTAAAAATAATACTATCATTTTTTCGGTCTATCCGAGTGTATCTGACTTGGATTTCGTGCTCATCCAAATTATCCATCACCCTTCTAATTTTGTTATTTTCCGAAGATACTGCCTCAGTAAGAGGGTTATCGGGGAGATTTTTGGAGCAAGAGGTTCCCAAAATAAGGGAGCACACTACCGCAATTTTGAACCTCATTGGTGAAAAGATTAAATTTCTCCTGAATATACCTGGCCCCGGTGGGGTTTAAGAACTTCCCTTATCTCCTTTAATTCAAATTCAGCAACAACCAAGTAGGCAATGCTGTGGGCTGGACTAAAATGCTCTACCCCGCCCAGGTCGTATTTAAGTTCTTCTACCTCTACAAATTCTTTAAGGTGTTTTAGATAATGTTCCGCAGTATGTGCGGCACTTGGCCCTCTAAAGTCCCAGATGATCTTGATTTTTCTGTCCAAAAGTTTTTCCATTGTTGTTATGAGTTGAGCACAGATGTGCCATTTTCGGCAAATGCCTTAAAATCTTGCATGTATTTAAGGGATTGTTTTTTGAAGGCCCCGGGCATTAAAAACCCCATAAGTTTCATCCCAAACCCAGAAAATTGAAATTCTGATTCCGATACCCAGCGCGTAGAGGCACCTTCTTCCTTAAAGTAATTTTTTTGGATATTATGAACACCTTTGGTATCATAGGTCATATGCAATTCGTTGGGAAGTTCTTTTTTAATGATAGTCTCCACCATGTCCATTTTACGACTCCCCATTTCGTAACTTAGACTCATTCGGGAACCCTCCTGCCCGGGACTGGCAGATAGTTGCTCGTAGCCGATAAGTCCTTGTTGCCAATGCTTCATGTTGTCGGGGTCGTCCATTTTTTTAATAAATTCATCCCTGGGTACATCAACAACAATTTCCGTAGTGTACTTCATATTTGGTTTGGTTTTGTACTAAAGTAGCAATTTCTGGACATCTATAGGGCACAAAAAATCTGTTAATGAAATGAGAAGCTTCTTGTAAGGGACTTTGTAATTGTTATTTTTGCGAAATGCTTAAGCTCCAAAAACACACACTTTTCCTTTTTGGCACTTTTGTGGCAATTCTTGTTTCCTCTTGTGAAGGTATGTTCAATGAGGAGGAAGAAAAGGAACCTCTGGCGAGGGTGGGCGACACTTTTTTGTACAAAGAAGATGTTGCTTCCTTGATCAGGGATGATATGACGGCGCAGGATAGTACCATATTTGTAAACAATTATATAAATAATTGGGCATCAAAACAGTTGTTGTTGTCAAAATCAAAGATAAACCTGCCCGAAGAAAAGTTGGCCGAGTTCGACCGCTTGGTGTCCGATTATCGTGCCGACCTGTATACGCGTGCCTACATAGAAGCGTTAGTCAATCAATCCCAAGATACGTCCGTTACCAAAAGTCAATTGCAAGAATTTTACGAGAGAGAAAAAGAAAACTTCAAACTCAACGAAAAATTGGTTCAGTTAAGGTTTGTTGGCATGTCCGAACAATTTTTGGATAGGGATGGGGTCGAGTCAAAAATTAAGCGATGGGAAGATTCAGATAGAAGGTATTTGGATTCCATTGCGGTCCAGTTCAAGAAAATACATTTTAACGATTCTATTTGGGTCAGTGCATCAAGAGTTATTCAAGAAATACCTCCCTTAACACAGGCAAATGAGGAGTCCCACTTAAAAAAATCACAATTTTTTGAGCTACAAGATTCGTTAGAGGTATATTTGGGGTTGGTAACCAATGTGTTGGAAGTCAATGAAACAGCCCCGTTTGATTACGTGGAACCTGATATTCGGCAATTGATTTTGAATAGAAGACGCTTAAATTACATTAAACAATTGGAGACCGAAATTATAGATGAAGCCATTAAGAAGAATGAATTTGAGGTTTATGACAAAGAAAATTAAGGGACTTTCGATTGCATTTTTTGCAATAATAGGAATGGTCCAGGCACAGGAAGCAGACCAAGCAATGAGTGTTGACACTACGAGCAACACCAAAAGGATAAAGCTTGACGGAATTGCAGCGGTAGTGGGAGATTACGTAATCTTGGAATCGGACATAGACAAAACCTTGATCGATCTTCGTAACCAAGGTGCTTCCACCGAAGATGTTACCCGTTGCGGACTTTTGGGCAAGCTTATGGAGGACAGGTTATATGCCCATCAAGCGGTGCAGGACAGTTTGTTGGTGTCCGATGATATGGTGAACGCCCAAAGTGATAGGCAAATCCAACAATTGACACAGCAGATAGGAAGCGTTGAAAAAATGCTCAGCTACTATAAAAAGCCCGATATGGAAAGTTTCCGTGAAGAGCTTTTTGAGATCAACAAACTTCGTATGCTTTCCGAAAAGATGCAGGGAAAAATAGTAGAGGAGATTGAAGTGACCCCAGAAGAGGTCCGACAGTTTTTCAATAAAATTCCAGAAGATGAACGACCTGTTTTTGGTGCGGAATTGGAAATCGCCCAAATTGTAAAGCAGCCTGAAGCTCCCGAGGAAGAAAAACAAAAGGTAATCAATCAACTCAAAGAAATCCGTCAAGATGTATTAGAGAATGATGCTAGCTTCAATGTGAAAGCTATTTTATATTCTCAAGATCCAGGATCAAAATCTAAGGGAGGTTTTTACAGCATGACAAAGGAAACTCCTTTTGTGAAAGAATTTAAAGATGTTGCCTTTAGCTTGAGAGAGGGAGAGATATCTCAGCCTTTTGAAACTAGTTTTGGGTATCACATCATTTATATTGAGAAAATAAGAGGTCAGGAATTGGATTTGAGGCATATTCTGATGATTCCAGACATACCACAAAGCGCTATTGATAAAGCTACAAAGGAATTGGACTCTATTCGTCAGCAGGTTTTGGACGGTAAATACACCTTCGCTGAAGCAGCAATGAATTTTTCAGATGAAAAGGAGACCAAATTTGACGGTGGCTTGCTTCGTAACCCGGTAAATTTTGATTCCCGGTTTGAGTTGACCAAGATGGACCCCACGCTTTATAACCAGGTAAGGAACCTTAAGGATGGAGAGATTTCCCGCCCCATTCGCGAGGATGACCAAAGGGGAGGACCACCAAAGTTCAAGATCATGAAGATTTCCAACCGTTATGATGAACACGAAGCGGATTTTGCAAAGGATTACATGAAAATCCAGGAACTGGCACTAAGGGAAAAACAGTTCAATGCCATAAAAGAATGGATGGATGAACATATCGACGACACATATATCCACGTGGACCCAGAAAGCAGAGGATGTGATTTTGCTAACAATTGGGTAAAGGAATAACCGTATGTCGGACGTAACTGCAGTAGAAAATCTGGTAAAAAAACACCAAGACTTAAAAAGGGAGATTGCCAAGGTCATTGTGGGCCAAGAAGAGGTAATCGAACAAATCCTTCTATCCATATACACAGGTGGACACTCCTTGCTGATCGGTGTGCCCGGTCTGGCCAAGACGCTAATGGTGAACACGATTGCGCAAACCTTGGGGCTCGATTTTAAAAGAATCCAGTTTACTCCCGATTTGATGCCCAGTGATATTTTAGGAAGCGAGGTCTTAGATCAAAACCGCAACTTTAAATTTATTAAAGGGCCGGTTTTCGGAAATATTATCCTTGCCGATGAAATTAACAGGACCCCTCCCAAAACCCAAGCGGCATTATTGGAGGCCATGCAGGAACGAGCGGTCACCATTGCAGGAAATCAATACAAACTCAATCAACCGTATTTTGTGCTGGCCACCCAAAACCCAATTGAGCAAGAAGGTACATACCCGTTGCCAGAAGCCCAATTGGACCGTTTTATGTTTGCCATAGAACTAAAATACCCATCGGTCGAGGAAGAGATTCAAGTGGTGAAATCCACCACTAGTGATAATCAAGCCACAATAGATACCTTGTTTACCGACGATGAAATTATTGAGGTACAACATTTGATCAGGCGTATACCCGTTCCGGACAATGTTGTGGATTATGCGGTAAGGCTTGTAAATAGAACAAGACCAGGGCAAGAAGGAGCATCGGAATATGTTCAAAACTACATCGACTGGGGTGCTGGACCAAGGGCATCACAGAATCTAATTTTGGCCGCAAAGGCCCATGCCGCCATCAACGGAAAATTCTCTCCGGACATCGAAGATGTAAAAGCGGTAAGTCTTGGAATACTCCGCCATAGGATTCTGAAAAACTACAAAGCGGAAGCTGAAGGCATTACCGAAGAAAAAATTATCACGGAATTGTTGTAAAAAATACGTAGGGCAACACTTATTTAGTGCGATTCTAATTCCAAAATACTTCACGATTTAGTAAATTTACCGAATTACGAAAATCTTAAAAACTCAATTGTATAATGGCATTTGATATAGACATGATCAAAGGGGTCTACGCTTCCATGGGGGAACGCGTGGAAAAAGCCCGTGAATTGGTGGGCAAACCCCTGACACTTTCAGAAAAAATCTTATACTCTCACCTTTGGGACGGTAAACCAACAACAGCCTTTGTAAGGGGCAAGGATTACGTCGATTTTGCCCCTGATAGAATCGCTTGTCAGGATGCCACGGCACAAATGGCCTTGCTTCAGTTTATGCAGGCTGGAAAGGATAAAGTGGCCGTGCCGACCACAGTTCACTGTGATCACTTGATTTTGGCCAAGCAAGGTGCTGCTGCGGATTTAAAACATGCCAACGAAACCAGTAAGGAAGTATTTGACTTTTTGGGGTCTGTATCAAATAAATATGGCATCGGTTTCTGGAAACCAGGAGCTGGTATCATTCACCAAGTAGTTTTGGAAAACTACGCATTCCCAGGAGGTATGATGATTGGAACCGATTCCCACACCGTAAACGCAGGTGGTTTGGGAATGGTGGCCATTGGTGTTGGTGGCGCTGATGCTGTGGATGTAATGGCCGGAATGGCTTGGGAACTTAAATTCCCTAAATTGATTGGGGTAAAGTTGACCGGTAAACTTTCTGGTTGGACCGCCCCTAAGGATGTTATCTTGAAAGTGGCCGAGATTCTTACCGTAAAAGGTGGAACAGGTGCCATTGTTGAATATTTTGGACCTGGAGCAACATCAATGTCGTGTACCGGTAAAGGAACCATTTGTAACATGGGTGCAGAGATTGGAGCGACCACATCTACTTTTGGTTACGATGAATCCATGGAGCGCTACCTAAGGGCTACCGATAGATCTGACGTTGCCGATGAGGCCAATAGAGTTAAAGAACATTTGACCGCTGACCCAGAGGTCTATGCCAACCCAGAACAATATTTCGACCAAGTGATTGAAATTAACCTATCCGAATTAATGCCGTTGTTGAACGGACCATTTACCCCAGATTTGGCTACCGAAGTGGGTACCATGAGGGAAAAGGCCGAAAAGAACGATTGGCCTTTGGCAGTTGAGTGGGGATTGATAGGTTCTTGTACCAACTCTTCCTATGAAGATTTGTCGAGAGCATCTTCCATTGCACAACAAGCTTTGGACAAAAAATTAAAAACAAAGGCCGAGTTTGGTATCAACCCAGGTTCGGAACAAGTAAGATATACCACGGAGCGTGATGGTATCCTAGAGATATTCGAAAAATTGGATGCCAAGATCTTTACCAATGCCTGCGGACCATGTATCGGTCAGTGGGGCCGTTACGAAGATCCCAAGAACGCTCCAAAGAACAGTATCGTGCACTCTTTCAACCGTAACTTTGCGAAACGTGCGGATGGAAACCCAAATACCCACGCATTCGTGGCTTCTCCAGAAATGACCGCTGCCATTGCAATTGCGGGTCGTTTGGACTTTAACCCGTTGACGGATAAGTTGATCAACGAGGATGGAGAGGAAGTAATGTTGGATGAGCCAACAGGATGGGAATTGCCACCAAAAGGCTTTGAGGTAAAAGAGAATGGTTACGAAGAGCCTCGTGAGGACGGAAGCGGAGTAGAGGTAATCGTTGCCGAAGGTTCCGAGCGTTTGCAGCTATTGCAACCTTTCGTGCCTATCAAGGCCAGCGATCTTCAGGGAATGAAATTATTGATCAAAGCTTTCGGAAAATGTACCACGGACCACATCTCCATGGCAGGGCCTTGGTTACGTTTCAGGGGGCATTTGGACAATATCGCCAATAACACCTTGATCGGGGCAGTGAATGCTTTCAATCAGAAGACCAATTTGGTAAAGAGCCAATTGACAGGTGAGTATGGAGGTGTTCCGGATACCCAACGTGAGTATAAAAAACAAGGAATCAAAACGGTTGTTGTGGGTGACCATAACTACGGAGAAGGTTCTTCACGTGAGCATGCTGCCATGCAGCCAAGACACTTGGGAGTTGCCGTTGTATTGGTTAAATCCTTTGCAAGGATCCATGAGACCAACTTGAAGAAGCAGGGTATGTTGGCCTTGACCTTTGCCAATGAGAACGATTATGATCTTATTCAAGAGGATGACACCTTCAACATTGTGGATGCTGCCGAGTTTGCACCGGATAAGCCTTTGACCATCGAATTGGTACATGCAGATGGAAGCAAGGATACCATTAAGGCAAACCATTCGTACAATGATGCACAGATCAAGTGGTTCAATGAAGGTTCTGCCTTGAACTTGATCAAAATACAGAATGCTTAATTGTATCTAATATAATCTGTGAAAACTCCTGATGTTGTTAAAGATATCAGGAGTTTTTAATTTTTGAGAAATATCAATCCATGAAAATCAGTAAAAAGACCGTTCTCAATATCGTATTGATTCTTTTTGTGCTGTCATTTTTTGTAACTCCCATCGGGTACTACGGAAAAATTTGGCTGAACAGATTGTTTTCTTTTGCGCCTTCAGTGATTGAGCAATCGGAACAACAAAAGATCACCGATTATGATTGGCGACTTAAGGACGAAGAGTGGAACTTTTTCAATTTTGAGAAATCCAAGGGCAAGGTGGTACTCATCAATCTGTGGGCATCTTGGCGATTGCCTTCGGAAGCGGAACTTGCAAGTATTCAGGAATTGTACGACAAATACAAGGGTAAGATGGATTTTTATATCATTACAAATGAAGAGCAAGAACCTGTGGAAGCTTTTATGGATGAACATGGATTTACTTTTCCCGTCACCTATCTGATTATTGGAGAAAAAATGGCTGTAGATACGGGTAAGGTACCATCATCGTACTTGGTGGATAAATCTGGAAATATTGTCATCCATGAAGAGGGAATTTCGGACTGGAGTACCAAAAAAGTGTACCGTTTGTTGGATGAATTAATCGCCGAATGAAACTGACCAAGGAACAGATTGGCAATGGTATATGGATTTTGGCCATATTGCTTATTCTTTTTACCCCGCTAGGTTTTTACGCCCGGGTTTGGGTCAATAAAGTGGTGGCCACGGTCATAAGTCCAAGTACCGTTGATGAAAATGAACGGGCAACTTTGACCGATTATAACTGGAGCTTGGTTGATTTGGAAGAAAAAAGTATAAACCTTAAATCTAAAAAAGGAGAGGTTGTCTTAGTAAATGTTTGGGCCACATGGTGTCCACCGTGTGTAGCGGAGCTCCCTGGTTTTATCGAACTATATTCTGATTACAAGGATAAGGTCACTTTTGCGTTTGTGGCCAACGATGAGAAAGAGAAAGTCATTACTTTTCTAGAAAAAAAAGGATACCAAATACCCGTCTATTTTCAGGCATCGGCAACACCTACGGAGTTGGAAAGTGGAAGTATTCCAGTTACCTACATTATAGACAAGGAAGGTAAAATTGTTGTGAACAAAACCGGTGCGGCAAATTGGAATTCAGAAAGCACGCGCAATCTTTTGGATGGATTGCTAAGTGAATAATCAGTTTTTCTTAAAATATTTAAACGGAACAACCAACATTCCAAAACATTCACCGTCGTCCTTTCCCAAATGTTTGTGGTGCATTTTATGGGCTCTTCGAACACCGCGAGCATACCGATTGTTGGCATTTCGAAACATTTTAAAGCGCTGATGGATAAATATGTCATGAACGGTAAAGTATGCAATCCCATAGGCCAAAATGCCAAAGCCCAATGGCCAACCGTACCAAAAGGACGTATAACTTCCCAAGTAGAACAAGGTCATACTTACAATGGCATAAAAAATAAAGAAGGAATCATTACGCTCAAACCACGAATCGTGGTCCTTTTTATGATGGTCCTTGTGTAAGCTCCATAGAAAACCATGCATCACATACTTATGGGTGAACCACGCCATAAATTCCATAAAGCAGAAGGTTGATAAAAAAATCAATATCCAGAGTGCTACTTTCATTGTACCAGTTGAAGTTTGTAATTTACATAAGATTGCGCCAGCAGACCAAATTTTTGGTAATTGGGCACACGAATTCTAGTATTCTTGATTTCCAAAGGAGGCGTGCTCTGTAATTTTTGAAGCAATTTTTTGTAATAGCAATACGCGGTATATACGCCAAATTTAGCCTGTTCCGGTAATTGAACTATTCCTGAATAACCAAGGGCAAAATCAGCTTTGATTTCATTCACAATACGTTTTTTGGATTCTTCGTCCAGCTCCAACAAGTTGGTGTTGGGGAAATAGGTTCGGTTCAAGTCCTCATAATCGGCCTTAAGGTCGCGCAGGAAATTTACCTTTTGGAAAGCGGAACCCAAGGCCATGGCAGATTCCTTTAACTCTTCGTACTTTTCTTTGTCTCCTTTAACAAATACACAAAGACACATTAGCCCTACTACATCGGCAGAGCCATAGATGTATTCGCGATATTCATCAAAAGTCTCATAGTTTTTCTTGGTCAGGTCCATCCGCATACTTTTCATAAAGGACGCTACCAAGTGATGTGGGATATCATATTTATGATAGGTGTCCTGAAAGGAATTTAGAATAGGGTTTAAACTTATTTTGTCCGCAATGGCCTGCTCCATATCCTTTTCAAAGGAGTCGAACAATTTGGCCTTGTCATAATCATGAAAGGTATCTACAATTTCATCGGCAAAACGTACAAAACCGTAAATGTTATAAATGTCCGCCCTTATGGAAGGAGCCAACATTTTTGTGGCCATAGAGAATGAGGTGCTGTAAGATTTGGTTACAATCTTGCTGCAGTGATAAGATACATCGTCAAAAATAGTTTTCATTTGTTAACTTCTTTAATGATTAAATCAGCCACCAGTTTACCGGATATCAGGGATGGTGGGACCCCTGGGCCGGGTACGGTCAACTGACCGGTAAAGAACAAGTTTTTTACTTTGCTACTTTTGAGGTTAGGTCTTAAAAAAGCGGTCTGACTCAATGTATTGGCCAAACCGTAAGCATTTCCCTTGTAGGAATTGTATTGTTCCACAAAATCGTTTACACAGAAACTTTCCTTAAAAATTACTGATTTTTTTACAGATTGATGGGTCAATTTTTCAAATCGGTCCATCACAATATCAAAATATTGGTTCCTGAGTTGCGGGGTATCCTCCAGTCCTGGAGCAATCGGTACCAGAAAAAATCCGGTTTCATTGCCTTCTGGTGCCATGGATGCATCCGTTACTGATGGGAAATTGGCATAGAACAATGGATTGCTGGGCCATTGCGGGTTGTCGTATATTTCTTGGGCATGTTTTTCAAAATCGGTATCAAAGAACAAATTATGGTGTTCAATGTTGTTCAATTTTTTATCAAAACCAATGTAGAACAATAAAGAAGAAGGGGCATAGGTCTTACTGTCCCAATATTCCTCTGAATATTGCCTATATTTTTTGTCCAATAAGGTCTCTGAATGATGATAATCCGCACCGCTCACCACATAATCTGCCAAATGATTGGTTCCATTGCTCCGAATGCCCAAAACGTCACCGTCCGATACCAAAATATGGGATGCGGGACTATTGGTGTGAATGGTTACACCCAATTCTTCGGCCATACTTTTCATCGCCTTGATGATTTCGTACATGCCCCCTTTTGGATGCCATGTTCCCAAACCAAAGTCTGCGAAGTTCATAAAATTATAGAAGGAAGGAGTTTTACTTGGCTTGGCACCCAAAAAAAGTACGGGAAATTCCAAAGTTGAAATGAGTTTTGGATTTTTGAACCTTTTACGGACCTGTTGACTGATTGTTTTAAAAAACTGGTCAACTTTTAATACTGTTTCCTTGGTCACCAACTCTAATGGAGAAAGCCCCGGTCTCAAAACAACTTTGTTTATGGCGATATCATAATTTTCCTGAGCTTCACCTATAAATTGTTTGAGATGCTTGCTGCTGCCAGATTCAATCCGCTCAAACTCGGTACATATCTTTTCCATGCAATCGCCAATGGTAATGGTATCGTCTTCAAAGAAAATTTTATAGGCTGGATTTAGTTTGTCCAATTGATAGAAATCAGAAGTTTCCCTGTCGAAATCGGCGAAAAATTTATCGAATATGTCGGGCATCCAATACCAACTTGGGCCAATGTCAAAAGTAAAGCCATCCTTCACCAATTGTCTGGCCCTGCCGCCCACAGTATCGTTCTTTTCAAAGAGTTCTACCTCGAACCCAGCTTTTGCCAGATAGCAAGAAGCGGATAAGGAAGAAAAACCGGATCCAATGACAATTACCTTTTTCATTTGTGTTTAGAGGGTATCTACCAATTGGTTAATGGATTTAAATATTTTGATGGACCCCTCGAGAGGTTTCTGCTCTCCAATTTCTTGTATTTGATGTCCCAAAACATAGAGTTTGGAACCAGGGGATTTTTTCAACACTTCGCGGAACCGTTCAAAATAGTCATCGATTTCATCCTTTGTTGGAGCAACGGTAAAATAGGAGACAAACCTGATATTGTTGTAGTATTTCAGTAAATCCTCCAAACTTTCGATGGGCATGGTCTGTCCCAAATAAATGGTTTTGTAGCCTTGCAATGCCAATTGATAATTGATATACAATAATCCCAATTCGTGTATCTCGTTCTCAGGTAAAAACAGGACAAATACCTCATCTTTTTTGGTAGGTGACTCAAATTGAAGCTTCTCTGTGTGGATATAAATTTTTTGTTTTATAAGGTTGGATATAAAATGCTCGTGCGCAGGGCTTATGGTATTTGTTTGCCATAACAAGCCCAATTCGTTCAACAATGGTATAAACACCTCATTGAAAATCTGGGTGAATGATTTTTCTTCCATAAGACCGTTGTATGTCTTCAGAAAGAGAGATTGGTCGAAGTTGAGCATTGCCAATTTCAATGAATTGAGTGCATGGCTTTTTTCGCTTTTTTCGGAAATAATCTCGTTTACAAGGACAGGAATTTTCTCTTCGCCCATTTTGGCAATCTTGGAAATCTTGTACCCGTTGTTGTACAATAACGTAACGTTCAACAATTTTTGTAGACTTTCAAGATTGTAGGTTCGGATATTGGTGTCGGTTCTTTCTGGGCTGAACAAATTATATCGCTTTTCCCAAATTCGGATGGTATGGGCCTTTATACCGGAAAGGTTTTCCATATCGCGAATACTAAAGGAAGTTTTTACGCTGTTCATCTTTTTTAATTAAACGTTAAACAAATTTACAATTTAAAAGATGCCATCCTAGTTTTTTATCATAAAATTTAGATTGTTCCTTATATATTTCAGTGATTTAGGAAATGATTTGTGAATATTTCAACCTTTGTTTATCATTTCAAGACGAGTTCTTTTTTCTGAAAATCAATTTTTTGTAGCATAAGAATTCGCTTTTCACATAAGGAAACAGTATGAGTAGACCTATCATATTGGGAAAGACCAAGGCCAATATCATGGCATCAGAAAATTTGATGACGGCATCTAAAGTGATGGCAGCGCCCAAAACGGTGAACATTAAATATATGATCTTGTATAATAAGTCCATGATCTTACTTCTGCCAAACAGGTATTTCCAAGCCTGTAATCCATAGTACGACCAAGATAGGATAGTGCTGAATGCAAAAAGGCATACGGCCAACATTAAAATCCACGAAGAACCCTTTATGGAGCTTTCAAATGCCAGTGAAGTAATGTTGACCCCGCCCAATCTGCTACCATCGTTCAGTAAGGCTTGTCCTTCCAAAACATTTCCGTAGACAAAGACGCCATCCATATTGAACAAAATGATGACGATCGCCGTCATGGTACAAACCAGAACGGTATCTATAAAAGGCTCGAGCAATCCTACCAATCCTTCGGATGCCGGATATCCTGTATTGACTGCTGAATGTGCAATGGCCGCAGACCCTGCCCCTGCCTCGTTAGAAAATGCAGCCCTTCGAAACCCTTGAATCATAACACCCACAAAGCCCCCGGAAACGGTCGCTTCAGGTGTAAAGGCGCTTTTAAGAATCAAAGCGAAAGCATCATCGACCCATTCAATTTTTGAAAAAATGATGAAGAGCGCAGCGCCCACATACAGTATGGCCATAAAAGGGACCACCTTTTCGGTAACTTTGGCAATTCGCTTGATACCTCCAATAATGACAACACCGGCCAAAATGGCAAAGACTACCCCGATAATACTTCCTGTCGCATTTCCCGTGAGGCCAAAACGTTCTATGATCTGAGCGGCAGCTTGATTGCTTTGAAAGGCATTCCCTCCACCAAATGATGCTCCCACACAAAGCATGGCAAACAGCCCTGCCAATAATTTGCCCAGTTTGGAAAATCCTTTTTGGGCAATTCCCTTGGAGAGATAGTACATTGGCCCTCCATAGACATTCCCCTTCTTGTCAATATCCCGGTATTTTACGCCAAGCGTACACTCCACGAACTTTGTTGACATTCCTAGAAGACCGGCAAGTATCATCCAGAATGTAGCTCCCGGTCCTCCGATGGAAATGGCCACGGCCACCATGGCAATATTGCCAAGTCCCACAGTGCCAGAAACGGCCGTGGCCAGTGCCTGAAAATGGTTGACTTCTCCTAAATGCCCCTCATCCTTTATTGTATCTACCAAATCACCATCTACCTCATAAACCTTTGGTTTTGAATTAGGTCGGTTTTTTTCGAGTTCATCATATTTTCCCCGGACCACTTGTATGGCAGTGGGGAAATGACGGACATTGACGAAACCAAAATAGATGGTGAAAAATAGCGCACCCCCAATTAAAATGATAAGAATCAAAGGAATTCCTTGGCCGAACATGGGAATTTCCGCCAAAATTAAATTCTCCCACCACACAGCAAATGGCATAAAGGCATCATTGATTTTTTCATCCAGTCCTTGATTGGATGCTGACACAAAATGTAGTGGTGAAAAAGCAGCTAAAGTGTTGTTGTAAAGTGTATTGACCATAATCGAAAGTTTGCCTGAATTTCGATTTTAGGTTTAATTATGAAGCGCTTTGTCGGAATAGATTTATAAATGTCGGTAACACTAAGGCAGACAAAATTAATGTAACTATCTAATAATCAATGTATATGTTTTCTTTTGGAATGCGAAGCCTAATTTTTCTTTCCCTATTTTCCGACATCTCGAACAATGTTGCTTTTAGGGGCTCATAGTGTTTGTCCTTGGTCCAGTTCTTTTTGCCGAAAAGGCCATTAAGAATGGCTTCCAGTAATCTTTTTAATTCGTTATGGTCACTAATGTCGTAGTCTTTTGTGACATCAAAGTTTTTTGGTTTTATTTCCAACCAATCATCAGTCATGCCTTTTTTGCGCTGGGCAAATTCCTTGAAAAGTCGATAAAGGGCAGGTGTGAGTTGTATAATACGGTCTTTATCACCAGGGAACCCAATCAAGGAAACGGAGTTGGCCATTGTACTTGGTTTTTGGTCCTTTTTGATAAACTTTATTTTCAATTGAAATGGGTCTGGTATCAATGTTTCCGTAAGTTCTTTGACCCAGCTTAGCGCAAGGGCAAAAAACAACATGATCAATGATGTTTTAAATATGGCCGAGAACAACAATAAATTGATGTTGTTGTCCATTAATTTATAAATCTGAGCCATTAAGGTGACCAGTATGGTAATCAAGGCCAGCCAACCCAATAATAATAGCCTTCTTTTGATAAATGATTCCCAAAGTACAAATCCTAAGAAAATCAAGGTCAGCAATGCATAAACCACGTCAAGTTCATTGATGACGTAGGCTTCGCGTACCAAGAATATTTTAAACAATGTAGGAAACAGGGCAAAAGCAAATGGGATCCCTATGATAAGGGGCCATAATTTCGACTTGATCAACGGGGTAAGGGGGGCAGGTAAGTATTTGAACCATGGCAGCGCCATTAGGATAAATAAACTGTTGGTCAGTGAGAGGATACTTGTGAGTCCGTCTTTATAATGTGAATAGACTGAGCTATTGTTAAATATAATTTCAATAAGACCCGAAAATGCCCAACATAAGACGGATAGTGCAAGCCAAACCGGACCATAATCGTGTTGCCTTTTCCCAATATGGTACCAAATGGACATTAAGGAAAGAAAGGCAAATAGGCATACCGAAAGCTGCCACCAACCATAAAACATGGAAATTTCATGTGAAATCTGAGCATCCATGCAAACGTTACTTTAAGAAAGGTTTATACAAATTCAATTATTTAGGAATAAACTGGAAAATAATTAAAAAAGTAGAAAGTAAAAAAATGACGCTTGTTCAATATGCCGATAAAGTCATTAAAACAAAAAAACCGCAAGCAATTGCGGTTTTTTTCTGTGCCCACGACTGGAGTCGAACCAGCACGTCCTTACGAACACTACCCCCTCAAGGTAGCGTGTCTACCAATTCCACCACGTGGGCCTTTGGAATTTTAAGTGTGCAAATATAATTTTTTTGGGCAAAAGGAGAGGGATTTAATGGCTTTTTATGAAGGTTGGTTTTAGGGGGACGACCGTTTCGACTTTGCACAAAGTTTACAAAATCATAATATCTGTCTCCTCTTATTTTTCTGAAATTTGCCTTTGATGAAACACCCCCATACAAATGAAGCGCAGCAAGAACTAGCTCTTCGTGTCCAAGACTCGGACAGGGAAGCCTTTAACTCATTGTTTTCCATGTTGTGGGAGCCCATGTATACCTATGCAGCTTCCTTGATCATGAATAATTCCCTTGCCAAGGACCTTGTTCAGGATATTTGGATAGATTATTGGCAGCGAAGGGAACATGTTGAGGTGGAAAACATCAAGTCTTATTTGTTCAAAGCTATTCGCTATAAGTGCTATAACTCATTAAGGGATACCAAGTTCAACAAAACACAGATTGATGTTGCCGAATCCATTTATGTGGCTTCCGAAATTGAGCAGGAAGAAGATGTGCTCGAACTTTCAAAACGTATCGATAGGAGTATGGCCAACCTTCCGCAACGGTGTCAGGAAGTTTTTAGGTTGAGCCGAATCCATAATATCAGTAATAAAGAGATTGCAAACCAGCTCAATATCTCCCATCGCTCAGTTGAAAATCAGATTTCTTTTGCGCTCAGGCGACTTCGAAAAGATCTTTCCATTGTTAAGTCAATGTTCCTTTGAGCACCTCTTTTTTAGCTAAAGGTTAAGTGCCGCCCATTAAGTTTAAGTAATCATTAAACAGCACTTTTTGAATGTGAGTCCCTTTGCATTTCCGGTACTTGTAGATGAAACGAACGCGCAATGACTGAAAATGAGATCAAGGTCTTGATGAAGAAATACCTCAATGGAACCATTACCAGAGAGGAAGAATCCCTTTTGGAAGCTTTTGATTACAAACTGCTTTCTAAGAATCATCAAAATGTATTTAAAAACGCCCAACATAAGAGCGGAATTGGTCAAAAATTGGCCAAGGGTATCCAAAGTTCCAAGACAAGAAACCCTTTTTTACACTGGGGCAGAATTGCGGCATCACTGACTTTGTTGATGGGGCTATCCTACTTTTTGTACAACTATACCCATCAAGAAATAGAGGTAGAACCTAATATAATATTGACCAAATCCACGGAATGGGGACAAAAACTAAATTTGGTATTGGCCGACGGTACCGAAGTGTACCTAAACTCGGGAAGTACCATAAAATTTCCAAAACGATTTGATGGAGATATACGGACCGTGGATTTGGAAGGCGAAGCCTTTTTTGATGTGGCGGAGAACCCCGATAAACCTTTTGTTATAAGATCAGGGGAGGTGGAGACCACAGTTTTGGGAACATCTTTCAATGTTAACACCTATTCCGAGCGCAATCAAGTGGCCGTAACCGTGGCCACGGGAAAAGTAAAGGTGGCTTCAAAAGAAAATCAAATCTTTCTATTGCCGAACGAACAGGGCTTGTTTGATAAGAACTCAAAATCCATTTCAAAGAAAAAAATCGATGCTTCAACATTCCTACATTGGAAAGATGGTATCATTCATTTTGAAGATGCAGAACTCTCCGAAGTACTGGGGACACTGGAACGATGGTATGGGGTGACCTTTTTGGTAGATAATGAAAACATCGGGGAGTGCCATCTTACAGCATCATATAACAACGAAAGGTTGAGTGCCGTCCTAGAAAGCATAGTTTATGCGAAAAAGGGAATAAGCTATGAGTTCCTGAACAGCAAAAAAATTCAATTAAGGGGAAAATGTACAGACTAAAACCAACTGAAACCAAACATCAATAAACTATGACATAGAAACAAACTCATTAAAAAAGAGACAGCCCATTACACTTTGGCGAGCGGAAATAGGCTGTCGATAGTTCAATAATTACAAATAATCATAACCATTTAAACATTATGTGAAATTATGAATTCACTAACTATTAAACAATTAATCAAGTTGACATTCCATACATTTTGCTTTCTGATTGTTTTGTCCCTGCTGAATCCGGTGCTTGCTGCCGATGCCAGAGGTCAGAACTTGGAAAGTTTTAAGGTGGACCTGTCCGTGGACGACGCCACCGTAGTAGATGTGCTGAGACAAATTGAAGATCAAACCGATTTCAAATTTGTATATGACCGCAAAGTGGATAGGTTGCAGAATACCTATAACATTGCGTACCAAAACGTTTCATTGAAATCTGTTTTGGAATTGATGGCCAAAGACGCCGACCTAACTTTTAGAAGAATAAACAATACCATTTCCATAGATGTAAAGCCCAAAGCTCCTAAAAGAGTGGTTGAAGTGGTTTTTCTGACAGTTACCGGGCAGGTAACCGATGAAAACGGAGTTCCCTTGGCGGGTGCATCCGTTATGGAGAAAGGCAAGGGCAACGGCACCATTACAGATTTTGATGGAAACTACACCATTGAGGTCGAGAATGATGCCGTTCTTCAGGTTTCTTATCTAGGGTACAAATCACAAGAAGTTGAGGTTAACGGACAGAGTACCATAAATGTACAGCTCGCACAAGACGCGACCATGTTGGAAGATGTGGTGGTCGTTGGTTACGGTACACAGAGAAAGACGGATGTGACCGGTTCAATCTCTTCCGTGGATAGCGAGGATTTTAACAAAGGAATTGTAATGAACCCAGGTCAGCTTTTACAAGGTAAGGTTGCCGGTGTAAATATTTCCAACGTAAGCGGAGAACCGGGTGCACAACAAGATGTAATCATTCGCGGTGTTGGTAGTCTTCGTTCCGGGACAACGCCCTTATATGTTATTGATGGGTTTGCCTTGGACAACACCAGCACCGGGGTGCCGACCAACCCGTTGAACTTTATCAACCCACAGGATATTAAAAGTATCGATGTGTTAAAGGATGCCTCTGCTGCAGCCATTTATGGGGCTAGGGCAGCCAATGGTGTAATTGTGATTACCACAAAAAGGGGCAAGGCCGGAAGGACCCAAATGGATTTGAATGTTTCTACAGGCTTTTCGAGCTTGGCCAATCAAGTGGATGTTTTCTCTGCAAATCGATTTAGACAAGAAGTTGTTGCCGCTGGAGGAACTTTGGATGATGGAGGGGCCAATACCAATTGGCAAGATGCCCTCAGCAGAACCGGGTTTACCAAGAATGTGAACTTGGCCATGAGCGGAGCATCCGAGCAATTCTCATACCGAGCTTCTTTGGGAGTTAATGACCAAGAAGGAATTCTTAGGGGCAACGACCTTAAGCGTTATTCAGGAAGATTGAACCTTACCCAAAGAGCATTCAATGATCGGTTAAAGGTCGAGTTCAATATGACCGCTACCAGAACGGAGAACCTTCGTGCCGATTCTGATGCCATAGTAAGGGATATGCTTCAGTTGAACCCTACACTGCCATTGTATGTTGATGGTGAGCCAGCTTTGTTGGACAACATGCTCAACCCTTTGACACGAGAGCGAATCTATAGTGATGATGCCGTGAACCATCGTATTCTGGCCAATTTGGCACCTTCCGTAGAAATCGTAAAAGGCCTTACCTATAAATTGAACTTGGGTGTGGATTACTCTTCTACCGCTAGGGACATACAGCTAAAACCATACTCGCTGTTGGAAGATTTTGTCAGGGGCGAACTGAACAGCATCTATACGACCAATAAGAACAGTCTTATTGAAAACACCTTGACTTACAATTTGATGACTGACAGGCACAACTTTACTTTCTTGGTCGGGCATACCTATCAAGAAACCTTTGTGCACCAGAAAAGTTTTGAGATGGAGGATTTCTCCGATAACGGAATAGATCCAAAATATCAAGATCAGATCAGCTCCGAGGATATGCCGACCTATATGAACACCTATGCCACCGAGAACGAGCTGCAATCCTTTTTTGGAAGGGCCAATTATGTGTTTGACAATAGATACATGTTAACGGCTACTATGAGAGCGGACGGGTCATCCAAATTCGGGGGAAACAACAAGTACGGATATTTCCCTTCCGTAGCGGCAGGATGGAATATTATGAACGAGGAATTCTTAAGTGATAACGCTACTATCAACAATTTGAAACTAAGGGCCAGCTGGGGTAGAACAGGTAATCAGGAGATACCTTCAAAAATTACCAAAAGAAGTTTTACCGATAGCAGGGACAATAACGACTCTTATCCGATAAATGGAGACGAAAGTACTTTGGCGGATTATCCTTACGGAACCATATTTACCCGTTTGGCAAATCCCGATATTCAGTGGGAAGTGTCGGAACAGTTGGATTTTGGTCTCGATTTTGGACTGTTCAACAACCGTTTGTCGGGTACTTTGGACTACTTTAATAAAGTATCCGAGAACATTTTGCTGGAAGTAACACCGGCAGATCCTGTTCAACCTACCGATAAATATTGGACCAATATTCCGGATATGGAAATCAAGAATAGTGGTGTAGAGTTCTCTTTGGATTACCATAGCGACTATAGCAAAGATTTTTCGTATAACATCGGTGGTAACCTGGCCTATACCAAGAACGAGGTGTCCAATTCGCCTTATGAAGTGTTGACCACGGGAGCGGCACAAGGGGCCGGACAAACCGATGCGACCATTAACGGAAACATCAATGGAGAGCCTATAGGTGCCTTTTACATGCAAGAATTTTTAGGAATAGGGGATGACGGACTTAGTATTTTATCGGATGACAGACGAGTGGTAGGTAGTGCATTGCCAGATTTGATCTATGCCTTCTACCTAAACTTCAACTATAAGAATTTTGATCTTGGATTGAATTTCAATGGGGTATCCGGTAACAAGGTGTACAACCATACCGCCATGTCCTTGTTCAGCAAAGGACTCCTAACTTCCAATTTTAACACCACATCAATTGCCACACAGTTTCCCGAAGAGGATATTACCAACTCCAATGCAGTATCCACCAGATATTTGGAAGACGGTGATTTCTTGAGGTTGAACAATGCCACCTTGGGATACAACCTAAATCCGGCGTTGATAGGGCTGGATGGATTGGTGAACGCCATTCGCTTGTCCATTACTGGACAAAACCTGTTCGTAATCACCGATTATAGTGGATTTGACCCAGAAATCAATTCAAACTTGACCATAGACGGGATACAGACCTTTGGTATTGATTACTTCAACTATCCCAAAACAAGAACCCTTGTTTTTGGCTTAAACGTATCATTCTAATCAAAAAAATACTTCAAAAATGAAGAATAAAATAATAATAGCATTATTTGGAATAGGCTTGCTTACCAATATAAGCTGTACAGATCTTGAAGAAGAAGTTATTGATGAATCCCTCGAGGGTAGCGGTCAGGCCGAAGCGATCAGCGGGGCCATTGCACCTGCCTATGGGCAAATAGCTTGGACTTGGCGACATACCAACTATTACGGGCTACAATTGATTCCTGCGGATGAGGCCATATTGCCTTACCGTGGTGGAACGGATTGGTATGACAACGGGAAGTTTTTGGATGCCCATTCACACGATATCGCGCCGAGCAATGATCTCGTGGGAAGCTCTTGGAACGAAGTGACCCGAAATATTTCCAGAACCATTACTGCTATAGAAGTTCTACAACCTCTTGCAGAAGCCGGAGATACGCAAGCAGAAGGAGCTCTGTACGAAATGATCGCATTGAGGGCCTATTTGAACATGTTGACCTTGGATAGTTGGGGATTGGCCTTTAGAAAAGAAGTTTCTGGCGAGCTATCGGAGATTTTAAGAGGGCAAGAAGCCATCGATTATATCGAGAGTGAGTTGTTGTCCGTTGTGGATATCATTAATACGAGCAGAGGTCCAGGAAGGATTACCCAAGCTGCCGTGTGGGGCTTTTTGGCACGATTGAGCTTGAACGCTGCCGTTTATCGCGACCCATATGGAACTCCGGATTTTACTACCGAGGATATGAACAATGTAATCGAGTATACCGATAACATAATTGATTCGGGCATGTTTTCCCTATCCCCGGAATATTTTGAACTCTTCAATGATGAGAACCACGACAATCCCGAGTTGATTTTTGCGCTGGACCAGCGTGGGGTAATGAACAACGAACATAGTCGTTGGGCCTATTGGTCCTTGGCAGGTTCGTGGTATCCTCGACCAGAGCACCCCAGTGCTGATGGAACCGATGGCCCTGCAATTACATCCGATTTTTATCAAACTTGGGTAGATGCCTACGGGGATGTAGATCCAGCGCAGGCGGATGCAAGATTCTATCAAGAAAATCAAATGATTCCAGCAGAGCTTCAGGATTTGACAGGAGTTTCTCCCGAGAATGATGAAGACCACTATTACTGTGTTTCCGCTGACGATTTTGAAATCAATAGAGGGATTATCCGAGGAGTAATTTGGGGACCTCGTAAGGACGAGAACGGTGCTTTTTATACTTGTGATGAAGGTTACCGTATCTATCCAGTGATTCAAAGAAAAGGAAATGGTCCTGATAGGGATGTGGATTATGTGAACCATAATTTGCAGGTAGATTTTACCAATCAAGGAAGGTTGCACAAAAATGGTTACCGCGTTTCCAAATATCAGTTTAGTCGCACATCACCGAACGGGAACAACTATAGCAGTGTTGATTTGGTACTGATGCGTTTGGCAGAGATATATTTAATGCGCGCCGAAGCAAAACTAAGAACGGGTGACAATGCTGGTGCCTTGGCCGATGTAAATACCGTAAGAACTTCAAGGACAGCACGCCCGGCTCAAACCCCGGAGGCGTTACCGGCGATTGATTTGGAAATTTTGTTCCGTGAAAGAGGATTTGAACTCTACTGGGAAGGTTTTAGAAGAGGAGACCAGATTCGATTTGGTCACTACGAGGACACTTGGACAGAAAAAACGGACGACAACGTATATCATAGATTGTTCCCGATTCCACAAGATGCAATAGATGGAGCATCCAATGTTGCAGGATATTTGGAACAGAACGAAGGTTATTAAAATCAGGTGTATTTTTTAGCTAAGCGGCAAGTTGGTTTTTCCACTTGTCGCTTACATTTTTATAAATGACAAAGAAAAGAGCATGAAGATTTCATATCAAATGGTTATAGCAGCAATTGCCGGGTTGGGCCTAGTGGGCTGTGGTTCTAAAAAAGAGAAAGAACCGGAAGAAATAGCTCCTAGCGAACCCTTGAGCATTATTTTTATGATTGGTGACGGAATGGGTGTGCCACAAGTCTCATCCGCCTATTATTTTGGTGACAGCTTGCCGAATTTTTCACGGTTCAAACAAATTGGGTTTCACCAAACGTCCGCAACGGATTACACTATTACCGATTCGGCCGCAGGGGCCACGGCCTTCTCGACTGGAGAGAAAACCTATAAAAGAGCCATAGGAGTATCTTCGGATTCCCTTCCAAAAGAAACCATTTTAGAGCAACTTAAGGAGCAAGGATATCAAACCGGGTTAATAAGTCTCACCACCATAACACATGCAACACCTGCCAGTTTTTATGCACACGTCACAGACCGTGACATGCACGAGGAAATTGCAGCTCAGTTGATAGATGCCGAAGTCGATTTTTTTGCTGGAGGAGGTAAAAAGTTTTTCAACCAAAGAGAAGATGGCAAAGACCTTTTTGCCGGGTTACTGTCCAAGAACTATCATTTGGATACCTTAGGGCTTTCAAAACCCGAAATAGGCAAAAAGAATGCCTATGTATTGGCGGATGATGGGATACCATCAAAAGTTGAAGGAAGAGGTGATTATTTGTCCGAAGCCACCAAAATGGCCTTGGATTATTTCGATAAGAAGGATGCACCGTTTTTTATGATGGTAGAAGGGTCGTACATAGATTGGGGAGGCCATGCCAAAGATGCAGAAATGATGATATCCGAAGTCTTGGATTTTGATAAGACCCTCGGTGTTGTTTTGGATTATGTAAAAGCCAATCCCAATACATTATTGGTAGTTACCGCAGATCATGAAACAGGCGGTGTGAGCATTGGTAAACACTATCAAACGGACGAAAGTACCGGAGAAAAAAAGGAGGTTCCCGAAAAAGTATCGGTATATTTCAATACGGACCAGCACAGCGGCGAGTTGATTCCGGTTTTTGCCAATGGTGAGGGAGCAGAAAACTTTCAGGGAATTTACGAGAACAACGAAATTTATCATAAAATCATTAAAGCCATAAATCAAGCAAAATGAGAAAAAGAACCTATTTGTTGATTATTGCCGGATTAATACTGTTCATTTCCGGAAAAGTTTTCGCCCAGAACAGTTACAAAATCCACTCGCATAACGACTACGCTCAAGAATTGCCGTTCTGGTTCGCATACAGTAGTGGAGCATCATCCATCGAGGCTGATATTTTTTTGAAGGACAATGAGCTATATGTTACTCATGCGGAAGAGGAAATCGTAGAAGGGTATACTTTGAACAAACTATATTTGAATCAACTCAGTAATCTGGAAGCATCCGGCAAACTTAAGGAACTTCAATTACTTATCGATATTAAGTCAGAAACATACGCCACCTTAAAAAAGTTGGAAGAAGTACTGAAGGAGTATCCAGAATTGATATCAGATGGCAAAGTGAAGTTTGTAATATCCGGCAATCGACCAAGACCTGAGGAATACAAAAACTATCCTGATTTTATTTGGTTCGACCATCAAAATTTGGATGAGCTAGGAACTATTGATTTGAGTAAGGTCGCATTGGTGAGCACGAGCTATAAAAACTATTCGGTATGGAACGGCTATGGAAGAATGACGGGCCCGGATTTAATTAAAGTGGAAGAAGCTATAAATAAGGCAAAGGCATCGGGAAAACCATTCCGATTTTGGGCCACACCGGATACAAAGACTGCTTGGGCACGTTTGGCCAAATTGGGAGTAGACTTCATCAATACGGACAAACCGGCACTGGCAAAACAATATTTGGACGATGTGGACAAAAACACTTTTACCTTGGAATCGCCAGTTGAGGTTTATACACCCAAATATGAATATGATGCCGATTCCAAACCTGCCAATATCATTTTAATGATAGGAGATGGAAATGGTCTTGCCCAGATTTCTTCGGCCATGATTGCCAATAGGGGGAATCTTACCATAACATCATTGAAAAATATCGGACTGTCCAAGACCGCTTCCTATGATGATCTTATAACCGATTCGGCGGCTGGTGCCACGGCTATGGCCACAGGGCAAAAGACCAATAACCGTGCAATCGGTGTAGGGCCGGATGGCGAAAACTTATCCAATTTAACCGATGAGCTGAGCAAGAAAGATTTTAACACCGCCATAGTTTCAACAGATGCTATTTATGGTGCCACGCCCTCATCTTTCTATGCGCATCGAGTAGAGCGGGACGACACCCCAGGTTTGGTAGCGGATTTAAAAAACAGTCAACTAAATTTTTTTGTTGCTGGAGGTGAAGGAGAGAAAAAAAGTATTGAAGAAAAATTTTCCACCATAGACCTTTCTTCTCTCAGTGAATTGGATGAACAAACAGGAATCTATCTAGGGGACAATAAGGCACCATCCATGTCAAACGGTAGAGGAAACGCACTTCCCAAAAGTGTTACCAAAACGCTTCAGATTTTGGAGTCAAAGAACAATCCTTTCTTTTTAATGGTAGAAGCGGCCCAAATTGATAACGGTGGACACTCCAACAGTACAAACGACATTGTTCTTGAAATGTTGGACTTTGACCGTGCCATTGCTGAAGCTATAAAATTTGCGGACTCCAATGAGAATACCCTTGTGATTATTACCGCAGATCACGAGACATCCGGTTTTGGGATAGTGGGTGGAAATCTGGAAACGGGTACGATCCAGGGGGATTTCTTAACAGTAGACCATACAGGAATCATGGTGCCCGTATTTGCTTATGGACCTGGAGCCATTAATTTTAATGGGGTTTATGAAAATACGGAGATCTTTAAAAAAATCTTGGATTCTTTGAAGTAGCATATGATCAAGGACATTTTTTGAACAAAGATGTCCTTGGTTTTTTAAAGATACATTATCAAGTCAACACCCTCAGCTCTGAAATAAAATCATGAATAGGAACTATTGGGAGCAGGATTAGTTTCCTTAATTTTGTGCCATATTTCTTTCAAAGACAAACTATGGACAAGGATTTAGGTCGTTTGCTTTATAACTATCTAATTGAGTTGGGAATGGCGGAAGGCATTGCCACTTACATCAATTTGATTGTGTTGATGTTGGTTGTCCTAGTACTGGTGCTCTTACTCGATATCCTGATTTGGAAGATTCTAAGAGGTGTTTCCGTTCGCTTGGCCAGAAAGTCCAAGAATAATTTCGATAATTTTCTGGTTGCACATAGGGTTCCGAGGTACGTGGCACATGTGGTTCCGCTCACCATTTTATTGGAATTTGTACCCATAGCGTTCGAAGATTTCGATTACGCAGAGGGCATAGCACTGAAGACCATTAAAATTCTCTTTGTTCTTCTGGTCTTGGTCATATTCCGTAAGTTTTTTAAAAGTGTAAATGGCTATTTAAAAACACGGCCCAAGTTTAAGGACAAACCTATAAACAGCTATGTGCAGGTATTCATGATTTTTGCATGGATAGTGGGTATACTTACCATTTTTGCTATTGTAACAGGTACTACGGTTTGGAAGTTTTTTACCGCCTTGGGTGCGGCATCAGCAGTGGTCCTACTTATTTTCAAGGACTCCATTTTAGGTTTGGTGGCCAGTATTCAAGTGACGATAAACGACATGGTCCGCATCGGGGACTGGATTACGTTTGAAAAATATGGGGCCGATGGCGACGTGGTAGAGATCAGTTTGGCAACGGTCAAAGTCCGAAATTTTGACATGACCATTACTACTATCCCTACCTATGCACTGATTTCGGATTCCTTCAAGAACTGGAGGGGTATGCAGGTTTCGGGGGGAAGGCGAATCAAAAGATCGTTGATTATAAGGCAAAAGAGCATTCGTTTCTTAACCGAAGAGGAACTGGAAAAGCTTAAGAAAATACAATTGGTTGAAGCTTATATAAATGCCAGAAACGAACAGATTAAAGCCTACAATCAAGATAACAAAATCAATAAGGAATTATTGGTAAATGGAAGGAATCTCACCAATTTCGGTGTTTTCCGGAAGTATGTGACGACCTATTTGGAAGGTCACTCTGCCATAAATAAAAATATGACTTTGATGGTTAGGCAGTTACAACCTACTCCACAGGGCATTCCCTTGGAGATTTATGCGTTCAGTTCAGATAAAAGATGGGAAAATTATGAATATGTGATGGCCGATATATTTGATCATCTGCTCGCTGCTCTACCATATTTTTCTTTGGAGCTTTTTGAGCTTCCCGTTACAAAAGAGTTCGTTCCTGTTGAGGAAGACGAACCTAAAGCCTGATTTTTAGGGCAAAGCGGCGGCCAAAGCAATTTTCACCATATCCTTAAAAGAACTTTCACGGGCGTGGGCCGATAATCTTTCCTTCGTCACCAATGAATCTGAAATGGTAAGGATGCTCAAAGCCTTTATGTTGTACTTTGCGGCTATGGTGTAAAGTCCGGCTGTTTCCATTTCCACACAAAGCACTCCATATTGTGCCCAGAGTTTGTACTCCTCCGGGTCATCTACATAAAATTCGTCGGAAGAAAGTACATTGCCTGCCTTTATCGGAATTTTATGTTCCTGTGCATAATTCACTGCTTTAATAAAAAGCTCAAAATTGGCAGTGGGGGAATAATCGGAGTTGATAAACTTTGAGTTGTTGATGCCCGAAGTGGTTGAAGCGGCCATCGCCAATACCACATCGTTTATTTTTACATTTTCTTGGTAGGAACCTGCAGAACCCACGCGGATAATGTTCTTGACCTCATAATCTTGAATCAGCTCATGAAAATAAATCATGGCGGAGGGCATGCCCATACCGCTGCCTTGAACAGATATTCTTTGGCCCTTGTATGTTCCCGTGTAACCGAGCATACCCCGTATTTTGTTATAGCAAAAGGCATCTTCCAGAAAAGTTTCCGCAATCCATTTAGCACGCAGGGGGTCCCCCGGCATTAAGACCGTGGCGGCAATCTCTCCTTGTTTGGCTTCAATATGGGTGCTCATTACTTGTTTTTATTGAATTAATGATGGTCCAGATGAGGTTCCTATTCGGGATACACCGAGTTCAATATATTTTAAGGCTTCTTCACGGGTCTTAATTCCACCTGAAGCTTTTATTTTTGCGTTATCGCCAACAACTCTTTTCATGAGGGCCACATCTTGCAGCGTGGCTCCGCCCGTACCAAAACCGGTAGAGGTTTTTACATAATCCGCCTTTGCTTCAACAGCTAAACGGCACGCTATTTCTTTCTCTTCATTTGATAGGAAACAGGTTTCAATGATTACTTTTAGTACATGGTCGCCAATGGCTTTTTTAATAGCTTCAATCTCCTCTCGAACGGCATCATAATCTTTCGATTTTAACCATCCTATATTAATGACCATATCAATTTCATCCGCACCGTTTTCAATACAGTCGACTGCTTCTTGGACCTTTGCCTTGAAAGACATGGCTCCTAATGGAAAACCCACTACGGCAGCAATTTTTATATGTGTTCCCCTCAATACTTTTTTTGCGGAGGATACATGGCAGCCGTTAACGCAAACGGCATAAAAATTATACTCAATGGCCTCTTTGCACAATGCTTCAATATCGGTAGTGGTGGCCGTAGGCTTTAAATTGGTATGGTCAATGTATTTTTCCAAAGGAATAATAGTGATTAAAAGCTAAAGATAACCAACATATACCATTTATTCTCCCGACAGATGGTCTAAGATTTTTAAACATATGCTGATACGGCAAACCTCTTTTCTACATATCAAAACAAACCCCCAATTTGTTAAAAATTCTTCATTGAATAGCAATGGAATTTGCTTGGAATATAGTAGTTTGCTAGGTGTACTGAACTATGTTTAACAAAACAAATAAAATGAAAAAAATTGTAACATTTGGAGAAATCATGCTCCGTTTGGCCCCCAAAGAAAACCTAAGGTTTTCTCAGGCATCAGAATTTAATGTCATTTATGGGGGAGGGGAGTCCAACGTAGCTGTATCCTTGGCCAATTATGGCCTTCCCGTGGAATTTGTTACGCGTTTGCCCAAAAATGATATTGGCGAATGTGCTCTTATGGAAATGAGAAAGCGGAACGTAGGTACCAATCATATTGCTTATGGAGGCGATAGACTTGGAATTTATTTTCTGGAAACGGGGGCCGTAAGTAGAGGGAGCAAAGTAGTTTATGATAGAGCCCATTCTGCCATGGCAGAAATTCAACCCGGAATGATAGATTGGAAAGAAGTTTTCAAAGATGCTCACTGGTTCCATTGGACGGGTATTACACCTGCAATTTCACAAGGTGCTGCCGATGCCTGCTTGGAGGCCGTTAAGGTGGCCAGTGATATGGGACTCACCATTTCAACGGATTTAAACTATAGAGCTAAATTGTGGAAGTATGGAGTGGAACCGGAGAAAATTATGACCCCATTGGTGTCATATTGCGATGTGATCCTCGGCAATGAAGAAGATGCACACAAACATTTTGGTATTCATCCCAAAGGACTGGATGTCCATAAAGATGGTAAGGATGTAACAGCTGAAGCATTTTTATCAGTTTGCGAACAAATGATGGAAAAATTCCCAAGAGCCAAAAAAGTAATTACAACTTTAAGAGGTTCCATTAGCGCGTCGCACAATACATGGGCGGGGGTAATGTACGATGGGAAAAGAATGTACAAGTCGACAACCTATCAAATTACACATATTGTGGATAGAGTAGGAGGAGGCGATAGTTTTATGGGCGGTTTGATATATGGGTTGAATACTTATAATGATGACCAGAAGGCTTTGGAGTTTGCAGTTGCAGCATCCTGTTTGAAGCATACCATTTACGGTGATGCGAATCTAGCTACAATCGCCGAGGTGGAAAAGCTGATGGAAGGCGATGCATCAGGAAGGGTGGCAAGATAGTTTTTTATTTACCTATTTATACAATCGATTGTGTAAATCAACCGAACAGCCATGAAAAAGAAAAGCCCCGTAATTACGGGGCTTTTCAACATATAAATTTTTCTATTATTATCCAGTAAAGTAAGAAAGGATACCTATTACTATTACCACCAAGAGCACCGAAAGTACAATATCGATAGTGCTATAACTACCTTTTGAATTTATACGATCCTCGGGAGACAGTGTTCCAAAGGACAGTCCTTTTATGGTCGTATAGTTTGGTGGAGCGGTTGCCAAAGTAACGGCAATGCACAACGCTACGGAAAAAAGAAACATAAAGATGGCCATATGGGCAAAGTTTACCGTAGCAAACGCAAACAGAAATCCAGATAACTCTGTTCCTGCTGCAATCTCAGGTTGGTAATAAATCTCTGACCCCAAACGCAGGATTAATAAAACCAGTCCCGCCAATAATGTGGTAATGGCCGCTTTGGAGTTTACCCTTTTCCAGATGATTCCCAATAAAAATACCGTGGTTACGGGCGGTGCGATATATGATTGCACGTTCTGTAGGTATTGGTACATAACACCACCGCCAATTTTGTCCATGATCGGGATCCAGATGATACCCAAGACAACAATAATACCAGTGGCAATCTTACCAATGGTCAATAATTCCCGTTCAGATTTTTCTGGGCGCAATTTTTTGTAGATATCAATGGTGAAGATGGTGGAGCATGAATTGAACACAGATGCCAAAGAGCTCATCAATGCGGCCATAAGACCACCTGCGACCAAACCTTTTAATCCAACAGGCAGTAAAGTTTTTACCAACATAGGGAAAGCCCTATCAGCTCTATCTACACTAAAAACCTCAGGATTTTGAATGGTGAGTGCAAAGGCAATGATACCAGGAATCAAGAAAATCAAAATAGGCATCAATTTTAGATAGGCTCCAAAAATGGCCCCTCGTCTACCAATCTTAATATTATTGGCCGCCAAGGTACGCTGGACAATATATTGATCGGTACACCAATACCAAATTCCAACAATGGTTCCACCGAACAGCAATCCGGTCCACGGAAAATCAGGGTCGCTCATGGGTCTCCACATATTAAAATGGTCTGGGCTTACAGAGGTTACTGTTTCGTGCAGTTGTCCCCAACCACCTACTTCTTTCAGTCCAAGGTAGGTAATCACCAACGAGCCTAAAATCAGGATAACAGTCTGTAATGTCTCGGTGTAAATAACAGCTTTCATACCGCCGACAACAGTATAGATTCCTGTAAATATGACTACACCGATAGCTCCATACCAAAATGGGATTCCCAAAAGCTCGGAAACAACAATACCACCGGCGTAAATGGTTACCGATACTTTGGTAAGCACATAGGCGACCAAAGAAAAAATGGACAAGAACCAGCGGGAACGACTATCGAAACGTTTTTCCAAAAACTCAGGCATGGTAAATGCACCACTTCGGATGTAAAAAGGCAGGAACAACCAGCCCAACAATAGTACAATCCAAGCATGCAGCTCATAATGCGCCATTGGGGTTCCTGTTTCAAATCCGGTCCCTGCCAGTCCCACAACATGCTCCGAACCAATGTTCGAGGCAAATATGGAGGCACCTATCACAAACCACCCTACATTTCTACCGGCCAAAAAATAGTCTTCGGTATTTTTGTTCTTTTGGGATACCACCCAAACGGCAACGCCGATCAAGGCCAAAAAGTAAATGCCCAGAACAATCCAATCCGGCCTTTCCAAAACTGATTCCATAATTAAGTTTGATTAGTTAACGAAGTGTTTTATATATTGATTTGACGTATATTTTAATGCTTAACATGAACGCGGATTACCCCATTAATTAAAAAGTACATATTTTTTTCATATCTTTTTTCAAATATAGTTAACGGAATCGATTGCGTAAATTAATTTTTAAATTTCTTTTGTTGAAGTAAACATTTCTAGGAAGATAAGGTATTTGCTCTTGATCGGAATGAGCCTAAATAGCGCCAAATCCAAAAATCGATTTCAAATAATTATACTAAACTGAAACTAAAAGTTAATTTAGCAACATAAAAACTCAGGTCTGTTACAATTCCTCGACTTGAATAACCTAACCGAAATCTGAACAATGAAGATCAAAAAGGAGGTTACCATCTACGATCTTGCCAAAGAATTGAACTATTCACCCTCGACGATTTCGAGAGCCTTGAACAATCATAAAAGTATCAGTAAAAAAACCATTAAGTTGATTAAAGAGGCTGCTGAAGAGATGGGTTATCGTCCCAATAACTTGGCTGCGGGACTTAGAAACAATAAAAGCAATACCATAGGAGTACTCATTTCCAGGATCAACCGCCCCTTTATGGCTTCTTTGATCAGTGGAATAGAAGAGACTGCACGAAAAGCCGGTCACAATGTGCTTATCAGTCAATCCAACGATAAGTATGAGAACGAAATAAGTAATTGCAACACACTTTACGATAGTAGAATTACTGGGTTGATCGTTTCACTTTCCATGGAAACCGTGGAGATGGACCATTTTCAAAAATTTGTGGACAAGGGCATACCCATTGTCTTTGTGGACAGGGTGCCGGATAATTTCAATTCCTACAAAGTCGTCATCGATAACTACACCGCGGGTTATTCCGCAACCAAGCATTTGATAGAACAAGGTTGTAAACGAATTGCGCATTTTGCAGGGGCACAGCATAGAAATGTATATCGGGAACGTAAAAAGGGGTATTTGGATGCGCTTCGTGAACACGGTCTGCCCATTGAGGATAATTTGATAGTCCACTTTAAGACCTTAAGTTTTGAGGAAGGCAACAAGGCGACCAAAAAACTTTTAAAAATGAGCAATCCACCAGACGGCATTTTTTCTGCCAACGATACCGCTGCGGTGAGTGCCATTATGTGTGCCAAGAAAATGGGGGTTAATGTGCCGGAACAATTGGCGGTAATCGGATTTAACGATGACCCCATTGCATCCATTGTGCAGCCATCCCTGTCTACCGTATCCCACCCCGCAAGCAAAATGGGTGCGATTTCGGCCAAAAGAATATTAGATCATTCCATAAATACTTATGATACAGGTGTTTCTGAAGTCACCGTTCTCGGAACAGAAATAATTGCCAGGGATTCCTCCTTAAAGAAGGCCAAAGTTTTAGAGTCCGAATAATCTAGGAAGCCAAAGGCTAATCTCTGGAAATATACTCACCAAAACCAAAGCCAGAATCATTGCTAAAAACAAGGGCATCAGTGGACGTACTACTTTTTGAATCGTTGTTTTGGCCACCCCGACCCCTATGAACAATACTGCACCGACCGGTGGTGTGCACAGACCAATACATAGATTTAGCACCATTATAATTCCAAAATGGACAGGGTCTATCCCAAGTTCCATCACCACGGGCAAAAATATGGGAGTAAATATTAATACAGCAGGGGTCATGTCCATAAAAATTCCTACGATAAGAAGAATTATATTGATCAAGATGATAACCATAATCTTGTTGTCGCTCAAACTCAACAATGCTTGGGTGACCGCTTGCGGAATGTTTTCATAAGAAAGCACCCACGACATCGCAATGGAAACAGCGATGAGCAACATTACAATGGCAATGGTTGAAGAGGACTCCACCAAAATAGGACGAATATCCTTAATAGAAATTTCCTTGTAGATCATGGCCAGTACCAAACAATAAATGACTGCTACGGAAGATGCTTCCGTTGCAGTGAATATTCCCGCCACAATACCACCGATGACCACTATCAATAGGAAAAGACTGGGCAATGCATTTAAAAAAGTAGTAAATATCATTTTAAATGAACTTCGGTCCGCGGTAGGATATCCTTTTTTTCTGGCCCAGATATAAGCAACTATCATTAAGAAAATTCCTGTGATAATACCGGGAAGATATCCTGCTAAAAATAGGGCGCCAATACTCACCCCACCACTGGCTACGGAATAAATGATAAAAATATTGCTGGGTGGAATTATCAGTCCAGTTGTGGCAGAGGTAACATTGACCGCCACTCCAAATCCTTTATCGTATCCTGATTCTTCCATTTTTTCCGACATAAAACCGCCAATGGCTGCCGCTGCCGCTCCGGCAGAGCCTGCGATGGCTCCGAACAACATGGCCGCAACAATGTTCACATGGGCCAATCCGCCGGGCAACGCACCCACTAAACTTTTGGCGAAAGCAATCAGGCGTTCGGCAATGCCCCCCTTGTTCATAATATGGCCGGCCAGAATAAAGAAGGGTATCGCCAAGATGGAAAAACTGTCCAATCCGGTTACGAGTCTCTGTGCAATGGTGGTTACTGCTGGAAAAGTATCTACACTCACCAATAAGGTTAGTAAGGATGATATCCCAAGGGCCCATGCCACCGGAACGCGAATAGAAATCAAAATGAGAAAACTCAGGATAAGTATGCTAATTTCCATTCTTTAATTTTTTTAGGATGATGAAAAGCTCCGATAATTTAAAATAGAGGATAAAAGCACCGGATATGGGCAGTACCATATAAACAAATCCTATGGGCAATTGAAGCGCAGGTGAGGTCTGTCCCAGCGCAAAGGAAATATAGACATACCTTATACCCCCAATCAAAAAAACAGCCACAGCAAATAGCAGAACCAGTAAGTGTATAATGATGTCCAAATAATTCTGCTGCTTTTGATTAAGATGTTGAGGCAGCAGGTCGATGGCGATGTGCAACTTTTTGCCCGAAGCGTAAGCGGCCCCCAAAATGCTGAGCCATACCAGTAAAAAACGGGCAAGTTCATCTGTCCATGAACTTTGGCTTTCCAATAAATATCGTGTGATTACGCCCCAAAACACATCCAAAACCATAGCACCCAACAAAAAAGCCATGGCCCATTCCAAAAAAGTATCGACATGGTTTTTCATTATTCAGCGTTTTTTATTTCCTGTATCAGTTCATATAAATGCCCATTTTTTTCTTTTAGGGATTGGAGCATCGGTTTAGCTTTTTCCTCAAAAAGAGACTTGTCCGGGTATGAAACTTGAACTCCCGCTTTTTCAATTTCCCTTAATGCTTCACGTTCGGCATCTTGCCATAATTTTCGCTGTAAAACAGTAGCTTCTTCCACAGCTTCCATTAACCAATCTTTTTCTTGTTCGCTCAGCTTGTTCCACGTCAATGTGCCAATGACTAAAATATCAGGGATTGAGGTATGTTCGTTTTTGGAAAAATACTTACAGACCTCATAATGTTTCGAGGTATAAAAACTGGGAAGGTTGTTTTCTGCACCATCCACGACGCCTTGTTGAAGTGAAGTGTATAGTTCCGCCCAAGAAATGGGAGTAGGGGACCCACTGAAATTCTTTACCATTTCTATGGCAGTGGGACTTTGCATTACCCTTAATTTAAGACCCTCCAAGTCTTTTGGGCTATCAATTGGGGTATCCTTTGTATAGAATGAACGATTTCCGGCATCAAAGTAGGTCAATCCCTTTAACCAAAACTGCTCTGAACCGGAAAGAAGTTCTTTGCCAATTTCACCATCATAAATTTTGAATCGATGTGCATCATCTTCAAATAGATACGGATATCCCAATACCTTAAGGTCGGGCGAAAAATTTTCCATTACCGCAGCGGATACCTTCGTCATTCCCAAACTGCCTATTTGGAGTAGTTCCAAAGATTGTTTCTCGGAACCTAATTGGCTACTGGGATAAATTTCAATTTTGAGTTTGCCCTCCGATTTTTTTGCGACCAAATCTGCCATGTGGACCATGGCTTCGTGCACAGGATGTTTTACCCCAAGACTATGTGCCAGTTTTATGGAATTTACATTTTCTTCATCAGCCTGACAACTCAAAAGAAAAATGGCAAAAAATAGAAAAAACCAGGTTTTCATACCGATTTTATCTCTTGGATAATCTTTATAACATCTTTTACCTTTTGCTTAATCAAATCAAAGTTGCCCTCTACCAGAGCCTGTTTGTCTATGAGTTTGGAGCCCATTCCCACACAGATGGCGCCAGCTTCAAACCAAGCGGTCAGATTTTCCCGGGTAGTGTCAACCCCACCTGTTGGCATTATGTTGGTCCATTGTTGAGGTCCCTTAACAGCCTTGATGAATTGCGGGCCATATACTTCCGCAGGGAATAATTTTACCACTTCACAACCGAGTTCTTCGGCCCTTGTAATTTCGGTAAGGGTGCCGCATCCGGGGGACCAAAAAATCTTTTTACGGTTACAGATGATGGCAATGTCCTCGCGGAACACTGGAGTAACCACAAATGAAGCGCCCATATTAATGAAGTTGGATGCAGTAGCGGCATCTGTGATGGAACCCACGCCTAAAATCATATTCGGACACTCTTCATTACAAAAAGTGACCAGTTCGGAAAATACCTTTTCGGCGTTTTCCCCTCTGTGGGTAAATTCAAAAAGTCTAGCGCCCCCATCATAGCAAGCTTTTACTACTTGCTGTACCATTTTGGGGTCGGAATTGTAGAATAAGGGAACAAACCCAGTTTCCCCCATAGTTTTAAAAACATCGAGACGGTTGTATTTTTTCATGTGCAATATGTTTGTTTAGTTCAGGGGTTGTGAGTCCCTTTATGTTTTTACGCTTTCATTTTTCATTACGCTCGGGAATTGAAAATATGACTTGGCGTTATTATATGTTATGTCTTTTACTATTTGTCCTATCCATTCCATATCATTCGGTAGCAATCCAGCTTTAAGATCGTTGCCCAGCATGTTGCACAATACCCTCCTGTAATATTCGTGACGGGGAAAGGATAGAAAGCTTCTGCTATCCGTGAGCATACCCACTGAACAACTGAGTAATCCCATGTTGGAAAGAATGTTCAGTTGGTCTTCGATGCCATCTTTTTGATCCAAAAACCACCAAGCGGCCCCGAATTGCACCTTGCTTTTTACCCCTTCTCCTGTAAAATTACCGGCCATGGTTGCAAAAACCTCATTGTCCGAAGGATTGGAATTATACAGGATGGTCTTGGGCAAGCTATCATTTTTGTTCAGATGATTTAAGAATTTGGCCAAATGCTCCGCTTGTTGATAGTCACCGATACTGTCTACTCCGGCATTGATCCCGATTTTGGAAAGAACGGCCTGGTTGGTATCACGTATGGGGCCTAAATGCAATTGCATTACCCAATTTTTCTTAGCGTACAACTCGCCCAGCGCATGCATGATCGCCGATTTGTATTGAGCCACTTCTTTTCCGGTAATCGATTTGCCCTCCAAACGAAGCTTCAATATCCCATCAATTTGATCTGGGGTAAAAGCTTCACCATAAGCATGGATAAGCCCGTGGTCGGAAAGTCTGCATCCATGGGCATGGAAAAAGTCAATCCTGATACCAATGGCTTCCTTTAGGGATACAAAATCAGAGATGGCAATGTCCGTGATTTCGGATAGGCGTGATAGGTAATCTGTAAAACCATGTTTCTCAATATCGATTAATCCATCAGGCCTGAAGGTCGGTAGAATCTTAACGGGATAATCCGATTCTCTCAGTTGGTTATGGTCACAAAGATTATCCAAGGGATCATCCGTTGTGCAGACGACTTCCGCCTTCATCCCATAAAGTAGGTTCTGTGGAGAAAAATCGGGACTTTCCAATTTTTCATTACAGATTGAATAGATTTCGGCTGCAGTCTTGGGAGACAGTATTTTATCGACCCCAAAATACCGGCTCAGCTCCATATGGGTCCAATGATATAATGGATTTCTTAATGCATATGGAACGGTTTCAGCCCATTTGAGGAACTTCTCCTCATCTGTAGCGTTGCCCGTAATGTACCTTTCCTCTATGCCCAAGGCTCGCATGGCCCTCCACTTATAATGATCGCCCTCAATCCATACCTGCGTCATGTTGACAAAGTTTTTATTTTCTGCAATTTCGTTGACCGGGAGGTGACAGTGAAAGTCTATTATAGGCTGATTTTTTGCATAATTATGATATAGCTCCTTGGCGTAATCAGTTTCCAGCAAAAAGTCATCGTGTATAAATTTCTTCATGTGTTGGTTTCTAAGTAAAGGTTTAATTTAAGATGACAGTTTTGGCTGGGCTGACATGCCTCAATTAGTGGGGAACTGTCATCAAAATATACTTCGAGCTTTACAGGTGAAAAAACCTGTTTACCCATATTGAATACAATTAGCCAAACGTTGGGTTCAAAAGTGAAGGTACTATTTTTCGAGGTATTTAGATTAATATTTTTTGGATAGCCCTCAAGGTCCCGTTCCATGATTTCTTTTATTTTCTCCTTGCACAATGAAAAAATAGAGAAAGCCAGGGAACAAAATAAGTGAACCTTAGAAGACTTCATCGTTTATTGGTTTAGATTACTTTTTCTTTAAATAGATTTCAAATTTCGTAAAAATTTTCATTTTTGCAATCGATTGCGTTAAACATTTTGTTAATCTATGAATTTTTTACTTATTTTACTGGGCGCAATTGATTGATTAACCAATTAATCGATTTTTTTTGTGAATTTCCAAATGATGAAACATCTCTTTAGACTTAAAAAAACATTTTCCCTAAGCTTTTTTGTACTGCTGGGCAGTATGTCGTTCGCTATGTCCAACGGATATGAGCTATGGTTGAATTACGATAAAATATCAGATGATACTGTCTTAAAAACTTATCGAAATCAGCTTCAAAGTGTCTTTATGGAGGAAGGTGGTGCGACAATGGAAGCCATAATGATGGAGTTGGAAATGGGTTTGGGAGGCCTATTGGATAGGGAAATTCGGTTCGATTCCCTTCCATCTTCAGGGAATCAATTGGTTGTTTCCAAATATGGTAGTTTGCCGAAGGACTTTAAAGAGTACATCAATATTGATCACCTTAATAGTGAAGGCTACATCATAAAGCATATCAAAAAAAGTGGGAGGGGCTATTTGGTTATTACAGGCAAGGAAGATATCGGATTGTTATATGGAACTTTTCACCTTTTACGCATTCTAAAAATGCATCAAACACTGGAAGGTTTAAATTTGGAAGAATCCCCAAAAGTCGATATCCGTATGTTGAACCATTGGGACAATTTGGACAGAACGATAGAAAGAGGCTATTCTGGGTTCTCCATTTGGAATTGGCAGACACTTCCCGATTATATCGACCAGCGTTATATCGATTATGCCCGTGCCAATGCATCAATTGGAATCAATGCCACAGCATTGACCAATGTGAACGCGAATGCACTTATTTTAACCCCTCAATATTTGGAAAAAGTGCAGGCCTTGGCAGAAGTTTTTCGCCCATATGGCCTAAAAGTATATCTCACGGCCCGTTTTTCAGCACCCATGGAAATAGGAGGTTTGGAAACAGCGGATCCTTTGGACCAAGAAGTAATTCAATGGTGGAAGAACAAGGCTGCAGAAATTTATAAAAGCATTCCTGATTTTGGAGGTTTTTTGGTGAAAGCAAACTCTGAAGGGCAGCCCGGACCGCAAAACTATGGACGAACCCATTTGGATGGCGCCAACATGTTGGCCGACGCTTTGACACCATACAAAGGAAATGTAATCTGGCGTGCCTTCGTATATTCTGAGCACGATGCGGAGGATAGGGCCAAACAAGCGTACAGCGAATTTGTTCCAGATGATGGGAAGTATCGTGACAATGTGCTTATCCAAGTGAAAAATGGCCCTATCGACTTTCAACCACGGGAACCGTTTCATCCTATGTTCGGAGCCATGCCGAATACTCCACTTATGATGGAGTTTCAAATCACCAAGGAATATTTGGGCTTTGCCACGCATTTGGTTTATCTCCCCAAGTTATTTGAAGAGGTACTTCAGAGCGATACCTATCAAAAAGGAAAAGGGTCCACGGTGGCCAAGGTGGTCGATGGCTCCCTCAATACTAAAAAGTTAACCGGAATGGCGGGCGTGTCCAATATTGGAACAGATACCAATTGGACGGGACACCCGTTCGGTCAGGCAGATTGGTACGGCTTCGGAAGGTTGGCATGGGATCCCTCCATGAACTCGGAAGCAATAGCCGATGAATGGTTGAGAACTACTTTCAGTAATGACGAAGAGTTTATAAAATCCGTAAAAAAAATGATGCTGGAATCTAGGGAAGCCGTTGTCAACTATATGAATCCACTGGGATTACATCATATATTTGATACCAGCCATCATTACGGCCCCGGACCTTGGGTCGGTAATCTGTCCCGCCCGGAGTGGAACCCGGTATATTATCATAAAGCGGATGAAGATGGAATTGGTTTTGACAGGACCAAAACGGGTAGTAATGCATTGTCCCAATACGCACCAGCATTCGAGGAAAAATTTGGCAACCTTGAAACCTGTCCGGAGGAATACCTCCTATGGTTTCATCATTTGCCATGGGATTATCAGCTGAAGAGCGGAAGAACGCTCTGGGACGGTTTGGGAATCAAATACCAGCAAGGGGTGGACCAAGTCAAGCAAATGATCAATACGTGGGAAAACATAAAACCCTACGTGGATGAATATAGACACAATCAAGTGAGGATGTTATTGGGTATACAGCTCAAAGAGGCCAAATGGTGGCGAGATGCATGTATGCTCTATTTTCAGACATTCTCAAAAATGGATTTTCCAAAGGAAATGGAATCCCCGGAAAATACATTGGAATATTATAAATCTTTGAAATTTCCATATGCACCCGGTATTCGGCCGCAGTGGGATTAAAATTTACCAACACACATAATTAATGGATAAAAAAGTAGCCATAGTAACCGGGGGCAACTCTGGATTGGGATATGCAACAGCAAAGAAATTCTGCGATAACGGTATTAAAACCTATGTTATTGGGCGGACCAAGGAGCGCACGGTAAATGCCTGCTCCGAGATAGGGGACAATGCCATGCCATTGATTTTCGACCTGACAAATTTGGATGAAATACCCGGAATGATCCAAGATATTTTCGATAAGGAAGGGCAGATTGATATTCTGGTCAACAATGCGGGCATTAATATGAAGAAAGAGTTTATCGAAGTCACGGATGCCGAATTTGAAAACATACTCCACACCAATTTGTTCAGTGTTTTTGCCATCAGTAGAGAGGTGGTGAAAAAAATGAAGGAAACAGGAGGCGGAAGCATTGTGAACATCAGTTCCATGGCCGCACAGTACGGTATGCCCAAGGTAGTGGCGTATTCCGCCAGTAAAACCGCTATAGAAGGTATGACACGGGCAATGGCCGTTGACCTGGCCCAATATAACATTAGGACAAATTGCATCGCTCCGGGCTTTATCAAGACCAAAATGACCGCTAAGGCACTGGATTCCGACCCACCACGAAAGGAAAAGGTCTTTTCAAGAACACCGATGGGCAAAATGGGACTTCCAGAAGATATTGCAGATGCCGTGTTCTTTATGTGTTCCAAGGAGGCCAAATTTGTTACAGGAACGGTACTTCCCGTTGATGGAGGAAATAGTATAGGTTTTTAATTATACAGGACAGAGTATGATCAGAATGCAGCAGACCATGCGTTGGTATGGCCCAAACGATGGTGTTTCCCTTCGGGATATCAGAGAGTGTGGGGTAGCGGGAATTGTTACCGCTCTGCACCAGATTCCAGTTGGGGAAGTATGGCAGGTACAGGATATTCAAGAACGTCAGCAGGTCATTCGTGAAGAAGGCATGGAGTGGATGGTAGTGGAAAGTTTGCCGGTACATGAGGATATAAAAAGACGTGGTGGTAACTTCGAGCAATATATCCAAAACTATAAAAAGAGTTTGAAAAACTTGGCCGAGTGTGGCATCAAAGTGGTCGCATACAATTTTATGCCCATTTTGGACTGGGTGCGTACAGATCATGCCCATGTCAACCCTGATGGGACAAAAGCATTGTTGTTCGATGAGGTGGCCTTTATATTTTTTGATGTGTATTTACTAAAAAGAACGGGTGCAGAGGACGATTATACCAAAGACCAATTGATTGAAGCAAAAACCTATGGAAACTCGTTGGACGAATCTGAAAAGGAAAAACTCTTTAAAAACGTGTTGTTGGGATTGCCGGGAAGTGATGAAAGCTTCACCCCCGAAAAGATTTTAGATCTATTGAATGCTTATCAGGGTATCGATGATGATGCCTTGCGCAAGAATCTGGTTCATTTTCTTTCCGAAGTAGCACCTGTGGCCGAAGAACTCGGAATAAAATTGGCCATTCATCCAGATGACCCACCTTTTTCCGTGTTAGGACTTCCTCGGGTGGTTTCCACCGAAAAGGATCTTGACGATATTTTATCTGCCGTTCCACTTGATGCCAACGGACTTTGCTATTGCACAGGTTCCTTAGGTGCCCAACCGAACAACGATTTGTTGCGAATCATAGATCAGTACGGAGATCGTATTCATTTTTTGCATTTACGGAATGTAAAACGGGAGGATGGGAAACGGTTCAGGGAATCGGAGCATTTGAACGGGGATAATCCCATGGAAGAAATTATTGAAAAACTCTTGTTGCTCATTAACAAGAACAACTCTCCTCTTCCGATGCGCCCTGACCATGGGTTCCTTCACTCTTTTGAAGCTAAAGAAAAGTACCCGGGATATTCATTAATTGGAAGGTTAAAGGGATTGGCAGAATTGAGAGGGTTGGAACTTGGAATTGTACATAAACTGAAATAAACGAAACAGTGAGGTCATTGTACTTCATTGACTCCACTTTAAAGGCACATATTAATTAAACAACGTCTGAAATGAAAATATTGAAAATTATATCCGTTTTGCTATTGGCAATGTGTATAGGTTGTAGTTCTGGGGACGATGGGGGACCTCAAGTCGGAGGACCAACTGAAACTCCCGACCCCGAGTCCGAAACGCCACCAGTGGATAACAGCGACCCTTTTTTATATAGCGCAACCGAAAACTTGAAAGATGTTGCAGATTTTCCTCTCGGAAATATAGTGTCCGCAAGTAAATTGGCATCAACATCTGCCAGTAACACCACTTTTAAGGATATCTTGAACCAGGAATACAACAGCATCACTGCCGAAAACGACATGAAGATGGCCAATATGTTCACAGGTCCCGATACTTACGATTTTAGCGATGGAGATGCCATTGTTGCCTATGCTTTGGAAAATGGGTTTAGAGTGCACGGCCATGCATTGATTTGGCATTCGTCCATTCCCAATTGGTTGAACACTTTTGAAGGTACAGATGAAGAATTTGAAGCTCAGGTAGAGGCATATGTCAAAGCAACCGTAGCACACTTTGCTGAAGTGACCGATGGTGACGGAACCCCTGTGGTAGCATCCTGGGACGTGGTAAATGAATATTTTGATGGTTCCGCTGTACGTACTTCCTTGTTCACTCAACGAATCGGTACGGATTTTCACGAAAAGGCCTTTCAATGGGCCAGAGAGGCCGACCCCGATGTGAAATTGTTCTACAACGATTACAACATTGCAGGGCAGGTGGACAAACGTAACGCTATCATAAGCATGGTCTCCAACTTTATATCCGAGGACATCCCCATCGACGGGATAGGAATGCAAATGCACCTGAACCACGATTGGCCCTCAACGGATTTGCCAACATCCATCCAGGATGTCGCGGATACGGGGTTATTGGTCCATGTTTCGGAGCTGGATGTAAAGGCAAATTACAGTGATGACCTAAGTGAGCTGACTGTGGAAAGGGCCCAAGCTCAAGAAGAGCAGTATCAAAGAGTCGGATATTATTACACTACCATAGTTCCACAGGCACAGCAATTTGGTTTGACCATATGGGGTGTTAGAGATCAAGATAGTTGGCTGTACGATGGTGGTTCCGATTGGCCCTTATTATATGATAATGATTTCAATACCAAAATCACCCACAGGGGATTGGTCGATGGTTTGGAAGGAGTAGCACCTTGATTAAAAAATGGAATCATTATAACTATATTATGAGGAAGATAGTTTTACTGCTATTTACAATTCCGTTGTTTTTGAGTCCAATGGCCTCGAAATCACAGACCACTACATTGGTCAACCCGATCCTGACCGGTTTTTACCCCGACCCCAGTATTGTAAAAGTGGATACCGATTATTATTTGATCAATTCTACCTTTTCCTACTTTCCAGGCATTCCGGTAATGCACAGCAAAGACTTGAAAAACTGGAAACAGATAGGAAATGTAATCTATCGTCCATCGCAAATGGATTTTATGGGCGAACGGATGACCCGGGGATTGTTTGCCCCTGCCATTAGTCATCACAAAGGTATTTTTTATGTCAGTTGCACCGATATTGATAACATGGGCAATTTTGTGGTGACCGCAACGGACCCTGCTGGGCCATGGAGCGATCCTGTTCGGCTTCCAGATGTAAGTGGGATTGATCCTTCCATATATTTTGACAAGGATACTGATAAGGCCTATATCATTTACAATAGTGATGCCCCGGATAGGAAGCCCTTATATTCTGGGCACAGAACCATCAGAATGTATGAGTTTGATTATGAAAACTTGAAAACAGTAGGAGAAGAAATACAGCTGGTGAACGGGGGAGTGGACATTTCGGAAAAACCGGTATGGATAGAAGGCCCTCACATTTGGAAAAGAAATGGGTGGTACTACCTGTATGCTGCAGAAGGGGGCACATCCGTCAACCATTCCGAAGTAGTTTTCAGAAGCAAGTCACCAAAAGGGCCTTATGTTCCTTATGAAAACAATCCCATCCTTACCCAAAGGCATTTGCCAGAGGACAGGGACAACCCGATTACTTCAACGGGACATGCCCAACTTGTTGAAGGCCCCGATGGCAAGATCTACTCTATATTTTTGGCCGTTAGACCGTATGAAGGCGATTATTACAATACAGGTCGTGAAACTTTTATTGCCCCGATTGAATGGAAAAACGACTGGCCCCACTTTGATTTGGGGGGAGAGGAAGTAAAATATGCATATGACTTTGATTACAAGGAAGTGCCCCAGAAAGATGCTTTGCCGCAATCTGGTAATTTTGAGTATACACTGGATCTGAAAAAAGGATTGGATCCATCCTTACTCTTCCTTAGAACTGTTGATAGCAGTGCGTTTTCCATATCCAAGAAAGAAGGTTTAGTGCTAAAGTTAAAGCCCGAGACCATTGCGGAATATGGCAACCCTAGTTTTGTTGGTAAACGTCAGCAACATTTAAATAGTCGAGCAGAGACTCAAATACACTTTGATGCAAAAGCTCAATATGAAAAGGCCGGTTTAGTGGCCTTTCAAAATGAAAATCATTTTTACTTTTTGGCAATTTCCCGGAAAGAAGGTCAACAGGTTATCCAGCTTTACAAGAGCAATCTTGATGAAGGAGAAATGGAGGAACTGGCAAACGTTGCTTTTGAAGTTGATGATAGCAAGAAGATTAAACTAGCTATTGAGTCCAAAGGAGCTACGTATAGCTTCCACTATTCCGTAAATGACAAAGATTGGCAATTGGTGAAGGATAACGTGGATGCCAAATTTTTGAGCACCAAGGTGGCGGGCGGATTTATTGGTTGTTTGTACGGTATGTACGCTACATCATCCGGGGAGAAGTCGGAAAACTCAGCTTCCTTTGAATATTTAAAATATACGGGTAACGACCCTGTATTTAGGGATTGATGCAAAATTCCAGCATTCTTAATAAATAGAAAAGGGACATCATTATCGATGTCCCTTTTTTTTGCCTTGGCTACATTAACCTATTTAGTTCTGAAGGGTGATGCAGGAAGTCCTTCCGTGTTGTATAAATTCGGATTGTCGGGATTGTCGGCCCATGCATATCGTACATATTTTGGGTTTGGAACTTCATCACTCCAAACGATTACTTTATCACCATCAATTTTCGCCTTGGCCCAAACAAAGTTTTTGTCTTCGCCAGCAATCTCGAAGCTATCAAGGGCCTCACCATCATCAGTGGTCAATCCACCCCCAATATGGGAAAATGAAATGATGATTTTATCGTTCTCGACCTTGGAAGATTGGTAGAGCGGCCCAGAATAGACGATATCTTCCCCATATGCTATTTTTTGGGCTGCCAAAGCCATCCGTTCCCCAACATCTTTCTTGTTGTCGGGGTGGATGTCGTTCCATTCCCCAAGGTCGATGTTTACTGTCATGGCTGTGTTAACGTCGTCCCATGCCCGCAATTGCGCTCCCCTTAGTTCGGCCCAGTTACTATCCGTAGGTGAATAGGTAACATCTCCAAAGTTGGGAAGCTGCGCGTAAATAAAGGGCAGCTCTGGGTCACCGTAAATACCCCTCCATCCATTGATCAGGGCGTGCATTAAATCCAAATATTCTTCAGGTCTACCGGCATTGCTCTCACCTTGATACCATAATACACCTTTAATGGGAAGCTGGGTGTAGGGAGCGACCATGCCATTATATAAGGCTGTGGGTTCATTTTGAGGATTGATGATCCTTTCCTCTGGGGCATCATTATTATGCGTAAAGGATGAAAAATCCATAGGTGGATAGACTTCCCCAACTTTGTATTTCCAGTATCCTTTTAAGTCTACGGTATCCCTGTCGGTAAAAATGTAATACGGTTTATCCGGAACAAAACCGCCCTTACCGTTGTTGTTGGTCACGCGAATCACGAAAGTATTTTTCCCAGCCTTAAGAAGGTTGGCAGGCACATCATACCTTCTTTGCGGATATTGATAGGTAGTGTTCCCGACTTTTTCACCGTTGATGTACAACTCGTCCGCATCTACGATCCTACCTAAAAAAACAGTAGCTTCCGCCGCGTCCATTGATGTTGGCAAGTCTATTTCTTTGCGGTACCATACCACACCGTTGAGGTCTCTGACTCCTTGATCTTCCCAATAGCCTGGAATATTGATCCTGCGCCAGTTTTTGGGCTCAAAGCTGACATCGTACCAAGGTGTTTCGCCAATTAGACCCTTGTCTTCCGGTTTTTGAGATTGTTGATTTCCAGAAAAGCGGTTCATGGAATGACTGTTCACAAAAGCCGTATCCTTGTTTTCTTCGATGATTTTTAATTTTTCGGGGAATTTTTGATACCCTTCCTCATTGATCCATGCCTCGATAGGAGTACCGCCAACACTGGCATTGACCAACCCGATAGGCACCCCGTATTTCTTGTACAATTTACGGGCAAAGAAGTAAGCAACTGCCGAGAAAGGCCGAACTTCGTCGGATACGGCCGCTTGCCAAGAACCACCGTCCAAATGTTTGCTTGGACCTGTTAGGTCTGTCTTTCGGGGGACTTTAAAATGGCGTATTTCAGGGAAGTCGGCATTTGCAATATCCTCGGCGTAGGTAACATCGTGAATGTCCATTTGATGTACCATGTTGGATTGCCCGGAACAGAGCCAAACATCACCGATGAGAATATCTTCCAGAAGAATTTCGTTCTTGCCTGAAATCTTCATGGTATACGGCCCCCCTGCCTTCATTTTGGGAAATTCTACGCTCCAGTCACCTTGGGCATTTGCAGTAGCTTTTCTTTTCTTGCCATTGAAGGTGGCAACCACCTGTTCATTAGGTGATGCCCATCCCCAGATGATGATGTTTGCATCGCGCTGAAGAACCATACCGTCCGTGATGATTTCTGGAAGTGTTATTTGGGAGATTCCCATAGTGACCGAGCACATGAATGCCATGAGGGCCACCAAGACTTTACTGCTTTTCACAATTATTGTTTTAGTGTACTGTTTGTTTCAAAAATTATTTTATCAGCGTACTTTCCGGAGGCCCCAAATAGCTTTCTGCATGGGTGCCTTCCTTTTGCAATACCATTTTTTGCAAGACCAAACCGGGATCCACGACCCAATATTTGATGGTATGTGCCCCTTCCGAAAGTTCTTTTTCAAGTACGGATTGCGTCATGATGTTATCCTTGACCGCTTCATTCCACCATTCTGGGTAGGTCCAGTCTGCGGCAAGGGCATCTTTATGCAAGTTCATCATTTTTGGGGTATCCCCATCAATGGAAACTGCATAGATTAGGCCTTCATCTTTCTGGAAATTCAGCGTAGGTGAAAAATATGTGGTCAGGTTATAGGTGCCGGAATCCAATAGATAAATTTCATATTCTAAATAGGGGCCGTCGTTATTGGGGTTTTGTTTGGGTGCGGTAACGGGCATAGTGGTAATCGCTGACCCAGTCCGCCCGAGATTGGGTATGGTCTGCCAAGAAACTTCTGCTGTTTCTTTAGCGTTCTGATAATTGACGGCATCCACGCTCACGATACCTTGGTTCGCTACAAAGCCTTTAATGTCCTTTGGGAGATCATTGCGGATAGGTACGCTAACCTTGGTTCCTCCTTCTGAATTATCCGCTTTAATCACAATTTCTCCTACCTTTTTTCCTTTGGGTGCCTTGTTCCAATCAATGCTAACGAAGACTTTTTTGTCGTATTGAATAGTTCCGCCCGTGGAGGACAACTGTATCCAATCGTTTTCTGGAGTGATGGTGTACGTCAGTTTCTCTTTGCCCATATTAAAGACTTCAACATAGTATTTTTGATCATTGATAGGATCAAAAGTCGAAAAGCTACGACTGTTCAAACCGCTTGGCATCCATTGAGATCTACTAATGCCATTTTCAACTACATAGCCTAAATTGGCCTCTCTTCCTGATTGAATACGGGTTACGGCTGGCATTTTGTTGTAAGCAGGATCGCTCCAAGTGGTGTGTCCCATACGGGTTTGGGACATCATATGGTTCCACTTGCCATTGGCCAAGCTGTTGTGATAATATTCAGTGAATTCGGCATCCTTGAAGAACAACTCTTTGGTTTTGTCAGCGTAGAAGTTGGTAGACGCTCTGTTTTGAAATGCGTACAATCTGTTCTTTCCTGCAGCGACGTACATTTCGTTCAAATTGGCACAGGCTTCAACAGGATATTGCACCAACTGATAGAATGCAGTGTGCGCCTCTGTGGGCAATTGCTCCTTCACTTTTTTTGCACGTTCAACCAGAGTTTTATAATCTTCCACCATATTTTCAGCCTCATTAAAATGTTGAAGACTGTAGGTGTTGGGTTCTATCAACTCTGGTTTTCTGCGTGAATTATATTTGGTGTACAGCGCGATGATTTCTCCGATTTCTTTGGCATGCTCGCTACCAAATTGTTTTTGGGCCCATGTAGTGTAATAGTTTGGTAATTGCTCTGCCGAAAAAGATTCTGGGTTCCAAGCATAATCCAAAAAGAAACTGATGGGAAATTCCATGGGCTTAATATCACCAACGTTTACTAGCCATATCTTATCGACTCCGTAGGAATAGGTAAGGTTCATTTGCTCCCAAACACGTTCAATTTGAGTAGTGTTCAACCATTTGTAGCTACGTGGACCACCCACAAAGTCAAAATGGTAGTACATTCCATAACCACCTGAGCGAGGTTCACTGTCCAAAGCGGGCAAAACCCTTACTTGGCCCCAGTTATCATCACAGAGCAACAGGGTTACATCGTCGGGAACTCGCATGCCTTTATCGTAATATTCCTGCACCTCTTTGTAGAGCGCCCATACTTGTGGCGTTTTTTCAATGGGTTTTCCGGTAACCTCTTTAATGATTTCTCTTTGATCTTTCACGATTTTTTCTAGAAGCTCAATATTGGTTCCCTCGCTCATAGCTTCATCACCATCTCCACGCATAGCAAGTGTAACCACTTTTTCCTGTCCCTGGGTACGTTCCATACCTTTTCTCCAAAAATCCTGGAGTTTTTCCTGGTTTTTATCATAGTCCCATGGGCCTTCCCCATATCGGTTCCATTCCACATGGGAACGCATTAAAGGTTCATGGTGCGAAGTGGCTAAGACCATGCCCATTTCATTGGCTAATGGCGCAGTTTCTGGGTCATCGTCCCATAGCGAACTTCCCCACATCGCTGGCCATAGGTAATTTCCTTTTAACCTTAGGATGAGTTCAAAGACTTTTTCGTAAAACTGTTTGTTGAAACCGCCAAACTTTTCGGAAGACCATCCCGATAGTGCCGGAGCTTCGTCATTGATAAAAATGCCCCTATATTTCACTTTGGGCTCGCCCAAGGTGTACGTGTCAGGCTTTACGTAGATATTCTTTCGGACCTTTACAGGTACATCGGCCCACCAGTACCAAGGCGAGACACCCATCTGTTCCGAAAGGTCGAACATCCCGAAAATGGTCCCTCGTTTGTCGCTTCCAGCTATCACCAAGGCGTTATCGACTCCTTCAATGGGGTTTTGTACAGGAGTGATTGAAAATTGTTCCCACTTGCCTTCCAATTCGGCCACATCGATTTTGCCTTCTTCGACCAAATGGTCGATTACTGTGCTCTGGCCAACGGTTCCAATGATAATCAGGTTATTGGATTGATGGGTATTTCCAAAAATTAATTCTGGTTCATTGCCGGAGACATTACCCAAGTCTTTCTGAAAGATCCCGGCAATTCTTTTAACTCCGGGATAATCGGACTCGCTAACAAGAAGGTCACTAGCAACCCCATTTGCAATAATTGGGAATGTATTCTCTTCTTTTTCGGTTGTAAGTATTGAATTTTGTGGGAAGGCATCCTCTGTGGGTACGGTAAGGATTTGTTCTATGTCGTTTGTTTCAGTATTAGCCTCTAACTTTTCTTCTTTACAGGAGAAGAGGAACAATAATACCACCAAGGGGCATAAGTGAAAGAAATTCGGATATCTAAGGTTGGTTCTTGTATTCATGAATCTTTTAGAATGGAAATTAATGATTAACCGTTTGTATTACAGCGTGAAATGCTTTCTTTGATTTCAGTTCTCTATCGAACAACAAGGTGTAATCCGTTCTGCCGCGAATAGGGAAATTGTTTTTCCAGGACAATCCATCGTGCAATCCCCAAAAGGTAACCCTTCCAATTTTGTCGGAATGTTTGTTGAATAGTTTAAAAATTTCTGCATACCGGTTAGCCAATTGGTCCTCAACCGAATCTGGTAAACCGTTGGGGTAGGGGTCCATGTCCGGATTGTTCTCAAAGCTTACGGAAACATCAGCAGTCGGCGAGTTCCATGGACTGGGCAAAACCGAAATATCCAATTCCGTAAACATGACCTTCACACCAGTCTCTGCATACATTTCAATGGCGGTCTCGATATCTTCGATGGAGGGTTCGTCCAAACTCCAATGGGCCTGTACTCCAATGCCATCTATTTTAATGTTCTTGGCTTTAAGGTTATTGATAATCCGGATGGCGCCATCTCTTTTATCTGCATCGATGAGGTTGTAATCGTTGTAATATAACTCAGCTTCGGGGTCCGCTTCATGAGCAAACCTAAAAGCATTTTCAATAAATCTTTCGCCACTTATTTTATAAAATGTGGATTCCCTGTAGGAGCCATCTTCGGCCAAAGCTTCGTTGACCACATCCCATGCATCTATTTTGCCTTTGTATTTACCTACGATAGTTGAAATATGTTTTTCTATTCGATGGGTCAATTCCAAATTATCAATAGTGTCCCCATTTGCTGTCTTAAAAACCCAAGGTGCCAATTGACTATGCCATACCAAGGTGTGCCCGACCACAAACATATCATTGGCATCTGCCAGGGCCACCAATTTGTCGGCCTGTTCAAAATTGAACGTGTTTTCCTGAGGATGGATGTTCATCCACTTCATATCGTTTTCTGCGGTGAGAGCATTGAATTGGGATATGATCAGGTCTGTTTCTTTGTTGTTGCTTTGGTTTATTTGATATCGATTCACGGCAACGCCCATCAAGAATTTATCTTTAAAAGCGTCTTTAAGGCCCGTTGTTTGTGCAAAGAGAGGTGATTGGCCTAGAAGTGTCGATATGGCCAAAATCAAGGTCAAGTATTTGTTCATAATGGGTTATCAATTTTAGGGTTATCGTTGGATAAATCAATGTGCAAAAGGCAATCAACTGCATTTATAAAGTGTATTTTGATTTTAAATTTTTCATGTTGCAATTTGATGAAAACCAAATTGTATCATCCTTAGGGTCATAAAAGGAAAGGCCGCCCAATGACAGCCTTTTCATTTTAATTTATAAACGTATACGTGTCATCGTTGTCCTACTCTTCTTGTGGTGGCGCCAATAGGCTTACATCATCAATAAAATAAACTGCATCCAGAGTGAATCCAAGGTCCAATACTATGCCGGTCTGAGTGCTATTTGCTGTAAATATCCATTCAACTTTCTGCCATTCGGTGGTTACGGTCACATCTCCTTGATATTGTGCATCCCCATTACCCGTGGTGGACATTCTGATGGAACCTCCATTGCCAGGACCTGGTGCCGCTTTGATCCATAAACTGGCGGTATATTCCACCCCATCTTCGGTTGCAACTGCATCACTGGCCAATTGGGTCCTCCAGGCATCTCCTCCAAATCCAACGGCCCTTAGCGCCCTTTCGCCGCTTCGGACTTCGTCGCTTGCTGTTGTCGCAGTCAACAAATCAGCTCCATTGAATTTACTCCAATTGGTAAATTCATCGCCATCTCCTTCTTCAAACCCCCCATTAAGCAAGATTTCGGTAGGCTGTGGTCCTGAAAGGCCGGTTGCGACCAACGTGACGTTGTCTATAAAGTATACGGCATCCGCAATTACCCCAAGGTCCAAAACAGCTCTTGCAGGTGTGGCGTTGGCTGTAAATACCCACTCAATTTGCTGCCACTCCGTGGTTATATCGTAGTTCCCACTGTAAAGGGCATCCGGATTGGTCGAAAATCTAATGTTCCCACCATCGCCAGGGGATCCTGCCTGTGCTTTGATCCACATGGTTAGCGTGTATTCCACTCCAACCTCTAAAGGCGCTGTATCACTTGCCAATTGGGTTCTCCATGCGTCTCCGCCGGCACCCAAGGCACGTAGGGACCTGCCGAAATAGGCCTGACCATCGGCGCTGGTTGCCGTAAGTCCATCGCCACCGTTAAATTTTGACCAATTGGTAAAATCATCTCCATCACCCAGTTCAAAACCTCCATTTAAAAGTAGATTTTCACCTACATAAAATTTTCCTGGCGCTGTTGCCTCACCACCAGATGTTACCACGGTAATCGGCGCTTCAAGATTTTCTTGAAGACCGGAAGGAACGGTAATCGTCAATTCTGTTGCTGTCGACGAAACCACGTTTGCTTCGACCTCTCCGATAGTCACTGACTCGAGATTATTGAGGGATGTTCCTTTAATAATCACTTCTGCACCTTCCGGAGCAGCATTTGTAGATAATGCCAAGATAATAGGGAAAGGCCTTGCAACCACCTCTATATTTCGGGTAACAATATAACCATCTGGCATTACCAATGTTACAAGTCCTTCACCAATGGCCACGTTTGAGGGTAGGGTAAAGGTCAATGTATCGCCATCCAATTGGAAGGGAATCTGGTTATTTCCTAAAAATACGAAAAGGACGGCTTCAAAATTACTTCCTTGCATGGTTACCTGATCGCCCGGATAAAAATTCTCGGACTCTACGCTGGTTACATCTACCGTGGAAGCGGATAAATCATCCTCTTCGCAACTCGATATCATGGCAGCTGCAAAAACAATCGCCATAACGGTTAAAAGGTTACTAAAATATTTTAGAGTTTTTGACATGATCTTGGTTTTTGTTTAGTTGTAACTTATGTTTATGCGCTAAAAATGAATTAAATAGTGGTTATGTTATGGATACTCCTATGCTATTGTTATCGTTATCATTTTGAGGTCTCTGTCATCTGCATTTTTAAAAGAGGCCGTCGCATTGGACCGCCTCTTTTTAATGCAACTTTAAACTAACTAACTCAAACTATTTACGAATTTTACGTAACTAGATTTTTAATATCCTGGATTTTGATATGCAGCCTTTTCGGCTTCTGACATATTCAAATCATCTATCTGTCCTTGTGGTATTGGTCTTAAGTAATGGTATGGTTCAATGGTCCTGTTCGTTGTTTCAGGATTATGGTCGGCAGCATCATTTCCTGCAATTTCATAGGAACTTGCGTATTCTGTCCATTTTTGTGTGCGTACCAAATCGTACCATCTCATACCCTCGCCAAAATATTCTCGCGAACGTTCGGCCAAAACATAGTCGATATCTATTACGGCGGGTGTTGCAGCGACCATAGCGGCGCTGTTGTCCTCGATACGTTCTTGTTGCTCACCGTTATCGAAGCGCCACATACCGGCACGGGCACGGATTACATTAATGAGGTCGTTCGCAGTAAAGCTTCCTGTAGCCCCTTTAACAGCTGCTTCGGCGGCCACTAAATAGAATTCTGAGAATTTAGCAATAGGGAAGGGACGGGTTATGGCACCATTAGGTGACCCAAGCCCTCCTTCATTATCGGTACGATAGGTCCCCAATTTCCATAGGCCGGGGTAGAACCTCCTGTTGATTTCATTAAGATTGATAACATAATCCGACCTTCCGGGAATTTGTCCTCCTCCAATATTACCACCGTTCACGCTATAGTCCACGGCTGGATCATATTCGTCCAAAAATGATACTACTGCGTCTCCAGGTGCTATTTCCAAACCATTGGCCGCGGTTAGGGTAGGACTTGGGTCTCCCCCTTTATCCCAGTTTCCTCGATAACTGGTGACGAATGTACCATCGTATCGGGAATCCAAATCTTTTTCTGCAAACGTTTCTGTGAACACGCTGATAGGTGGCGCCATACGGGTCCAAGGCCTACCGTAGCTCTGGGCAGCTTCACGTTGAACCGCTGCTACACCATCAACACTTATGGTCGTATAGTTGGATGTAACCATCCAAACTGCTGTATTTGCAGGGTTTTCTGTTCCACTGAAGCCTAGGTCTGCACCGTTGTAAATTTGACTTTCTTCGGTACGGTCGGCATACAACATCATTTCATCATGACGGTCGTTGGTGGCCACATGTACATCATAGAAATAATCCAATAGGCGATATGGCCCAGGGTTATTGATGCCCTGTACTGCTAGATTGTACGCTTGTTGGAAATAATATGATGGGCCATTGCCATCCGGGTCTGTCCTGGAGGCTTCTGGATAAGTTGGAATGCCATTGGGGTTTTCCAGCCACCATCCGTATGTTAAATAGGCCTTGGCTAAGATTAATCTGGCCGCATTCTTAGTAACTGCCCCGGTCACCCTCGGGTTTTCAGGTAAATTGCTAACGGCGTCCACTAAATCTGGAAAAATAGCCCTGGTATATACTTCTGGGACGGTATTACGGACCGAAGTCCTGACCGCGGAACTGTTGAACGCCAATTCGCCCGAACCTAGATCCAATGGCACACCTCCGTAGGTTTGAACCAATAGGAAATAATTGAACGCCCTAAAAAACTTGGCCTCTGCGATCAAAGATTCGTCCAAGCCCACGGCTGCGGCGTTTTCTATGATTCCGCTGGCTGTATTGATGGCGGGGAAAGCATTGCCCCATGGCGTACCGATGGAAAAACCACTTTCAGGTCTTAGATTTCCTTGGCCAGCAAGGTCAAGGTCATAAAAATTATTATCGGCACTTTGTGCGGCGCAGTACTCATCTGTCCCAGTTTCACCCAAATTTAGGAAATAGGCAAAGCCATATACGTTCCTTAAGTTTTGGTACAAATAGGTCAACCCTCCCTGAACCCCAAGTTCTGTTGAGAAAAACTCAGGCGTGAACACACCTCTTGGTTCCTCCTCTATAATATCTTTTGTACAGGATCCTATAAACAATGCAATGGATAAGATTGCTATTGATATACTTTTTCTTTTCATCTTTCTCATTTTTTTAAAATGTTACGTTTAATCCTAGCATAAAATTCCTTGATGTGGGCGCATTGGCACCTACCGTTGGTATTCCTGTGGAAATATTGTTGGTGTTAACCGCTACGTTCTGTCTTGTGCCATCATCATTTACACCAGAGTTGGTTTCCGGGTCAAGACCGGATTCATCGTGGAATGGAGAGAATAATACAAATGGATTTTGTACCGTGGCATACAGGCGCAGACTTTTGAACCAAGTATCCTTTAAAGTGGATTGGTCAAAATTATAGCCCAAGGTCATTGCGCGGACCTTTAGATAAGAGCCATCAAAATAACCTAAGGTACTTCCGTATTTTGGGTTGTCACCGCTTTGGATTCCCCCAGGAGCAGGATACCTGGCATCGGTATTGGAAGGGGTCCAATAATCTACATCAACGTTATTTCTTCTACCGGTAAGTAGGTTCAGATATCCGCTTGATGAGTACAATGTACTTACGAGTATACCTCCACTTTGGAAAGCACCAACCACATTCAAATCGAAATTTTTATAGGCCAGGCGAGTATTGAAACCACCAAGGAAATCCGGGGTGGGGTCTTGAACGATTCTGTCATCGGCACCGATGGCGCGGGTAGGGGAACCATCAGGATTGAAATCACCGGTATATCTTACTCTTATCATACCTGCATTTCCTCCTGGTTCAAATTGACCTAAATATTCAAATCCTGGGTCGGATTCGTTCCAAAGACCCAATCTTTCATAATCAAATATTACATTGATAGGAGAGCCGACAAACCAAAGGTTTCCTTCATCCCTGTCCTGACCTGAGGCCAATGAGGTAATCTCGTTTCTATTGGTATACACGTTAACCCCAACGTCCCATGAGAATCCATCGGGATTGTCGAAAATGATACCGTTCAGCGCAATCTCGAGACCTTTGTTCTCTGTGTTACCTATATTACTGGTCACGCTTCCCACACCCGCAGTACTTGGAAGTCCGAGGCCCAATAAGATATCATTGGTTTTGGTAATGTAGTATTCAGCGCTACCGGATAGACGGTTGTTGAAAAATCCAAAATCCAGACCGTAGTTGTAGGTTTCTGAAAACTCCCATCCCAGATCCGGATTAGGTAGTTGATTTACAAAGTAACCTGTGGCAAAGGTATCCCCAAAGTTATAGTTGACCTGTCCTAATCTACCTTGAACGGAATAAGGAGCGATGGCCTGGTTGGAGGTTTCACCGTATCCTGCACGCAATTTCAACTGATTTACCCAGCCAACTTTGTCCATAAATGGCTCATTGGCAATATTCCATCCTACAGAAACTGCGGGATATGTAACCCACTTACGCCCGGGAGCTAATCTGGATGAACCGTCCGAACGAACGGTAGCGGTCAATAAATACCGATTGTCAAACTGATATAGGACCCTGGCCATATAGGATAATAGGCCAGTTGCGGAATAACCGGTTCCGTAGTCTGTAATGTCCTCTGAAAGCGCAGCATCAAGATTGTACCACAAAGATGTTTCATCGGGAACATTTCGTACAGCCAGTCCCACATTGTCAAATTCGGTGTTCTGAGAAGAGAACAACCCAACAAAATTGACTTGGTGTTTGCCAAACGTCTTATCGTAGATTAATTGATTTTCAATGACGTAATCCTTTTGGATTGAAGAGTTGTAGCTTGCAGATGAAGGGTTTATGGGGTTATAATTGAATACACCCTGACCAGTGAAATTACCATCTCTGGCCGAACGGAAATTCAAACCGACATTAAGGCGGTATTTTAATCCATCTACCCAAGGTATTTGCAATTCCCCATAGATATTGTTGTAGGTACCGAAGTCTAGTTGCTCGTTTACCCTACCTTTACCGATACGGTTTACTTCGTCTCTGGTGGGAATCCATGCATCATCTGCCTGCGTTTGAAGACGGACAGATTCTAGGTAGTTACCATCTGCATTGTACGGACTCAAGAGGGGAGATGCTCCCAACGTTTGGTATATGCCCACAATACTACTTGTTTTATTGAAGTTGGTAACCGAGTTTAAACCAAATCGGAACAGTTTTCCTACATTTTGGTCAATCTGTGCACGTAACGAATATCTATCAAAGGAATCGCCAGGTACAACGGATGTTTCTTTAAAATATCCCAGTCCCACATTATAGGAACCATTTTCCGTACCACCCTGAATACTTACATCGTGAGCGGTTTGCAGACCGGTCTTGTATAATTCGTCCTGCCAATCGGTATCGTTGCCCAAGTATTCATCACCGGCCAAACCGAATAGTGGCGTACCTCCGTTGTTTGCCGCCACATCTGCCCGCAATTGAATAAGCTGTGCTGCATTCATCATCGGGAATTTGGCAAACACTTCTTTTGATGCATAATAGGTATTATAGGTAATGGTGGCCTTTTGCCCTTTTGTACCGGATTTTGTGGTAATCAAAATAACACCGTTTGCACCTCTGGAACCATAAATCGCTGTGGCGGATGCATCCTTTAATATGTCAAGGCTCGCAATATCGTTTGGATTGATATCACTTAATCCTCCAGAAAAAGGGATTCCGTTGAGAACTATCAACGGGTTGTTGTCCGCAGAAAGTGAGCGTGTACCACGAATACGTATTTGTGGTGCCGCACCGGGCCTAGAACTGGTCGAGGAAATGTTGACACCGGCGGCTCGACCTTGAAGTGCTTGTTGGAAGTTGGCCGATTGTACCTCATTTAAATTATCGCCCTTAATGGAGACCACGGAACCAGTTACAGATTCCTTTCTTTGGGTACCATAACCTATTACGACCACCTCGTCCAATTGTTGGGTATCCTCAGCCAATTGCACATTAAGTGTAGATTGGCCATTTACCGCAATCGTTTGAGAAATGAAACCAAGATAACGGAATTCTAGGGTCGCATTGGACGCAGCCTCAATCTGATAGTTCCCGTCAAAGTCTGTCGATGTTCCATTTGTTGTATTCTGCACGATTACACTGGCCCCTGGAATTGGTGTGCCAGATGCGTCGGTCACAGTACCTGATACGGTGACGGTGTTCTGAGCTATAGCTGCGGTAGTGCAAAAAATAAATAACAAAAAGCTTGTTAAGTACAAACGCAAAGGGGAGGTCCATCTGCCATTTGTATAAACAAATAAAGGTTTTTCAGTCATGTTACTAAGTTTTGATTTTGTTCAGTTAATTAATTCCATTATGACAAAAAAGAATGCTCATTATTTGGAATGTGATAAATATACATAATATATCGTTTAACGCAATCGGTTGCATTAATTTTTTTTAGATTTGACATTGAAATTATTCTGTATGCACAATAAATATTACATAAATAACTGATAAACAGTTTTATATATTTTTTAAAAAAATAGGCAAACGATTGTTTATTCAGAATAATATGTATTTTTAAAAATCAAAACGATCTATTGTATTATGAAAAACACATTTTTGACTCAAAAAAACTGCTCAAGGCGGATTTCTTCAACCTGTTTTCTATTAATTCCACTTGTTTTTTTTACGTTTAGTTGCAAACGTCAAAAGCAAGGTCCCCAAGATGCTCAGGAGGATGTAGGTGTGATTGTGGATACCGTCGGAACAACTCCTGATAAGGTCTATACTTTGACATCTGAACTTTATACTGCAGATCCTTCTGCCCATGTTTTTGAGGGTAAGTTATATGTATATCCATCACACGATTTTGAATCAGGAATTCCAGAGGATGATTTGGGAAGTCATTTTAACATGGAAGATTATCATGTGTTTTCGATGGATAGTGTGGGAGGAGAGGTTACAGACCATGGATTGGCGCTACATATTGACGATGTCCCTTGGGCAGGTAGGCAAATGTGGGCTCCGGACGCTGCTAAAAAGGGCGATGAATACTTTTTATACTTTCCGGTTAAGGACAAAGAGGATGTTTTTCATATTGGTGTGGCCAAGAGCAACGCTCCCGAAGGTCCATTTGAAGCCATGCCGGAGCCAATTAAGGGAAGTTTTAGCATGGACCCTGCGGTTTTTGGGGATATCGATGGCTCCTATTATATGTACTTCGGAGGTATTTGGGGTGGACAGCTTCAACAATGGGACCAAGGGGAATATTTGGGAACCGACAAGTACCCTGCAGATGACGAACCGGCACTTATGCCCAAGATTGCCAAAATGGGAGATGATATGATAAGTTTTACTGAGGAGCCCAAAGATGTTATGATATTGGATAAAAATGGAGAGCCTATTCTTGCAGGGGACAACGACCGAAGGTTTTTTGAAGCTGCCTGGGTCCACCGATATAATGGCAAATATTATCTTTCTTACTCCACTGGTGATACCCATAATATTCTTTACGCTATCGCAGATAATCCATATGGACCGTTTACTTATCAAGGGGTGATCTTAGATCCTGTATTGGGTTGGACCAATCACCATTCTATCGTCGAGTATCAGGGGAAGTGGTGGTTGTTTTTCCATGATAGTTCCATGTCCGGCGGAAAAACACACTTACGAAGCGTTAAAATGACCGAACTTACCTATAATCCCGATGGGACCATCCAAAGAATTAATGCGCTGGTAACTGCAGAAACCGGGTCTGCCGATGAAAAATAAAATCTCGTAGTAAAACACTTAAAAAGAAAAACCCGATAAATCGATTGACTTATCGGGTTTTACGTTTTTTAGAAGTGACCTGACTGGGGCTCGAACCCAGGACCCTCTCCTTAAAAGGGAGATGCTCTACCAACTGAGCTATCAGGTCTTCAAGTTGTGCCTAGCTGTTTGGCTAAGCGGGTGCAAATATAACATCAATAATCTATTTTCCAAGGTGAATTATGGATAAATTTGTGTTTTTTTGAAATCTGATAAAATTCATCAATATGAAAATTGTGTTAGTGGGGTATATGGCGAGTGGAAAGTCGACCGTTGGACGATTGTTGGCCAGTCATTTACAGATGGAGTTCATCGATTTGGACGACTACATTGAATCCAATCAAAAAAAAACCATAAAAAATATTTTTTCCGAAAATGGTGAGATTTTTTTTAGAAAGTTGGAGCATCAAATGCTCAAGGAAGTTCTGGAAAAGGAAGAGTCCACTATAATTTCAACCGGGGGCGGTACACCATGCTATGGCACCAATATGGCCACCATTTTGGAAAAGGCCGATGCATCCATCTATCTTGACCTGAGTATTCCCAATTTGGTGAACCGGATTTCAAAAGAAAAGGAGAACCGTCCATTGGTGAAAAATATTCCCGATGCGGAACTTCCAGAATTTATCGGAAAGCACTTGTTTGAGCGAAGGCCCTATTATTTACAATCAAAGTATATTCTGGATTGTAATGGAAAAGATGTGGAAACTGTTGTGGATAAAATCAAGGAACTACTCTAAGTAGACAGCGTTGTTCTTGGGCTCAAAATCCACTTTTATATGCTCGTTCAATGATGTGGATAAGGAAATACCTTTGAAATCGGCCTTTATCGGATATTTTTTGTGGTTTCTGTTGACCAATACAGCCGTTTTAAGCTGTTTTATGGGCGTTTTAAGAAAATGATGGGTGCCATATATCAAAGTAGTGCCCGAGTTCAGCACATCGTCCACCAAAACGATCGACTTATTTTTATAACCATCTTCAGCTAGGGAAGTACTGACCCCGCTTTCTAACGGATTTTTCTTGTCCATATCCATTTTGCACAACACAATGTTGGCATCGGTTATGTTCTTGAGGACGGTAACTATTTTTTTTGCAAAACTTTCCCCACCACCTTTAATTCCGGCGACCACAATTTCAGCTTCGTCCACATTGGTCTCATAGATTTGATAAGCGATTCTCTTGGTTATGTGCTGTATCTGGTCGTGGTTAAGAATAAGGTTCCTCATAGTTGCGCAATAGTTGATTCAAAGATATGAAAACGGTTTATTCCGATTCGTCCAAAAAGTCGTCCAAATCCCGGCGGTCTTTTTTGGTAGGTCGACCAAGTCCTTTTTTTCGGTAATGCTTTTTGGCATGTTGGAGCAGTTCGCTGTGTTCAAAGGCATCTTTTGGTGTGGTGTCCTTTCGGTAAATATCGACCAATTTGGCCCCGACACGGTTTTCGGGAACATCCAAAACGGTAAGTTGGTAATCGATTTGATTTTTCCGTACCACGATTTTATCCATGGGGAAAACATCCCGTGAAGGCTTCACGGCGCTTCCGTTTACCTTAACATGGCCCTTTTTTACCGCATTGGAAGCAATGCTTCGTGTTTTAAAGTATCTGGTGCACCAAAGGTACTTGTCTATTCGCATGGTCTTCGCAAATCTTTGTTAACGGACGGAACAAAAATAATGGAAAATTGTATCTTGCGCGCCTAAATAACAGACTTGATGAAGTACGGAGTTTTAGTATTTATTTGTTTTGCGGTCACACTGCTATCCTGTAAAAATGATGATAATGGAGGCCCTGAAGCCATACCACCAAGCTTATTGAGCGATGTAGCACCGGAGGATGACGAAACCATAAGAGAATTTTTGAACACCCACTTTTACAATTACGAAGAATTTGAAACACCACCTGAGGGCTTTGATTATAGGATAGTTATTGATACCATAGCAGGTGAGAATGCGGACAAAAGGCCTTTGATGGAAGATGCTGAATCTATTACCTTGAATGTATCATCAAGTTTTTTGGGCCTTAGTGCCGGAGAAGAAAATATAGCTCATAAACTGTACTACATCGAAGCACGTGAAGGAGGCGGAGAAAGCCCGACGTATGCAGATTCGACTTTTGTAAAGTATGAAGGTACATTGTTGGATGGTACTCCTTTTGATCAAAGATCTGAATTTTTGTGGCAAGAACTTGCAGGAACTGTTCAAGGTTACTCTAATGGTGTTGCACAAATGAAAGCTGGAACATCTGATCAGGTAATAGACAACCCTGATGGCACCTACAGTATTGCTAACAGCGGAATAGGTTTGATCATTATGCCTTCCGGTCTTGGATATTTTCATAGTCCAAATTCCTCGGTAATACCAAGATATGCACCTCTTATCTTTAAAATGGAATTAGGTGCTTTTATTGAGGATACCGATAGTGATAATGATGGTATTCCTTCAATACAGGAAGATTTGAATGGTAATGGTTACTTGGGTGACGATAATACGGACATCGACCAAGAATCATCCTTTACTGGTTTCTCACCTAATTTTCGTGATTCGGACGACGATGGTGATGGCATACCCACACGTGATGAGATTTCAGACGAGAACGGGAATATCATCATTCCTTATCCAGATGCCGATGGTGATGGGGTTCCTGATTATTTAGACCCGGACAACTAAAAAAACGACTTATAAGAAACAAAAACCCGCTGCATTGCAGCGGGTTTTTTTATTGTACTTAATCGGATTTTATAATTTCAGCGATGCTGCAAAGATTATCTGAGATGGTCTGGTATCTACCCTACCATCTGGAATGTCTATAATCTCAGCTTCGTTTTTAGAGAAACCTCTTTCGTAACGTACATCCAATCCCAATCTGCCAAGATTGACACCGACACCTGCATTAAGACCTACGGTAAAGTCGTTCTCCACGTCTTCTACCTCCAAGCCTTCCAAATCGTTCTTAAGGGTATATTGGAAAGCAGGACCGGCAAAAATATGTAATGGTCCAATCAATTTGTATCCCAAAAGTACAGGAAGGTCCAATTTGGACACATCATAATCTTGAGAGTCCCCGGCAACGTCGTAAGAACTTTTGGTCTTGGAATAAACCAATTCGGGTCTTAGATAGATTTTTGGGAAATCCAGTTTTCCCCAAACACCAAAATGGTATCCTGTTTTGCCTTCTGCACCTTCTACGATGTCTTCACCACCCTGGCCAACAGAACTGATCAAGTCGCCATTTTTGTTGTAGGAAAGACCGGCCTTTACACCGAATCCTGAGCCGCTCTGGGCCATGGCAGCAGAGCCAATAAGGGCAAATGCTACTACTAAAAAAGTTTTTTTCATAAGTGTTGTTTTAAAAGATGAAATACCCCCATAGGGGGATACCTGAAACTATTTACGTTTCAACACCTTTAAAACGGCTTCTTCAATAGCTTTATTGTTCAAACCATACTTCTCCATCAACTGTTCTGGAGTTCCACTTTCCCCGAAGGTGTCCCGTGTTGCCACAAACTCTTGTGGTGCAGGATGGTTGCTGGCCAATACACGTGCCACACTTTCTCCAAGTCCACCTAAATAATTATGCTCTTCAGCAGTTACAACACAACCTGTCTTCTTCACGGAATCCAAAATGGCTTTATCATCCAATGGTTTAATAGTGTGAATGTTGATCACTTCTGCAGAGATTCCTTGGTTTTCCAAACTTTCTGCAGCAATCAAAGCTTCCCATACCAAATGACCTGTTGCAATTATGGTAACGTCGGTACCTTCGTTGAGCATAAGGGCCTTCCCGATTTCAAATTTTTGGTCAACAGGAGTAAAATTGGCCACTTTGGGTCTTCCAAAACGAAGATATACTGGTCCATGGTGCTCAGCAATGGCAATAGTTGCCGCTTTGGTCTGGTTGTAATCACATGGATTGATCACCGTCATTCCAGGCAACATTTTCATCAAACCAATATCTTCCAAAATTTGGTGGGTTGCACCATCTTCACCCAAGGTCAAACCCGCGTGGGAGGCACATATTTTTACGTTTTTATCGGAATACGCAATGGACTGGCGGATTTGATCGTACACACGGCCAGTGGCGAAGTTTGCAAATGTAGAGGCAAAAGGGATTTTCCCGCCAATGGTCAGACCGGCGGCCATTCCCATCATATTGGCCTCGGCAATTCCCACCTGAAAGAAACGTTCTGGGTTTTCCTCAATAAAAGTTTCAATTTTAAGGGAACCTACCAAATCGGCACAAAGGGCCACTACATTTGGGTTGGTCCTCCCCAATTCCGTCATTCCGGCACCATATCCGCTTCGGGTGTCCTGTTTTCCTTGATCTGTATATTTAGTCATCGTATCTTTTTCTATAATTAGTAATCACCTAAAGTCTCTGGGTTCTGCTCCAACGCATTTGCCAATTGCTCATCGCTTGGTGCCTTACCGTGCCAAGCGTGGGTGTGCATCATAAAATCAACACCGTTCCCCATTTCAGTTGTCATAACAATACATACTGGTTTCCCTTTTCCAGTTCTGCTCTTGGCTTCTTTTAGCCCTGCAACTACTTGCTCTAGGTTGTTTCCATCTTCTATTTCCAACACATCCCATCCAAAGACCTTGAATTTTTCGGCAACATCGCCAATGGGCAGCACATCTTCGGTAGCACCATCGATTTGTTGTCCATTTCTATCAACGGTAGAAATCAAGTTGTCCACTTTGTTACCGGCAGCGTACATAATTGCCTCCCAGTTCTGTCCTTCCTGCAACTCCCCATCACCATGAAGACTAAAAACCAAATGATCGTCGCCGTTCAGCTTTTTGGCTTGTGCCGCACCGATGGCAACCGACATTCCCTGACCCAAGGAGCCAGATGCTACGCGAACACCGGGTAGGCCTTCGTGTGTAGTGGGGTGTCCTTGTAATCTGGAGTCGATTAGCCTAAAAGTGTTTAATTCCTCAATCGGAAAGTAACCTCTTCTTGCTAAAACACTATAAAAAACGGGAGAAATATGGCCGTTGGACAGGAAAAATACATCTTCCCCGATTCCATCCATATCAAAACCATCCTTTAATTCCATTACCTCGTTGTAGAGTGCTACAAAAAACTCGGTACATCCCAAAGAACCTCCTGGGTGACCCGAATTTACCTTATGGACCATTCTTAAAATGTCCCTTCTAACCTGTACTACCAGGTCCTGTAATTCTTGCGTGTTCGGCATCGTGTCAATAATTTAGATATCAAATGTAATTGCATTATTCGTAGAAAACAAGTGTTGATTTTACATTTGATAAACATCTTGCACTCAGAAACTTTATTTTTTTGTTAAGGATGAACGAAATAGAGTTAGTTATATTTGCGGTTCTAAAACGAACAATTGGAATTTACCTTACTACAAAAGGACAGCAAAACAAAGGCTAGGGCAGGAGAACTGACTACCGACCATGGTAATATACAGACTCCTATTTTTATGCCCGTGGGAACTGTGGCCTCCGTTAAGGGCGTTCACCAACGGGAATTAAAGGATGAAATAAATCCTGATATTATTTTAGGGAACACCTATCATCTTTTCTTAAGACCGGGGACTGGAATACTTGAAGAAGCTGGCGGACTTCATAAATTTATGAATTGGGACCGTCCTATTTTGACGGATAGCGGCGGATATCAAGTATATTCTTTATCCGATAACAGAAAGATAAAAGAGGAGGGGGTCAAGTTTAAATCCCATATTGATGGGTCACGTCACGTTTTTACTCCGGAAAATGTAATGGAGATACAGCGTACCATCGGTGCGGACATCATCATGGCATTTGATGAATGTACACCTTACCCTTGCGATTACCAGTACGCCAAGCGTTCCATGCACATGACGCACAGGTGGTTGGATAGATGTATCAATCATTTGGAAAAGCTTCCGTTCAAATATGGGTATTCACAAAGTTTTTTCCCCATTGTACAGGGGTCTACCTATAAAGATTTAAGAAAACAATCCGCAGAATACATAGCAGCCGTAGGAGCGGAGGGCAATGCAATTGGAGGACTTTCGGTAGGGGAACCTGCTGAGGAAATGTATGAAATGGCTGAGATTGTATGCGATATTCTGCCGGAGGACAAGCCAAGGTATTTGATGGGTGTTGGTACCCCTATCAATATTTTGGAGAATATAGCATTGGGCGTGGATATGTTCGATTGTGTGATGCCCACTCGTAATGCTCGGAACGGTATGTTGTTCACCGCACAGGGTACCATCAACATCAAAAACAAAAAATGGGAGAACGATTTTTCTGCCATTGATGAAATGGGCATCACATTTGTAGATACCGAATATTCCAAGGCCTATCTGCGACATTTGTTCGCGGCCAATGAATATTTGGGCAAGCAAATTGCCACCATTCACAACCTTGGTTTTTATTTATGGTTGGTACGTACCGCAAGAGAACGTATTTTAGCCGGAGACTTTTTGGAGTGGAAGACCAAAATGGTCATTCAAATGGATAAAAGATTGTAATGCTTACCATACTCGATAGATACATTTTAAAACGCTACTTGATCACCTTTATGGGGATGCTTTTGCTGTTCGTGCCTATTGGGATTATGGCGAACCTGGCGGAAAAAATTGGTAAGATCATTGACAATGAAGCGCCGTTGGCCGAAGTGATTGTGTTCTATGGAAACTTTACTTTGGTGATTGGAAACCTATTGTTGCCGATTTTCCTTTTTCTATCTATCATCTTTTTTACCTCGAAATTGGCGAGCAATACCGAAATCGTGGCGATTTTGAGTTCAGGTGTATCTTTTGGACGTTTTTTGCGTCCCTATTTTGTAGGGGCAACACTGGTGGCCATATTGATCTTTATGATGGGAATGTTCATTGTGCCCCATGCCAGTATCGGTTTTAACGAGTTTGAGTACAAATACTTTAAAAAGGGTAAGCAGACCAGGGTAACGGAGAATATCTTCAACCAATTGAACGAGCGCGACTATTTGTATGTGAGCAGTTTTGATCCCAACAGGCAAATCGGCTATAATTTCACCTACGAGCATTTCGATTCCATTGGTAAACTAGATTATAAGATTTCGGCGAGTAATATTCGGTGGATTGCTGACGACAGTATATACCGTTTGACCAATTACGAGAAGAGGGAGGTGAGAAACGAAACGGAATACATCAATGCAAAGCGTAGGCTGGATACGGTGTTTGCCTTCAAAATCGATGACCTTACTCCGGTATCCTATGTAGCCGAAACCAAAAACCTTTTTGAGCTGAACGATTTTATTGAAGATCAGCGTAGAAAGGGAGCATCCAACATCAATGCATATGTCCTTGTAAAATATAAAAGGTGGGCGCTGCCCATTGCGGCGTTTATCCTTACCGTAATTGCCGTGGCTGTATCCTCCGTAAAACGTCGGGGAGGTATGGGCCTTAATTTGGCATTCGGTATTGGGGTAGCTTTCGTGTATATCTTTTTTGACAAAGTTTTTGGAACATTGGCAGAGCAATCTGGTTTTTCACCGCTTTTAGCGGTTGTGATTCCCAACCTTCTTTTTGGCGTTTTTGCGATTTATATGCTCATGAAAGCCAAACGATAATTCAGACCTAATAGCGTATATTGTTGAAGTTAAAAGACTTGTATATTTCATGTGAGTATGTCATAATGTTATATATTTGTCCCCATTGTTTTTCGTGAAAATAAAAGACTTCCCATGGAATATCTAGAATTTGAACTCCCTATCAAAGAACTTGAAGACCAACTTCAAAAATGTATGGTGATCGGGGAAGAAAGTGATGTTGACGTTACCGAGACCTGTTCTCAAATCGAGAAAAAACTGGCCCAGACCCGAAAAGATATATATCAGAACCTTACCGCTTGGCAAAGGGTGCAATTATCCAGGCACCCCAGCAGGCCTTACACAATGGATTACATCAATGCCATTTGTGGAGATACCTTTTTGGAGCTCCATGGTGACAGAAATGTAAAGGATGACAAGGCTATGGTAGGGGGACTTGGAAAAATAGGCGACCAGAGCTACATGTTCATCGGTCAGCAAAAAGGATACAATACTAAGACCCGTCAGTACCGTAATTTTGGTATGGCAAATCCTGAAGGATACCGTAAAGCACTTCGTTTGATGAAGTCCGCCGAAAAATTTAAGATACCTGTAGTGTGCTTTGTGGATACTCCCGGCGCTTACCCAGGTATTGAAGCAGAAGAACGTGGACAGGGAGAGGCAATTGCACGTAATATTTTGGAGATGACCCGCCTAAAGGTGCCTATCATAGTAATCATAATTGGCGAAGGTGCATCGGGTGGAGCATTGGGCATTGGTGTTGGAGATAAAGTGCTGATGTTGGAAAATACATGGTACTCCGTAATCTCTCCAGAATCTTGTTCATCCATTCTTTGGAGAAGTTGGGAATACAAGGAACAAGCCGCGGAAGCTTTGAAGTTGACCGCTACCGATATGAAAAAGCAGGGTCTTGTCGATGAAATCGTTAAGGAGCCTCTTGGAGGGGCACATTCCAATAGACAGAAAACATTCGAAACCGTAGCCAATAAAATTTCTTCCCATTTCGAAGAACTCAATAAGTTATCACCAAAGGAATTGGTGAAATCCCGAATGGAAAAGTATTCCAATATGGGTGTTTTCAGTGAATAATCCTTGTTTTTTGGGGGTTGACCATTTTAGTTAGGTTATATCCCCGATTTTTTTTATGTTATTAACAGGTATTTTAAGTTATCAACATTTAAATTGTTGAGTACCTGTGGAAATCGTTACTGTCAAAATTAAAGTTAACTAAAGGTTAATTAGCTACTTTCGCATTCATGGAAAAACCTAGCCCCATAGTTGGACACAGAGTGGACAAATCTGCCCTTATCAGTCTTGAGAAAGGAAAAATACCTCCTCAAGCAGTTGATTTAGAGGAGGTTGTGTTGGGCGCTATGATGATTGATAAAAAAGGAGTAGATGAGGTAATCGATATTCTTCATCCAGATGTTTTCTATAAGGATTCCCATAAATATATATACGAGGCCATCTTCAAATTGTTCGAATCGTCGGAGCCGGTCGATTTATTAACCGTTTCCTCGCAGTTAAAGAAAGATGGTAAGCTGGAAGTGTCGGGGGGTGATTTTTACTTGATAAAACTCACTCAAAAAGTAGCTTCTTCTGCCCATATCGAATTTCATGCTAGGATTATACTTCAAAAGTATATCCAACGAAGTCTGATCAAGATTTCCAACGATATCATAGAAGAGGCATACAGTGATGCAACCGATGTGTTCGACCTTTTGGACAACGCGGAGGCAAAATTGTACGAGGTTACCCAAGGTAACTTGAAACGGTCGGCTGAAACAGCCCAAAACTTGGTGATACAGGCCAAAAAACGAATCGAGGAAATTTCCAATAAAGAAGGCTTGAGCGGTATTCCATCAGGCTTTGATAAATTGGATAGACTTACTTCTGGGTGGCAGCCTAGTGATTTGATCATTGTGGCAGCACGTCCGGGTATGGGTAAAACGGCTTTAACGCTGTCCATGGCACGTAATATTGCCGTGAATTCCGAAATTCCAGTGGCGTTTTTCTCTTTGGAGATGTCATCCGTGCAGTTGATTACCCGTTTGATTTCTTCCGAAACAGGCCTGTCCTCAGAAAAATTGAGGACCGGTAAATTGGAGAAGCACGAATGGGAACAGTTGAACGTAAAGGTGAAAACCTTGGAAAAGGCACCATTGTTCATTGATGATACGCCGTCGCTTTCCATTTTCGACCTTCGTGCCAAGGCAAGACGATTGGCATCCCAGCATAATATTCGCATGATCATTATCGATTATTTGCAGTTGATGACAGCTGGTGGTAGTCAAAAAGGTGGGAACCGTGAACAGGAAATCTCCACAATTTCGCGTAACCTTAAGGCATTGGCCAAGGAACTGGATGTTCCCGTAATTGCACTTTCGCAGTTATCCAGGGCGGTGGAAACTCGTGGAGGTAGCAAACGACCCATTCTTTCAGATTTGAGGGAATCCGGAGCAATCGAGCAGGATGCGGATATCGTATCGTTCATCTACCGTCCCGAATACTATAAAATTGACGAGTGGGACGATGAGGAACGCACCCCTACCCAAGGTCAGGCAGAGTTCATCGTGGCCAAACACCGTAACGGTGGTTTAGAAAATATTAGGTTAAAATTTGTGGGTGCTCTAGGTAAATTTGATAACTTGGATGACTTTGATTCCCCATTCGAATTCCAATCGAAGATGAATGCGGATGAAGATAATCCCTTTGCAACACCAAATCTGCCCAGTGCGGACGATGCATTTGGTAGTGCAATGAACAGTGATGATGACCTAGATGATAATGACGTGCCATTTTAAAAAATTTCTTTCCGAAGTGTCATTTCGAGCAAATGCGAGAAATCTCACCTTCATTTTTATTTTACTTTTTTTCTTTAAAGCTTCAGCCTCCGTTATCCTAATCCCTATGGATGATGAAGGTCAAAAAAATCACTTAAAGGCTTACGGAATTACCTATTGGGTGCTTTCCAAGCAACAAAAGGTTCAATGGCTACTTAACTATCGAGGTGGGTCTTTTTTGTTGCCCGATGGAGATGCCATCCGCAAGGAATGTCAGATTAGAGGTGTTTCTTTTGAAGTACTTTCGGATGGACAGGCAGCAGGGATACTGGATGATATCAGCAGCCCATCACAGAACCAAGATGCCGTAATCCTTGAAAAGGCCCCGAAGATTGCTGTCTATTCCCCGAAGGGAAATCAACCATGGGACGATGCGGTGACCATGGTGCTTACCTATGCCGAAATTCCTTATACCACCATTTACGATACTGAGGTGTTAGGGGATAAATTGGCGCTGTATGATTGGCTGCATTTACACCATGAAGATTTTACAGGTCAGTATGGACGTTTCTACGGTCACTATAGAGCTGCTCCATGGTATATTGAGGACAAGGCAAATGCTGAGGCATTGGCCCAAAGCTTGGGATATTCAAAAGTATCCGACGAAAAATTGGCCGTGGCCCTTAAAATAAGAAATTACGTTATCGGCGGCGGGTTTATGTTCGCCATGTGCTCGGCAACCGATAGTTTTGATATTGCCCTAGCCGCTGAAGGGGTTGATATTTGTGAACCCATGTTCGATGGGGACCCTTCGGATGCCAATTATCAATCCAAGTTGGATTATAGCAATACGTTTGCATTTACCAATTTTACGTTGGAGCGAAACCCCATCCGATATGAATTTTCATCCATCGATATGACCAATAAGAGGGCGAATGTGCCCAAGGAGTCGGATTATTTCTCTTTGATGGAATTCTCGGCCAAATGGGACCCTGTTCCCACTATGCTTACACAGAACCATACCAGCTTGGTCAAAGGATTTATGGGACAGACTACGGCCTATACTCGTAAAGAGGTAAAACCAACGGTAATGGTCTTGGGTGAAAACAAAATCAATGGGGAGGCTAGATACATCCATGGTATTAAAGGCAAAGGTTTTTTTACCTTTTACGGAGGCCACGACCCGGAGGATTACCAGCATAGGGTAGGGGACCCTAAAACAGAGTTGGAACTTCATCCTACTTCACCAGGTTACCGTTTAATTTTGAACAATGTGCTATTCCCGGCTGCCCGCAAAAAGAAGCAGAAAACCTAACTCAGGTGTTCCTTAAAGAAATCAACCGTCCTTTTCCACGCTAAATCCGCCGAAGCTTCATCAAAGCGGGGAGTAGTATTGTTGTGGAACCCATGGTTGACATCGGGATAAAAATGTACCTCGTAATCCTTGTCGAGTTCTTTTAATTTGGCTTCGTAATCCTCCCAGCCGGCATTTACCCTTTCATCCAATCCAGCATAATGAATTAGTAGAGGTGCATTGATCTGCGCAATTTCATCATTGGCAGGTTGACTGCCATAAAATGGAACTGCAGCGGCCAAATCTGGAATTTTCACGGCCATCATATTGGAAATCCATCCACCAAAACAAAATCCAACCACACCAATTTTACCATTGCAATCCTCGTGGTTTTTAAGATATTCATAGGATGCAATAAAATCCTGAAGCATCTCATCCCTATCCCTTTGGCGTTGAAGCGTTCTGCCTTCATCATCGTTACCGGGATAACCGCCAAGGGGAGTTAGGGCATCGGGAGCCAAAGAAATAAATCCAGCTTTGGCGGCTCTACGCCCCACATCTTCGATATAGGGATTAAGACCACGGTTTTCATGGACTACCACAACACCTCCTATTTTACCTTTTGCATCTTTGGGTTTGGACAAAAGTCCCTTGATTTCCCCACCACCTTTTGGAGAATTATAGGTGATGAACTTGGAATCCAGTTCAGGGTCGTTTGGTGAAACGGTTAGCGTATCCTTATAATTCGGCATAATAAAGCTCATCAACGAAGCCATGGTGATGCCACCAACAGCGTACACGGAAAGTTTTTCCATAAACTCACGGCGGTCTATTTGGTTGTGGGCGTATTTGTCGTAAAGGTCAAAGACCTCTTGTTTGATGTCGTCTTTTTTTAAGGGTGCCATATGGGTAGTTTTAGTTAAAGTGTCTTTTAAGATACAAATTATCTGTTTGCACCTAGATTAAATAATTGAAAAGTAATGGCTAAGACTTTAAGTACGGCCATGGATTAATCTTCGATTGTCAAGGTATCGACCTGAGGATTTTTTTGCCATGCTTGGCCTACCAAATGGTTTACAATCAACCATTCCCCATTTACATTTTTAAATACCCTTAAGTGATGGATTTGTCGGTCGTCCATAGGTGAACCATCGGGCCAGTTTTGATTTTTACGAATGTTCAAAGATCTGACCGTGGCAATGGAATCATTTAAAAAAGTAATTTCATTTTCTCCATAGTTGTTGTCACCGGACATTACAAAATCAAGGCTAAATATGTCTTCAAGTAGTTCTCGAAGCTCTTCTTTGGTACGGACCCGATCGCCAAAAGCGTTGGTCCAGTCCGTACTATCGGCATAATGTTTTAAGGACAGTCCTATATCTTTACTTTCCCATCCTTTATCCCAAGCAGCAATACTTTCGTTGATAGCTGATTTGGCTTTATCATAGTCCATTTTGGGGTGGGCGGTCTTGCTTTCGCAACTGGCCATAAAGCATACAATGGCCAATGCTTTTAGTACATTTTTCATCCGGTTGATTTTTATAAAGTTAATGGGGGAGCAGCGGTTGGGGTAACTAACTGATAGTCATAAATATATGCAAAAAAATCAGACCGTTGGGCACAAATGTTTAGAGAAGCTTTTCTAAAATACGCTCTACCCCAAAATTATCATTGCTATCTGTTCTGAATTTTGCTGTTTTCAGCACATTAGGGTGGGCATTTGCCATGGCGAAACTAAAATCAGAAAGCTCCAGCATCTCCAAATCGTTGTTGTAATCCCCGAATACCATTATTTCATTAGGAGCTATCTGAAATTCATCCATTACTTTTTTCAGTGCGTAGCCTTTGTGGGCATTCAAATCGGAAATATCCACCCAATTGGCACCGGAGACTTTTACCTTTAACTCTCCTTCCAGATGTTTTACGTGTGGATAGATATGTTCCTCGGAGCTTTCAAAATGATATATGGCTATTTTCAGCACGTCGTCAACCACTTGTTTTTGGTCTTCCACGATTTGAAACTCCGAATAGTATTCGCGTAGCATGTCCAAAAATTCATTGGAATCTCCACCAACGTAAGCAGTATTTTGTGAGCATAATACAGGGTGAACATTGTCCAATGGCCGAACTGTATCAAGAATACGGTGTACTTCGGATTGGTTGATTGTAGTGGTGAGCAGGGTTTTTTCTTGCTGTTTTATCAAAGCCCCATTTTCCGCAATGACCAGAATCTCATTTTTGATGGTTTCCAATTTGTCCACCATACTGTGGTATTGTCTTCCACTTGCTGCAACAAAAGCTATATTCTTTTTTTTGAGTTCTTCGAAAATTTCAAAAAATCTAGGGCTCACTTCATGTTTGGAATTTAAAAGCGTTCCATCCATATCGGTGACCACCATTTTAATCTGTGATAAATCCATGCAAAATATTTAAGCTGCAAAGTTATTTGTTATTCATGGAACAGGGCCTTTGTTTTGGTAAACTTTATATTAATTTGGGGTCAAAGAATGTTTTTGCATGAATTTTTATCAGAAAGAAATACAATTACGATCATACTCCAGAGGGTTCCATTTGATTACGGATACGATTCTTGATGCGCTGCCAGAGCTCAAAAGGGTAAGTACGGGCTTTTTACAGGTTTTTATTAAACACACTTCCGCTAGCTTAACAATAAATGAAAACGCCGACCCAACGGTGAGGAGGGATTTTGAAAGTCATATAAACAAGATGGTGCCAGAGAATGCCCCTTACTATGTGCATAATTATGAAGGTTCAGATGATATGCCTGCACACATCAAAGCTTCGTTGATGGGCGCTTCGGTTCAGATTCCAATTACGCAAGGTAGATTGAACATGGGAATTTGGCAGGGAATTTATCTCTGTGAGCATAGGAACCATGCCTCGGGAAGAAAATTGGTAGTAACCGCATATGGCCAATAATCGGAATTGTGTCAATTCGAGCACGGTGGAGAACTTATTTAAAATAAAAGATCCCGCACTAGGCGGGATCTAAATAAGCGGGGTAAGTTTATATTAGCTTTTTATTTTACTTTCTCAACGATGGCCTTGAAGGCATCTGGGTGGTTCATGGCCAAATCGGCAAGAACTTTTCTGTTCAATTCGATTCCATTGGCTTTCACCTTACCCATAAATTGAGAGTAAGACATTCCGTGCATCCTGGCCCCGGCATTGATACGGGTAATCCAAAGTGAACGGAAAGTACGCTTTTTGTTTCTTCTGTCGCGGTAAGCATATAGCATTGCTTTCTCTACCGCATTTTTGGCTACTGTCCAAACGTTTTTACGTCTTCCAAAGTAACCTTTGGCTTGCTTCATTACTTTTTTTCTTCTAGCTCTTGAAGCAACTGAATTTACTGATCTTGGCATAATGTCATTTTTTTGTAGCAGGCGTCCCTATATTGAGTACTTTTTTTGGCCTGGCTCCATGGTTAATAAATAATGTACCGGTCGAACAATTATTTTAAACGTAATTGTTCTTTGATGTTGTCCTCGTCCGCTTGGTGAACCAATGTGGAGTGGGTCAACTTTAGCTTGCGCTTTTTTGATTTTTTGGTCAAAATGTGACTCTTAAAAGCGTGCTTTCTCTTGATTTTACCAGTTCCTGTAAGCTTAAAACGCTTCTTGGCACTGGATTTTGTTTTCATCTTAGGCATTTTCCTAGTATTTAACTCCGCTTATTATACCGAACAAGGTCCGGTTTTTATTTTTTACTTGTCTTAGGTGCGATGAACATGGTCATTCGCTTTCCTTCCAATTTTGGCATTTGTTCAACCTTACCAAGGTCTTCCAATTCTTGGGCCAATCTTAGAAGCAATATTTCGCCCTGATCTTTATAAACGATAGAACGTCCTTTAAAGAATACATAGGCTTTTAGTTTGGCACCATCTTTCAAGAATTTTTCAGCATGTCGCTTTTTAAATTCATAATCATGGTCATCGGTCTGTGGTCCAAACCTAATTTCCTTTACCACAACTTTGCTCGCTTTGGCCTTCATGGCCTTGTCGCGTTTCTTTTGTTCGTAAAGGAATTTTTTATAATCCATTACCTTACAAACAGGAGGTTCTGCGTTTGGTGAAATCTCTACCAGATCCAATTCCTGTTCCGTGGCTATTTCCCTTGCTTTGGAAATGGGGTAAACCCCCATCTCAACATTGTCCCCGACAAGACGTACTTCTCGGGCCTTTATTTTTTCATTGATGTTGTGAGGGTTTTTGTTTTCCCTCCTAGGTTGGGGTCTAAATCTTCTTCTAATTGCTATGACGTAAACTTTTTAATTAAACTTAATTTTTTAGAACGACTTTAAGGTACTATTTATTTCAGTAGTTACCAAGTCTGAAAAAGCATCTACGCTTAAACTTCCTAAATCTTCACCGCCATGACGCCTTACAGATATGGTCGCAGACTCTTCTTCTTGCTCCCCGACTATGATCATAAAGGGGATTTTTTTGAGTTCTGCCTCTCGGATTTTCTTCCCTACCGTCTCGTTCCTCTTATCAATGAGCGCGCGAATTTCGTGATTTTCTAGTGAATTCAAAACTTTTTCCGCATATTTTTCATGTTTCTCACTGACGGGCAATACGATAGCTTGGGTTGGAATCAACCACAACGGGAAGTTTCCTCCGGTATGTTCCAATAACAATGCCACAAACCGTTCCATGCTACCAAAAGGTGCTCGGTGAATCATAACAGGTCTGTGCATTTCATTGTCGCTTCCTTTATAGGTAAGGTCGAAACGTTTGGGTAGGTTATAATCAACCTGTATAGTGCCCAATTGCCAGTTTCTGCCAAGAGCATCCTTGATCATAAAGTCCAACTTGGGACCATAAAAAGCTGCTTCACCACTTTCTATTACATAGTTCAGCCCTTTTTCTTCGGCCGCATTGATAATGGCTTGCTCCGCTTTCTCCCAGTCGTCCGTATTACCAATATATTTGTCGGGATTTTCCAAATCCCTTACGGATACTTGAGCGGTAAAGTTGTCAAACCCTAAAGAGTTCAATACATATAAGGTAAGGTCTATCACATTTTTGAACTCATCGTTCAATTGTTCCGTAGTACAGAAAATGTGGGCATCATCTTGAGTGAATCCTCGAACCCTGGTAAGTCCATGCAATTCACCGCTCTGCTCATATCTATACACCGTACCAAATTCGGCGTACCTTTTTGGGAGGTCCTTATAGCTAAAAGGATGACTGTTATATATTTCACAGTGATGTGGGCAGTTCATGGGCTTTAACAAGAACTCTTCATCCTCCTTTGGAGTGCGAATTGGTTGAAAACTATCCTCACCATATTTGGCATAATGCCCAGAGGTAACATAAAGTTCCTTTTGACCAATATGTGGTGTGACCACCATTTCATACCCTGCTTTCTTTTGGGCCTTCTTTAAAAATTGCTCCAAACGTTCGCGAAGAGCGGCGCCATTCGGCAACCATAAGGGAAGCCCCTGACCAACTTTTTGGGAGAAGGTAAAAAGCTCCAGTTCCTTTCCAAGTTTTCTGTGATCTCTCTTTTTTGCTTCTTCTAAAAGATGAAGGTATTCGGTGAGTTCCTTCTGTTTTGGGAAAGAGATTCCATACACACGTGTTAGCTGTGTGTTTTTTTCGTCACCTCTCCAATATGCACCGGCAACGCTTAGTAATTTAATCGCCTTTATAATTCCTGTATTGGGAATGTGACCGCCACGGCACAAATCGGTAAATGTGCTGTGGTCGCAAAAAGTAATGGTGCCATCATCAAGGTTTTCGATAAGCTCTACTTTATATTCATTTCCATGTTCCTTATAATAGGAAAGAGCTTCTGCTTTCGAAACACTTCTCATATTATAGTCGTGCTTGCCACGGGCAATCTCCAGAGCCTTGCTTTCTATTTTGGGAAAATCCTTTTCTGAAATCGTCTGTTCACCAAAATCCACATCATAATAAAAACCGTTCTCAATGGCCGGACCTATGGTAAGCTTTATGCCAGGATAAAGTTCTTCCAAAGCCTGGGCCACCACGTGCGAAGTAGAGTGCCAAAATGCTTTTTTTCCCTCATCATCGTTCCATGTATAAAGAGTTAAGGAGCCATCCGTGGTCAATGGTGTGGTGGTTTCAACCGTGGTATCGTTAAACTTTGCGGAAATAACGTTTCTTGCAAGGCCTTCGCTTATACTTTGGGCAACGGAAAAAGGAGTAGTTCCCTTTTCAACTTCTTTTACAGCACCATCGGGCAGTGTGATCTTTATCATGTTATTTGAACTTCTATTTTAAATAATCGAAAGGACAAAGATAATACCTTGTATAGATGCTACAATACTTACTTTATATATCGCACCAATTTTCTGCCGAGAGTAGGGTGGATTAAAGTCATTTTGTGAACGTGGAAAGGTTAAACTAGGAGCGCTTTTGTGTTTTTGATTTTTTTTGTATTTTTATCTGCTTTGCTTTCAATTAGTTGGAATAAATTCTGCAAAGAAGAAAAAAAACCTCTTGTTTATTGTAGAAAGGGTGTTACATTTGCAGCCCTAAAAACAACAAAGGATTTGTTTTTAGGGAAGTTCAAAAGCTCATTGACATACTGTTTTGATAAGTCGGAAAGGCTAGAAAAAAATATCAAAAAAAGCATTGTGTAATCAAAATATTCATTTTACATTTGCAGCCCGAAAAAACGGTAAGTTGTTTTGAGGGAAAGTTCATGTAAAAAGATTGTTTTTGAGGCCAAGAAAATGCTTTAAAATTTTTTTCAAAAAAAACTTGCCGGATTAAAAAACAGTTGTAAATTTGCAGCCGCTTAACCAACGAGGTTATGTGGAAGAAACCGAAGAGAGTTTGATTTTGAATAGAAGAGGCTCGGTTTTTTTAGGATAAAGAAGTTCATATACATATTGTAACGACAGCGTAGAATTAAGAAATGAACCATTTTGATGCAGGGACTCGGTATTCCGGGTGTCGGACAGACATTCAAGGAAATACAATGAAGAGTTTGATCCTGG